>Ga0065715_10088899_pt1 | contig 57534 bp, 129 predicted proteins | sample MisBulReplicate1_FD_59102 | JGI IMG/M metagenome (GOLD analysis project Ga0065715, IMG submission 59102) | Miscanthus rhizosphere microbial communities from Kellogg Biological Station, MSU, sample Bulk Soil Replicate 1 : eDNA_1 v2 (version 2) | ecosystem: Host-associated > Plants > Roots >...
AACCGACAAACAAAGTTACGGTTCCGGGTTGACGTAAGTCCGGTATCTCAACCTGAACAATTCCAACACCTTGTACAAAAAAGAAGTCAATGATACGAGAGTCAAGTGTTCTGGTTTGAGTAGCCCCTGAAGACATGCCAAGTGTTATCGGCATATCCGGAACACCATTGTTGTCCAAATCGGCCCAATTAGCAACTGCCGTACTATTCAAAACGGCATAACGCCAAGCATCCGTGTATGCTGAAAACAAACTGTACTGTGGGAAATATGGCGTCATGTTGAAATCCCCTAGAAGCACACGCCTTGTGTATCCCAACGATTCAACCCAATTAATCAAGTCCTGCGATTGATTGTTTCTTTGTACAGAATTACCACCGTCTATATCAGCCAAAGAACTTGAATTGGCACACCGAGACCAACATTGATGCGCGTTCACGATTAATAACGGCTGTCCGTTAAAATCAACCACGATAGCAACAGCAACCTTTCGAACGTCCGTAGAACAATCCCAACCAACGTTTGGTACTGTACACTGTGGATTCGTGCCGGTAAAAAGAGAATGTGTGTAAACAGCAAGTACCGGTAGAGAAGTCCAAATTGCTTGTCCGTCTGCGATGGTTGAATTTTGCATAAAGACAGCGCGTGTCAGGCCCTTTTGGGCAAACAAAGAATCCCAATTAGACAAATCACCAGTAGAAACTTCTTGAGCGCCGACAACGTTTACCAAAGATAAAATATTTACTTGTCTCGCTAAATTAAATTGTCCGTCTGTGCCTATACCATGGGCCAAGTTTGATGTAAACAAACTAAGCTGTGTTGGCGTCGGCGTCGGACTCGGTGTTGGTGTTGGAGTAGGCGTCGGGCTAGGCAACGGTGTAGGGGTTGGTGTAGGCGTGGGCGTCGGTGGTGGCGCTCCATTCGAAACCGTAAACGTTACTCGCGCCGAATCTCCGTTGTTATCCGCAGCATCCCAAGCACGAATATACATAAAGTGCGGACCATCACCCAAAATAGTTGTATCCAAACTATATGTATACGGTGCTTCGTAGTCTGCACCACGAACAATATCATCCACCAAAAGATAAGCGGCAGAAACACCTACATTATCAGAAGCGGTTGCGGAAACGATTATGCTACCTGACAATACTGCTCCGGTTAAAGGAGAAGTAATGTTTGCAGTCGGAGCTTGTGTATCCGGCGTTGGTGTCGGAGTTACAGTTGGACTTGGCGTTGGGATAGGAGTCGGTGTTGGCGTTACCGTCGCAGTAGGCGTCGGAGACGGTTTAGGTCTTTGTGGATGTTGTGCAACCTTGTCCGCGGAATAGGTAAGACCTACACACAAAATAATAAAACCTAATAACAAAGCTAAAGTCCAAACAACGGATACAAAACGTCTTCTATTCATTACCTTTTACCTCCAAGCTCCTCATACAGACCATCTTCAACTTTTGGCCATCCATGGTCCTTTATAGAACGATATGCATCGATTCCGCGTTCGTCTATCCTAGCAATAACGCCGCCTTTTACTTGTTGTCCTTTTTCATTAACAACTACAACATAAACAGAACCGTTATCGTTATTTACAAGAGCTAATAACACACTTTCGGGTTCTTGTTGGTTGTATGCTTTTATTCGCATTTTATCTCCTCCCTATACAAATCCTTTAAATTTACCAAAACGAGGCACTCCATACTGAGAGCGTCCGAAGAATTTTATCGTTGCGACTTTTCCAAGAAACTCACTTGGATGTTCCCACATGTATTTTCTTTTAGCTTGGTTTTGTCCTGAAGCGCCAGCTTTGAAAGTTGTAATAATCTTACCGTCTCTGTCAGTTACCGGTTCCGGCAATTGCATTACAAAAGCGGCAACAAATCCTCCACGTTTATCTTCTTCAAAGTCTACGAGCTTAAACTCTTCATCCTCAAACTGTTTGTACTTAAGTAGCTGCCAAGTTCGTTTATTCTCGTAAGGTATTCCGAGTTTGCGAACAATTAAACCTTCATACCCCTGTTTGACTACACCTTCTAGCCAAAGATAAAGTTCGTGTTCAACCGCAGGAACAAAATCAGTACGCACCAATTCCGTATTCATTACAGAACTAAAATAATTCGTGATAAACTTATGCCTTAATTCGAATCCAACCGGCAACATCACGTCGTACAAATGGTACTTAATCGTTGCTCGTTTCACCCGCTGTTCTTCTGTTGCGTCTACCTTTTTGACAAGTCCATTAAGTTCATCAAAAGTCATTCCCTCGTGGTCATAAAGTTCTCCGTCCAGAGTCACTTCCGGAATTTGATGCTGCGCCATCCGAGCAATTAATGGAACTAAAATATGACGTAACTGCACAGGCATCAAAGTACCCGTTCGAGTCCACATTTGCCCGCTCATAGGCGTCAGTGTAATCAAACAACGATTACCATCAAGTTTTGGTTGAACTGCAACTTCTTTACCGTGCAACTTTAATTGAACTAGGTCCTTTGAACCTTTTTGTTTTCTAGTTGGGTCATACTTCTGCGCCAGCATCGGCTTTAGTTGTCCGGACCCGGCAACACCAGAGTCACGTAGGTTTTTTAAATCGTCCACATAACCATCTTTTTCCTGAGCAACTATACGCGCTTCCGTCTCTTTTACGGCTTGTTCAAAATGCGTGGTTTCGTTTGCCTTACCGATATTTTTGCCACAAGAAACGACTATTGTTTGTGTCGTTTGCTTTCCATCCAGAAGCCCGGATTTGATGACGATTTCACTACGCGTACCTAAATCCTCGACACCAATTTGCCAGACGCGAGTTTTACCTTTTGAATCTTTCTTATAAAGCGTTTTAAATGTATCGACCATTAGAATACCTCCGTTTGATGAGAACCAATGTCTTCTGGCGTTACACGTTTACCCGTAAAATCCCTAACCTCCCAAACAAGACCGGAATCCATTTCTATGCCGGAAATAGCCGCGTCTACGTCGCTCGCTGAATTGCAACGTACTGTATCTACAACAGAACTATATAAGGCTTGATAATAAACAACAAACTTATATGGTGTTGGTGGTCCAAATAAATATTGCATACTATTTATCAAACGCAACTTCCATACCAGCAAGACTAACAGCAATAACTCCATCATCACCGGCAGCTTTAACAATGTCCAGTATTTTGTTCTTAAGCTCCGTAATATTCTTCTGTTCACTTTCTGACATTAAAGCGACCATACCCAATAACATTAAGTACGCCTGTTGTCCTTGTACACCCAAAGGTATATCCATCTTAATTCTCCTTGTGTTGAAATCGTGTATCTCCAGCATTGTTATCGAAAAGGAAATCCTTCCATTCCGGATGTTTCTCCAAGTAGTAACGAAACATCATTCGGTCCAAACCAGAACGAACATCTTTTGGCGTACTGCGTAGCAGCATCCCAGCTTCTTCAGGCGTCCTATCGGCCTTTTTGTTGTTGCACTGCTTACAACTAGTTACCAGATTTCCCGGCGTATCCTGTCCACCACGAGAACTCGGAATCACATGGTCCAAGGTTAGTTTACTAATACCGGGCTTTATTCCACAATACACACACTTAAATCCATCTCTAATAAAAATACGAAGACGTTTTATGTTTGCTTTCCTAATTCGTCCACGTATGTCCTTGTATTCTGAAAGACGAACTACCGAAGGAACTTCAATTTGTGCGCCACCGGCAGTAAAAAATGTCTTCCCGGTGCCAAGTTCCATAATGCCGTAGTTATCCTCTCGCAACATTATACATATTGCGCGCTTTACGGAAACTACACGGAGAACCTCAAAGCTTTGGTTCAGTAATAGAACATCACCTTTAAGCATATTTATTAGAACACCGTTTCGTCCTTACGGATTCCGAAAAGATATCGTAAAATTCGAGAATTCTTTATTTTGTTTAGTAGAGTATTTCCTTTATCGTTCGCACGTCCGGCAAGTTTACAAACCTCAAACAAACTTTCGGCATTAAACTTCTGGTCTGCCGAACGAAAATCAAACAAAGCTTTTATAGATGATTCCATGTTTCTGATACGGTCCAACTGATGCGCGTCAGCTAGTTGCAATTCATTGTGAATAAGGTCTTCAGCACGTTTATTGAACAGCTTTGTTTGTTCGTCCGTTTCCTTTAAAACAATTTTTGAAATTAACAACCTACGACCCGGCCAAATTTTGTTTGCTGCGAGTATAGCGTTTGCACTTGCTTCCGCTTTGTTTTGTCCGTCAATATCAACCCAACCGAGACTCTGCGCTTGTCCTAGTTCAATAATGTCTGCTCTGTATTTAGTCATTTTATTTTCCCTCAAATTAAGTAGTGTCTCTCGACTAGCTCCGTATAATTGACCAAAATTTAATCGCCTCGCGAACCGTCTCATCTCTTCCGTAACTTCATCAACAGAAACATTAAAAAACTTTGAAGCCGTTATTCTATGAAGGTCCATATAGACAGTATAAGCAAACTACGTGCCAGACGAATGATGGAAACGCATGTATTCCACAAAATCATCATCGTTTTTCTTAATGTCTTTGAATAGGTCTTCAACCGTTTTGTTGTAATACGAAAGGGTAGCTTGAATGTATGGTTTTGCCCAATCGGCCACACCTTCCATCGATTCCATACTAGAAAGACCACCGACAAGATTTCCATACGGTTCTCGACCAGCTTGCAAACATTCCTGACATAACGCGTTGCTTATAGCTCCAAATACAGAACTACAAACACCCTTTGCCGGTTTATCGCAAACCTCGCATTTCAACTCTGTTTTCATAATCTGGAGGCCACGGAGAGATTCGAACTCGTCAAGTCTTGTTTACAGGACAAGCAGTTTACCAATTAGCTTACGCAGCCGGAATTTTCAATAGTTACGTTTTTCATGAAGAGGTTCGTGAGTCGAACCGTAATCTTTAATATAACGCTGGTCGGCCCACATACAATCATCACAAATTACATATTCATCGCCATCCATATACATTGCCCAACCGGGACGGACATAACACCCACCACTAATGGTATGACTAATAAATCCTTCTTTGTCCTGTCCACACCTATCACAATGAATAGTTTGCATTTATGGATGACGCGCTCCCATTTCCGCACGTGCTCGCGTTCCAGCATCCCAACGATGACGAAATTCTTTTACAAGGTCTTCTCGTTCTTTCTTAGTTAATTTTCCCGGAAAAATCTGTCCGTTGATAACTATTGCAGGATACTTGTTATAACCAAGAAAAACTCCCTGACCAAACTCACCTAGTTCTGACACTTTCCATTCGTCCGGCCAATCTTCGCCAAGCTTGATTACCGCGGTAGCTTCTCCACATTGAATAATGGTTTTTTGAATGTCACCACCAGCGGTACAGTATACCACTTTTTGTTCCTGTTTTGTTTGTGCGTGGGTGACAATTGCTGCGTCCCCAGCAAGAATCAAAATTATTGCAACCAACAGTATACCTACAACAAGTATTCGTTCTGTATTCATTACGTTCTCCTTTATTTCACCGGCTTTAGTTTGGAACTCCTACGAGGACTCGAACCCCGATACGCTCCGAGTAGAAATCGAAGGCTTTCTCCATTTAAGCTATAGGAGCATTATCCTTTGTATTTCGCTTTGGCATCAGCAAATCCACGTTTATACCCTGCGTCTAAGCCTCTAGCATAGCCATATTGTGTTGCAGTGTCAATCTTATCTTTGATGAAATTCGCTAGCGCAACGTTGTCTTGAACTTTCGGAAACCAATCGACCGCAAACGCGACGTGTTTATTCGGATATTCAACAGAAACAACTGTTTTGTATTTACGCTTGCCTTTGTTTACTGTAAAGGATTGTTTTGTTACTTTTGCTTTTTTCAATTCGAAAAGTCCCTTTTCTCACCAATCAGCTTCGCTGCTTGTCTTTACCGTTCGTACTGATTTTTATAGCCTCTACAAGAACATCTTTCAAGGCGTGGTGTAATTGACTTCTTGTGTCTCCATAATTACTAAGAATAAACTTGTCAAGTATATGTGTAAACTTGTCAATCAGCTTGTCTAAATCCGTTGTGTCTAAAGTATTTTCAGGCATCACTTTTCCCTTCTAGATTTTTATATTCCTCGGTAGTCATACCCGGAGAAAGAACACCAATCACCTGAGCGACTTTCACTTGTTCTCGTAAATTATCTTCCAACTTTTGCTTAAACAGTTTGACCGTTTGTGCTCCGATGGCTTTTCGAATCGCCGGTCCCGGCGTAAACTCACCAGAACCTTCCCGTTCCACATCTTCAACCATCAAATCGATAATCTTTTTTGTATCCTTAATGGAATAGTTCTTATCGTCTCGTTCGGAAATCAACCGGTTTATTACGTGTTCAAGACGCATAGGAGTTACAAACTCAAAGGCAACGTTTTGTGCGTCCGCAATCATCGCTTGTTTCTCTGGACTAAATTTTGTTGGATTACTTTTACGTTCGGAAAATTCCGGATTCTTGAACTTAGCAATCAAACGTCCACCGTTGTTTAACGTAACTTCAAAAGGTGGTCTAAGAACAATTCCTTCTCGTAACTTATCTTCCACTATACCGTTTCGTTTAGCTTGTGTTGATGGTTTTTTACGCTCGACAACGATAGCAGAAATCTCACCATAGGTGTCCCAAAGTTCGCGTATATCGTGTGAACAACAGTATGATTCGGAAACCGAAGTCGGCACCAAAGAATAGTCAACGAACTCGAAACCGAGTGAAGTGGCCAAATCGTGAGCTTTTGGAACGTCCAACCAAGAAGAACCAACTTGAATATCAAAGACAACAAATTTTAAGTTTGGGCCGTAAGTAGCGCTCATACCCTGTTGTTTGCCTCCGTACGCTTCACCGTATATAGTAACCTCCCGGTCAAACTTTTCGCAAAACTTTGCTTCAAGAGCAGGCACATCAAACAAGGCAACAAACTTATCGTATGATTCACCACCAGAAAAGAAGGTTAATTTAAAGTCTCCAAACTCAGGAGTATTAACAACTTCTTTATTAATATTCGGTGCCCATTTAACGTGTGCAGAAGTGCCATGAATCTTCTCAGTTGCGTATACATGACGAAACTGCAAAATTCTAGTATCAGACTCTAGCCGTGGAATGTGTAAGTACCCCAACTATTTATTCTCCTTGACCGGGAATAAAGCTTCAATAACAACAGCTAGTCGCTGTATCTCTTCTCTAGGCAAAATACCGGTTATTTGTGTCGCGCAATTATAATCGTCTCCCGGTCGAAACATTTGTAACAACGCAGTGCCATTTTCCTTTTTGTACAAATGTACCGTTCTTCCTGACGATAACTCCGACCTAAAAATGCATTTCACTTCTTGTTCTTCCTTCCAAACAAAACTAGTATTGGCTGTCCCGCCATGTTTATTTGCAAGTCGTGTGCCGAAGTAACAACAAAACTAAGTTCGGCTAAATCAAGTAAATGTGGATGCAAAACCATTTTTGGTGTCATCAGGTACATCACTGTGATAAGTTTATCTTCTTTTACTACAGTCCAAACGTCTTCATCAAGTACAATCATGTTCGTCGCTTTGCTCCTCACCTATGAAGAAACTTCATAGGTTTATTTTATAATTCTCCCAACAAAACCAAAGTACAAGTAATACTTGCAACTAGCACACCAAAGCCAACAAAAATTTTCACAGGTATTCTAACTTTTATTTTCTCTTCTTCAGTGCTGTTTATCGTTATCATTCGTTTCCGGCCAATCACGACTTGTCAAGTCCTTGTATAAATTGAGGTAAGAATCCTGTTCGGTAAACCCGGTCCCTACAGCAACGCCACCCATAACTGGTACTGAAGCAATATAGAGAGGTTTAGAGTCAACAGACAGATGTCCATAATGCTGAATTATCCAAGCTGTCACTTCTTGTTTCATACAACTAAACTCATGGGCACTAACTTTGCAGCTTCAATACGACACATTTTGTCGCATTCGACATTGTATTTACTGACCGGTAACTTCTGTTTGTTCTTTACTTTAAAGCCTTGCTCCAAATCCTTCTTCGTTGGATGACCCGCAACTAAAATCCAATTAATGTGTTTGGCCCGCCCTATACGAATTGCAGTAAGAACACCGTTCATTCGTTGTATCACATTACGCGGCAGACGTTTCATTGAGTAGCCTAAAAAGAGTGTGTGTAAGGTAAGTTCCGAATCACAATAAAGTGTTATTTCTCGAAGCGTGTTACCAGCTAAATTTCCACGTGCGTATTCCAACGCCTTAACCGCGGCAATCATTTCGGCCAAATTGTTACTAGCTTTGTAACCTTTACAGTTCGCAGTTGTAATGTGTCCTGACTCTCGATAAATCTCTTCGTCATTCTCATCCGTGGCTACAAACGCCCATGAGATGCCGTACGGGCTTGGATTCTTCTTGCAGCAGCCTCCGTCACTGTACAAATTTTTTAACATCTAGTCCTCCTAACAGAGAGTCCATATATCCAACTACCCTCGGTTCCGTCGATTGCCAATGTTGTCCGAATTTTTCTGTAGATAAATGAATTCCATGGTATACAAACCCGGAAACCGATGGCACATCCGTTATCAAGCCAAGCTCGTTGTTTTTGGACAAAGCAATTGCACCAACTCGTGGTTTAAGCTTCCAAACAAAGCTACGCTCCTTTTGAAACCGGTCAAGGACATGCATGAGTCGAGACAATAATAAATGTTTAATAGGTTTTGTATGAGTACAGTATTCATCCAAAACCTGCGACACTGCGTCTTCCAACCTGTCCTGTCTAATCATTTCTGAAATGCTCATTTCGCTTCGTTTCACTCCGCTCACCTACGAAATAAAATTTCGTAGGCTTTAGTTTAGTTCATTTTAGGATAAGATATGCAACCAGCGTACCAAAGAGAAACATCAAAGCACCATAGACAAGAGAAAATTTCACAATTCGGTCAATACGTTTGTTAATCCTCTGTTTCATGTTATGAAGAACTAAATATTTTTCCGGAATTGCGTTTTCTTTTTCCATTACTACCGTCCGTAAACAATCCAGTTGTACGCTCTCACCAAAGGAATTAATTCCTTGTTGTAATGATACGCAGTTCCAACCCATCGTTGTCGATAGTTCTTAACGCAAATTTTGTCCGGCTCAACAACTGTAAATATGTAAGTCGTTTCCACATCGTACGTGATGTTCAGGTGTTCCAGTATATGAAACAAAAGAACGTCTACGGCCTCTTTCATTGACTGAACTTTCATTGCCTGCCCCAAAGCGGTTCATCAGCAACTTTTACCTTCGACACATATAAAGGCAATTCGTATGCCAGTGCTAATCTCCTCATAGAATTTGTGCCCGGGGAAATGCCATCCCAAAGAATAATACAAGCTCCACGGTTACTTGCCGCATACTTAGCCATATCTTCGTTTCGCCGGTGCCCTGCTGCCGCATCATAAGGTTTGTTGTATCGGTTTAGCTTTACTACTGCACCCGGATAAGCGGTATTCTTCCAGTCAGCGGGAAAGGGCTTTAGCGGGATGTTATGTTCGTGAGCGTAGCGTTTCGCAAGCTGGTCAACACCAGATGAACACTCTCCCTCAACAATTTCGGTAAGATTAAATCCGGAATTTTTTATAGCTCGAACTAACAATTCGTAGTCGGAGATTGAACGCGAACCTGAAATAATTACTGTAGACATATATTGGATAGATGCAGAAATTGCGAGAAAGGTTTACTGTGAAGAATATGGCGGGACATCCGGGATTCGAACCCGGAACTACTGATAGACAGTCAGTCGCGTTACACCCTTTCGCCAATGTCCCTTAATGCACAAATCTCATTATAAACAACACCAAAGCAATCAGAACAGAAATGATAGTAATTATGCGGCTTGTATAACTTTCTTTCCCTTGTGAACTTCCTTGTCCGATGTCACCTCTGGATTTCTCGGTAGCGTTTGCTTGTTCTATTCGGTCGAAGCGTCCACCGAACTCCTCACGCAAGGAAATAAATCTCGATTCTATTTTTTCGTTAGTTGCGTTTATTAGTCCTTCAACTTCTTTTCGAGGCATTAAGGTTGCGGCTTGGTCAGACAGTTGCCCACGAAATTCATTAGTCATTTCGTTTCTACCTTGCTGCGCTATTTCCGCTTTTTCTCTGGCTTTTTCGCTGGCGTCGAATGCAATCTTCGTTTGTTTTTCTACTGCATCAAATTTCGCGTATACGGCATCAAACTTACTATAAATTGCAGACTTAAAGTCTACAATGCTTTGAATTACAGCTTGTATTTTTGACTCTAAGTGTTCTCTCAGGCTAACTGTATCAGGCATTCATACCACCTTTCTTCAAGGTAATATGATACCTTAAACCAAATGGTATGTATAGATTGTAGCAGCGCCCCTCCCGATTCTCCAAGGCGCATGTTGCATCCACGGTCCTTCGCATCCGTGTGTTTTTGGCTTGCCCTACAACGTGTTAATTTATTTATCGTTCTAATTACACTATGCTACAAATTTGGAGGCTGAGCGATGACTCTCACACCGTAATAAGAAGTTTGCAGCTTCCCGCTTCGTTCACTTTAGCTTCCCAGCCTTAAACCCTGTTCAATTTCGGCAACAAAGTCACTTTCCCGAATGCTGTCCGGAACGCTTGTAACCTGTCCGACAAGCTCACGTTCATTTGTTAACAGCAATAAGCGAGCACGCCGGTCATTATAATCAAGGTTAAGAACCACGTCACCGTTCTCCTTTGTAAACAGTTTGCCAAACGGTACATCGTCTTCAACACCGCTTGGGGTAAAGTCAAAAAGGTTATCTGGTGTAATATTTTCAAAACGGAATATAGTCATATAGTTGCTCCTTATTTCGGTTCCTTGTTTGAAGTTCTAATACGTTTCACACCAATGTCGTGCATAATATCTGAGGCGATAATCCAAATAGCGTTATACAACGCAATTGCCGTACCAGATTCCCGTTCATCTTGCTCAAACTGTTTTACGGTCGGACGTTTGATTCGATTTCTTATATCCTCGACCAAATCCTCTAAAGCTTGTTTAGTGCTGACCTTCCGACCAGAAATTCCATCTTCAAAATTACGCGTTCTTATAAACCGTCGTAAACGCTTCTTATGCATTTCCGGATACGAACTAACATCAACAGTTTTAGTTTTCATAAACCCTCATAACTTCTTTAAGTACGTTGACCCATAAAGTTGTTTACAACTTTCCTTTGCGAAGCAAATCTGGTGCCCCAAGAGGGATTCGAACCCTCACTACATTGATTTGGTAGGGCTGGAGGGATTCGAACCCATCATTTTTATTTCAGATTTTAAGTCTGATGCACGTACCAATTCTGCTACAACCCCACTTACATTTTTTCTATTTTTACTCTTGTAGGTCTCTGTAAAAACGTGACAATTAGGGCACAAAATTCTTAAGTTTTGTAATGAATTATTATGCTTGTTTCCGTCGATATGGTCTAATTCCAAAGGCATGTTATTTCCTAACCACTTTCTTCGTCCACAACCAGAACATTTTTTCTCAAAAATTTTTTCTTCAAATAACCTTAACCTCAAAGCGTGACTAATTATCGACCTTTTGTTCTGCAAATAGTCCGACAAAGGAAAAATGTGTCCTGTTTTCTTTCCCTTATTCCAACAAGGTTTTTCAAAATGACGTGTATCTATGTTGCTATTAAGTATGAATGTCCTCCACAATTGGGTTTGATGCCTAAAACGTCACAAACCTCTCTAAAGGTTTTACTGCGTTTAATTATTGGTTCTAATATTTCTTTAGTATATTTTTGCACTAAAACATACTAGCAGAACATATGGTCTACCGGGGCAAAATTGGGGTGAACGGTCGGTTTCGAACCGACAAAACGCATTCCACGGACGCGTGTCTTACCATTAAACGACGCCCACCATAACTTAGTTTCAGTTCAGCGCTCGCGACGCCGAACTGTCAATCGGATGAATGGAGCGACCAAAACCATAAAACTTAAATTACCGGTCTTCGTCCTGTTAGAACTTCAATAAGCAAAACTACAAGAGCAAGAACCAGCAACAGGTGAATGAAGCCACCGATTGTATAGCTGCTAACTACGCCTAAAAGCCAAAGAAGTAACAAAAGCACAAATAATGTCCAAAGCATTTATTTATCCTCCGCAGTGTATTTACACAACAAAGCCAGCACTGTTGACAAATCGGTAAACAGACCGTCAATATTGTTTTCATCTAACACGATATCCCGGCAAAACAACACGTCGTTATCCTGTACATCCAAAGACAACATCAAACTAATAGTGCCTTCTTCATCCTTTGTTTCCGATAAACCAAAAACAAATTTAGGTTTAAGAGAAAAGTAGGACAAATTAACAACGTAGTTATCTTTTTGGCGGTTTATCTCCATTTTTGATATGAAAGTCACGCAAGTCTAACGCCCTTTCAATAGCATCGTCCTGCGCTTTCCCCTTTGCCATTAAAGTTCTGATAGTTTTATCGACGTATCTTTGCCAATCGTGTGCAAGTTTTTTTGTTACGAAAGCTGGACGGTTTGGATTTTTCCTCATTTCGTTTCCAATCCGTCCAGTGCGGCGGCTGTCAACCTATTTATCTTCAGAATGTAAAAGCTTGTCAAGCTCATCAATCTTATTTTCGATTTGTTTCTCTGTTACCGGGTGTGCTGGAGCGCCTGCACCCACCACCGGCGTGTTCTTCTGTACAATCAGATTAACAACGTCCTGAAGCAATGCTGCAAACTGAGCAACCTTACCTTCAGTTGACCTTGGATAAAATTCATTAATCAACGCTCTCGTGTTAGTCGCTAGGTCTGCATAACACTGCGCATCGGACTTAACGTCTGACGATAAACAAGTTTTAGTTTTGTCTGCAATCGCTTCACCGCGAACAATACCATTCTTGTAAAAATCAGCACGTTCCTGTGTAATCTTGCCAGAAATTACTAACGCTTGGAAAAAGAACGGAGCATAATCTAGCGTACTATCAAGTTTGCTCAATGGTCCACCACCAAAGCAGGCGATTTGTGAAATCGTAAACAGCGTAACAAAAGCTAAAGCTAAAAATCTTTTCATAACAACTCCTTTAAGTTAAAACAGAAGCAAATTTTACGTCTCCTGCTTCCATACCAAGTTCATGACGAATGTTTGAATTTACTCCACGAGCAAAAGAAAACAACTGTCCGCGTTCGGACGTGAAATGATTATTGACCGCGGTGGCCAAAGTCGTAATCTTTGGTGTCGTAATACCTACTTCCAAAGCAACTAGCGCCGCCTCAATATCGTCGTGTTCAGTCATTGCCGTATCAACAACGGTATCTGCATCATCGTTCAACGCCGCGACGGTTGGGTATAACGTTTCTTCTTCCTGTTCCATTAGCTGACGCAATCTTGCCTTAAGTTCAGCGAACGGTTGGACTTGTGCGGCTCCCGCAGAAGCGTTAACCAGTACGTTAAGTACGTTTTGTACTTCTTCTTGCTCAACACGAATGGTGTCAAGAACATTTGCGTAATTTGCGTCGTCTCGTCTCATGAAAAATCTCCTGTAGGGTAAAAATACCGTAATAATTCTACCCTACAAGTTGTTGATTTACAAGGTTGGTTACATCAAAACGGGATATCTTCGTCCTTCAAGTCGGGCGTTGCACCTGCTGCCGCAGCCTTTGCTTGCGGCTCAGCGGATTCCGGCTTCGCACCAATCAATTGAAGCACGTTACCGCGAATTTCCAAAGAATTGCCCGGTGTACCGTCACTCTTAGTGAAATTCTCCTGATGCAATGCACCAACAACAAGAACCTGTCGGCCCTTCGCCAAGTACTGGTTTGCAACATCAGCTAGCTTGCCAATGAAGTTCACACGGAAATAAGTTACCGTCTCTTCCTTCTTGACCTTGCTATTAACCGCAATACCAAACCGACTTGTCGGCGTACCATCCGGCATCTGTCCCGCTTCCGGGTTTCTCGTCAAGTTACCTAATACTGTAATGTTTGCAATACTACTCATTATTACTCTCCTATGTTACTGCAAGAAGCTTATTACTCTTGCGTGAATTTTCTGATGCGGTCAGATATTGAAGGTTCCAAGGAACGTGAAGTCCGCATACCGTCTTTCCTTGTAGAGGAATTATATGGTCAACTGTCATTCCTCTCGGACAGTTAATATAAACTGTTTTCAATAGCGCTACGTCAACCCAACCGGGTGTTGCGTTTAGTTTTGCTGCACGACGTTTATTTTCAGCCGCAGTCAACAAACTTCGATGTGTTTTATGCCACTTACTTTGATACGTTTTGTAAGAATTTAGTTGCCTGTATGCTGCCTCATATAAAAGAACGTGATTGTTATCAGCAATTCGCCTTCGCCTGTGATAACAACGCCTACTTTCTTTATATTCCTCAGTGGTACAATTTGTTGCCCAATACAAGCTTACGTGTTCTTTAACCTCTGGTAGCGAATCATATCGTTTCTTATTGTAATTACGACAATTCTTACACTTCCAATGAAGTTCTCCTTCACGTTTCTTGTGAAAGAAGTCCAAGGTTAACGGTAATTTTTTAAAACATTGTCCACAAACACGAAAGTTCAAAACAAGTGCGTTACTCCCTCCAGAGTGTCTGTTACGTGAGCTTCCTCACTACTGGCGACCTAACTTACACAACTCGCCTGTTATTTCCGTGTAAGTATTGGATACATTATAACACGGTTTGGTTGCCTTATACCACTAATGAAATCTTCGACAACCACACTTATAACAATAACCAGAACCGTGGCAATTATGAACGTCACTGCCGTGACCACATCCACAGATATGAGTCGCCTTTAATATCTGGAAAAACACAGTTCGTAATAACTTCATGTATTTTACCCTCCTTAACTATCTAAAGATACACACCTTTACTTGCTGGATTTCTATTTTCAATTTCTAGCGCGTGAAAATCATTAGTACTAAATATTTGTGAAGGTCAATCACCAACAATAATTTTGACGGTCAGCCCGAACGCGCCGACAATCAAAATAGGAAGTACTACAAATAACCAAAAGTCCATAGCTAAATTTCAATCTTTCCTTTCAACTTTTCCCATTCTTCAGTGTTCTTCATCAACCCAATTGAATAGTTACAACCTTGTTTATAAAAGCACCAAGTTCCCGAAACCTCTCCATTACTCATTGTTAAACTTGTACTCTTCAACAATTCCAAAGCTTTACTTAAAAACATAGTTGCCTTTTTGCCTTCAAGCTCTTTGGCATCTGAGCGACCAACAGAAACAATTTCAACAATAAAATGAACACCAGAACGTCCACGATTCATATCAATAAACCTTATCGTTCCGGGAAAGTCAAAGTTTTCTCTCCAAACGGTATTAAGTGCTCGTAGTGTTGGATACCTTACGGGGTCCGTAGCAAAGTGTAGTAGGTCTCCAGTAGTTCCATCGAATGGAATTTTACCGTTGTACATTACGCGTATGAATCTCCCTGATTCAAGAATTGTGTAACGTTGTCACCCAACATCGTTGCGTTACCGCGTCCTAAAGAAATAACGTTACGAAGATGTTTCTTACCCCATTTCCTCATTTCTATAAATTGTTTTGCTTGTTCGATTGCGTCATCGAGCGCGATATGTGTATGTGTGGACGTGCCCGCACGCCACTCTTTGGGCCAATTCTTTGCTCGCGCTTGAGAGAAGGGAACATTAAGAAGTGCCGCAGCATATGACTGCATATCAAATCCAGCGAAAGCAAATTTCCATAATTCCGGAGCAAACTTAGTCCCATAAGCTAAACACCACGAAAAGTCAAACGTTGCCGGGTATGCCAAAAATACGGGAATTTCATTTGGTTGTAAAACACTATCAATCCATAAACCAAAATCTGTAAAAACTACATTTGGTGCAACAATAGGCAACATCCTGTGTGCAATCCAAGCATCTGGATAGTTTTGCCACCACAGGCGAGTGTCATAATCAAAGTTAAACGGGTCCAAAACCTCCAAGTTTCTTGTAAAACTTGAAATAATTTCATCACCGTGAATAGCCACTGCACCAATAGAGAACATTGAGTTATGTAACGGTACTAATCCGGATGTTTCAATATCCACCGAAAAATACAAATCCTGTATTTCACCCGCTGCCGCTTTTTCTTGTATTTCAAACCTTCCCATTAAAATGCTAGCTCCTCTACCTTCGGTGTATTTTCTTTAGCTTTACTTTCCCGCTCTTGATACAGCAGAAAATCTCCATTAAATGTCATTGCAACCGGCAATGGTGGTCCATTTCGATACTTGACTATTCGAAGCGTTGCGTTACGTAAAGGTTGCCCGACCTTAAACTTTTCCATGTCAATAATTCCTACAAGGTCCGAATCCTGTTCTAGTTTTCCGGATTCCGCGAGATGATGTAACTGTGGTTCTGTCATTCCGTTTTCGTCTTGTTCGTTTGCTTTGCGGTTAAACTGTGCAAAAGCAACAACCCAAATATCAAGTTCCTTAGCAAGTTTCTTTAAGGTACGGCTAATAAGAGCGACTTCCTGCGCGCGAGAACTAAGTATTTGCCGATAACTCGTATTGGGCGAAAGCGCATCCAGTAATTGCAAATAATCAACAAACAAGACACGCAAACCTTGTACCACACCAGATACAACAAGCTTTTTGGATTCGATGTATCTACGCAAAGATTTGACCCGCGCTTTGATTTCAAATATGTTTGTCGTTTTGTCATCAATCCAAATAGGTAGGTTTGCAATATCAATTACATGTGCATCCAAGTTGTCAAGATAAGCTGTTGCCATACCGTGTTGAATCTTCCATGCAGGCACTTGCGCCGCGGGAGATAGCATACGAAAGAACACTTCAAAATCAGACATCTCAGCCGTCACTATAGCAACAGGATACCCATTCATTGCAATGTTTTGCGCCAACTGTTTGCAAAGAACCGACTTTCCCCCTCCAGTGAGAGAAGCCCATATATGAAGCTCACCCGGTTGTCCACCACCTTTCATCGCTTTATCCAACGCACGAAGCCCGGTCGAAATTGCTGGGTTCTTTCCCTCTCGTATATCGGCAAGCTTTCCGGAAACATCACCGGCGACATCCGCAAAAGACCGAAAACCACCAACCACATTTGACTCTCTAACAGGGTCAAGTTGTGAATCGACGAAGGTCATTAACTCCTGTGAAGACTCGTCGTCAGCCTTAGCTGCATTGAATAACTGTATTCCTAAATGAGCTAGGTCTCGCTTAGCTTTCTTTTCCTTCAGGATGTCAACAAAAGTTTTTAAAGAACGAACCGGGAATAGGCCATACGTTAAGTTTGTTAGCCAAGAAATCCCACCAACCTTTTCTCCACGAAGACCTATTACATCTCCTATAGAAATTGGATTTATCTCTTTGCCCTCCTGCGACAACTGTAGCATAGCGCCGTAAGTTGTTTTGCAACTAAGCCAATAAAAATCCTCCAAAACCAAATCAGAGGCAGCTTCAAAAATCAAATCATTGTCAAGAATAATTTGACCAAGAATCGCCTTTTCTGTTTCTTCGGAGTTAGGTAACTGTGAATCTTCGGGCATGTTATTCGAGTAGTTTGTCGATATCTTCCGCGGTCAAACCTTCCGTTTTACTTGTTGTGGTTGTTGTAGTTACTGCTACAGCGGGGCTACCCGGTATCCACTCCTTCCAGAAATCATTCTTAAAGAAACGCTCGGGGTCCTTCGGTAAACTATTACCTTTTGCGTATTCCCGAGTCGCCGCCATTAACAACTTATAGTCCGCTTCGTTTCGAATATGATTAAAGAACTGTACCTTTGACTTTCCACGAATGCGGACCTTCTTGCCATTCCTATCCCGGTATGGATAAGACTGAAACCAAGCTTCGTACTTTTCTTCGTCTAATACCTTCGGAGCTTCTTCCTCCGCAATTCCTACCATACCTTCAACTTCCATCGCTTTGTATGCCGGAGAATTTACAACAGCATCATCAACTTCTACAACCAAGGAAACCCTTTCAAGCTTCGGGTCACGTTTCATCGGTTTCCCTGATTGTAAAACTCGTTTTGCTAAACCTGACCAGACCGTAAGAAAGCCAAGAGAATTTGGTAAAGAAGCTTTATACGCTTTGGCAATTGATTCATTCGAATAGAATTCAGTCGTTAGTCTAATAAACATTTTCATTCCTTTTCGTGAGGACAATAACCATAATTTCCCAAGGACAAATTACAATTCATACACAACACTCTAAACCCCTTTGGAAACTTGTTTCTTTTAAGCCATAAATACATTGAAAACCCGCCTTTACTATGTATTTTACGCCTATGTACGTTACCTTTACCGTTTACATGGTCTAATGTTAAAAACTCAATTTCCGTAACACTACAACCAGCACACGAACACGAACACCCGCCGTAATGATTAAAAACTTCAATCTTTGTTCTGCGTGCGTAAACGGAAGACCTAACGTTTCCTATCCTATTACAAACGGAACAGCGACATTTGCCCTTTACAGCTTTTCTGTGACATCCTCCTACCGTACAAACTCCCAATAACCGTTTTTCTTTGTGTTTTTGTCTATTATAAGAGTTTTGACAAGAGATACACCACGATGTCCAGTCTGTATCGTTTGCGCGTTTACGAACCCGAAAAAATTTTGTTGTTAACGGTAGACTCTTTTTACACTTTGTACACGTTCTTTTCACAACTCAGATTATATTACATACGATTAGTACTGTCCACCCCTAACATACTACTTTGCTTCCGCTCTCGTAAATCTTTAATAATTCCAGATGCGGTCAATGGTTGTTGAGTACGTTTTCTATGTAACGGTTTCTTATCTCTACGGGACTTAAAGTAAGGACCATAACGACCTACTTCTACGGTGTTCGTAGAACCGTCCGGCTGCACAACCTCTTTCACGATTGGTGCAAATTTTGTACGTAGCTCAATAGTACGCTTGATTGCACTTCGGGCACGTTTCAGAATTCGTCTTAACTCATATTCGGTAAGGTCTTCAACTTTCAAGTCGCCTAAGTTGCTTACTTTCTGGTTAATACCAATCTCGTTAGTTGCGGTACGTGCGATTGCCGTAGCTTCAGGACCAATAAGGTCAATATTTTCCGAATCCATCTTATCGAAGAGTTCCATGAACTTTGCGGTTCGTTCCTCAATAAGTTTATCTATACGCTCTTGTTCTTTGTCACTCGCGATTGTTGTGGAGTCTAAATCTTCGACAAGTTCGCTAGCCAAAGGCGTATTTTCGTTTTGTTTGTTTTCTTCCGTTTCGTTATCCTGCATTTTTGGTATCCTCGTTAACTATGTACGGTTCAACTTTAACACCAGTGTATGGACTTTCGCCACTTAATTTTTGTGATTTACACCATTCAAATTTAACGTGAGGAACCGGACTAGATTCTTGAAGCATTAGCTTGACACCAAAGGCTTTTGCATCCCGAGCGTTCTCAGCTTCTACCTCAATACAATCACAACCATATTCCATTGGGCCACAACCAAGTCCCGGTATAACATCTTCCACACCATATTCCGGTGTAACAACAAGATAGCTTTTCAACATATTCTTTTATGCCGGGAAAAATGTTCCCGTTTCTTCAAACCAAACGTTCATGTTTTCCCACTGGTTGTTTTTTAACATATCAGGCATTCTCATACCTTGTTTACTTCGAATGAATACTACAAGCTGTGTCAAGTCTTTAAACCAAGAATGTTTCTTTAGCCCCACACCAACAAGGTTATCTTGTAAGTGTATGCGTAAATAATGGGTCAGCCTGTTCGCCGCGGCTGATTCTTCTACAGTGAATTGTTTCATACATTGTTAATCGTTGCATTCGGACTTAAAACTATTACACGTGTGCCGGAAGGAAGTTTTCTAGTATAACTCGTTGACTCAACAAATACATCATACTTACCTGTATCTTCCGGTTTCAGGCGTACTTGTGTGTTCGGAAGATGTAAAAGTTGTCGTGCAGTTTCGCCACCATAAAGCTTATCGTTCTCACGGTCCATAATCAAAATACGCTTTTGTGGTTGTACGATTTCTGACTTTTCAAGCTCATAAAATGCTGGTCCATGATGGTTAGTAATTTTGTACACTATGCCTGCCTTGTATTCAACAAACGGTTTGATAACCGAATCATTTTTAACAAGAAACATTTTGTATTCCCAAGGTGCAAGATGTTGCAAGTTACGTGCCACCACACTTGTTGTAAGCTTCGACAAATCGAGCTTGAACAGACTTCGCGAACCACGAATACCGCGAGACCGCGCTTGAAAATACGTCTCAGTCGTATCTTGCATAGCCCGACCAACCTGTTCAATGCCTTGTTCCGTTGTGGACCATACCGCAATATTATCTGCCGGAAAACCGTGTTTCTTCGCTTCAAACACACCGTTCTGGTTCGGCACATAAGTCGCAAAGGTCCAATTCTCTGGTAACGTCTCAATACGAGTCTTTAATTCAGAACCAGACCTACGGCTTTCATTTTCTTGTCCGTCAGTCAGTACGTAAATTAGAAACGCATGGTCGCCATACTTCTCAGGCTGAAGTCTCAAATCTTCAACAGCTAACAAAGTCGCGTCAACAAGCTTTGTCATTCCTTCAATCTTGTATAGTTCAGCCAATGAAGGAAGACGAAGAACATCCATATCATAAATCACACACTCGATTTGTGAACCAAATAAATAAACCGAAACGCGTGTTTCTTGGTCCAACTCTTTACTTCTTTGGGCCAACCATTTAATCTGATTATCGAAGACTTTAATGGTAGTGGATGACAATCCACTCATTGACCCGGAACGGTCAACAACAAAGACGATATGGTTGATGATGTTTTGTAACATTTATTTTACCTCTGGCAATGACTTAGGACGTGGTTGGTTATCATAATGTCTTGGTGCCAAGGCATCATTTTCCGCCCAATATAACGCGGATAAAACAAGCCCAGCGGCTTTTCTCAAGTTTGTTTTTACCTCTTCCAAAGTTCCCCCTATTTTAGCCGCATTGCCAAGATAAATATTTACATACGCACACCAATCGTTCAGTGTATTTTTCTCGTCAAAAGAAGTTCCCCACTGTTTCCTTGCGCGTAACACTTCCTTTAAAACAAGTTCCGATACAGCTTCAAGTGTTTTAGTTTCTTGCATGACCTATTCTCCTACGTAAATATCAACATACGCTTCCGCTCCATCAACAACTATTTGGTAGTCCATATACGGATAAGTGTCACCGTTCTGTGTTATGTGAACACCACCGGACTTATTTATGAAAGTAATCAAGTCGGGCAGTTCTGAAAAATGAATTTCGGTAAAAGGTATAGAATCTGAATCATCCGCGTGTCGTAATCGTACTTGCATGTTCGTCGTACCTCCTCACCTATAAAATTCTTTCATAGGCTACAGTTTAATACTTTTCTGCGTGTGAAATGGTTGAAACGAATAAATCGGCATATTGGTCAATCGTTTTGCTGGCTTGACTAAGAGGATAAATCAATACATCCAAACGTGCGTCCTTCGCTTCGGCTAACAACTGATTTAACTGGTCCACTGTTGCCCGAATACCAACGGATAACTGTTTATACGTAGCTTCCATTTGTTTTCTTGTTGGTTTCTTTTTCATGCGTCTATACCGAAGATACCTCGTCTCCAACCTTCAGTTCCAAACGCATCCTCACCAGAAAGCTCGTCAATAGCCCGAATGACCGGCTCCAGAATCCGTTTGGCGTTACCTTCGTAATCCGGCAAGAAAAATTCAATTTCGTTTTGTATTCCCTGTAAGACTACTTGCAGCAAATCATACGCTTCTTCATCCGATAACGTATCAATTTCGTCAGGTTCGGTACGAAGTAACCTCGTTTCCTTCTTTGTCAATTTTATTCGTTTGTTCATCTTAACGGTACTCCATGTGTTTCTAACGCTCGAACTGCAACCGCAACTAATTTACGTAGCACGTCCCGGGAATCCTCGCTGTCCTTCAGTTCGTTCCTTGGACCAGAACCAAAAGGACCTTTACCCATACTGATTGCATATAACGCTTGGTCGGCCAAGACTTTTACAATACCAATTTCGTTGCTTAATACCGGCTTTATATTTGCGTACGTTCCGTCTGTACGTAAGGAATCTTGGTACATACGCTCGGCATTAACAGCCTCATAAACTTCTACCCGTAAAGGGTTGTCAACAACAATTCTTGTACTCATTTATTTACTCCTATACTGGATACAAATCACGCCCAAGCCCGAAGGCAACGCTCGAACGCTTAAATGCTTGAGCACTTGCTACAACCGCGGCACCCCCGAATCCCGTATCCTTAATCTCTCCCTGTCGATTAGTTGTCTGGTGTGCTTCAAATCCGTGTCCAGCACGTGTCACCGGTCCCGTTGCCGTAGGGATAGTCAACTGTGTAATAATAGCAACGCCAATCGGTGTAGAAAAACCAGTACTTATTGTTGACCATCCCGGTGCGTAATAAGAAAGAATTCTTTGTACTATCATCCAAGGAACATATTTCGCTCCGCGTGCTGGTCCAGCCGTAAGTACGCGAATGTATTTTTGCGGAATGGGTTTCTTTAAGTCTTCTTCAATTTCTTGAATGGTCCGCAATTGTGTTTGTGAAACGAGAGCAGATTGTTTAATTTTCTCTTCTTCTGTCGGTTCCGAAGCTTTTAGTGTTTTGTCAACTTCTTGTAATTCTTCTTCAGTTACTTGGTCAACATCTCCAACAGTTTCTACTTGTTTTGCTTGGTCTTTGATTTCTTTTTCTTCGGTCTTCTTGTTCATAATTGCTCCTCATTAATTGGTTTTATAGGATAATAAATGCTTAAAGCTTGTTGGTACAACTTATCTACTAAAGCTGCAAAATTTTCTGTATCTGGATGCTTTGATGCTTCTAACATTGTAATAGTTGTTCGGGAAGAAAGAAATATTTTCCCGGTGGCAGTAACAAATGCGGTTCCAGTTTCATGTTCCACAAACCATGTAACCAAATCGGCGCGTGTAAGACCAAAAACTTCCAACTGAAAATACAAATCGTCGTTAAATAAAGCAACCCGGGAATACGGTTCTGGAACATTAGGAACACGTAACCAGCGGACTTCGAGCGGTTGTGGAAAAATCTCCAAATCTTTTTCATTGCTTGGTCCCATTTTGTACCTCTCGGTCCAACAAACTCATAAGTCTTCTCCTATCAACACTAAGTATGTGGGCTTTACAACCACACGGTCCCGTTTCTGTAACCGCCGTACACTTACCCTGTTTTCCATATTCATTTGTATGATGACAACGCGGACAACTAGGTTCATCCGGCGTCTTTGGATAACGCGCAACGTTCACTTTATAACCTCGTGATTTTTACAATAACAAGGATACCTACGGATGCCGTTTTCAGAATACTCAATAGCCGGACACGCACCATTTTCATCCGGTTTATTTGCATGACCACACTCACAAACGGGAGCACCGTCATATTCAGGATATACAGGTTCAGTATTAGTCATGATTTACAAACTCCAATAAAATATCAGCATGACAAGCCTTCGGGGCACACCAACAAATTAGGTGTAAACCTTTCAACTCAGCTTTGGCTTGCCGTTGTAGCTCCGGATTACTTTCAAAGTCTTTACGAAATGCCTCTATCGCTTCTTCCCTGTTATGGGGAATTTTACAAATTTTACAAAACCCTATTGGGTGTGCGTTTCCAAACTTGGTGGGTCTCCCCACATATTGGGATTGTCCTTTAACTTTTGGGTTCAAATCCCTCGCATTCAGAACTTTAGGTTTATTTTCCGTTTTCACGGGCGCATCCGCAAATCCGAATAATCCGTACATTTATTTTTGTCCTTTATTCTTTGCAACAGTAACGTCCAGCCTTGAATCGAACTTCTTGTACTTCTCTGGCTGGGTTGCATAGAAACGCAAAGCAATAACATTCCAGACTACCGAAGTCAAGTGTAGTTGACCATCAACCGGGTCCGTTAGTTCACCTTTAACTACGTGTTTGAGTAAGTGCCGCCACGCCGCTGAGTAAACAATTCCCCAATCAATACCCTTCTCCCAATTGCGAGCAGCATACTTCTTCTTTCCAATCGCATATAGCTCTCCGACTGCAAAGAGAGCATCCACTTCACTGCCTGTTTGTTCGACCAGTAAGTGAAAACTTTCTACCAACGCTTGATTTAACAGTTGTATAATTTGTAACTGGTCCAATTCCGGATTTTTCCAGAAGGTCTGAAGCGTAGTCATCAAGTTATCATACTTAACGGTTTTGACACGTTGCATTACAGTATTAACAAATAGTGAAAATACATCCGGAGGCAGAAGGTCAAAGGTTGCTTTCGAGTCCGCGGCCTTAAATCCTCCTTGTAAAGTTTCTGGTGTTATCTGTGAATATTCATCCGGCATCTCGTTTACCTGTTTAATAGTATTGTGTGTACTACAAAATGCACACCTTGGATTAGTGCCCAACTCATGGTCCTGAAGCCCCAAAACATTACGACACAATACTTTACCGTCTTTTTCTTGGACTAAAGACCCTTCTGTTGATATAACAACCGGTGTCGTTCCATCAATATAATTTCCTGAAATATTCATATTTCCCACATCTACCAATTCCTCTTTTTGACAATCATCACATATTTTCGAAACTCGATTAATAGTACCTTTGCCACATAAACTACATGCAACTTCACCATTCCAAAATCCTTCACTATCACTAATAGTCATGAAACTCTTTCCGTCATATCGTAAATTGATGTTGAATTAATTGCCATTAATAAAGCCTGTTACCTTTCACCGAATTTGCCGAAGGTGTTAAATACTGCAAATTCCACGGTACGTGTAATCCACAAACTATTGGTGAAATTAGGGGAATAATATGGTCCACCACCTTGTTCTTTGGACAATTTTCGTATATTTTCTTTATTGTATTTTTATCAACCCACCACGGCATTGCCTTCAATTTTACCGCTCTCCTGTTTGCGTTTATTGCTCTAACCGTTAAGAAATTTCTCTTCTTACTCGCACGATTACTCTCTCGAACCTTTTCTCTGTTTTGTTTTCTCCACTTTACATTCTTTTTATTAACTCTATCAGGATAAGTTTTTGCGTATTTTGCGCTCGCTAAACGCAAACAATAAATACAGGCTCTACTACTTATAAGTCTTTGACAAATATGCCCTTTACTACAAGGCTTTCCAGTAAAATATCTTTTATGACCTTTCTTAATTGCTGTTTGTTTACTAATTTTCCGCACATTCGATTATGTTCAAAACCGTTTTAGATTTTAGTGTTAACGAAAGAGGTATCAACCAGTCTAAATGATAAACCTTTGGCAAAGCATACAGAAGACCAACGTTGTATACGTCAACGTATTCATCTGTTTTGGATGTCACCCGATACAAATCTTTTGTAGAAAACCCGCGAAAGTAGTAGACACGCCACGATGAACTTCCATCGCGTGGATTTCTATCCGCACCAATAGACGCAAACAGTTCCCAATTTTCATAATGCACGCCGGTTTCTTCTTCAAACTCTCGTATCTGAGTTTGTAGTGTCCATTCCCCGGGTTCAACTTTGCCGCCAATACCATTTAAACATCCCGCCTGCCAATCGGGACGATTCTTTCGAATCAAAGCAACATAGTTTTTCGCTTCGTCAAACAAAAAGCCTGCGACGTATTCTTTAACGTTTCCCATAGCTATTTAATCAAGAAGCTTAATCCAAGACGATTCCTACCCCAACCATGCTTATCAACTCGTACTAAACCATTAGAAAGAAACTCCGCAATGATAAACCACGTACCGTCTGGTTGTTTAATATCTCTTGCACGTAAGGTTGCTACTCCGTCTGCATCACGATGTAAATCAAGTTGCAATTTCTTTTCAGGAACTTCAGACGTTTCATTTGGAATTACATATTTCATAATTTTTTTCCTATTCGGGCATCTGTTCCCAAGTTGGCATATCCGTTTGTATCTTTTCTAAAAGGTCTCGGATATCTAGAAGTAGCTCGATTTGTAAATTAACGAACGGTTTGTATTCTCCCTGTTTGGCTAGTTCATCCAAACGTTCATCTACTTTTTCTCGTGTTCGCATCTAAACCCCTTTCATTATCTTATTGATTTCACAAAGTTCATTAAGGCTTTTTATGGTGGGCAATCCGAGCGTGTCGTGACCCCTTTGATACGGAGCTTCATAAAGAACCGCGTTAACCCCGTTCGCTCTCATGTCGGCAACTGTTTCAATTAAATCATCAACAAAAATATCACAGTCTTGTCGAACAATGTCTAACTTTTCTTTCGGGTCCGCAACCGTAATAACTTGTGCAGGAGGAAACCCGTTGTAGTTCAACCATCGAGCAGTAACATTCGGCCTTACCGGACGTTTTGTAACATACATCTCCGGATGAAACCCCTTATGGGTTGAAAAGAAATCTTGTGCATCCGGCATCGGCGGCAAACTGAGCCAGAAAGATTCATCATTTTGAACGCGAAGAAATAGGTCAAGAAAGTCTTGCGGGTTTACACACATATTCCAAGTACAGACTTCTGTCCAGTTAGATGGAAATAAATGTCCTTTGCCTTCTTTAACCGCCAAGTCGATAATACCCTGCGCAAAATTACAAAGCACACCGTCAACGTCAAGAGCGATTCTGTACTTTTCTATTCCTTCACACATACCTTAGACCACGTTAATGTTTATCCCGGATAATATTTTGATAAGTTGTTCTTTGTTTCCCTGAACCGCGGCTAAAAGTCGGACTAACTGAAGTTGAAGCTTAAGGTCAACGAGTTCCGCTTTCATCTGGTTCCTGATTGTTTCTATTGTTTTGTTTACTTCCGCATTGCTGGTGTGAGAGAGGCCACGAACGATGCCATCAAGAATTGCTTGCTTTGCGTCTACAACGTTACTGATTCGTTTTAACGTTTCCGATTCCTGCTTTTTTTGACCAATAATTGGTAGCTCCGCTTCAACCGGGCGCAATTCGACAGTCTCTTGTAGTTTTCCTATTGTATTGTCCATAAGTGTTAATAAGATGCAAAACCTATTTAAGACGTTGCCTGCCTAAAAAAATCAACGGATTTACCGGCTTCTCATACCACCAGAAGTATTTCTTCTTTCCACATTTCCGGCACATATAATAGTCCCTCGGGTCGAACATGTTCCAAGAAGGTCTCATAATCTTCACCCAATAATGTGTACAAAACAACCGGTTTAAAAGTTTTCTTATTAGGCCCATTTTTCCTACTCCAGAAATACTTAGATGCGGAAAGTGGAAAAGTGGTTTCCAAATTTTCTGCTCTTTTTAACTCGAAGATTTTTGTAACCCGGCATTTTGAAATTTCATACACGTATGCTTAAAAGCTTCTATCTTATAATGTATCGAATTAGATAGACTGTATAGAAACAGGTCAAAATAATGATTGTTGTGTCGAATTCTTTTTTGGGTGAAATAGATTCACGTGTAATAATCCTAGTGAGATTTTTACGTAATTCTTGATAAGAGCAAAGCGACTGTTATGGTCTGTACTAGTAAACTTAATTACACCTTGTTTCACCAAGTCATGGGCTAGGAAGTGACAACGCTTACATAACCATCGAAGGTCCTGTGTCGTTACATCAACTAAGTCCTTATAAAGTAAATGATGTAAATGTATGTTTTTGGTGCTCGCACAAATCGCGCAACGTTTTGGTGTTTTTTGACATTTTTCTGTTTTTAGTTGCTGCCAATGCGCTGAATTTAAATAGTTTATATAATGTTGTTTAGGGTTCATAACCTGAAGTACACTGAGGGCCTATCCCTCGTCAATCCTATATACAAGAGATTAATTAATTTAAACTACAAAGGAAATCTATCAACACGTCGTTTCGTTTTAGACCGTTAACTTATTAATGCTATCGTTGATAGTGACATCCGACCGGGACGCTGGCCCTCGTTAGTAACATCAAGTAGTTACTCGTTGCCCGGAATTTGGTCAACAGTCATTGGTTCCCTAAACCAATTTAATAAAACGATACTCTCTCTCAATAGAGAACGTTTTTGTGCCCTGTTTTTAACTCGGAGATACGGGGCAGTAGAGAAACCGTGGCACAAAAATTGCTATGCCATTTCCTTTGCTGAGAGTTTATTTGTTCATTTTTCATGAACAGTTGGTAAACGTGTACACACTTTACCACAACCTTACGATGCTCTCAAATCTAATGTGGTTGCTTTAGCTTTTGGAATAAAAATTGCTAGATGTAGCTTATGGCGTGTCGAAATCGCGGAAAACGTATAAAACAAAGACGGAAAATGTGGGAGTCCGACCCAACCTGTGACTGGTGTGGAGTTTTCACAATATTGCCTGAAAATATTACACCGGAAACTAGACCACGTATGGCGACTATCGAACATCTAGTAGGAAAAGCGATTTCTGGAAAAGACAGAACGTTTAACCGTAATAATCATATGTTGGCATGTTTGAAATGTAATCGTAAGCGCGGCTTATTTCAATACAAGGCAAAAATACTGTGGCGAAAAGCAATACAAAGACTGCAACGGAATAACTGGTTGTAGTTGGTACACGGCTTGCAGGGACAAAAGTGATGGATACAGACGTAGAAAAATTTCAAACGTTACTTTCTCGGTTCGAGAAACAAGTCGGTTTACTGGAAACATTACTTAAACCTACGGAAACGTTGCAAAACAACACTGCGAGAATGGAAGCAGAAACAGCTTTGATTTCCTTGGGGTTCAAGAAAAAGGATGTTGTTGCCGTTTTGGAAAAACTAACGCGCGAGCAGGGGCTAACGACCGTCGAAGAGTTAATAAAGGGAAGTCTAAAGGAATTAAGATGACTACACTTGCTAGCGCAAGCCCAACAAAGGAACTTTGTTGGTGAACGGAGTGAACATGGAAATTGAACAATGGAAATTCGACATTAAGTGTTTGCGTTGCCACTTTCACACCGTTGCTAATGCTTATATAGATTCTGACGGCATCTGTAACTATTGCAGGGAAAAAGAAAACACCGCTCGACGCTACGCCGACCAGAAGACGCCTGAATATTTGAAGACGAATTCGTTATTAAACTCAATGGACCCGGTATTCAACTAAGATGAAGTTCTTATCTATATATATCACTCTAGTAATGTCTGTTGCAGTAGGAGCTTATGTTTATTGTACTTACGCACTGGCAAGACTATATGAATCAAAGATAAGGCGTTTATTTTGTAGGCATCGATGGGCCTATCCTCTTCAAGCTTGTCAAAAAGGTTGTGGCGCAACAAGAAAGTCTCCGAGAAATCTGGAAGATAAAATTTTACAAAACGCGAAACTTTTTAAACAACGGGAATCATCAACAACGGTTCAACCTCTTTTTGAAGTTCTGCGTGAACGTTCTGATGGATACGTTACGGTAAATCAAGCGGTTATGTCTATGTCCATGAGTAGGTGGGGCTGCTGCCGCGCACACTTGTTTATGTATAAGGACCGTAAGTTCGCCGCTGATTTTTTTGATTCACGTGACTGTAGGACCGTGGCGATAACCGCGAATGCAAAGGAAAAGCTTTTTGCTTGGTTAGTCAAACCTCCGGTGGTACTAGAATTGCCAATTTACAAGTTTCCAATATTCTTTGGTCCGTTCGGGTTAATCGAGTGTGAGGACAAGCTATGCCAGATGCAAAATACAAAGTAGAACTAACGTATGACGAACTTGTTGTACTTGACGGTCGCGTTAGTCCCGACGTACAAAAAATAATTGAACTAGCAAAGACTGAACGGGGTTACGGTTTTGAGTTTCCGCTTATCAACGAATTAATTCGTAAGTCCGTTGAAAAAGGTGTTTTTAACTGGCGTAGGGAATCCGCACGATACTGTACGTACTGTACTAAAGCTGCCGGGTATGTGCCTTATACGCGTTCTAGTTACCGTCATCGAAAAGGCGAACCGAATCGGAACAAACCGAGGTACTTCCCAGCAATTTCTTTCTTTCCCGGTTTTATTCACGTCGTTGGTTTCGCAGATATTTGTGCCGAATGCGAAGAGAAGCATCAGGTTATTCAGTCCGTAAAGAATTATCTTCTGGCACACGATTTGCCTGTGGAGTTAAAAGGAGATAAAGCCACTAAGTTTATTAAAGACCCGATACGTATTTGTTTTAAGTGTGAAAAAGAAATGCAAGAATCTAAGATGGGCAGAGTCGAAGCGTTAATGGGCGGCACCTATCCGGGCCGTTGTCCATATTGCCAAGCTTCACAGGAGCTATTCGGTTCTACACATAAGCTAACGGACAAATATGTAATGGTTCGCGTAAAGGAGAAATAAAATGTGTTTAATTTTGAAAAAGAAGGCTCGTGTTGAAACTAGTCCGGTTGCAATAACCGTGTACAAAAGATTGTCGTTGTCCGGTAAAGCTCCTTTTCGACCTACAAAATACTATACCGGAGAACTAAAGACGGTTAAAAATTTTACGGTAGATAACTCGGTTTCAGGATGTGTAGAAAAAGTAGTTAAAGTTTTACCAAATACCGCGCATTTTATATACAAAGGATTTCACGTTTATGAAACAAAAAGACGCGCGCAAATGTTTGGTCGTTGTGGATTGGTTGTTGAATGTAAGATTCCACGTTACACACCTTTTATACGAGGCCGTAATGGGCAAATAGTAACCTTGGGATTAAGAGTCGGGAAAGCTGTTGGTAAACGTAATTATGGAGGACATTGGAGCGAAACTGATTTTTTCGCCAGACAGTTCAATACAATAAAAAAGAGGAAGAAATGATTAATCCACATTTAGAAACTGCCGATAAGCTTTATACTAAAATACAAACTTCCGTTCCAGTTCCATATGAAGTTTGTGTAGCTGCGGTTCAAGCACAGGCTTTACTTGCTATAGCTTTCGAGATGAACCGATTTAATAACTTTGCCGAAGAACAGGCAAAGATTGGTGGTGCGTTTCACGGTTTGACACATTTAAAATATCTTTCACATTTATCAACTTTACGCGAAATGAAACTATACTGAAATGAAAAATTTAATCCCACACAACGACTTTCTAATAGACGCACCTTTGTACCGACAAGAGGATGCTGACGAAACAAGACGACAATGGTTGGAAGATTTAGATAATCCGGATGAGGATTATATTCCAGAAGATGAAATTAGGGCCGATATGGACCTTGATGAAGAGGCGTAGAAATGACAACTGATGATTTGTATGTCGCTGTTTCGTGGTTTTTAATTGGTGTAATTTTCACTTTGACTGTACTTTATGGAATAGGATTTATATGCGTACACTAAGACTGAAAGAAAACGGTACAGACAAGATAGTGAAATTCGAACACTTCAACACGGACCACGGTGTTTCGATACTAATTGGTACTCCGGATAATTTACATGGTATTGTTTTATCACCGCGACAAATGCGAGCAATTATTGCTTGGGGCCATGATTATCTAAATCAACGGAACGCACAAGAAGACCCGGACGTTGGTGCCGTACGACGTGGCATTGATATTGCATAGACCTATGAAGGAAACTAAAGCCTACGAACCGAAGTTCGTAGGTTGAACGAAGTGAAAAGGAGCGAAATGGACATTCAACTACAGGAATTTTTTAAGGTGTTTGGCGACCAAGGAACAGTTTTTGTTGTCGCGGAGGATAAGGAAATAGTCGATTTCTTGTATCCGGGCAGCGAAGTAAGTAAGAAGAAGAAAGTCCGCGGTTACGGAATCCCACTATCCAACGGTTTATGGGAAGTATATGATGACGCAGAAGACGCGAAAGCATTCTACCGTCGTACCATGGGCGGCATAACGTCCGGAGCTTTAGTTATGGAAGACTATGGTGTTCGAGAAAGGGTGGAATTATGAAATCAATTGTTGTAATTTGTATGATAATCGCGGCTTTGTTATTTGTCTTTAGTGTAACCCATTACAATAAACCGGTTATGGTTTCACATCCAGAACGTATTTACACAGAAGAACAGATGGAACATTCCATTTCTTTGGTTGAGCAAGCGATTAAAGCGGGAGAGTATTGGAAAACCGAAGCTGAGAAATGTAAGGAAACGAACGGAAAGAAAAATGCCAAACGAAACTAAAGCAACTTCGATTGTCGATTGGTTTGACCCGAAGGAGATTCGACATTTATCGGCATACAAGTATCTTTGTGAAACTGGATTCTGGCCCGACAACTTTGTTCCAGATAACGTGGAGTTCCCTTCGCACTGGTATTTCTTTTTAGATGGTAAGATTGCAAAATTCTTCGTGAATGAAAGGTTAGATGCGATAAAGGGACAACTGGAAAGTGTAAAGCTAGTAACCCGACCACAGGTGAGGAGGCACGACGAACATGGACCAACTAATTGAAGCCTTAAATATCTTTCGCAAATACGGTAATCCTCCTAGCCCAACCCATTGTGAACACGATACGTTACTGGTAATGATTGACCCGGATATCGTATCCGAAGAGGACAAACTAATACTTGGAAGATTCGGATTTAACGTACACAATGAATTCGAGTGTTTTTATTCTACCCGCTTTGGTTCAGCATAAAATGAAAATACTTTTTATAGGTTTGCTACTCGGTTGGTTCGCGAGCTTTATCTACGGATGGAACCGTCGTGCATATTACGAGCATAAAGAATTTAATCGAGGATATAAATTGGGTAAAGGTGAAAAATAATGTGGATTACAGCAGACAATAATGCAGCACAAACTGATGACCCGAACATCGCGATGGTGGACACTACATTAATCCGTGCTTACTTCGCCGGACAAGCGTTGACTTTACCTGAATGGGCCAATCCACACATCGGTACACCACAAAGCAGGGAAGAACTCGCAAAGGGCGCATTCCGTATTGCCGACGAAATGATGAAGTGGTTATTTTTACCTTCGAAAGCCTTGGACCAAAACGATATTAAAGAAATAAGTCCGGCACGATAATTGCTAATCTTATACTCGTCCGAAGAACAGACCGAATAAACAAAGTTTGTGAGGCGAGGGAGGAACAACCGAGTTGATACCCACTAAACAAGAACGACAAATAATTAAGCTAGGCAACTTTCCAGAGATGGAAATGGGAATTGCCAAAGGACAAGAATCTTGGCTTATATACTTGCTTCGGAATGGCATGTATAAGTTTAAGATTCGTTCCCCGCTACGAGAGTATATTGTCAACGCACAAGATGAACATCGTAAGTATAAAGTTGCTCGCCCGGTAGAAATCACCTTACCGTCTCCGTCTGAAAGTAACATTCATATACGTGACTTTGGTGCTGGCTTACTGCCTGAAGTCCGGGACGAGAAAGGCGAGCTAAGTGGAGGTATAAACTACTTCTTTGGTAAGTATGGCGCTTCCGATAAACGAGAAACAAATGACGAAGCGGGATTTATGGGCATCGGAAATAAATCGGGTTTCGCTTATACGAAAGAGTTTACTGTAGTTTCTTACAAGGATGGTAAGAAGTATACCTTTCTTGTATTTACGGATGAAAAGACCGGCAAAGTTGCGTTGTTAGACACCTCTAACACCGACGAAACGAACGGGATTGATATAGTTATTCCAGTCAATCCCGCCGACCGACAACTTTTCCGCGACGAAGTTATCTCGCTCACGCAATATTTTAAAGTAAAGCCCATCATAAATTGGATGGGTAAACCACAAGAATGGCAAGAACGTCCGGAACCATTAATTGTGGGCGATAACTGGCGTGTATATGGGGACAATACCGAGTCGGTTGCCATCATGGGAGAAATTGCATATCCGGTGCGTTCGCAAGATATAGAGAAAAGCACCAGTGTTCATTTATCCGAATGGGAAGAAAACCTTATCGGTGCCGGGTTGGAATTGGATTTTGCAATCGGTGAAATCCACATGACTACAAACCGAGAAGAATTAGAACTAGACGCGACAACTTTGGAAGCTCTACGTAAACGTCTCAAAGAAATTCGTAAAGCCATAGTTACTAAAGGTAAGAAAAGTTTCGAGAAATGCAAGACGTTAATTGAAGCGAAAACGCTGTTTTATGAAATGTTGATGACCGGTAGTATTAAATCGTTACTTAAAGAATTTATCACTGAAATCGAATGGAACGGCTTTACGTTGAAGGACAACGTTATAGATTTGCAGAATTCCGCAACCCTATTAATGTATACAAGAAAGAAAAAGACAATAGTTCGGGCAGCACAAGAAACGAACCTTAAATGTGTACCGACTATAAAGTTGTATTTAGATGATACGCCGGATACGGATATTTCGTATCGAAGACGTGCAAATACAATACTTGAAAATGCGACCGGCGTTCAGATACTTCGAGTACGGGATGAAGAGAAGCTAAAACAGCTTGGTATCGACCCGGTTAATCTACCTAAATATAGCGAAGTCAAACAAACGGCATTAGTATACAGAGGTAACTCGGGTTATGGAACCGGGCCTGACGAAGCTAAACGTTCTAAGCATACACGTAAGGTATTTAAGCTAATCGAGAATCCTGAATCCTATCCAGACGCAGCATCCGATAATTGGGAAGTCGTTAAGGTTGATGATGATACTGAAGGTTTGTTTATTCCAATTGAGCGGTTTCGTCCAGTATCAAAACTGTTTGGATACACAAGAGATACTCATGCTGCTTTAGTACACATACTGAATCAGTTTCGGACTTTACACGTACAAGTGCCAACAATTTACGGGGTTAAGAAAAGTGAAAAGAATACTTTTGACGATTGGTTTAAACGAACGGTTGAAGTGTTTACGACGGATGACATAGCTTTAAAACAAGAGTTTGTTGGCAGGCAAATGTATTTTACGCCTCTTAGAATTTCTGTAAAAAACTTACCTGACACGCACTTAGTACGGCAATATCACGATATCCGGCAAAAGGCAACCCGACTAGACCATACAACCATCCAAGCAAAAATAGACTTATTGGCAAAAATAGAGAAGTCTTGGGACGCTAGTCACGAAATCAAAGACGCACAAGACAAAATGTTTGAGACTTACCCGGTGTTACGGTGGGTAAAAGATACGCAGAACAAAGAGCGGGCACAGGACTTGCTTGAATATATTTTGGATGTTGACGTGTTGAACGCAAGGAGAAAGAAATGATTGATTCAATTATTACAGATACGAAAATTACGTTTATTGGACCGGCCAAGAATGGTAAAGGAAATCAACAATACCAGTTGAGCATGGAAGATTCACACGCCGGGGAGCTTATCAAAGCCCTTGAATCGGATGATATGCAAGAAGCCTTGCGTTTAACTAGCGCCGAAGAACAGATGAAGGAACTGTCAAAGGGTCGCGCCGAACTTTTAAATGGAATCGTGTATTATAATTCCGCGCCTGTCCATAACAGTATTCAAGAACGTATTGAGCAATTTTTTGAAAAGAATATTCAATATGACCCGTTATTGCGGTTGATGGAAAATATCTATCGGAATCTTAGCCCAAGAGCAATTACTGAAGTATTTCCTTTCTTGGAGGCAAAATGTTTGCCTATCACTCCGGATGGTTGCTTCATCGGTTACAAAGTTGTTATTTACCGAGATGGTCATCTTTGGGACAAGCGCACAGGTAAGGTTCGCAATGATATCGGTGACAAACCGTATATGGACCGGGGGAAAACCGCCGATTGGGGAATCGAATGTGGACAAGGCTTCCACGTAGGCAACTTGGCCTATTCTGGTCCACACGGTTGGTTCTTTGACCATAACGAAAATGAGAGGATTATTTTAGTTAAAGTAAACCCGAAGGATGTTGTATCCGTACCAGAAGACGAGTCGGATAAGTTACGTTGTAATACATACGAGGTTATCGGTATGTATAACCACGATTTAGTGGACCCGGTTTTCGGAGAAGTTGCACAAGAAGAACCTAAAGTTTCTGTTGCGGACGCTATTGAGAGTGTAAAGAAAACAGCCAAAAAGCGACACGCGCGGAAAATGCGGACTGTCAAATACCCGGAAACTTGGAAAGAGTACATTACACGAGTAATGAAAGAGTTTGGTCAACCAATTTATCTTGGTAGTTTGTACACTCTAGTCAAGCGACCCGGAAAGAACGTGCATGCAAAGGTTCGGCAAGTACTCCAGCAGGTTGCAAAGAAGAACAAAGACGGTAACTGGATACTAAAATGAGGAGATATAAAAAGAAATCGAATAAACCTGCGCTTTCGGAAAATGATAAGATACGCGTTAAACGCGAAGCCATCTTAGCGAAGAAAGCAGCAAAGCATAAACGGGGTAACACTGTTGATTTTACAAAAATGAAAGTTGGTTCCTTGAGTGTCCGAGGCCACAGAATTGTTAAATGTGGGAAATGCGGTAAACCCGGAGAATTGACTGACATAGGCTTGTCAAAAATTATTCTTCATCGAGGCTATGCGAAGCCCGGGGATATGTTACGAAACAATGCGGGGAAAGAAACACAACGCGTAAAAATGACTGTTTGGTGTTTGATTTAAACTGAATCGCAGGACCATCGGCGACTAAATACCGTTAGTTTAATTAAGAACAGAGGTCTATTAACGGGTGAAGACAAGTAGGGTGGTTTGGGAACAGGTAGTAAAGTAAGGGTAAAACAACACGCCTACCAGCAAAATTTGGAACGTGGCTTGCATAAAGGAACAGCATGAACAGAAAACGTAATCTGAAACACGACGACCAAAAAGATGATGCTTTTCTCGATAATCTCATTGACGAAGCGATTGAATGGCAACACACACGTATTTTTGTCTTTGGAAGCAACAGAGAAGGTAGACATGGAGCAGGTGCAGCAAGAGAAGCCGTTGAGAAGTGGGGCGCTAAGTATGGTCAAGCGGACGGACGACAGGGGAATGCTTATGCCATCGTTACAACCGAACTTAGAGAAGATGAAGATTCTGTAACTATCGAAGAGTTAAAGCAAAACATCTTACGTTTCATTCATTACGCGCAACGATATCCGGACCTTGAATTTTATGTGACACCCGTAGGAACCGGACGTGCCGGATTTAGTCGGATAGACGTTTTGCCTATGTTTGAAAAGTTAGCACCCAAGAACTGTATTTTGACTTGGAAAGATGAACGCTACGCACATTTAACAAAATGAACTTGACTTAAAAAGGAAAAAAGAAAATGAAAACACCTAGACAGATTAATGACGAACGGGAGCGTTCCGGTTTCCCTCGATTAAATTTCAAACTATTTCGACGTGTTATCAGACAACTAGAAACGCATCCGGAAATGTACGACCAAGATACGTACGAGACTAATACGGACTGTGGTTCGGTGCGTTGTATCGGAGGCTGGGGCGCATATTTTTCCCACATACCTATCTGGAAAAAAGGAAGTGTACAATTTAAACAAATTGCAAAAGCATTTGGAATCGTTGAATATGAAGCTACCGTTTTATTTTCGGGTTCAACAGTGCTGTGGCCGGAAAAATACCGTTTGCAGTGGAATCGTGCCACAAGCGGTAAAGAGGAAACAAGAGTGGCTATCCGGTATTTAACGCACATCATTAAGACAGGAAAGGTAACTGAATAAAATGCGTAGATTCACTTGCGGTGTTGAAGGCAACAAATGTTCTGGTGGCGGAACTATGGCGTCTCATGGTCTAGGAGGTTTTATTAAGACGCATTCAAGTCCGCAGGAAGCGTTTCGCTGTAAGCGTGCGAGTCTTATAGCCGAAGGGTATGAACAAATCGGTTCTAGAGAGTTTAGACCACCAAAGGGAGTAGGTGGTGGGTATATTCTCGTGCTAAGTAAACCCAGCCATTTTGGCGGCGAGCTTAGAAAAGGTAAAACAGGGGAAAAAGGAACCGGCAAGGCCCGGGTGATGAATAATTCCGGAAGGGCAGGTTACATTGCATAAATGCTTACAATCCATACCTTAAATCAAGGAACGAAGGTTTGGCACATTGGAGAAACAATTCCTCCTATTGCGTTTGCGGACATATACAAAGTTACCGCAGATGGGGCCGAATTAAATTATGTTCAACAAATGTTTAGGAATATTCCTATGTCATACAGCAAAACTACAAACGTTTGGCATGGTGATTTTGCCAAATTCATTGCAAACAACTTAGGAGACGTATGAAACAACTAAGTTATGAGCAAGTCGAAAACTTTATGGTGCGTAGTAGTTTGGCGGTATCGGCAAAGCCCGGATTTTTTGTTCGGTTAGACGTTGTTGCTACCAGTAACGGCGTCTTCTATGAAGTCGTAGAGAACGACCACATTATTTTTAAAGGGCGTACGCTTTTTCAAGCAATGCAAGCTTATAACAGAATGGTGTAAGGAAATGAAACAAGAACTATTTGTTATTGATACGAATTTTGGCCAAAACAAAACCATATACTTTGTTGTCGGAACGCATCGCAAAACCTTCGAACAGATGCAAGAGGAAGGTTGGCGAGTTGACATTATCCATAGGTTTGACGAAGGTTCCCATTTTTACGGAAACGTATTGAAGTCTGGTACACACTTTGCAATCTGTCATAAAGAAGAAAACTAAAGCCGATGAAAGAATTTCATCGGTGAGCAACTGAAAGGCGCGAATATATGCAAAAACCATTTCTAAGAGTTATCCGCTTGAACAAAATCAGTCCAGAAGTTAACAATCTATTTCCCGGTATAAAGTCTGACCGAAAGCTGTATGATATGGGAACGTACACGGTCATGCATTTCGTACGCGAAGGTCATAAGCTTGTCGCTTTTGATTCGAACAATATTAACCACGTACTTTATGGTCCTAGTGTAGTTCTTTATCGAGTCAATAATGGGGTCTATACGCCGGACGAAGTAGAGATAGTTTCACAACGCGAAATTGGACTTGAAAATCTTTTGTTCGATATTCAAGCGGTGTTTCCAAACCAGATACCATCAAACCTTTTGGGCACTACGGCAGGCGAAGGTGATAGGGCAATGATAGATATTTCTGTAAGGGAAGCAAGAAAATCGTTGCGTCAAACCCCGAGGATGCGATATCACCGATTTTTGCAAAGAAGACGTAATATGATACGTATGATACGTCGGCAAGCTTTAAATATTATAGATACATTGGCTTTCGTTAATGCAACTTTCCTATAACCCATTTCAGTTTGAAGAAATTAAGCGTAACGGAGCGGAAATAAAAATTCATGCTTCTATAGGACAATACCATGCAATACTAACTTACGAAGAATTGTTACAACGTATTCAAAGTCTAACGGACGAGGATACAACGGAAGAGTTTCTGGCACAGGAATTGAAAGCAAAGAAAGCGTATGAACGCGAATTAGCGAGGGATTTTTGGCCTGATGTAATTAATTTGGAAGGATAATTGGCCGGTGGTATAATGTTTGTGTGAAAGTTATATCTCGCGCCGACGCTAAAAAGCAAGGACTTAAACGATATTTTACCGGCAAGAAATGTCCTAGTGGACACCTAGCGGAACGACAAGTCAGCAACCATACTTGTTGTATATGTATACGTATAAAGCAGCTAAAGTGGCAAAAGGACAAGAAGAAACAACACAACAAACAGAACAGAAAATATCGCCAAAACTTATCGGATAAAAGGAAAGAAGAAGTACGGCAAACATCTGAAGACTGGCGACGTAGAAATAGAAACAAAGTTTGTGGTTATGCAAAGATTTATCGTTGTCGGCACTTAACTAAAGTAAAAGAGCGTATAAAACAATGGAGAAACAAAAACCCTTTACGAGTTCGCGAACATCAGGCAAACAGGCGTTGCAGCAAACTAAAAGCAACGCTAAAATGGGTGAACCGGAAAGAAATTCAAATGATGTATTTAAATTGTCCAAAAGGATACGAAGTGGACCACATTGTTCCGTTACAAGGTAAGATGGTATGTGGATTGCATGTACCATGGAACTTACAGTACTTAACTAGAGAGGAAAATTCTAGAAAACATAATACTTGGGACCCCGAAATTGAAGGATAAGGAGAACAGAATGAGCAAGTATACAATCAATGGATTTTCTGGAAACTACACGGTTACGAGTGGTAAGTTTTTAACCTTAACAGGAACCTTTCAGGACGCCGAGCGGATTAAGAAAGCATTGGAACTGTATGATGAATTAGAGGAAAAGTTTGCATCAAAAAACCCCGCGTTGTTGAAAACGGACGTTCTTAACACCGTTTTAGACCATGTTGACTTGGACCGTAGATTGTATAATAACCGGTATACGGTTTCATCTAGCTGGATTGCAACTGTTGGGTATGACACAAAGACTGGAACCCTAAGACTATATAAAAAGGATGGCGAAACGATTACGCACACAGGTGTACCGTCTCATCTGTTTTACAAAGTTGTCAATGCTGAAAGTGTTGGACATGCGTGGAACGAAAGTGTGAAGGGTAAATATCCTTTACTTGAAAATTAACCGAACTAAAAACCTGTGAACTAGACCGATGAAAGAATTTCATCGGTGAGGGAGGAACGACCGAATGCGACGAATCAAACAAAATACCGAAACATCAAATCCTAATCCGGGTAACAAGCTGGCGAGTGTAAAACGTACGCGCGCTTCCTATTCTCATCGAATAGAAGACCAGAACAAGGACCAGCGAAGGAAAGAAGCGGAAGTAAGAAATGCCGCGTGGAATGAATTGACGCTTGAACAAAAAATTCGAGCGCTTGCAAAGCGACCCGGTGAAAGCCGAAAACAAATAAAGAAGCTGATTGGACGTGATATTAGCGCGAAAGAAGCGCGAGCGTCTTTGTCTACGATACTATCGCGAGGAGTAGAATAATGGACCAGAAACTACGTTCACAACTAACGGAAGTTCTAAAGTTCACCAGCGATTGCGATTACGAAGAGGCATTTAGGTTTTTGCTTGAACGGCTTCATCAGGAAACAGGACCGGGACCGGCAACCGGTGTTGCGGAAGCAGGAATGCAATTTTTGACACATCCGCAGATTGTTATACCATACCCACCACAAAATGAATCAACAGATGGTTTAAATCCAAACCCGGAGGCAAGAGAAAGTCAAATACTTTCAATTGTGGCGGCAATGGTCCCAACTGATAACTTTGGTTTGATTTGGGGAATAAAACAGTATCGTCTTTTAACTGGAGCAGATTTACAAACAGCAAAGGGATTTGTACAAAATCTTATTGAGAGGCTCAGGTATTTTCAACAAAATAGTCCAAAATGCTGAATATACGAACATGAACAACAAAATTCTAGCCCTACTGAATAAACTATTGCGACAAGAAGCCGGGGAGAGGGAAATTGGCAACGAAGAAGCCGCGCAGCGTTTTGGTGAAAGGGTACAAGACATTTTAAAACGGTACAGTTTGTCGATGGACGATGTAACGTCTTCGGAGGCAACAAGTGCGGAACCGGTTAACCATACGTTGTTTACAATAAACGAAAACAAGAAAACTTGCGCTTGGCAATCGGTTCTATTAAACGGTGTTGCGAAAGCAAACAACTGTACGGCTTTAGTAATATTCAAGACTAACAGATACTACATCATCGGTACAGAAACTAATAAAACAATTGTGATGCGCCTATTCGTTTATTTCTCCGACCTTGCCGAACATCTTGCAAACAAGGAACGAACTGCGCATGGTGAATCCGTTCGGTTTAAAAACGGTTATCTGTACGGTTTTGCATCCGGGCTATCGAAACGGATGATTGCCGTTAGCGAAGCCGTAACGAAGCAAGCGGAAGAACAACGGAAACAGTTACCGGGTGTCTCTAATGCTTTGGTTCGTATCGGACAAGAACTTGCGGAAATCCGTAACTACGAGAACAAAGAGTTTCCGCAAGCGTCTAATATCAAACAAACTGTGAAATATAACTTATCCGGCTTTCATTTCGGACAAAAAGCCGCGTCTAAAGTAGCAATGACAAGCCAGACCATGAAAGCTTCGGTATAGGAATTGCTTAGGGAGGTAGTATGATTGAAGAGGAAGCAAGGCACGAGTTTTGGAAACGCAGAAACATTAAAACGACACGCCGTGATAAAATTCGCGACTGGTGGCGACGTAAAATCGGCATCAACACTTTTGAAGACGGTCTTTTTGCCACTGGATTTTTAGGTTGTTTTCTTTTAATCCTTGGTGGCTTTATCGGATTTTTCGCCATTATCTATGTGTTAGTCCGGTTAGCAACACGAATATGATTTACGAAGATACTGAGTTATATTTGAGCTTAGTCGTGTTTCATCTTAAACGTGGACCTGTACTAGTTCCATTCAAGACGTTGTTAGACGTTACTCAACAGTTGACACTTCGGGATATTAGTTTAAAGCTGTCTTCCTTGACCCGTAAACTTGTGGATGCCGAAGTCGCCGGTAAACATAAAATTTTGTTAACAACGAGGAGATAGATTTATGGGACGCTCGGTAAACTATTTAACAGACGCGAAGGAAGTTACATATTTCCCGTTTGACGAAGATGAAAAAGACCAAGAAGAAACTTCGTGGCATTGGAATGACCTACAGGAAGATATACAAGCGGTCTTAGAAAAAGCGTGTCCTTCTTTATATGAAACTGACGATTGGGACGGAAACGAAGTAAAGATAATTTTACGCAACACTTTTGCAGAAATTGGTATCGCAGAATATTGTGGGCTTGTTAGTTTATCCGTACGTGTTAACCCTGATTACTATGAGGAAATTCCGGGACAGTTGGCGGAAAACTGGATTGCACTTATTTGGCCGAAAGTGGAATGGTTATTGCAAGAAAAACTTGGTCTAAGGCTTTTGCAGAAAGATGGTTCCTTAAGTAACGGCGAAGGTGTTTATAGTGAATACAAAACCCTGTACGGAAGAAAGGCAGCGTAAACAAAATGAATCGTTTAAGAACGTTAGTAATTTTTACGGAAGTTCCGGATGAACATCCCAAGTTTGTGTTTCTTGAAGGTGATTACCGGTATTTAAATGGCGTTTATATTAATGCTGGGGAGAATGAAGAAAAAGAGCAAGAAGTGCTGAAACTTTTTTATGGTCCAAAAGGAGAATTTCTACAACCTGTCGTTGAATCTCCTGTCAAATTAACACACGTACAAGATGCCGATTTTGTAATTCATTGTGGATTTTATTTGTAAGAAAGGTAGACTAAAAATATGTCGTATTCAGACCACGGCAACACACGAATATCAACGGTTGCAGCAAAGCGCGGAGAAAACCCCCCGGGAACAAGGAGAGCGCGCAACGAAAAGCGGCGACGTAGAGAACGTGCGGACGAATCGAGACGGAAAAATCGAAGCGGATTGAACTAAAAATGAGCACAGAAGAACTACAACTAGTGGCACAGGCGATTATTGAGGCGCGACATATTCAAGATTTCCTGTGGGATGGTTGCCGTGCAGACCCCAAGACGTTTGATGCCGATGGTTGGCGCGCACTTTTTCAAAAACGGGTAGACTCTATCTCAACCGTTGATTTATCTCGTCCGGGCGGTCTGGTGCTTTTACGTAAACGTCTTTTACAGCAAGCCGCGTTATCAATTCATGCACTGACAATTGTAAACCGTACGTATAAGGAAGGAAACTAAAATGTCTGCATATGAGGTGGGTGCTACTTTTCAGAAAAAGTCCAGTGACGTAAAATATCCTAGAAGGCCAGAGCAACCCCGGAAAGAAGATTACAAGAGTTATTCACTTTGGGGCCAAGCGATGGATAATTATAAAGATGTATTGGTTCCACGATACAATGCCGAATACGCAGAGTGTCGGAAACAACAAGCGGAAATTGAACAACAATTTGTCGAAGCGTTAGGAAAAGAATTAGGAATTGGCAATCATCCTAAGTATCCACAACTTTACAGAATTGCATACGAACAAGGGCACTCTGCCGGATTTACGGAAATTGCAATTTACGCTGAACAAATGGCCGAGTTACTTACAAACTAGCTATTAACGCGGCCATGTTAATTATCACGGCCATGATACACTTTCGGAACGTAAATTGCGTACAAACCCCTTAAAGGAGAATCACATGCCGACTAAAGATGACGACGAAATTCATCGTAAGCACGACGAAAAACTTCTTCACATATGGGCTGATGATGGTGGGCCGGTGCCCGAAGAGGACGCCGAAATAAACCCCGGGAATTCAAACCCCACGGAAACAAACCCCAAGCCGCAAAACGGCGCTCCATCAACCCGGCACTTGCCGGACACCTTAGATTGTCTGGTCAATAGTCTTACGCCTGAAGGAGCATTCTAAAAATGGAAACCGAACTTGATTTAGCAATAAAGTACTTAGAACAAAAAGGATACCAAATTGAGTCTGTGGGAGACCGTTATAACCTTGGATGGTACTACAAAGATGGCACAGCAGGACAACTAGAAAACATAACTGCATATGCTGTAATAACTCAAGCGGGTTTTAAGGGATTTCATAAGCGCGAATATGACGCCTATAATTCTTCCGAGTTGACCGGAAATCCACAAGACGACGATAATCATTGACAATTTTTGACCGTGGCTATTAGACTGTTGTCTTTTCAAGCGGACATTAGTCGGTAAGTTCGTAATTCTCTAAACGTTTTGGTCGTCCACTTGGAAAGCTTTTTGTTTAGGAAAGTTTATGGAAAAATTTATAGACCTGATAATTACAATAACTTTACTTCTTATCGTCGTGAGCGCTATATTTTTACAGTTTGACGGCCCGAAAGGGAAGTACCGCAAATGACCGAAGCTAAAACAACCGCTTTCGAATACAGGAATCCGGAAACCGGGATGGTTATACGCGCCGTGAATCCAAGATGCTTTTGGTATGCGGATACAAACAATAGGGACGCGATTCTAATTGACTTGAATCGTATTGAACGTTTTGTGCCAAAGTTTGGAACCGGTCACGCCTGCGCACAATCCGTGTCGGAGCTTAAGTACTTTGCTCGTAGGTTGGCGGAAGGAAAACCCGCAAACTACAATCGAGTAACTTCCGAGCTTGCCGTTCTGAACAAAATCGGATGTTCGACCGGTGTTAAGTTTCTTGATGAAAAGCTTAAAGGCGTTTTTCTAAAAACGGAAAGTGAAACTAAAACTTTCTGCTCTTTTGGATTTCGATATTTTTAAAACCGAAAAAAGTAAAATTTCGTCCAGAATTTCGCTTTTCTTGCTGCTCCTGTGTCGAAATGATACAGATAACTCGGGAGACGTATTTTTAAGGTATCCACAGTAAAAAGGCGGGATTTGCATTGTTTTAGTACGAATGCAAACGCCGTTCCATCCTAAATCAGCAATAAATCCAAAAATCTAAACCGAAAATCGTAATAGGCGCAAAAATCTTAAGCAAAAGCTAAGGTTTTTGCGCGGCATAGGGCTTGTATCGGGTTACTGCGGAGGTTTACGCAAATGTTTGTTATCCATATCTGGAAAGCAACACGGCAAGAAACACGGTGCGGTTTGTCCTTTAAGGCTATCCCGGCCTTACAGAAACCGAATCTTGTTTCGGTTTTAGTGGCAATGAAGATTGCCGGAAACAACCTTAAAGGAATTCTTTGTAAGAACTGCGTTAGAAACGTTGAAAGTTTGAATCCAAAAATTTTTGATGGAAAGGAATAGAAGAGATGTTAAAAGGTACATTGACAATAGGCGATTTGTTAGCAAGTCAAACCGAAAGCACAAGGTATGCGGTAGGAAGAAATATAGATACGTTTGAGTATCCCGTACGGCGCGATATAAATGAGGAGCGTAAAAATATCGAAGCGTTTCGGAAAGAAGATATGCGGCTTTTATCTGAGATGGATTTACAGCATTTCGCTGTACTTCGCGCCAAGAAATTTTATGTGATTAACGGAAAAAGGATAGGTGATAACTTGTACGTTATTGTGCGACCATCTGTTTGGTTAAATACCGGGATTTACGGATTTAACCTATTCACGTTTGACGGACGGTTTTTGACGTTCGTGAAGCAAGGCGAAACTTTACCTAACTAGACGGAAACTTGCGAAAGAATTTCGCAAGTGAAGAAAGGAACTTTCTGAAATGTATAGCATCGAAACGATAACTACACTAAATCAAAACGCACAATCACAACACTTCAAAGCCGCATACAAACGCGCAATGATAAACTTTCCGGACGGTTTTACAATGGATGCGTACGGGAATATTGTTCGTCGTACGTCAGGGTTTGTCGTTGCTGGAATTACTTATTGTAATCTGGAAGAATTAGTTGTGGCAGGATTCCGCACTATATACGGTACGGTTTTGGATGTATCCGAAATTGAATGGTGTTTTGGATACTGGAAAGAAGCGGGCCACGAGTACTTCGAAATTTCGTACATTTTCGAAGAAGAATTTGACGCTAAAGAGTTTGCCCGAAACTTTCAACAAAAAGCTATCTATGATTTCGCGGCAGGTAAATCGATTTATCTTGAAGTCAACGCAAAGCTTGAACAAGCGGCCAAACAGATTGATGCACGAACAAAAAGCTTCACATACGTGGGCAGCGTTATTGCGCGTACTGGTAACGTATAAGGACTGTCATGCGAACCTTAAAAGAAACAATGCTGTATCACTGGAAACTAGCTTGTGAGTTTGATGGTCTAGTTCCAGATAAAAATAAAGTATACGTCTTTTCGTCGAATAATCCTTATCGTATTTCTTATAATGCGTTTAGCCGTATATATTGGAAATCACGGTATCCGCAGAAAGGAAAATAGTGTTATGCCTAGACTAACTAAAAACGAAATTCACGGAGACGGAATCAATTGTACGTATCGACGTGAAAGCTTTTCATCGTGTACCGCATTTTGGTCTGTAACAGACTGGCACAATGTCTGTACCAATCAAACGCATAAGCTATTACAGTTTATTTACGACGTAGAACAAAGCACGTTTAGAACGGTGCATGATACGGGCGCAAACTGGAACGGCTTATATTTGTGGAATCGTGTGCGCAAGTTTGCCGGATTGTCAAAATTGACTTGGAATGATTTAGATGCTTACTGCGGTACGTGCGAATGTTATCATGTAAATCCGCATGTACGCGTTCCCTGTCAGTATGACCGCAAAGAGTATCGACAATTTTATAATTTGCCTTATGAGGATTTGTTATGAAAACCTATGAGAAAAACATACTTAAGGTTTTCCATCGGTCAACGTCGGCAGAAATAACCAACGGGATTTACTGGTACGACAATGCGAATAGGATTGCAAAGGAACTGAGCGTGGTTTTTTCCATACCAGAAACGACGGCATGTTTGGTTATCTCAGCACTGAGTCCAAACAATTCTTGGACGCGAAATATATCGGACGCGTGGAAAGTTTGTAAGTGTTGGTACACAACGAAAACTTGGGATGATGCGGGTAAGATTGCATCATACGCACATTGCGTTACCTGTACGTATTCGGCCAACAAACAAAAAGCTTTCGACATTCTTAATGGAAAGCTTTTAGACTTGAACGGCTTAAAAACTCAAAACTTCGCACGCAACCTAAACGGTTGTCTTGATTCTGTAACCGTTGACGTTCACGCTTTTTCTATAGTGAAAGGCAAACGATTTACCGCGAAGGATATGAAGGCTATAAAGCCGCGAGACTATACGGCTATAGCCGACGCCTACCGGACGGTTGCAAAGACGTTAGAAGTCAAGCCTGCACAATTGCAAGCTATTTGTTGGGCCACGTGGCGAAGACTCCACGGACTAACCACGCATCAAGAATTGACTGGTAAACTATTTTGAAAGGAAAAAAGAAAGAGGGAAAGCATGTATTCAAAACTTGAAACACACGTTGCTAGTGATATTCGAACGGCTATTAAACTTGTAACCGAGTTTGGTAAGGACAACGAACCTTTAGAAACGTATTTTCAAATTGTGGTAGATGAAAATGGAAACGAAAGTTCGTATTCTCTTAAAATCAATCCATCCTGTTTACTGTTTATTAGCGATAGCGTTCTTAACCACAAGCGGTCAATCGGTTTATTACAGGAGCAGTAAATGCGAAACAAAATCAAACAACTAATCAAACACGTACTGATACGCCTCTGTATCAATCTGCGCAATGCATTCAGCAATGAACGCTTACGCGCAAAATTAACGGACGAATAGCTAAAGCTACCTACGAAGTTCCTTCGTAGGTGAGTGGCGCGAACGGAGTGAAACGGAGCGAACTATGTTAATAGACCTATTTGGCTGGGATATGAGAAATATCGTTTCGGGAAACAAACATCTGTCCACAGTTGTATCTGGAACGCAAGCATTAGACGCGTTAGAAGCTTTAGAAACGGAACGAATCGAAAAGTTAAGAGAACTTTTGATTCGAGCGGGCGCAACGGAAGAAGAAGTTACGAACGCAATTAACAGGGATGTATTGATTGATGTCTCGGAAACACGCGAAGAGATAAACGCGTTTTGGAAGGAGTACAATGTACGGAATATCTGACGGACTAAACCCCTTTCGTGCCGGTTATGTGCCGAAAATCAAAGAAGAGGTTTTGAATCTACAATACTGGCGAGGCAAGATGGATGCGTTTTTAGGTAACGCGAGTGGCGAACACAATGAAGCCTGCGCGTATCCAAACCCCAAACATATGGATGTTTCAAGACAAGAAGCAAGCGAAGCGTATCTTCGCGGTTGGAACCATGAAAGAGCATTAAGACCCCTTAAGGCTAAAACAAACCCCTTTGAGTTAATACGGAGGCAAGTAAGATGAAAACTTATTCGAGAAAAGCAATTGAAACTAAAATAATTCCATTTACGGAAACTAATCCAAAGCGTATAAAAGCGTTCGATTCAGATGGCAATCAGATAATGCTTTCTATTCATAGTTTAAGTTTTGACAATCTTTCGGATTTGCATTATAAAGCCGCAAAAGCGTTACAGGATAAAATGGATTGGAGTGGAACGCTAATAGGTGGTGACACAAAGCAAGGCATGACGTTCGTATTTCTGCCGGATGCAATAGAAAAAGCTATAGTCCGTGCGGAGTATTGGATTGCAAAGCTTTGTGAAGTTTCACCTGAGACTATTGCAGAGTGCGAGAAAGAAACGGGTATGGCTGTGCCTGAATCAGAATTGATAGAAGCAAGACGCGCGTTAGGTCATTTCGATTCTTAAGGAGGCAAAAATGCACACAAAACAAATTCTTAAGATTGGACGCAAAGTTTTGGTAAGCATAGCCGAAACTGAACATGGTCGATACTTTGAACTTATCCAAGGCGCATTTGTGAAACACTATACACAAGAAGAGGCGAGACAGTTACGCGATGTGTTAGACCGATACTTAAAAGAGACCGCGTACGTTACACAAACCGAACACATTGACCATTTACCAGAGGATTACGTTACAAGCTTAGGGCTTACGGATACTGCGGTAAAGGAAGAGGTGTCACAATGATTTTTCGCTGTATGAGTTGCCTAGTCGGACATCATTCACAACGGGATGCTATACATTGCCGGTTGCTTCATAAGCTTAATAACTTGCTTAGGTTTTGTACCGTTTGTGGCAAGGAGACAGTAAAGCCCGGTCGCGAGATATGCGACACGTGCATCCATAACGCAGTACTGAAAATGCAAAAGTGAATTTGAAATTTCCTGCTCTTTTTGAATTTCATTTTTTGAAATTCCCGAAAAGTAAAATTCCGCGTGATTTACGCTACGCGGATTTTATTTGACTGGTCTATACGCAGATGAGAGTAAATATACGCAGTTGTGAGTAGGACGGTTGTAAGCAAGCGGTATGCCGGTATGATTGTTGCTACGCGCGCGGGTTCCTTTACATACGATATACCTACGCTGAACTCTGGTATACCTCACAAACTTACGTTTGTTCGGAGGTACTTTGTAGTAAAAACGAAAATCGATTCTAGGGCAATTCTGTGCGAAATAGGACCATGCCGGAAAAAGGAATGGTAAGGTAGCGGCTGAGAAACAAAACGTCTCAGAAGACAATTCTGTGCAAGTACGGCATGGTCTAACTTTTTTCAAAAAGCGCAAGGGATTGTATGTAAAACAATGTAAAGTACAAGTGGTTGTGGTACACGGAAACGTGTAGTAGGTAACGTTTTGGTGTACAAAGTAACTCGTTTTATTACAATCAGTTAAGGTATTTTGTATTGAAACAATGCTACGTTTTGGTATATGAGAGTTTAATACAAGTACGGAAAATGTCGGATTTAACGTAAATGAATTAAGGCACTCGGGTTGCTTAAGGATTTTGTGGTTCTTTTCCATTTGCTCTGATTTAACGTGCGCGTACTAAAACGCCGCACTGATACGGGCAACGGATATGCCGGTCTTTGAGAATCGAATAGATAGCTATCGGAAGTCAGATAATAATCCGAACGGGCAGACAACCGTATAGACGGATTGAGAACGTTAGCGGGTAGCGTATAGGTTTTGAGTAAGACCGGCATAGTCCGGCAACCGAGATACAAAGGCCGCGAATGAAGTCTTAACCTTAAAACTGATTGAGGATAGTTAGGCGAACTCGCTTTGCTCGCCTTACAAAAGCTTTTGCTTTTGTTCGGGAGATAGAAAAGTTTATACACTGTACATAGATATACGCTTTAGTTTGACTTCTGTGTACAGTAATAAGCTTTTCAAAACTTTCCAAAGGAGACTACGAATCATGTCACAACCTAACTTAACTAAAGACTATGCGGCAAACGATGCTGCACTGAAAATTGTTGTACGTGCATGGTCACAATTGCCGAGCGGGAAAGATGCGAAAATTAAGAGCATTAAGACGTATCTTGAAGACCGCGCGAACATTCTTAGCATGATTGCCGATGTACGAATGGAAGAGGAGGCGTAAATGCAAAGGTTCCAAAAAGGTATTAGCACATACAAGTGTGGTATGTGTGGGAAATTAACACGCGAGACAGGCGACGGAGAATCCTATGTGGATTTATGTAAAATCTGTTATGAAAAAGCAGGTGACGAAAACTCCGTGGCAGATGGATGTTTAACGGAGCAGGAATACTTCGAACGCTGGAATGAGCATTCTGTGTGGTATAAAGAGGAGGTAAACGCATGAAGAGACAATTCCAGACCGAAATACAACACGGTCACACCGTTAAGTGGTTTGGTGACGGTGAGTCTTGGACAATGTTTACCGTAATATCGTTATCATTTCTGTTTGGTGAAAGCGCGTTAGAGGCGCGTCGTAAAAATCCCGAACTATTAAAACAGGATGCGTACGAACGCGCGTGTCAAGAAATGCAATGGTCTTATCACTATAGCGGTCCCGGTCGCAATTTTTCTCATGGTCCTAGTATGAGGATAAATCAAAACCGTGTAATGCTGATTCAATCGGGAGGTTTAGACATATGACGGTAAAGGAAATCAAGACGTTCGACTATACGCGGCTAGCATCTTTGCTTTACTCCTCGCCTGTTAAAAAAGACCGTATGTGGGTTGTCGTTCTTTTAATCCCGGTCTTTTTGTTCGGCATGCTCGCGCTTGTCGTTTTTCTTCAATCTAACTAGAAAGGCTTAGACCATGCATGGCAAATACACACGGATTAGTAAAGGGCAGATAAAACGATGTAATAAGTGCGATGCTGAAATCTGCTTTGTTCAAAATCGTAACGATAAATGGTTCCCGGTCAATGTCGTTTATCCCGGTGAAGGTATGCATAGGTATCCAGCATATAAACATTCTGCCGGTGCGTATAACAATATGATTCCGTGGCATGTTTGTCAGCCTAAACATGATTATTTTGCAGAGCAGTTAGTGCGAGAATCACGTACTTTAAGTTTTAGGCTAGCGAAGCGGGCGCTTGAGGAGTTTCGTAAAAATCCGAACACGGACCAAACAAAATTGACTAGGGTTTGGCAACACGTCGAACAACGTACACAAAGACGCTTTTCGGCTTTACCTGAAGTTAGTAAACGGTATTTTCAACCTTTGTAAAAACAAAGGAGAAATAAAAAATGTTAGACGCTACTATCTAGCCGAAAGGAGAAGAGATGTAATGCTGTGCTTTCTGCAAAATGATAAGCGCGATTGGTTTGCGACCGGATGCGTTTCGGCAGCAACAATAGGCGTAGGTTGTCCGTGGTTTAGTGTTTGGATTAACTATCACAAACCACGAAAATTTATTCGCGAGTTTTGCGAATTCCTGAAAGGAAAGTGAAACGTATGTTAGTGAAAATTTGTGACGATTGCGGCATGCCGGTCTCCGGTCAATTGGAACCTGAATTCGAACATACTTCAGGTTGTAAACGTTTGGCCGGTCTTCACGTAACAGGTAAACCGGATAAATTAATCGCGTTGACTTACGCTTATCTAATTCCCGTTGGCGACCGCTACGAAATAGCCAGCGAGAAACAAACGGAAGTGGTAAACGAAAGTTTACTAGTCGAAAAGATTGCAGAATTGCATCGGATGAATTATGCGGTTGTCGGTATTAATCTTGCTAGCGCAGCCGATGAAAGAATTTCATCGGTGAGCGGAGCGAAAGGAGAAAAAGGAAAATGAGAAAAGAAGAGGTTATCAAGAATTTTGAAATCCCGTTACCGGATAGGACCATTACGCGTGACGTAGTATTTCGCCGTACGCCTGAAGGTTTTATTCAGCCTGTTACAGTGGTTAAGAAACGGATAGTAACCCGTTTTGAAACGAACGTTAGAGTTTTAAGAAGCCGTTAGTTGCTTGTACTCTCGTGTGAGAGAAGAATACAGGTAAGATTCGTAAACGTACCTACGAACGCAAGTTCGTAGGTGAGCGACTAAAAAGGAGCGAACATGGCAACCTATAAAATCAAACAACTGAAGAAAACTGGCGAATGGACGGGATACAAAGGAAGCAACCGAGTAGAAACGTTTGGTAAAGATGGCGATGCGGAAATGAAAGCGAACGTTTGGTTAGCGCAAGTGACCGGAAAAAATGAAATTATAGTGCCGGTAAATGCGGAAGAAGAGACCGGAAAAACGGAAACAATCAAAACAACAAAAGTAGATTACGCGGCAATCGTTGCCGATGGTAGTGGATACAAAGTGGTACAGATGAATCGAAACGTACCTCTAGAGAATGAGGCACCTGTTACGCAACAAACTGAAGCTTGCGAAGAAACTTCGCAAGTGAGCAACGATAGTTGCGAACATGATTGTCAGGCGACACGGAGAGAACAACCGAACTTCTTTGTCCTGTACGTGCGTGCGGGTACTGCATGGAAAGACAGAGACCGTCTAACAATCTGCGATATGCATCGTGCGCAACAAATTGCACTCGGGCATTCCGTTGAAGTTATTAAAACAAGTGCGCTTGATTGTTTGTTTTGCGCGTTCGACAAAACGATTATTGATACATTAATGAAAGGACCAAAAACGAATGCCTAGAAACGTGCAAAAAGTTTACGTTCCTTTAGACGGTGTGACGGAAATTCAACGCGAATACTTGCGCGCCGTACAATGTGCAAAGGAATTGAAAACAAGGCTGAGCACACAACTAAATTCGGATGATACGCCGTATACACACGTAACTTTCGAAAAGACTAAAGCAAAAATAGTTGTATATGAACGGGTTATACGTGCGCTTAGCTTGCCCATTGATACAATTCCATCTGCGTTAGAACAATTCAAATAGGAGACAAAATGAAACCTGAAGATAAAGAAACAAACGTCGAAACGACGGGTACGCATGCGGAAGTGAAAAAACGACAAGTTCCGGTTATGACGTATCGTGAAGAAACCGAAGTAATTTTGCATATGTCCGAACGTGAAGCGGCTGTCTTTCTTGCGTTGCTTGCGCGTACAAACGGTACAGAAACTTGTCGGCTTTACACAGCGTTAGACAGATTGCCTTTTTCTACGGAAATGCGAACACTGACATACAAAATAAAGAAAGGTTTAGACGTTATAGACTTGTGGAAGGTTCAACGTTCTATACCAGATTAAGTAAGGAGAAAAGAAAATGCCAGCAAACATAGCAGAAGTGAACGGAAAATTTGCCGTATTTACGGCAGGTGAAGCGGCGTGGCACGAACTAGGTCAAAACGTTTCGGACGCACAATCTTGGGAATCGGCAATTAAACTTGCGGGCTTAGATTTTGAAGTAGAAAAGAGGCAATTAGAAATTGAAGGTGTCCGCATTGATGCTTACGGAATCTTTCGTAACGACGTTTACACACAAGATAAGGCGAAAGCATTTCTAGGTAACTGCGGCAAAGATTATCAGCCGATACAGAATAAGACCGCGTTCGATTTTGTTGACGTTCTTTTGGAGGCGCAAAACGGCGCACATTATGATTCTGCCGGGGCGCTCGGTAAAGGCGAGCGCTTTTGGGTTTCTGCGAGAGTGCCTTTTGATTTTACGGTAGGTGCTTCTGATAAACATCAAACGTATTTGCTTTTCGCCTCTTCTCACGATTCGTCAATCGCGGCAACTGGTAAGCTTGTAACTACTCGTGTTGTCTGTATGAACACTTTAACGGCGGCACTCCATGAACGTGGCGCGTCATTCCGGGTAAAGCATACCAAGGAAGCGGGGAAGCGTTTGGAAGCGGCTAAGAAAATGATGAGCGGTGCGGCTCAAACAACAAAGACGCTTGCGGAGAAGCTTAACAATCTTGCCCAACGTAAGCTTGATAAGCCAACATTAGTCGATGTTTTGAATACACTGTTTCCTGAAGATAAGGAAAAGAAGTTTCAAACGAGACGAGAAAATACGTTAACGTCTATCCTAGAACGTTTCGAATTCAATGACGCGAATATGTTTCCCGAACAAAGGGGAACGGCATTCAATTTGTTGAACGCGATAACCGGATATACGGACCATGAAAAAGGCGTTCGCAAAACTTCCATTCGAGACAGTACAGTAACGGCAGAGCAAATACGTGCGGAATCAAGTATCTTCGGTTTAGGTGATACGTTCAAACGTCAGGCGTTAGATGTAATACTCGCCAAGGCGGAAAGCTTGCCGCTCATTTCCACACCTAAATACTTTCCTATGAACGATGTTCTAAACGCGGACTTGATAGGTTAAATTCGCTTACGCTCACCTATCAAGCTTTAAGTGCTTGATAGAGACACAAAAATGCGTTACGTGGCCGTTGTGCGCAGGTACGCGGCCACGTATACAAAACTCGAAAGGAGTTTTACAGATGCCAGATGAAACGACAATTAAGAAAAACGGTGCGAGTACTACCAAAGAAGTGTCGGAATCTATTGAACGAATGCGCGAGACGTTACGGAGCGAATACGGTGAAGATTACGCGTTTACAGTTTGTGTGCATGGCAAAGTTGTGGCCGCATCAAACTTGATTTTTGGCGAGATTTTTGCTGACTACTAAACGCGTTGAACTTTTTACTTGACCACACGAAAAGATTTTCAAGTTATTCCGGGTAGATAAATCCTGCTAGCTTTATCTATCCGCGATAGGTTGAAACTCGCAAAGCCTCGCCTATGAAAATTCTTTTCATAGGGGGTTGAGCGTAAAACGAACTGAAGCTTGCGAACGTTAGTTCGCAAGTGAGCGTAGTAACACGGAGCGAAAGGAGAAAGAAGAATGGTAAACGAATTACTTGTAACAACGGAGTTACAATTGGGTGATACGGTACGCAATGGTCTAGTTAGCGTTTGCGCGTTTGATGTAATGGTAGTTAAAAAGATAACGCCAACGGAGGTAACATTTTTTAGACCATATGTGCAAACTGCGGATTTTTCATGCGCCGGTAAAAATGGCAGTCAAGTTATCTGCTATATCGGTATAGAGGAGTTTTCCGTATCGTTAAACTACTCAGGGAAAATGTGGCAATTACTCGAAAGGAAAATACTCAGATGACACTAACAGAACTGCGAGCGGGTAAGTACAACGGGAAAGTTTTTAATCTAGTTCATAACGCCTCGGGCAAAGGATTAGGCGAACGCAAGCTAGTCGAATTTGTCAAACGGGATAGTTCGTTAGCTTTCGAATTGCCGCATGGTACTTTGTCCTACGCTTCATTACGCGGCGTTCGATTTGTTGAACTAGCAGACGGTTTTCAGTTACGTGACAATTCGAAGACCGATAGACTGTTAGCGGAATACGTCTTAACAAGTTAAGACCTATGAACTAAAGCCTACGAAGGAACTTCGTAGGTGAGGAGGTACGACGAATATGGCAACTGTAATCGACACAAAAGAGGAGAAAGCAAAACGGGTTAAATCGCTCAAGTGGTTAACGCGGCATAGAGAAGAAATTGAAAGCTTTACGCTTTTCCATTACAAAGATGAATCCGCGGACTCGTTAGACTATGACGGTTTCCTGATTGCGCATCTTACAAACGAACGCGTTTACATCATTTCGTTTGCAGACTTTTTCTTTGCGAAAAATTTGCTTTTTATGAATCCGCGTTTTGAGCGGATTCCGTATAAGGAGGTAAACTAGAATGAGGAGACTTGATAACCGGGATTTCGATGCACTCGCGGTCTTTTTCGGGTTTCTGTTAATGGCGATTTTCTTTTTGATGTTAGGTCATTATGATAGCAAAAAGGAAATCCGTGTGTATGACGAAAGGAGCAGTTATGGAAGGTACTGAATGCTGTACGGGAAGCTGTATTAATTCGCCTTTGCCGCCATTGTATCCCGAGTTACCGTGTGTATGTGGGGATACGGTATGGTTCAAGATACGGCTGTCTTCTGGTATGTATGTGGACTATGTAAACGGTGTGCTGTACGCGGACAGCAAAGAGAATGCGAAACATTTCGATATAGCGCATACGTTGGAAATCGAACGTGAATTACGGTATCGAAACATTGAATTTGTACGGGAGGCGAATGATGGATAAGGCGTTAGAGGCGTTACATGTAGCAGCGTTTGCTATTGAAAACATGCTTGGCATATCAAATGTAAGTGTGGATAACGATAATGATTCAGGCGAGATATTCTTTGATGCGGACGGAGAAACGTACGTGTTGAAGCTTCGCATAAGTGAAGAAGTTTGATGTAACAAAAGGTAACGTTACGAAAGGTAACAGTTAGGTTGAGAAGATAGGCGTAGAGATAAGGGATAGTGGAGGTACGCTCCGCGTTCAATCAATCTGGCATATCCATGCCATTCAGGTATGTAAATTTTACATACTCACACTTGCGAATATGTAATTTTTACATAGTAGCATTCAATATGATGAAAGGCTAAGCAAAATGAACGAAATTGACAACAAACAAAGGCCAATAACGCGCGTTGAAGTACCGAGATGCGCGCATTGTGACACAACAATAGACGTTTACACGGTTGAATTCGGGCAAACGTACGGATTTCTCTGCGAAACATGTATTGACAACGGCTATACGTTTCTCCCGGACGGTACATTAATACAGGCTAATTGCTGAAGCGTCCGGTCAAATTGATTCGTGACGAAATGACGGGTTTTGTCTGCTAAGTACGCCTTGTATAGCGGAGGTAAAAATCAAGATGACAAGACAAAGTTACAATCCGCTAGAATCGATTTCTTGCCCTACGTGTGGCGCACAAATAGGGGAAGCCTGCAAAAACGTCTCAGAGCGGCAACAAATGCGAAAGGAGTACCATTCAGCGCGTTCCGAGATGCTCGATTTGAGTCTTTGCGAGGAGTGCGGTAACTTCGATACGCTGGAATCCGGTCTCTGTAGAAACTGTCAACCGCGAACGTAAGTTCGTTTTGACCGGACGGAATGTTGGACCATGTAAAATTTACATAGCATGGCCACACCCGTTCGGTCATTTTGATGTATG
>Ga0065715_10000262_pt1 | contig 57184 bp, 53 predicted proteins | sample MisBulReplicate1_FD_59102 | JGI IMG/M metagenome (GOLD analysis project Ga0065715, IMG submission 59102) | Miscanthus rhizosphere microbial communities from Kellogg Biological Station, MSU, sample Bulk Soil Replicate 1 : eDNA_1 v2 (version 2) | ecosystem: Host-associated > Plants > Roots >...
CTTGTAGCCAAGTCTACGAGCCCGATCGAGTCTACTCGGTCTTTTGATCCTGTGGATTGTTGGTTCTTTTCTCCATATTATGGCTCTTTTCTTTAGTTCTTCCGAGTTAGTTTTCCACATCCTTGCCCATGCTTCGGCCATATACTGATGCATATTATAGATAACTCCAGAAAGGACCTTAATATCAGTATTTTGGCCCGTTTAAACCTGCCGATTAATAAGATATTGAAGTACTGAGAATCATGCTTATGCTTTAAAACATTAACACGTTCAGAAACCTACATTTTTTTGTAACTTGTAATTAATAGTCAGAGAAACCAAAAGACTTAAAGAAAGACTAATTAGGGTTTCGTTCTATCTTCTGTAAGGTATCTGTTTTTATGAGAATCCCCAATAATGAAAGTGATAATTTTAGTAAGAAATTAAATGACTACTTTGTTGAAATTGAGAATTTTTACCAACAAAGCTTAATGCCATGTCTTGCTATGCGAGAGGTTAATGTAATGCTTCAAGATGGGTCTGTTACAAAATCTTCTACTTTTGATCCCAAGCTTGTGCTCGGATATTATCGGACTTTTCTAAAGGGTCTGAAAAACTGGGAGGTAAGCGATATACAGGAAACAACTGGCGAATCAAATAGGATTTATTGCCAAATTTTTTCGAGTCAGGATAATTATACTATCAAAGGATACTTTGGAATACAGTTCAATATTTTACCATACTACAAACTAGACAAACAAGTAATACAGATACAAAAGAAATTGTTTGATCTTTCCATTAAAAATTCATCAGTAATGGATTCAGTAGCAAATATTGGTAACAATACTATAAAACAAGAGCTAAAAAACATGGCTCTTGATGATTTAAAATTTGAAGATTTGTTTGAAAAGATACTCGAAAATCAAGAGTTAATTGTGAACCTAGAGGACAAAATAAAAAAAATTGAAAGATCGTATCCAGAATTGGATAAGGCGGAGGAAATGAAAAATTCCATGATCTTGGAGCTAGAAAACTTGGTAATAAAATTATATCAGATTTCCCCAAATTTAATTGATTACAATAGACTTATGCAAGGTGAGGAAGGAATCATAGTCTATTTTGATATTGGAACTGAGGCTAACATGAAAGGAAAAAATTCAAGCAAGGTGATAAATTTTGCGCAGATGAAACCGCAAACTAAAGCAAGAATATCTGAACTATTTGAGGAAATAATTTCGGGATTACGTCCCTCATCGTAAAAATAAAAATCATAATATTAGCAGAATAACAAAGTTCTCTGATTAAAAATTTGAATATCCCCCACGAGAAGGTTGATACTGACGCTCCAGCGATCGAGGACTTATTAAGAGCCCAGCAATTAATGGACAAGACAGCGGTCAGGAAGACCCCGCTCTTAAAGTCAAGAACGTTTTCGAACATTGCAAAAACAAATCTTTTTTTAAAATTTGAACAGTTTCAACGAACCGGATCTTTTAAAGTTAGAGGTGCATATTCAAAAATTAATTCGCTTACAGATGAGCAATGCAGGTCTGGTGTAGTTGCAGCCTCAGCAGGTAATCATGCACAAGGAGTTGCTTATGCTGCTCAAAAGAGAAATATCAGGTGCAATATAGTAATGCCAAAAAATGCGTCTCCAGCAAAAGTAGCTGCTACACGATCCTATGGAGCAAATGTGGTTCTATCTGGAGACACATATGATGAATCGTGGAGAACAGCTTGTTCACTATCACAAACTAATGGATACTCAATTATCCATGCATTTGATGATCCTGTTGTAATTGCAGGACAGGGCACGTTAGGGTTAGAATTAATGGAAGATCTGAAGGACATCGATGAGATTTATTTACCTCTTGGTGGCGGTGGACTTGCGTCAGGAGTTTGCATCGGCATTAAGGCTAGAAGGCCAAATGTCAAGATTATAGGAGTTGAATCCGATCAATTTCCGGCGATGAAAAAATCACTGGATGAAGGAAATCTGTGCCACATTGATAGTGGATTTTCAATAGCTGATGGTATTTCGGTCAAGTCTCCAGGAGAGCTTACCTATGCAATATGTTCAAAATATTTAGACGACGTTGTTACTATCGACGATGTTTCTATTGTANAGACTATGTTTATGCTAATGGAAAGGGAAAAGGTTGTAGTTGAACCNGCTGGGGCAGCAAGTTTAGCCTATGTTATTTCGAATGGTAAATTAAAAANTAGCCAGAACATAATTTCAATTCTTTCTGGAGGNAACATAGACATGTATCTATTAGGTCAAATAGTATCAAAAGGNCTGATGCAGATGGGAAGACTAATTAAAATATTNATTCAATTGCCTGACAAACCGGGTGCTCTAAAAAATGTTGTCGATAAAATAGCTGAACTCAGCGTCAACATTGTTCAGGTTGAACATGACCGTCTGAGTTCAAATGTTGCGGCAGGTTCAGCCGGAGTATACCTGAGTTTAGAACTAGAGAACGAAAAACATGCCAGAAAACTATTGGATTTTCTAAAGAAGGAAAAAATGATTTTTAAGGTTGTACCCTAATTACAGTAGCAATATTCTCTAAATCCAGCTTTATCTGCAGTGGTGCCACCAATCTTAATTAAGACAAACTCATTTTTGGCCCTTGCATAAGAGTCATTCAAATTTCTTTGATTTTCACGTAGAATTTGATATTCTTCCATAGATAATTTCTTGCGAAATCCAATATCCTCTTCAAGATTCATACCCTTTACTATTTCAATGTAGTTTGGCTGAATAACTCCACTGAATACCATTGCACTACTACCGCTTCCGTATGATCCAAATCCGACTCGGAAGCCTTCAATATCATGACCTTTCTTGTATTCATATTCAAGTAAACTCCTGAATCCCATATACATTGAGGCTGTATACAAATTTCCTATAATGTTAGACGCTTCAAGAGAGCTGGCCATTTTTTTCTCATATACTTCGTTGTAAAATGAGGTTTGCATGAATGCTTTTCTGAACTGCTCATCTGCCGTCATGAATTCTTTATCTGCCAGGATAGATTCGATTGTTCCTCGACTATCATTTGGTTCAGGTTCAGGGAAACCTATCTCTTTGATAACATGCTGCCACCGTGGAAGAGTTCTCCACTCATGTCTTAACAAATATGCCAGCGCCTTTTCTCCCATTCTTCTATATGGTAAGTGCACTGTAAACAAATCAATGTAATCTGTTATTGATTCGCCATCTTTAATATGTATCAATCCTGTTCTCATTGCCTTTTCCTTATAGCTATCGAATGCCTTTCTAACTTGTATTAGATATAATAAATTGGAATACAGTCCATTTACAAGCGGAGTATCCTTTCCAAACGGCCTATAGAAATCATATTCATTCTTGATTATTGTTGAGGTGACCTTTGGGTCAAGTGCTAATAATCTGGGATTTTCCTTGATCAGCATGGCCACTGCTCCAGCTCCCTGTGTATATTCTCCAGCTGATCCAATATCATATTTGGCAATGTCGCTCACAACCACAATGGCAGCCTTGTCATTATTTTCCTGTGCTCTAATCCAGTTGGTGTTGTCATAAATCGCATAAGATCCGCTTACGCAAGCAAACTTACATTCGATTCCACCCGCATGTTCAAAAGAGCCGTCACCGTACACTTGTTCCAACATACCTACAACGAATGAGTTTAATGCTTTTGATTCGTCAAGACTGGATTCTGTCGCAACATATAATCTACCAATATCATCAGGATCTAAATTGTTTTTTTTCATTAGTTCGAGACAAGCATTTGAAGCCATACAAGCTGCATCCTGATTCGTGTCCACCAAAGCCATCTTTTTTATCCCTATGCCATGTTCTAGCTTTTTAGGATCAATTCCTCTTGCTTGAGCAAAATCTTTGTAGTCAACGAATAATTTTGGAACGTAAATTGCAAGATCGTCAATGCCAGATGGCATGTTAACAGTTTTTGTCATAATAGACATTTAAAGGTACTTGTTGATATTCGATTCCAATTAATAGAAATTCAATGAAGAATTAGCATTTTTTTAAGAAAATTACATTATTTATCTCAAACAATCAATATGATCGTCAAAGTAATCCTGCCTTTTTCTAGTCTGTTTAGTAGCAGTTATTCAAAGCCGTTCGAAAAACATTGCCAATATTTCTTTTGTCTTATGGTCCAAAATTGTTTTTAAAATCTCGCAAATTCCTAACTAGTATCAGTTTAACTCATTGATTTGCACTAATGAACTCTAATGGTCTCATAGAAATTATTACGTTCATGAGGCAGGAAGCCAATTTGTTTAATCGCCGTAATAATTTTGTCTGCTGTTAATTCTGTAGATCTTGCTCCAGTTGCACTTACTACTTCTTCACCAATCAACGTGCCTCCAAAATCATCGGCGCCATAAGTTAACGCAAGTTGGGCCATACCTATACCATTTGTAAGCCATGAGGACTGGAGATGATCAATAAGCCCTGAAAAGACTATCCTGGAGATCGCAATCATTTTTAGTAATTCTAGCCCTCCAGAAGGATATTTTATCATTCCCTCAGCTTGCATTTGTGTGTTATTTGGTTCAAGGCTCCATGGAATAAATGACATGAAACCATGAGTCTTTTCCTGTAATTCTGCAATCTTAAACAAATGTCTTGCTCGTTGTTCATAATCTTCTCCTGTACCGTACATCATTGTAGCCGATGATTTTATGCCCAACTCATGGGCCTGCTTCATGATATTTAACCACTCATTACTTTTTATTTTCAAGGGGCTAATCTTTGATTTTACATCATCATCAAGTATTTCAGCGCCAGCTCCGGGTAAACTATCCAAACCTGCTTTTTTCAACCTAGATAGAATCTCTCTGGTGCTGCTTCTTTCCACCTTGGAAATAGTATCGATTTCAGAAGCTGATAGTCCGTGAATAGCAACGTCGGGACATTTCTCCTTTATAGTTTTGAATGCTTCTTCATAATATTCGATCTTCAGATCTGGATTGTGACCCCCCTGCATTAGTACCTGACTAATACCGAAATGATCCTTTGCTGTTGCGACTCTTTTTACTATATTATCTACGGATAATGTATATCCTTCAGAATCACCAGGAGCTCTGTAAAAAGCACAGAACTTGCAAAATGTTATGCACACATTGGTATAGTTTAGAATTATGTTGTTAACGAATGTTGCAACTTTACCAAATAGCTTATCTCTTAATATATTTCCTATAATACCTAACGCGTAAGGATTGTCAGACTTTAATAAGCGGATACAGTCATTTAGGACCAGTTTTTTTCCATGCAAAACTTGGTCAAGTATATCACTTACATCAGATTTCTGAATCAAATCTTGTGCGAAGAGGCCCATGAACTATATCTTTCATGACGACTATCAAGGATATTTATTCTTTACAAGCGCTTTCAAAAAAGTGAAGATTTTATAGCCGTTGTGGACATCATCTAAACAATTTGTTACAAAGTTATGCTGGTAATTCAAACGCTGTAGAGAAGGTGATTCATGGTGAAGAATTATCATGCAATGATGGTCTGGATTTAATGAATAATGAAAATGTCTTCGTTTTGGGGGCTGCTGCAAATTTGATAAAAAAAAAACTAACTGGTAACACTATAACGTTTGTTGCTTCATACTACCTGAACTATACAAATATTTGTGCGGCAAGTTGTCCACTTTGTGCCTTTTATAGAAAGGGAACTGAGTCTGATTCATACACTCTGACAATAGACCAGATATTGACCAGAGCAAGAATAGCTATAAACGAAATGAAGGCAACAGAACTCCATATCGTAGGCGGGTTCCATCCAAAATTAGGGCTTGAGTATTATGAAAAGATGATAAGGGAAATTAAGAATGAATTTCCGTCAGTTACAGTTAAAGCACTCACTCCAGCTGAAATTCATTTTATCTCTCATATTACCAAGAATTCAGTAAGAGAGGTACTTTCCAGACTAAAGGACGCAGGACTTGATGCCCTACCTGGCGGAGGGGCAGAGATATTCAGCAAAGATGTAAGGGACATTATTGTGAGGGGAAAATGTTCTGGCGAAGAATGGCTAGAGACTGCGAGAATCGCGCATGATATGGGAATACGATCAAATTGTACCATGCTATTTGGCCATATTGAAAAGCCACAACATATTGTAGACCATTTGATCAAGGTACGTGAATTACAAAAGAAAACGGGTGGTTTTATTACATTTATACCATTGAAGTTTAGCCTGGACAATACAGAACTTGAACAAAAAGGGCTAATTGAAAATGAAAGTTCTTCAATATACGATCTGAAAGTTATTGCTCTATCAAGACTCATGCTCGCCAATGCCATGAAAAATATTTCCGTGTATTGGGTCGCACTAGGAAAAAAATTGGCGCAAGTTGCGTTATCTTATGGAGGGAATGATCTTGTTGGTACTGCCTTTTCAGAAGAAATTTTCAAGGCCGCCGGAAAAATAACAGGAACTACAATTCAGGAACTTTCTTCGCTTATTAGGGATGCAAAATATATTCCCTTACAGAGAGACACATTTTTTAATATTTTGTAACTTTCCAAAAGAGAAATTATGACTAGTAATATCGTTCAATTTTTTGACGGTTACTATCTATAAATAATAATTGTTCAAATGAGAGAATATTACTACTTTTAGCTTTCTTTAGCATTTTTATAATAGAATTCTTTCCTTCTTGATTCATGTTGATAGTAAGATCATTTACATACATCTTGACAAATTTTTCAATTAGTGATTTGGGATTTCCTCTACCAAACTGCATCGCAAATTCTAGTGCATCATCTAAATTATCAAGTCCATATACTATTGAACTCTTAAAAAGCTCGTCAAACTCAATTATCTCCTTAATAGTTAGCGAACGGTTACTTATAACGTTGATTCCAAGTGGAACAGGCATGCCTTGAGTAAAGTCATGCCACCAGCGTCCAAGGTCCAATATTTTTTGGAATTCCGCCCCAAGTGAAATTTGCGCTTCATGGATAACTACACCAGCATCAACCAATCCAGATGAAACGTATTTTGGTATTTCATTAAAGATGATTTCAACACCATTAAAATTTCCTATAGCCAATTTTAGAAGTAAATTTGCGGATGTCATTTTTCCTGGAATTCCGATCTTATACCTATGCAAGTGTTTTAATTCGATATTCTTTTTTGAGATAACAATTGGACCATAATTTATTCCAAAACTTCCACCGCTGTTCAAAATTACATAGTCCTTGGTGAATCCATAAGCGTGTGCTGAAATCGCTGTAATGTCTAATTCATGGTTAATTGCACGCTTGTTAAGTTTCTCAATATCTTCAATAACATGTTTTATTTCGAAAGAAGGTGACCTAATATTACCAGACGCAATTCCATAAAACATAAAAGCATCGTCTGCATCAGGCGTGTGCCCCAGTGTTACACTTTTCATAAAAAAGTGATTGATGTGACGATATTTTTGTTTTACAGTATGGAGTCCCGATAAATGAGTATTGGTAGAGTTATGAGCAGCAGCTATATCATATGTAGGCGGGTTTCTGTGATTACGTTTCAACCTTGATTTGTATTTCCACTTAAATTGATCTAGTTTCATATTTATTTAAGGAAGATTTAATAATCCTGCATAGATTTTTTGAGCCTTGTAAGATGCCAAAATTCAAGTCAACGCAGGACATTTTGAGAATTATAGGAAATAAGGATCAAATTCGAAATTTCGGTGTGATAGCTCACGTAGATCATGGAAAAACTACAATGAGTGATAGTTTATTGGCTGCATCAGGGATTATTTCGCCATCAGTTGCAGGTCAGGCCTTAGCGTTAGATTCAATGAAACTGGAGCAAAATAGACAAATGACAATCAGAGGGGCCAACGTAACCCTGTATTATGAAATCAATGGAAAGGAATATGTGATTAATATGATCGATACTCCGGGACATATCGATTTTACAGGAAGAGTTACGCGAGCATTACGCGCAATTGATGGAGTGGTTGTAGTGTCAGATTCTGTCGAAGGGATAATGACTCAAACAGAAACCGTAACACGGCAAGCTCTTGAAGAACGTGTGAGACCAGTTCTATATATAAACAAAATTGATAGACTAGTTAAAGAGTTAAGATTAGATGCAACTGCCATGCAAAAATGGCTTTCGAATATTATTGCGGAATTCAACAAGTTAGTTGAAATTTATGCAGAGCCAGAGTTAAGAGAAAAATGGAAGGTTAGTATTCAAGGAAATAGTGTAGCATTTGGTTCGGCAAAGGATAGATGGGGATTTAATTATAATATTGCTCAAAAAAATGGAGTCGGGTTTAAGGATGTTTATGATGCATACAATTCTGACGATCAATCCTTGATAAAGGCTCTTTCACAAAAAGCTCCATTACATGAGGCTGTACTTGGGATGGTCGTCCAGCATCATCCACCCCCCCATGTAGCTCAGCGTTACAGGATACCAAAAATTTGGCCAGGCGACCTTGATTCAGATATAGGTAAGGCTCTCATATCATGTGATGAAAAGGGACCAATTCTAATGATGGTGACTACAATTAATGTGGATCCTCAAGCTGGCAGAATAGCAACAGGTAGATTGTTTTCTGGTACGGTAAAAGATGGAGACGAAGTTTATCTGATAGATGGAAAAAGAACAGGTAAAGTTCAATCTGTAAATATCTACATGGGAAATACTCGGGAAGTAGTTAATATGCTTCCTGCGGGAAATATCCCGGCTTTGCTTGGAATAGATCATGCAATAGCAGGAGAAACATTTTCATCCGTTAAAAATGTACCCGCATTTGAATCAATAAAATATGTGTCAGAACCTGTCGTTACTATTGCAATAGAACCAAAACATCCAAAAGATCTACCAAAATTGGTTGAAGCATTAAGAAGAATAACTGTTGAAGATCCCAACCTAATAGTAAAAATTAATGAAGAAACTGGCGAAACATTACTATCCGGCATGGGAGTTCTACATCTTGAAATTGCTACTTCTCTAATACTAGAAACCGGTTTGGAAATTACTACTACTCAGCCCCTTATCAATTATCGTGAAACCATACGCAATAATGCTGGTCCAATTATGAGTAAATCTCCCAATAAACATAATAAGATTTTCATGAGAGTTGAACCTTTAGGAGAAGATATTGTTGAATTAATAAAGAATGGTCATATCCATGAGGATATGGAAAGAAAACAAATGGCAAAATTGTTACGGGAAAAAGGTTGGAGTGCGGATGAAGCAAAGAACGTTGCTGCTGTTGATATCAGCGGAAACATTCTTGTGGATGAAACCAAGGGTGTTCAATTTATTCAGGAATCGATGGATTCTATAAGGTCAGGTTTTGATGATGTAGTACATTCCGGTCCGATTGCACATGAAACGCTTCGTGGTGTAAAATTTGTTTTCCACCATTTTGTTCCACATGAAGACCCCGCTCACCGTGGCTTGGCACAACTAATGCCGGCCACTAGGAGGTCCATGTTGGGATCAATGCTTTTAGCAGGTCCAGCATTGTTAGAACCTATTCTTGGGATGGAAATAAAATGTCCTCAAGAACAAATCGGAACTGTGGCAGGAATCTTATCAGGAAAACGTGGTAAACTATTGAACGTAGAACAAAAGGGAGTAATTACCATTATACAAGGTGAAGTTCCTGCATCCGAAACGTTTGATCTATCTGAGGTAATGCGAGGTGGAACTGCTGGCAAGGCGTTATGGAATACTTATTTTAAGTCCTGGCAAATTGTACCACAATCTCTACTTAAATCACTTGTTAATGATATTAGAAAAAGAAAGGGTTTGAATCCAGAACCTCCGAATGCTGATGAATTTGTAGATAAAGAATAATCAAATCATGCAGGTGAGGACAAATTTCAAATTTTCATCTAATATGAAAATTTCAATAACCTAGATTTCTTTATAAAAAATAATGGGTCATATGGTGTAGAATTTATATATTACATAGACATATAATATAATAATTACAAAGAGGTGTAAAGCAGAATGTTTAACAAAGAATCATGTAGGACATGTGGAAAGATCTTGGTACCATTCTTGATGTGCGATTATTGCAACGAAAACGTTTCATGGATTTGCAATAAATGCCAACGAGTGGAAGATGCCCCTCACAATCACGACAAGCATACGAACCACATCAGGACACCAAATTAGAATTGAGAACGCATCGAATATGAAAATATTTATTTGGTTAAGGGAGAGGAAAATAATCCATTTTCAAAACAGTTTAAATTACTAAATAGACTTTATTCATTTCAACCTCTGGTCCTGTTGCTTTTTTGGGTTAACAGGACAGCTGTCTCTCTCTACTTCCACATAAATCTTGGATGATGTTTTTACATCAATAACGGACTTAATTCGTTCTTCGATTGTATCTATCACTTGCTCAATTTGGTCGGTATTTATGTTATCTATGATACTTACTTCCATTGCAACTAGGACATCATTGGGACCAAAATGCATTGTTCTAAGTGTAATTACTCTATTTACCTCAGGAATCTTTAAGACGGATTGTATAATTTTGGTGTGATCTTTCTTAGACATTGCTTCCCCAATAAGAAGGGCCCTGTTCTCCTTTGCTAAAAAGAAGGCAAATAGCATCAGAACGGCACCTATTGCTATNGAACTGTAAGNGTCATAGATCATATTCTTAGTAACATNAGACAAATAGATTCCTATTGCAGCTATTGCTATTCCGAGGAGTGCCGCTGAATCTTCAACCATGACGGTTAGAATAGTAGGATCTTTACTTTCTTGAAATTCTCTAAATAATTTGTGCAAATTTACTTTTTCTCCTCTTGCCTCAATGGTGTTCTTAAACATAGTGAAAGCAATACGCAAGGCATTCCCTTCAAATATGGCTGATATTAAGAGTATTATGTAACTGATGTCAGTATTTACGATATGATGTATAGGATCAAAAATTGAAGTATACCCTTTTTCAAAAGATAGAATTCCTGAAATGCCAAATAATAAGGTTGCAACAATAAATGACCAGAAAAATTGCTCCTTTCCATACCCAAATGGATGTCTTTCTGTGGGAACTCTTGTACTAGTCTTAATTCCAATCAGCAAAAGTACCTGGTTGAATGTATCCGAAAAGGAATGGTATGTTTCTGACCACATAGCGCTACTATTTGTAAGCAACGCAGCGATAAGTTTAGCAATTGATATTCCCAAGTTACCGAATAAGGCAGCATAAACGGCTCTCTTGGAACTTCCGACCAAAAATTATTCTCCTATTCTCCTTCTCCAATAGTATTGCAGATTAACGGGAAGTTATGTCCTTCATAAATTTACTCTGGTCAAGTTTGGAGAATTCTTTCAAATTTATCTTGTCTCCTTTAGACATTATTTCTCTAATTTTCTTACCTGCAGTAGGTTCATTCCACCATTTCTCACCGAATCTGTTCATAAGATATCTTTCTAACTCAGATGCTCGTATGGCAGCTAACATGTAACTTGGTACATACATTATTGAATCCGGAAGAATGTGATGTAACATCCAATATTCTCCAGGCACTTCAAGACCCATATACTTTTTGATTAATTTTTCATACAATCTACTTGTTTCATAGATTGTAAGGTTTCTGTTCCAGAATTCCATTTTCATCAATGAATTTGCAGCGTAAAAGACGACAAAAAATAGCTCCATGAATTTATTTTTCCAGGCCAGTTCAGTTAACACTTTATCATTTCTGATCCCAATATCTTTAATATATAACGGATTTTTTGTTAATCTCTCTATTAGTATTGAAAATATTTCAGCAATTCCCATTGAGAATTTGTATTTTTCCCAGTAGCTCAACTCCGGATCTATTGAAGATGCATGTATTGCGTGTCCAGTTTCATGATAGCAGCTTTGCAGATTAAAGTAAGGGCTTTCATTTTTATATAGGATTCTAACATCACCAGGAATTTTTACAAAAAAGCAAATGGGTGATGGGTATTTATTTGGCCTGTCAGACGTGTCAAAGTGAATTTTTGAAAAATCAAATCCAATCGATCCTAAAGTCCTCTTAACAGCATCAACCGGATTAATCTTGAAAAAGTATTTCTCAATTCCTCGGAAGATTCTGTTACGAAAAAAATAAAAATCATCAAAATATTCAGGATCCTTTCCGATAAGTTGATTCCCATAATTTAGCTCACTCATAAAGCATGTTCTTGCGCACTGTCCCATTTTTGAAACCAACGCCTTTAGCTCCGAGAAAGCTATCCTTTCACTTAATAGATATCCATCTAGTGGACTAAACCTCCTTTCCGAATTTACAATGAGCTTGTCTGAAAAATTATAATAAATTTCTCGAATTCTTTTAAAACGTAGATTTATTAGAGGAGAAATGTGTTTTGTCTTTTTGATAAACTCATCAAAAACGATTTTTCTCTTTTTATTATCATTTTCACTGCTATTGAACTGTCTCCAATTATTCCAGTTCACTATCTTTCCATTAAATTTGAAATATCGACTTTTTATTTTGGTGCCTCTCAAATGATGTAGTTTCAATTCAAGGGGTTTTGTTAAGGATTCAGATATGTTTTCTATTGAAGACAGTAGCAATATTCTTGGTTCAGAAAATGACCTTACAAATATTTTCGAAACTAAAAATTTCATCTTGGATAGATTTTCAATTTTCTTCTTATCAAAATCATAACCTGCAAATTGCAAATATTGTTCATTGGTTTCAGCACTATAGAGAATTTCATCTATCTCGCACCATTCTTTTAGATTCACCAGACTCAATTATAGAACTAAAAGATATTTAAGTAGGTTAACTAGCTAAGGAAAAAACTGTGTGAGTGCAGTGTCGAGAGTATCTGATAGAAAAAAATTCTAGAAGTGTATGTGAATATGTGTAGAAAATATTACTAGCAGGTTATTCAAATATGACACTTTGATTTAACGTCTCCTGAATCGTCTAGATGATATGACTAGCTTTACAAACCAGTGGAATAAGGAGACCAAAAAAGACGCCACTGAATTAATCAGAGAAACTTTGAGAACACAAAAGCCACTTAAACCGACTATGGAATCAGCAAAAAATAGACTAGGGATTCAAACTCAAAAATTAGATGCACTCTTGGAAAAATTAAAAGCAAAAGATAGAACTCTCTTTAATCAAATCGTTACTCATTTACAAAATCATGATGTTCAACAAAGCAAAATGCTTTCAAATGAACTGTCACAAGTTAGAAGAACAATCAAGACTATCTCACAATTAAAAATGTCACTTGAGCAAGTACATATGAGATTAGAATCTACTATTGATATTGGGGATGCCCTCACTGCATTGAAACCAGCAGTTGGAACACTCTCGAAAGTAAAAACAGGACTAACGGGATTAATGCCAAATGTCGATACAGAATTAGGTGAAATCAATGACATCTTTAGTGATATTATGGTAAATGCCAATAGCACTTCTGATATAGGTTTCGCGTTAAATCCGTCGGGAGGGGATGAGAATAATATTCTTGCAGAAGCGGGCATAGTGGCAGAACAAAGGGTTACCGATAATTTTCCAGACGCGCCCATGAGTACATATAATCGAAATTCTAGGTCATCAATTGCAGAAGACTCTCAATAATTCCCTTTTGTTTTCTCACAGTATAAATTGCAAATATGCATAAAATAATACATGAACACGACGGAATCTGAAGTAACTCTTAGTAAAGGTTCAATAGTACTTTCAACATTTCAATCGAGACTATCTGCAAATAAAATAGCAAAAGATATGATTTCAAGAAAGCTGTGTGCATGTGTAAATATAATCAAAATAAATTCAATTTATTATTGGAACAACAAGATCCAATATGATGATGAGTATCTATGTTTTTTTAAAACTGTTTCATCTGCCAAACTGAGAAAAGAGTTAAAAAAAATTCATCCGTACAAAGTACCTGAAATTATTGAAATCAAAATAGATAATGTTGACAAGGATTATCTCGGATGGCTAATTAGCTCAGCATCTTAACCTGTGACTATCTCAATGTTATCTCGTAGCATATCGAAGAAGTCCTACGATTCCGCCTAAAGAAGAAATTCGTAGTCCAATGTCAGTAGACGCGTCTACACCATATATTTTTCCACCAATAGTTTCGGTCGAATTAAGTAAATCAATAAATTCATCCTCGTTGATCTTTTCCAATATAGAGTTAGAATAGATTAAACAGTCTAACGATCTGTTAATTACTGCATCTCGTACTTCATTAGCGCCAATTGCATACTTGGCTTCACCCTTGTGAATAAGAAGAATTAATTTGTCCAGTAGCGACGATACTATACCAATTTTACTAGTTTTTAATAACTCCCTCAGTGATGTAGAACGTAGTGATACAAAAATACCATCTTCTCCTGCCACGTCTATCCCTTCTAAGATTGTAATGTTTTCATTTATTTCCTTGGAAAGAAAGTTAGAAAATCTCCTTTTAGTTTCACCGGGACCAAATAAGACTAGCAGTTGTTTCTGTGAATGCAAATTAGTTACACTTCTAATTCCTATAAGTATTTCATCAAAGAAATTGTCTATTTTTGGATTTACCGTTTTAGAACCTTGAAATCTTTTTCCACTTTGACCAGAGTAAATATTTGGTAAGATTTTTACGTGTGTACCTGTTACCAATGCTATCGCAGCTTCCTGAATATCAATCGAAATTAACACATAGATAGTATTATCGCCAGAATTCTTTAATATATCGGATTGAATTTTTTTCCACTGTTTTTTCTCTAAAATAATCATATCATCTACTTTAATTGATATAGAATGATGAACGCCCTTTGGAACTAACTGATTGTCACTATTTAATATCGTGCCCCCAATTCGTATTCTATCAACTGTTCCATCAAATTTGATGGTTTCGATTCTTAGTAATATTCTTATTTTTACTCGTTCGCCTTTATCCGGTCTGGTAAATTCAGATCTCTGTTTAAGTGATCTTGTAGTATCTGTGATAATGGTGTCATTGATTTCAATTATTCTTCTTAACGTAAACAGATCGTCCAGATCTTCTGGAATGATTGCTTTTGATTTTTCTGAATGCTTTGAATCTCGTACAATCATCTGGATTATTTTTCACAATATCTCTAGTTCTTATCTCATCAATTGGGCTCTGTATTCAGTTTTGATTGATTGTTAGCTCCATTATTTTGTTTTGAAGACTCAAGATAACTGTTTACCCAGTCCTGAGTAATTACTTCTGATTCAACCAAATTCACTAATGCATTTGGTGAAGCCTCACCGGTGACTTTTCCATTTTTCCTCCTAGTTTGACGCCATTTAAGTTGAGTGTTTCCAGTTTTTGAAGAATAAATTATGCCTAGTACTTCTTTGGCGTTCACAAATGTCATTTCACGAATCTTTTTAAGAGTCACCTTGTCAGCTGCCTCAACGTATATTGAACCAGGGCCTTCCTCTCGTTCAGGAAATATTTCAAAGTCATGCATGTAACTTTCCGGTATAAAGGATCTACATGTACTTATGATAATAAACCTCCTAAAGCTCTCAAGTGAACAAGCAGCTTCAATTAGTACCAATGTCTTGATAGGATTTGTTGCTATTTATCAAGTTTCTGACATCAAAAACTCAGGCAAGTTTCACTTAATCAATAAGGTTTGCTATTCTATAATCCAAGTAATTTAAAAATGAATAAAACTGTCAGGACTTTGAGCGGACAAACTCCTAACTCAAGATCTACTTCATATTCACTTCAGTAGGGCTATTTCGTCATTGTTTGTCCTTTAGTAATATCAATTAAGGCTCTTAAAAATTAGCTTGTAGTTGTAGGAATTGAGCTATTGATGTTTCAAATTCTACTTTGAACTTGCATCAGCCCATAGATACCTAAAGTATTCTTTGGCAAATCCTGCCAATCCTATATGATTTGCCCAAATTGCTATTGGCTCTATAGAGCCTCTTTCGTTTCTTCCATTACCGAGTAGAATCATAACCTGATTTATGTCGCCTATAACTCCCCCTCCAAACATGCTGTTCTTAACTCGAACTTCAGCAACTCTAGAAATGGTGAGTATTGCGTCCTGACTTGTGTTATCAGAAACAAGGACTGCAATTTTTACCCCCTTCTCCGATAAGGTTCTTAAAGTCGCTTGAACCATTCCGACGATATTTTCTGCACCCTGAGGTAAAGCAAGGAGTAACTCCTTCTTGCAATTTTGAATTATTTCTTGAACCTTATTGGCTATATTGAATAAGCCCATTACCACCCATATTTCTGGCCTTTCCTTTATTCCTGTTTTTTCGTAAATAGGCATTAGTTCTTGAATAATTAGCTCATTGTTGGAATCCATTTTTTTTTCTATTAATGTTCTTGTTGTTTCTGTAGCGGTTTGGGGGGAATTTGGAAAGAATTTCTGTGGCCTTGAGCTATTAGATTCAATCCACCCTCTATCTTCCAATGAATTTAAAACTTCGTATATCTTTGAATAAGGTACACTCGATTTTTTACTAATCTCCGAAGCTGTCATCGAACCATTTTCGAGTAGACAAATGTATACTTTTATTTCATAGCTTCCTAAACCTATTTCTTCCATTGCTTTCTTGGTCTTGTCAGATAAACTCATACTAATGGTTAAGCTGGATAACAAAACATACTATATATCTTAGATGTGGAACCTGCTATCGACCTATAAGCAAACTAATCACCATATTATTAGTTACATTATATTTATATAGTAAAAGAGCCGAGTCGTCATGAATAACCCAGGTGAATATAAAGTGGAATTAATACAAATATCCAATCGTACGGTAAGCAAAGTTAACACAGATAAGAGAACAATTCGATTTACTCAGAGTATATGCCCCGACTGCAACATGATTCTTGATGCCGAAGTTTTTGAAAGAGAAGGTAAGGTCTTCATGTCCAAAACGTGTCCAACACACGGTGAGTGTGAAGAATTGTATTTTGGTTCATATAAAATGTACAATAAATTCAGTACGTATTGGATGGATGGAAAAGGTGCCCATGCACCCAATGTTATGGTAGACAAATGTGCCTGCCCTACTAACTGTGGATTATGTACAAATCATCTGTCTCATTCCGGACTTGCTAATATGATTGTCACCAATAGATGTGATCTCACGTGCTGGTACTGTTTCTTTTATGTTAAAAAGGGATTAGAAGGTGCTTATTTGTACGAGCCTACCCATGAGCAAGTTAGAGCTATGATGAAAACTCTAAAGGCAGAAAAGCCAATCGCTGGAAATTCAATTCAAATTACGGGTGGTGAACCAATGCTAAGAGACGATATCAGTGATATCATTAGGATTATGAAAGAGGAGGGTGTGGATCATGTTCAAATGAATACTAACGGTATCAAATTGGCACTTTCTCCAGAAACAATGCGTCAAGTAAGAAATGCTGGTGTTAGCAATCTATACCTGTCATTTGATGGGGTAACTCCTAGAACAAATCCAAAGAATCACTGGGAAGTTCCGTATGCCCTAGAATCCGCAAGAAAATGTGGAACTACTGTAGTGTTCGTGCCAACTGTAATAAAGTCCATCAATGATAATGAATTAGGTCCAATTATAAGATATGCACAAAAACATCTCGATGTAGTTCATGCAGTAAACTTCCAACCCGTTTCATTAACTGGTAGAATGGGCAAAAAAGAACGAGAGAAATATAGAATTACGATCCCAGACTGTATAGAAAGAATACAAGAGCAAACTAACGGAGAAATTTCTACTGATGACTGGTTCCCAGTTCCATCATGTATGCCACTAACAAATGTTATTGAAGCATTTAGCAAAAAGCCAAAATACGAACTATCCATCCATTTTGCTTGCGGTGCTGGAACCTATGTATTTGAGGACACTCAAACTAAGAAGTTGATTCCGCTAACCTCATTTGTTGATCTCAAAGGTGTCCTGGAATATTTCGAAGAAAAAGCAGAGGAGATCAAATCAGGTGCAAACAGGTATTGGACAATGTTACAGGTTGTTAGAAAATTAAATCAATTCGTAGATAGAAACAAACAACCTCATGGGTTAAATCTTGCAAAGATGTTCTCTAGCATATTACTGAAACATAATTTTGACTCAGTAGGTTCATGGCATGTTCGTTCACTCTTTTTGGGAATGATGCACTTCCAGGATAAATATAACGAAGACCTTGAAAGATTACAGAGATGTGATATTCATTATTTGACCCCTGACTTGCGAATTATTCCATTCTGTGCATTTAATGTAATTCCAGAATGGTATCGAGACAGAATCCAAAAGAAATACAGTATTCCAGTTGAGGAATGGGAAAAAGCACATGGGCAAACCCTTGAAGCTGGTTTGTATCGTGGAATCATGAGAAAGGGCAAACCCGAGGCACAAATGGGATGTGCAATGTCTGAAATGCACAAGGAAGCTGCAGAATCAATGGCAGCCAACGACGATCACAAGGCTGTTGAATTGAGAAACGGAATGGCTGGCGCCTAGCATCAAAGACTGAAAATCTCTAATTTTTTTAATTTCCGTGTCGTTTATTCCTAGTATCCACTGAATTCGTGGCAGCGTTTAGCGAAACTAGAATAAGATTTAATTAAACGTACTAGTTCCATTTTTTTAATGTCTAATATGAAGTATATTCAGCTTGAACCCCAAGGAGAAATAGCTTTACTGCGAATTAATAGACCAGAAGCGCTCAACGCAATGAATATTGATGTTATATCGGAGCTTTCTCGAACGGTAGATATAGTGGGAGCAGACGAAAGTATCAAGGTTGTAATAATAACAGGTAGTGGAGATAAATCCTTCTGCGCCGGGGCCGATATATCATACATGGTGAACATAGATCCAATATCTGCCGAAAAGTATGCATCATCAGCACAATCAGTCTTGAACAAGATTGAACGCTTGGAAAAACCAGTCATAGCTGCTGTAAATGGATACGCACTTGGAGGTGGTTGTGAATTAGCCATGGTTTGCGATATAAGAGTCGCATCAAGTAATGCAAAATTAGGGCAACCAGAAGTTACAATAGGAATTCCTCCGGGATGGGGAGGTACACAAAGGCTCATGAGATTAGTTGGGCCTGCAAAAGCTAAGGAATTAGTCTTTACGGGTAAGATGGTTTCTGCGGAAGAAGCACTTCAATTGGGACTGGTAAATAGCGTGATTAGCTTATCTGCTGACGATAATTTACCACAGGAGGTCCCTAAGGACGATAGGGAAAAAGAGAAGGAACGAAATAGACAGATAGCAAAACTTCTTAACAATAAACTCATGGATGAGTGTGTAGATTTAGCCAAGCAAATAGCAAAAAATAGTTTTAATGCTGTAAAAGTCAGTAAAATGTTGATAAACAGGGGTATGGATGCAGATCTGACTACGGGGCTTAGATTAGAGATCTATGGCTGGTCTCTGTGTTTTGCGCATGAGGATAGACAAAAAATGATGTCTGAATTTCTAAATAAAAGCAAGAAGTAAGAAGTAATCACTTCTTTAACCTTAACTTTATTTGAAATCAATATTTTGAAGTAACTCTAGCCGGACTACTGGGTCGACAGACATACGCACTACTCACAACTTTAGATTCAGCAAATCCCTGTTCCATTGAACGGCCTATTTTACTTGCATTTTTAGCAGAATTTGTGAATGCAATCATAGATGGTCCAGCACCGCTTATAGTAACTGCCAATGCACCTGAGTGGTATGCATTTAATTTCACATTATCATATCCGGGAATAAGGCCCTTTCTCGCCGGTTCTACTATAATATCATTTATTCCGTTTGCTAGAAGTTTGGTATCCTGAAGGAAAAAGCCGCTAACCATGACACAAGCATTTGCCAAATTTTTTGTAAGGTCTTTAATTGTTATCTCTTTTGGTATCACACTTCGTGCCAGTTTTGTTTTCCTAGATGGTGTTATTATTTTGGGAACGCAAACCACAACTATAAGATCTTTTGGTGTATTTATTTTAATAAAATTAAGTGTAGGAAAAGTTCGTACAATAACGAATCCTCCAAATAACGAGGCAACAACATTATCATAGTGTTTTACACCAGCACTACTAACTTCCCCTTCTGCTGCATAATCTAATATTTCGTTGTCCGTTAATTTACATTCAAAAAGTTCATTAAATGCTACAACTGCGGCTGCGCTTGATGCGGCGCTACTTCCTAATCCTAATCCTATCGGTACTCCCTTGGTGATTCTAATCTCAAGATCATTCCTAATTTTGAATTTTTGAGCGATTTTCATCACTGAAAGACTTGCAGAATTTTGTTTAGCCGAGGAAGGAATATTTACATTCTTATCTAATGCGATCTTTATTTTTCCATTCTTTGTTGCTAACTTGTGAATGGATACGGTATCATAAAAAAAATCAAGTCCAAGTCCAAACACATCAAAACCAGGGCCTAAATTGGCAGTAGATGAGTATGCCACTGCTTTACAAAATTCTAATGTTTCTTTCTTTTTCAACTCTACTCTCCTTTTTCTTCACCGAGATTAAGCACCCTTGAAAGAGCTGCAGTTAGATTCACCATCCCACTCATTGTTAAACTAGACACAAGAATCGGACTTTGCATGAGTTTGTTTTTAAACAAGGCGTTTAGTAGATCCTTACTCAGAATTGAATATTCAATATTCTTTTCATTTTGCAATGAATCCTCCAGAGATGATTTAGAAGACCATTTAATTATTTCCTGCAGCTTATCAATTACTAAATCCCTTTTTGTCATGACGTCTATCTGCGATATATTCAAACGAAGTCTCACTGAAGTTGCCATCAATGCGATTGAAATGAAATTCATTGGACTAGAAGAGGCAAGAATACCATCAAAAGTAAATATGTTAATCTTATTGTCAGATTGGAAATTCGAAACAAAAAATGGACCACTTGCCCTGAATATAAACAATTCAATCTGACCAGGAGTATCTGCAACCACAAAATCTGGGTTTAAATTAAAAACCTCGTGTTGTATTTCATCCAATTTTGTAGCTATCAAATCTGAGGCCATTATGAGGGCGCCATTTGGTCCTAAATCATGTTGAGACATAATCTTTTCTATGTCAATATAATTCCTTACATCAACATCTGGTTCATAAGGTAGTGAAATGACGCCTGGATCAAGATTTAGAGAGATTGCATAGAAGTTATTATCCTTGTACCATTGGATTAGTTTCGATGTAAGAAGCGTCTTGCCTGAGCCAGCTGTGCCAGTAATAAAAATAGTTTCCAAATATATTTCAAACATTGAAGTGATTATATTAATTCTATTAATTATTATATGACTGACTTCTATTTTGCATTGATTTATTTTGAAATGGAGAATAATCGCAGTTGCTGTAAGCCTTATCCCATTTCTATTATTATTTGTGTTTACACCCGTTTCTCCTTCGGATGTATTCTCGGTCGGTGCATTACCATTCCTGCTTTCTGTATCTGCTGTTATGATTCGAATTTTATTGCAAGCGTATAGGTTTAGGTACTTTACTAATCGCTTCATCGGGCCTAATATTAGCACAACTCTAAAAACAATGAATGCTAGGTTAGCCGGTGAATTCGTTACACAGACTACACCGTCTTTCATAGGTGGTGAAATAGTAAGGATTGCTTGGCTAGTTAAAAATGGAGTTTCCACAGGAAAGGCTGCCTGGGTAGCAACTGCGGAAATAATTGCCGATGTTTTTGTGGGGAGTATTTTGGCATTTATTGCAGGTGTTGTGGCCATCATCAGTGGCGGATCCTTTATTGGTATTACAGTCATCCTTGTTGCCATTCCAACTTTTGGCTTCTGGTTTCTAGTAGTTGTTTTATCTGCAAATAGGAATATTCAACTCCCAAAATTTGCCATAAGTTTGCTTAAAAAGTTCTTATCAAAAGAAAGGTCAGATCGTATTATAAATTCTACAAATGTTGCTTTAGCAGATTTATGCAAAATGAGCAGAGAGAATTTTACATCTTTCAATTCAGTCAAAGTCCTTTCGATAGGAATGGCAATAACGTTTGTAGCTTTTGTATTTCAAGGCTTATCATTTCTGATACTTGCACAAGCTGTAGGTGAACACGTAGGGTTTTTTCAATCATTTATGGCCACTTCGGCATCAACGGCGCTCTCCACATTACCAATTACTATTGGGGGATCTGGTTTAGCAGAATTGGGTGTATGGGCATATATTACAAATATTAGTTCTATTCCACATTTGGCCGATGTTCTAAACTCATCACAATTGTCTGTAATTATAGCCTGGAGAATTGCTACATACCATGTTCCCCTCGTTATCATGTGGATAGCCCTTATGAGGATTACAGTCGGAAAAGATTCCATTGCAAATCAAATTAAATCTAAAAATTTGGATAATAGTTAAACAATGTTGCTGAAAAAGACATTCAGTTAAAACCAACCAGGAACTATAATGAGTAAGCTGAGTGGAAAAATAGTTGTCATAACTGGAGCGTCATCAGGTATTGGCAGATCAACAGCATTAGAATTTGCTAAACTAGAAGCCAAAGCTATTATACTTGTTGCTAGAAACAAGGAACGATTATCTCAAGTTTCATCTGAAATAGATGAGAAATCCGAATCCATGATATTTGGTTGTGATATATCCAACAAATCGGAGGTACTAGAGATGGCTAAAGAAGTACTATCAGTTTATGACACCGTTGATATTTTGGTAAATAATGCAGGAATTGGGATATTAGGAAAAGTAGCCTCTCAGTCAATAGAGGAGTTAGAGTTAGTAACAAAAACAAATTACTTTGGAATGATATATTGTACCAAAGCATTCCTAAACTCAATGTTAAGTAAAAAAAATGGGCACATCATAAATGTTGCATCACTGGCAGCGAGCTTTGGAATTCCTGGATTGGCGGCATATTGTGGCTCAAAATTTGCAATGCTTGGTTTTTCGGAGTCACTCCAACACGAATTACATGGTACGGGCGTACGTGTTACTGTTGTAAGCCCAATAGGTGTGAAGACGAATTTTTTCTATCATTCATCATTTGGCAACAAGTTCAAAAAAAATGAGCATTTTTATTTGGATCCCAGTACTGTATCTAGAGCAATAATACGAGCTTCTAATTCAAAACGGTTGGAAATTGTTGTTCCTATTTATATGCGAGGTGGAGTATGGTTGAAACAAACGATACCTTACTTAGTAAGTCCAATCGTGGGTACTTCTTTTAGAAAAATGCTGGACAGTGAAAAATAAGGACGTTACTAATCTTCATCTTCATCAGTACCGGGTGATGCCTGTATGTCTGATTCCACATCCATGAGCTGAAGGTCTTCCAACTCAAATTTATAAATCGCATTCATGTCCAGATTGTACATAGATTTTAAGAGCTCAACTAATTTGGAACTCAATTCACCTTTGAACATTTTTATTTTAAATTCATAAATGAATCCTTTTAGAAAGTCTGAAATTTTTAAATTTTTGGGTACATCCAATCCTTCAATAATTGTTCTACCATCCGAAAGCGCTTCATATACCTGTAAATCAATCCTGTAAACACCTTCGTACACTGCCAATATGTATCCTGATCTTGTTAGAATTTCTGGCTCACCAAATTGTACAGATTTAATTTCGTCCTCAGCCCATTTTGGTAATGGTGCATCAGTCTGTGACTGGCCTTCCTTTGTACGTTTGTTTGAAACTTGCGTATTAGACCTCGGCATGGTTATTCTTATAACCATGTACCGCTATTACTTTCTAAAAAACTTTGCAGATAAACATCATTGCGCTAACCGACTATAGAATGGATGTCGGATGGTACTTAGACGACCTTAGATATAATATTCTAAGATCATTTCAATACTTTCTTTGTCCTCATCACTACGTACATATTCTTCATACTTTGTAAAATCGAGCGGGGTAATCATGCCAATTAGTTTGTTCGCATCTTTCGAATCATCATCAACAACAAGTAAATGCCTAACGTTATGCTTAAGCATCAAATCTGCCGCAATCGATGGAGTCGATTTAGAGTCAACAGTAATCAATGGAGCTGACATTATCTCTTTATTTTTCACTTCACTTGTGCGTACGTCTTTAATACAAACTTTTCTAACCAAGTCACGTTCCGTAACCAGACCTGTTGGTTTACCGTCGCTACCAACAACAAGCAATGAACTTACCTTTTTATCATTCATTTTCATTGCAGTGTTTTGAATAGAATCCGACTCTTCAATTGTAAATACTTCCTTCCTCATAAGCTCCCTAACAGTTGTAACCATTACTACAGTGTATACGGTCTGGCTTTTTAAGATATACTCAATAGTATAATCTTCAGATCTACTCAAACTGAAAGAGGAAAATTGGATTCCTAGATTTACCTTATTAATATGACTATTTATGCTTCTGGACTCTCGAAATATTGAGAGTGTTACTGATACTAATGAAAAAAAGGAACTTCAGATCATGCCCATAAAGTTACCAAAGCTAGATTAATTGATTCAATTTTGTGTTTGAATTTTATAAAACATCGATATATGCTCCTCATTAGAATAATCTTGAGCGTCTACTCCCAAAATTTTTTAGTATCTATAGTCAAGATATGCGGCTTAAATATACTGTATTATTTGAAATATATGTCAGTAAAACGTCGATGTCGTAAGACTGGTATCAAATATCTATCCGTAAGAATATAATTCATAGATGTTACCACTTGAAGGTTTCATATAATTCCATTTAACATTAGTTAACTTGACGTTGATGAATCTATGATTAAATGAATCATCAGATGCAAGGATATCGTATAACGACTGACCGACCAGGACTTGGTTTAATTGTGCCGCAGAAGCTATCTTAGACGCAATGCTTATGCTTGGTCCAACTACATCAATTGGAGCTGTATCTATGTTTTTTCCATATAATATTACTAATGAAGGTCCACAGTCCAACCCAACTCTTACCTTTATTTCAGGTAGGTGATTTTCTTTTAATATTGGATTTATGCATTCATTAATGATTGAAAGGATACCTTGGGCACAATTTAATGCATTGATACAAGCCTTCTTCTTATCGAATTCTGCAGGGAATAGACCAATTACCGAATCGCCCACAAATTTTAAGACGTAACCACCATATCCTTTTATTGCCAATCTTGTTTCCTGGGAAAAGACTTGTAGTATAGCAGCAAATTTTGATGGGGGTAATGTAATGCTCATTTGAGTCGATCCATTAATATCAATTATTAAAATAACCATGGAAGCATTCGAATTGACATGCCTCTTCAGAAATTGTTTGCACTGTTCAGTGCTCAGATCAAATTCAAGACCCGATTTTATTGTATGCAAAACTCTTGCTTTAATTTGTTGAGCTTCTTGGGTTGAAGATAGCATTATTATCTATCCTTTTCTTGTATGAGTAACAAATAACCTTATCTATGGGTTAGAACTTATTACGGCTCAAAAAAATAGAACGCATAGAAAGGTAACGTTGGATGGTCATTCTCCATCGAGTAAATCAAAAAATTAAGGTATTTTCTTTTTTTATTTCAATTCTACTACAGTTTTCTCTTCCTTTTTTGTTGGTATTTATTTGAGGACTTGTATATAAAGCACAATTTGCATTTTTGCATTTATTTGAAAAGAACTTATTTCTACTTAAGATTTAAGAATTATGATACCAATTAAGAAGTTTAACGCTCTATCATTAATTTGAAACTATTGGAATAAAACCAGTATGAATAATGAACATAAATTAGATTTTAATATGTTTTTGTAGAAAGGAACTATTCTTTTATAAATTGAACCCTTACTAATCATTGTTACATAATTATTCTTTTATTTTGTATTGTTTAATTTAAAATCAGATTCTTGTGAAAAGGCCTATATAAGAATATNCTAATTACATCTGTATTGATCGAAGAAAATATCAATATCAAAANGATCNTAGTCGCAGTTGATGGTTCCAAACCTTCTTTAAATGCAGGAAATGAGGCAATTGATGTAGCGAAAAAACACAAAGCAGAATTGATTGCGCTGTATGTTATCCCTTCTGATATAAGATATGGCCATACGGAAGACGTTGAAACATCCGGAATACCCAGACCTCTAAAGGGAATTGTGATGACAGCTATGCAAGGCGGACAAAAGTATGTAGATGAAGTGAAACAAAAGGCCATTGAAAGTAAAGTAAGCGTAGGCACAGATGTTGTCTTTAGTACTAATTCTGTAGTAAAAACTATCGTGGAATACGCGGAAGAAAAAAAAATAGACTTGATTGTTATTGGGTCTAAAGGTATGTCCGGATTAAAAAGAATGTTGCTAGGTAGTGTTGCTACAGGAGTAGTAACGTATGCCGATTGTCCTGTCTTGGTTGTCAAATAATGTTATATTTCAAAACTAGCTTTTCCATTTTAATAACCTGTTTTTATTTATATTCAATTAAGTCGCATCTTTCTCACTACAAATTTCACCAAATCTACCAATCTACAAGCAAAACTCCATTCATTGTCATACCAAGACATTACTTTAACTAAGTTGCTCTTTTCACCAATTACCATTGTACTAAGACCATCTACAATTGAGGAATGTGATTCACCTATTATGTCTGAAGATACTATGGGATCTTCTGTATACGCCATGATGCCTTTCATTTTACCATTTGATGAATCTTTCAACTCCGTATTGACCTCATCTTTAGTAACATTGTTTTTTAATGTTAGGACCATATCCACTATGGAACCATTACTTACTGGAACCCTTAAAGCCATACCATCCATTTTACCATTTAGCTCTGGTATAACAGAACCAATCGCCTTTGCAGCTCCCGTTGTAGTTGGAATTATCGACATCATGGCCGCTCTTGCTCTTCTGAGATCTTTGTGAGGTAAATCCAAGATTCTCTGATCGTTAGTATAGGCATGGCAGGTGGTCATATACCCACTCTCTATTCCGAATTTATCATTAATTGTCTTGAGTACCGGTGCAAGGCAATTTGTCGTACAGGAAGCCATTGAGATTATCTTGTGTTTATCGTCATCATATGTAATATCGTTTATCCCCATTATGATCGTCGCATCAGGATTGGAAGCAGGAGCAGAAATTATTACTTTCCTGGCACCGGCGCTTATATGTTTCAAAGCCGCATTGGCATCGCTAAATTTTCCTGTAGATTCAACAACAAGATCAATGCCCAAATCCTTCCAAGGTAGTTCAGAAGGATCCTTTACAGATAATACTTTCAGTTTATTTCCGTCTATAACAATTTCGTCTTCACCAGTCACTATTTCACCTTCATATTTTCTAAACGTCGAATCATATTTGAATAGATGTGCGAGTGTCTTTGCATCAGTGAGGTCATTTATTGCTACTATCTTTGCCAGCCTCTGAAACTCATTATCTTTCAGAGCAGCTCTAAGAAAGCATCTACCTATTCTACCAAAACCATTAATTGCAATATTTGCAGTCATAAATATTCTTTCTTATAATGGTATAATAACTAATTGAGATGGCTAAAATGCATTACGCCGCATCTGTTGTATAAAGGCTTTAATTTCCATGAAAATATATCCCTTTAAGTTGACAATAAGTAGAATTTATAGTCATCTCAATGCAATTCGCAGCTTACCAATTAGGGATCTTATGGATCAGCCAATTATAATATCCAAGAATGAGACTCCATCAAAAATAATTAGCACTCTTATTGAGACTGATTCTTATGACATATTCATTGAGTTATCTGGAAAAGTAGCAGCATTGACGATTAGAGATCTTATAGGAATCAAAGACATCAAGAGTACAAAACCATCTCTAGTTGGCAAAATCATTCCCGAATTGAATAAAGACAGTGTAGTTGGCGAAGCTGCACGAATAATGAGTCATTACAGGATGAGAACCTTGCCTGTAGCTGATAAGGGTGATATTGTGGGGCAAGTTTCAGCCAAGCGAATTGTTGAATTGATAAGAAAACACTTGGTTGAGAGCAAATTGCAAATCATCGCATCAAACATAATGACCAGTGAACCAATAGTTATTGATGGACATAAGACTCTGTCTGCTGCAAGGTCCATTATGAAAAGGAGGAGAATTGATCATCTGCCTGTAACTGATAACGGTCGGCTAGTTGGTATTATTACCTCATCTGATATCATGAAAGTAATGTTACCTTCTGAAAGGATAGGAAAAAAATCAGTAGGTATTGACAACACTGAAGATAGACTTTCTATTGAAGTTTCTGGATTGGCAAATGATGATATCGTAACTGCTAATGTAGAGGAGAGTCTCCAAGTAGTCTGTGACAGGATGATAAGTGCGGGGTCAACTTATTGTATAATCAAGGTATGGGATGAAATTCAGGGAATTATTACTTACAGGGACATAGTTGCGTTATTGGGGGAAAAGTTAGAAGAAGATATTCCTATGTATATTGTAGGATTACCAGATGAACCAATTGACGCAGAGCTGGCTAAGTCTAAATTTACAAATGTTACCAGGTTCCTAAAAAAAATTCATCCCGATATTGAGCAGGCCCGTTGTCATATAAAATTAAGAAGTGTTCAAGGTGCCAGAAAAAGATACGAAATTGATGTGCATATCTTGTCCGTCCATGGTGACATTTCTTACACCAATATTGGATGGGACTTGGCGAAGCTTTTTGATGAAATGACTGATTCTCTGAAAAAAAAGGTTTCACACAAACATAAGAAGACTCTATAATCTAATTGAGTGTAACAAATAACTATCGATATCTAGGATTGAAACTTGGCTCTTGAATTTGTATTGCATATTGTTTTGGAAGTAGTTTACTCTGACAACCAATGAGTTCAGCTAAGTGCACATTCCCTCATTTAGTGGATATAAATAGACATTAGCAACCTCATTTCCTATTCTTGTTGAGTGTATCCTAATTCCATTCTTAATTTCCCCTCCATCAATCCCAGTTCCATCTGCCCCAAGTACAGCTTTTGGATTATTGCTTTCATCATGAGAAATGAACTTACCTCCAGGATAGGGTTCAAGAGTAATTCTCTCTTCTCCAAGTATGCCAAGATCTCGTACCGAATTTGACATAATACGACCTCCGTCATTTAAGATCAGATCTATGCCGTATAATCGTCTTACCTTATTCATCGCCGAATACATATCAAAAATTTTGTCAGTGACAATGTAATGAATTAAATCAGATTCACGAATTGACTTTGAGGCATAATCATATCCTGATTCATCTGTCAGAAAGATCACGCGAATTTCATTTTTCGGATTTAGAATTTTTATTTGGTTTTTCTGGTAGAGTTCTGCAAGCTTGAGTCTTTCAAATGTTTTTTCAGATCTAGCTACAATAATTTGATGAAAGTTTGAATTTGTAGCCACTTTTTGTTTTAGTTTTATGAGATCCTCATAGACCTCTGGAGCTAAATCTCTTACAACATCTCCAAAAAATTGCCAATTCCAAATTTGTTCCTTGTTGACGACCAAATTGTCCGCACTTATCATCAATGCTTTTGAACCCATCAAGATTCTGTGAGTTGATGCAAATAGGCTATCCCCTAGTTTTCTAGTTCCACCAGTTAAAGATAATACACCACCACCAGGCTTTTGATTAATCTTGTAAATGTAAACTCCTTTTCCTTTTTCTTTAGTTCTTGCTGCAACATAACTTGTGGCTTGATAAGGAACTCTCATCTTACTGACATAGTTAGAGGATGCACCGATAACTATCTCTGGTAAAATTTCACCCAAATAATCGAGTCCATAGTCACTCAAGGGTGATATAACCTTCAAGCCTCTATTAATGAAATGACGATAAAGTTCTTCTGAGATTACTCTATTTTCTATTAATAATGATAGTTGTTTCTTGTACTTTGAAACTATAGATTCCATAGAACAAGTTAATTTAGTCATATATTATGTTGTTTTAGGATCAAAGATCTCAATTGAGAAAATTCATAAATCTCTTTCCTTTANCTCAGAGCAATTGAAACAATTCTCTAAAATTCTACTCGTTTTACCCTTGATATTAGTAGTGATAGTTTCCTCATTTACAACCATGAATGCGCTAGAATCAAGTCAAAAGGGCGCATATACCGATAACTTACAATTCATTCAATATCTGGACGGAAATATAGCCCTACATGATATTCAAGCAGGAAATCTTGACACATATTTCTTTAGAATACCTCTGGAAACTGTAGCATCTATTTCAAAGGATCCAAACGTAAAAATATATGAGAAGAATGCAGGTTCGTTCGGTTTTCTGCTAAATCCCGCACCATCAAAGAATCCAAACATTTTAAATCCATTCCAATTCAAAGAAATCCGTTTTGCAGTAAATTACTTGATAAATCGAGAATTTGTCGTAGATGAAATTCTAAACGGATATGGAAGTGTCCAGATAGACCCGTTTGGAATCTCTTCACCCGAATACGAAGCTCTCATTCCAGTTATAGAGTCTTACAATTTCAAATATAATCCAAGTCTTGCAAAAGGTATAATAGAAAAATCACTGATTTCACATGGAGCGACAAAGCTCGATGGTAAATGGACATACAATGGGTCACCCATCTCAATCAAACTTATGATACGAAGTGATGATCTGCCAAGAAAATCCATGGGTGAAATGCTTGCGAATGAACTTGAAAAAATTGGATTTACCGTACAAAGAGACTACGGTGATTTAAATAAAGCGAATCTCGTAGTCTATGGTAAAGACCCCCAGGAATTAAGTTGGCAAGTCTACACCGAAGGTTTTGGAGGAACATCTCAATTTGTTAGATACAACCCTTCCACGGCTGCTCAAATGTACTCACCATATTTTGGCAGTATGCCTGGACGAGGAAATCCATCCTTTTGGAATTATCAAAATTCAACACTTGATAAAATAACACAAAGTATCGAGTTTTCTAATTTTACCTCAGAAGAGGAACGAAATGAATTATTACGACAAGCACTAACCTTAGGGATACAAGAATCTGTACGACTTTTCGTTGCTCAGAATATTGATCCATATGCCGCGTCTTCGTCAATTAAAGGATTAATAAATGATTTTGGCGCAGGTATTTCTACAAGTAAGTCGCTCATAAATGCAAGATCAATAAAAAATACAAGTTCTATAAATGTTGGTGTTAAGGAGGTTTATCAAGGTGCATGGAATAACGTTGGCGGTTGTAATGATATTTACTGCACAAATATTCTTTCATTAGTATCAGATTCACCTACATCTAGGAACCCATATACTGGTGAAGTAATTCCTTTGAGAAACGAATGGACAAATATTACAACTATGGGGCCAGAAAAGAGACTCGCAGTTGATAATGATGCGGTGACGTGGAATCCATCTGACCAAAAATGGGAGGATGTTGGAAAGAATACTTCAAAGAGTAAGGTTACCCTTCATTTGGTATTTTCAAACTGGCAAAACGGGCAAGCTATGAACAAGGCTGATCTAGCATACCAACTTTATTTTCCATATGAGTGGTCATCCAAGATTAATTCAACTGATCAAACATATGACCCGGAGTATGCCCAACCGGCCCAAGTTGCATTAAAATATCTCCGTGGTACGAAGTTTCTAAATAACAGTACTCTTGTATCATTTGTTGACTATTGGCATTTTGATAAGAAGGAAATAGCTGATTTTGCTTCGGTCTGGGCAACATCCCCTTGGGAGGTTAATGCGGCAATAGAGAGATTGGTAAAAAACGGAGTCTTTGCGTACTCACGAACGGAAGCAACTGTCAAAAACATTGAATGGTTATCTTTGATAATACCCAGTCATGCACAAGCTATAAAACAAGAACTGGAAAAAATGAAAGCAGAGGGGTTTGTACCTGCTCCACTAAAGGGCATGGTTAGTGTTGATGAGGCTTTGAAGAGATATGATGCAAGTATAAAATGGATAACAGAACACAACCATGCAATAATTGGCAATGGCCCATATGAGATTAAGAACTATAATCCAGCAGGCAGAGTAATATCCCTCGCTGCATTTAGAGATAGCTCTTATCCATTTCCAAAGGGATACTGGTCTATTTATGAATCTCCAAAATTAGCGAAATTTGAAAAAGTTCAATATCCAAAAATAGTTACAAGGGGTTTGCCTCTAAAAATTTCAGGTAATGTGACTATTGGTGGTAACTATATCAGTAATGCAACATTAACATATTTTATATTTGATAAGGACAATCATCAGGTAACACAAGGGACGGGTAAATGGATCGATGATAATGGCAATTTCCTAATTGCGATTAATGGCAGCTCTACTAAAGCGATGTCTATTGGACCTAATAACTTTCAATTATTTGTAAAGAGTAATTACGCACTAAGACCTGATATCTATAGTGGTATTTTTATAAGTGTACCAAACCCTGTGGTCAAAAACTAACTAAATGACTTAAACCGAATTCGGCTGCAATGCAAAGGAGTAGATCTGCTAATGGTGTTCCACCGATTAAACGATTAAAGATGATGCATTTATTAAGATATCTTCATAATAAATAAAGTAAAAGCAATGGGCCTAGGAAGAACCTTACTTTTTCGTTCGTTTAATATGTTTTTGGTACTGTTTGCGACTCTGTTTATAACCGTAATTCTACTAGGTTCAACTTTTGATGAACTACAGAAAGAGGCTATCCGCAATCAGGTGATAGAGGAAGTAACTCAAGGAACACTTAAGTTTGAAAATTCAAATGAAAGATCATCTTACATAAATGATCAAATCCAGTTCAGGTATAAAATCTCTGGGCTGGATCAAGATTCCTTCACTCCATCAAAATTAATTCACAGAATTATTAGTGTAATGACCTTGGATTTGGGAAAGTCTCATTATTTTACAACAGATTATGGTTCATCTAATGTAAGGGATATAATATTCGAAAAAGTTCCTAAAACTCTCTTGTTGTTTACTACAGCGACTATATGCGTTACTGTTATTGGTATCTTTCTAGGATCATACGTCGCAAGTAAAGAAGGATCCTGGTGGGATAAAGCAAATTCAACTTTTGCAATATTTAGTAACAGCTTTCCAACATGGTGGGTAGCTATGTTAATGATTATAATCTTTGCCTTTACATTACATATATTTCCAGCNCGCGCAACTCCTCTCTCCTCGCCGTCTGATCCTANCTATTTTATTGATCTACTATATCATATGACCTTGCCACTAATTACATTGGTCATTGTTTCATTTGGTGCGTGGGCGTATATTGTGAGATATTTCTTGATAAACATCTTGAATGAAGATTTTATTCATGCAAAAAGAACAATGGGGATTTCCAGACGAAAAATTTTATATTCACATGCGTTAAGAAACGCTGGACCGCCAATAGCTACTGCTGTAGGACTGGCTTTAGCAGCTTCCTTTGGAGGGGCAATTATTACAGAGGCTGTTTTTGATTGGCCGGGCATGGGGAAACTCTATTATGATGCAATTGGAGTGTTTGATGTTCCAATTATAATTGGTCTTACTTTTGTTTCTACAGTTCTGTTTTTGATAACAATATTCATTACTGACATTTCTTATACTCTCTTGGATCCCAGGGTGAAAGGTAGCTAATTTATTGCAAAAAAAATTACTCTTAGGTTTATTAAGATCTCGTCGTGGTATTATTGGAGTAACAATTATTGCTTTTCTATTGGTATTGAGCGCAGTCGCACCATTAATTATCCCAATTGAATCTTATTTTCGGTGGAATGATCCAGATTATTGGATTAATAATCCAAAAACAGTGGCTCCATTTTGGACTAATTTTTTTGGACCCAAAGAATTCGAGCATTTATCGTTAGATAAGAACGACGCAAAAGTTAGTTCAGAGTCATCAGAAGGGACTAGAGTAGATAATTATACATTTCAAGTGGATATGCAAGCCGATAGTTTTCCTGATGACATTATGTTTCTTTACTCAGTCAAATATGGTGATATACCTCCTGTTTTGCAAATTGATATTAACAGACCTGATAACAATACCTTTACTATATATTATTCATCATTACCTCCAACAAATAATATTAACACTAGTTTTTCAGACAGAATATTTTCTACAAACGAAAATATCAAAGAGTCATTGAAGCAATACGAATCCTTGTTTAATTATTCTATATCAGGTCTTGAACCACAAGTAGTAATATTTTCAGATACTAATAAACCAAATGTCCTTAAAGGAATGTATCAAATATCAGAAAGGTTCTATTTATTTGATAATTACAGTAGTGTGGAAGATGCTGGCTTAATTCTTGGAGGTAAAGTATTTGGTATCATGGGAACTGATGATTTGAGAAGAGATCTTGCTGTTGGGATCATATGGGGGACCCCTATAGCATTATTCATAGGACTAACTGTTTCAATATTTTCGATAGCAATTGGACTAATTTATGGCGTGATAGCTGGATATAGAGGAAAGAGAACTGATGAGACAATGATGCGAGTCAACGATATATTTTATGCCTTGCCAACCTTGCCGCTCCTTATTCTTCTGTCGATTACATTTGGGCGTAGTATCTTTTTAATAATCGGGTTTATACTAATTTTTAGCTGGATGGGAACTGCAAAAGTAATTAGAAGTATTGCANTGCAGATTCGCAATTATCAATATGTGGAAGCAGCTAAACTAATGGGACAGTCAGATTTAATGGTAATTTTCAAACACATAGTTCCACAACTACTTCCATTGACATTTGCGAGTATAGCAATCGCTGTGCCTGCAGCTATACTTGCGGAAGCTGCTTTGAGTTTTATTGGTTTAGGTGACCCATCATTACCTACTTGGGGACAAATACTTCACGATGCAAATACCGCTGATGCCGCTTCAAGGGGTATATGGTGGTGGATTATTCCTCCTGGGCTTATGATTGCTTTAACCGGTTTGGCTTTCTTCTTAATTGGTAATACATTAGATGCTATTGCAAATCCACTGAGGAATAAGAATAAATGAGCTTAACGATATTTGAATTGAGGTTTAATTGGTCTGAAGTATCGTTGTTATGTTTTGCATGAAAATTTATATTGACTCTTATCAAACGAATTTTAATTATTTTTTCTTTGCTACTATAAAATCCACAAAGTAAAAGAGATATGTCCTATCATTCATTTTCAATATCCATGGGATATACGACTCTTCTTTATTTATTTTATATCCAAATTTTCCCAATTTTTTCCTGATCTGGTTCGAATCAAATTTATCTTTACCATAATTATCGACAAAATGATAAGGATCCATTAAAATCAATTTGCCATTCTTTTTTAAAGAACCATTTACTGCGACAATTAATTTATTGAAATCTATTCTGTCAATTACATTTAAGGCAATTATGCTTTGAAAGAATTTCGATTTAAATGGCAGATTTGTAGCATCTGCAATTAAAAATTCCATGTTCCTTCTTTTTCTAGTAGCCATTATTTTTCTAGCCTTCAATATGAACGAAAACGAAAGGTCTATTCCGAATACATACGACAGATTTTTTGACATTTCAAAGGTGCTTGTACCTATAGAGCAACCAATGTCCAATCCAATTCCATTCAAATTAATCTCTTCAGTTGTCAATATTTTGTAAATATGATGAGGGTTTATTTCATTCTTAAATAACGATAATAACCTATCATTTGCGGGGTAACGATTATGAGTATTCAGATAAGGTTTATACCAAATGCCATTCTCTTCGTAGCGGTCATTGTATGTAGATACAGGAATTTTTGCACCTTCCGATTTAAGAAACGATCTAATTTCAGGTGATTTAGAATTTAGTATCCAATTACCAAAAGTAATAATTCTTTTGCATGCATATTTATTAAAATTTTCTAATAAAATTGGGATACCTTGAATTATGGGGTATTTCGAGGTACAAATATTACAACTGAGAAATCCTTCTACGCATTCATCGTTCGTTCCTACGAATGATTCTAGGCTTAGTATTGCCTTTTTGCATGATTCATTTAAGCAACATAAATCCGTAGCAATTTTTTTTATCATGAATTATTGCTCTTTCTATTCAAAAACATGATTAATATGAATATCTGCAATAGTTAATTCAGGTCAAAGATTAAAGCTCTTTCATGGCCTAATATCTGGAAGAGTTAGTACATTTTCAGTCATTTGTTGTTCATTTCAGATCTTATTGAATATAGTTTTTCGTATGATGCTGCAATGTTTCCCTTGTTGGTATAATCCTTCTTTATCCTATCGATTTTTTTTCCGAGCTTATGTTTATCTTTATTTATTATGGAGAATAATTTAGCAGATTCTTGATTAAATTTTTTTAGATACCTTAATAATTCCTTGTTATCCGCAAGCAGTGATGTTATTAGTGACGAATTATCTGTTAAAATGCTTTCAAATAGCAATGCTTGAAGATAAAAAGTTGTTCCTGAAAATTTTCTTAATAATGTAATATTTTCTTTGCTTAAGGTAACAGCAAACAACAAATTAACGTAATAAACCATCCCTAGAATTACGGCCATAAATGAATCATGATATTTTGGATCTTTGACTACTATTGTTTCTGCCTCATTAAATAAAGATTTAACTAATTTTTGCTCTGTCATTTTGTTTCTAACCGGTATCATCAGTATTTTTGTATCACGTAACCTTTTAGCCCCTGGACCAAACATCGGATGGATTGAAAGAGGTACCAAATCATCCGGAATTTTTAACAAAGTATCAAAGATATCCGCCTTAAGTGAAGATATCTCTACTAAGCAAGCGCCTTTTTTCATAATTGGTACGCATTTATTAATGATGGCGATTGTTACCCTAATTGGTACGCATACAAGTACGATATCCGCGTTTCTAACACACGTGCTCAAAGAGTTGCAGATCGTTATGTTGTATGAGTATTTTCTTGGATCTAAATTGATTTTTCTCTTATCAAACAATGATACATTAAAATTATTTTTTTTTGAAAAATAGCTGCAGAACCAAAGACCCATTTTACCAGTACCTATAATCGCTATTGATTTAGCCATTTTATCGCACATTCATAACTTTTTTTAATATTTTTAATCCATCGTTTAGCAATTTAGTTGGTTGACAAGCTGAAATTCTTATGAAATTGAAATATGTCTCTCCAAATCCAATTCCAGGTGCTACAGCGACTCCCTCATTTAACAGGTTAAATATAATCTTATTAACATCTATATTATTATTAATTCTAACAAAATAGTACATACCACCGTCTGGATAAACGAATTGGCAAGGTAAATTTTCTAATTCACTTTTTATGAAATCTAGGCGTTTTTTCATTAACGATATATTCTTAGTAACGTTACTTTTTATCGCAGCAACAGCGGCATACTGCATTGGCTCTGCAACACTGGTAATCGCCATCGCTTGAATTTTGGATATTCTGTCTATTATATCATTTGAACTTATTGCATATCCAACTCTAAAACCTGTCATTGCATGACTTTTTGAAAATGAAGATATCATTATACTCTTATCGTATTCAAATTCTAGAATGCTCTTAAAGGGAATATAGGAATATCTCGAGTATACTTCGTCACTAAGTACAACTAGATCATTTTCTTTAGCTAATTTGAGGATACCGAGAATCTCTCTTTCTCGGATTATTTTTCCAGTCGGATTGTTAGGAGAATTTAAAACTATCATTTTAGTATTCGGAGTAATCATCTGTTCCAATTGATCCAAATCGAGATCCCATTTTTGTTCTACATTGGTTCTTATTGCCTTAACCTTTACACCAATAAAATTTGCACAATCTCTGTAAGCCGGCCAAGCAGGTTCAGAAATGATAATTTCGTCTCCAATTGAAGTGTTAGACATCATTACGCTAAACACTGCAAACCTTGCACCTGGAGTAATGATCACATTTTCTTCCTTTACTGATTTGTCTTCAGCTATTAACTTTCTCAGGATAGGAATCCCATTGGTTTGAGTGTAGTGAATCCTCTTCTTATCAAAAGTTTTCAGTAACTCATGCTTGACATTAACCGGAGGCAAATAATCAGGTTCGCCGACCTCCAAATGAATTATTTTCTTGCCTTCAGACTCAAGTTGTTTTGCTTTCAAAAACATCGTCATATGATCCAACTTAGGTTCTTTTTTTGATGCATTTGTTTTTTGAATATTTATTGACTCGACAAATAATAAATTCAATAATCTGCCAATAAATTGATTGTTCAAGCCGATTTGTGTTCCCAATTCATGAACATATCGTGCAATATCTTGTTCAACAGAAATGTCTTCTATTTTCATCATAAGATTTTTCTTAATATTCCCAATTTCGTTTGCAACACTCATCCTTTTTTGCACCAGCTTTATTATATCTGCAGTAACAAGTCGCATCTCATCCCTCAATTTTTCTAGTTTGAGCTCGTTTTCAATGCTCATTTTTTCTATCGCCTAATACAGGTGGAATCAGCTCGCACCTAATTGCGTGATCAGCCAAAATGAAAGATACTAAAGACTCAACGACTGGTACAGCTCGAGGAACAACACACGGGTCATGCCTTCCAGGAACAACAATTTCACATTCAGTTTTTGAAACTAGATCTATTGTTTTTTGTTTTATTGCGATCGATGATGCGGGTTTAAATCCAATTTTGATGACTAATGGCATTCCGTTAGTTAAACCTCCCAAAATTCCCCCTGAGTTATTCGTCTTTGTTATTATCTTGTTGTCCTTAGATACTGCATATTCATCATTATTTTGAGAGCCTTTTAGCTTAGTGCCTGAGAAACCAGACCCAAATTCTATAGCCTTTACGGATGGGATACTGAATAGTGCCTTACTTAAATCAGATTCCATTGAGGAGAATATCGGTTCACCCAAACCTATTGGCAAACCTACGGATATACACTCAACAATTCCTCCCAGCGAATCACCATTTTTCCTCGCCTCAATAATATTAGATTTCATTTTTTCAGCAATTTTAGGACTGGGACAACGAACTTCATTTGTATATCTATTTTGTTTTGCCTCTTCGTACGATAAAGAACTGCAACTTATTTGACCTATTTGAGTAGTATAAGCAATAGTCTCAACTCCTAATGAATATTTCAAGAGCTTTTGCGCTACCGCACCGCCCATGACCATAGTTGCGGTTAATCTTCCAGAAAATCTCCCACTCCCTCTATAATCGGCAAATCCCCCATATTTTACAAAAGATGGATAATCCGCATGTCCTGGCCGTGGAGTATTCTTAATCACCTCGTATGGTCTAGAATCTGAGTCCTTGTTCCATATTATTGCACATATAGGAGCTGAAGTTGTATAACCATTGAAAATTCCTGATAATATTTCTGCTTTATCTTCCTCCTTTCTCTGAGTCGTAATTATTGATTGTCCAGGTTTACGTTTATCTAATTCTATCTGGAGATCTGATTCAGAGAGTGGAAGTCCAGAAGGGCAACCGTCTAGTACCATTCCAATACATCTCCCATGGCTTTCGCCAAAACTAGTTAGAGTCAGTTGTTCCCCTAGTACATTCCCGGTCATTTTATGGATATTGATACCACTTGTGTGTCATATATGTTGCCTTTATGTTAATTTGCGTTACATTCAGACCTTAAAAGAGTAATGAGAATAAAATAGAGGCTACCTTAATTTTGCGCCAATTCTTCTCATGTCGTGTACAAACGAGGGGTAAGATACATCGACTGATTCCAGTCCATCAACAACAGATTTTTCAGTCAGCATCGCTGCTATCACGAAGCTCATGAAAAGTCTATGATCATTGTGCGAATTAAGGCAGGCATTCTTTAGTTTTTTTGGTGAGATTATCATAATTTCATCAGAAGATAGCTTCGTATTAACTCCAAGTTTTCTAAGCTCAGATGCAATTATTTTTAACCTATCTGTTTCTTTGTAACGCGCGTGAGAAACGCCAAATATCCTTACAGGATTTATCGACTTTAAAGATAAAATAGCAACAACAGGGAGCAAATCAGGTGTATCTGAGAGGTCAAATTCACCCCCATCAAGTTCTTGAGCTCCAGAAGCTTTTACAGTACCATTCCTCTTATCTATACTAATTATGGCCCCAATTTTCTTTAGTATTTCAAGAATTTTAGAATCCCCTTGTGGTAACGAAAAATTTAGGTTGTGGACAGTTATTTCATCACCTACGAGTGTTCCTGCAGATAATAACAAGGATGCGGTAGAAAAATCTCCCGGTATAGTAAATGTAGTGGGTACATATCTTGTACTTAATATATTATATCTTTTATAATCTTTGGAATATTTTATTTCTGCTCCAAATTTAGACATCACATTAATCGTAGATTCTATATAGGATTTCGATACTTGTTTTCCAAGTACACTGATTGAAATTGACGATTCAGCACAAACGCCAGCAATTAGAATTCCTGAAATAAACTGACTTGAAACTGAACCGTCAATAGTAACGTGCTTTCCACTAATTCTTCCTCCCTGCACAATAATAGGTGCCCTGTCATTTTTTCTAGCAGAAAAACTATTAATGCCAAGTTGTCTCAAGGCAATTAATTGTGGTCCCATTGGTCTTTTTCTTACGCTATCATCTCCTGTGATTACAACATACCCTCTTTTTACCAGTGATGAAATAGCTGTAATGAAACGCATTGTTGTCCCAGAGTTCTCTACATTGATAACATTATTAGGAACTTTTAGAGTATCTTTTCCAGTAATAATTAATTCCTGGCCCCTTCTTTTTATTTTTATTCCGAATGCTCTGCATGCGTCAATGGATGCAATTGTATCTCTTGATATTAGAGGATTAATAACATGTGATTTTCCATGTGCCAAAGATGAAATGAATATTGCTCTGTGAGTATAGCTTTTGCTAGGTGGACACTTAACGATACCATTTAATTTTGATCTTGTTACGAATATTTTACCCAACTTCTCTCAAAGATGTTGCTTTCTGGTTGTTAGTCTGTGAAACTATGATCCTGCCGTTTAAATTAGATAAAATTGATTTAACCCTTTGTACTTTGCTTTCATGTACTACCGCAGCAATTGCGGGTCCGTTTCCTGATATGCTAGCTGCCAAAGCACCATTTTCAAGACATAATCTGGTGATATTATAACTATTTGAAATTAAAGAAGATGTCAATACCCCGTTTAGTGTCATAGCTTTCCAATATTGTCCTGAATAAGCCAATTGGAAGGCTTCAAGATATATGTCTGAGAGAAGTTTGAGTCTCGTAACATCTCCCCTTTTATTGTTATTGGGCAAATATATTACAGCGAATATGTCATTCGGTGAATCTTCTCGTTTCAAGAGTTTTCTCTTATAGTTATCAGTGGTAACAAATCCGCCATAATAACATGCAGTGGAATCATCATATGCACCAGTAATTGTAGTTTTTGCATACAACGAAGCATCTATGGCACTATTTAGAACAATATCGTCATTGATATCTCTATTCAAGAGTGATTTACATGCAAGAGCTACGGCATTTGATACTGCACTTGAACTTTTCAATCCCATGCCTGAGGGTATCTCTGAATTGATATTAATTAATAATTGATTATTGTTAAGATATTTGGACGCAAGCACGTCATAGATTATTTTTTTTATCATGGTGCTTCCTGCCCCTTTTTGAAAAATTATTCCTGAACCTTTCTTTGAATTTATTTCAACTTTGACTTTAAGAGAAATGCCCATTGCAGAGCCAAATCCCGTTGCAATAGCATTTACAATAGATATAGCCCCATGAACGATTGTTGTTACCTTTATGCTCATGCAGGTTCTCCAAACAATCCGAATAGCACTTTTTTCATAGATTCAACTGGTGGATCCATTTGAAGCCATATTTTAAAGGATGCAGTTGCTTGTTCGAGTAACATTTCGTATCCGTAGATTATTTCAGCCCCGGCGATTTTAGCATTTTCTACTAAATTGGTAATTATTGGCTTATATACAATATCATATACTATTGCCTCTTTTCTTATACTAGAGGACTTTATCAAACTCTTCTCGTTATTCATACCCAGAGGAGTAGCGTTTATAATGAGATTACACTTCGAAGCAGTATTCTGAATGTCGTCCTTAGAAATAATAGTAGATTCTAATCCCATTTTCTTTACAATATTTGATAATTTAACGGCTCGCTCAGTATTCCAATTATAAATATTAATATTTCTGATTCCTTTTTCACCTGACAAACCAACAGCTATAGCTCTTGCAGCACCGCCAGCCCCCAAAATAATTACTTCAAATCCATTAAAATCGACCTTTCGTTCATGTAAGGGTTTAATGAATCCTATAACATCGGTATTATATGCACAAAATTTCCCATTTTCATTATTGACCGTGTTTGCTGCTCCTACCAACTGTACAGTATTATCTTTGCGGTCAACATAATCTAGTACCTTTACCTTATGTGGCATAGTTACATTAAATCCGCCAATCTTTATAGCTCGTAAAGAGTCAAGAGAATTTTTCAATTGATCTTCTTGCACTCTGAAGGCGATATAGCTACAATTAAGCCCTAAGGTATTAAAAGCAGCGTTATGAATCGCAGGAGATAATGAATGGTCTATGGGATCTCCAATTATGCAGAATGTTTTAAAGTCAGCGCCCATTTTTCAGATTCTTAACTATCCTATCGTATATTTTTTTCATTACACCAATTTCAAGTTGGCCCTGAGCTAAGGGTTTGTCCAGAGAGGCATAGGTAAACGGTGAATTTCCATACAAAGCACACAGCAGTCTTGACAAAATCCCATGTTCTCCCATTGCAAACGCTATTAGATGTGTATTAATCTTGTTGTCGTACAGCGAAAGTATTTTAAAATTGTCTTTCGAATTTGTTGCGGTAGTAACCAATTTAACATAATTACTGTATTTACTCATATCTTCAAATTTTTTTAAAAGCAAAGATACATTTGGAGTACCTCTGAAGTCATGGAAAGATACAAGGACCGGGATTTCATTATCGTTTAAAAATTTCCTCAGATCCTTGTCTTGTTTTAGGATTGCGATTTCTATATCAAGTAACATGGGTTTAGTTTTAGCTATCTTCCTTAATAGCGAAATATGTTCTCTGTGGTTTCCCTCAAAAAATCCACCTTCATCTTTTGACCTTAGTGTAAAAATTGCCTTGTTTTTTATCTTACTAGAAAACTTTAGAGCATAGTCTATATCGTTGTATATTATATGATCAAATCTAATTTCTACATAGTCAGCGCCTCTATGGAAAGCTCTGCTTATCAATGTTGGTAACTTATAAACAGAGTCAGTTGCCAGAGAAACACAAACCTTGGATTTATTCACAGACAATATTATCAGTTCCTTTGTGCTCAATAATTTAACAAATTTGCTTTGGCCAATTCGGCTCCAATCCCAAATCCTAATAGGGCGATTCCCGTTCCCAAGGCAGACATTTCAATTCCTCCTTTGATCCAATTCTTCTTTGCTAACTTTGACTTTTTCGCTCCTATTAAAAATGAAGTAGTAAGACTGATTCCAATAGCTAACCACAGTGAATATTGAAGTGGTAAAAAGCCAGCTCTAGATAACAAGTAGGGTAAAATAGGCAAAATCCCTCCAATGAGAAAGGATACGAACATGATAAGAGCTCCTCTTATCGGATTGCCAACAATATCTAGGTTTAACCCCAATTCTTCAGTCAACATTGTTTTGAGCCAGACTGTTTTATTTGAGATAATTTTATCTGTGACAAGTTTTACCAAATCATCGTCAAAATTTTTAGCGCGATAAATTTCTTCAATTTCCGAACGTTCTTTTTCGGGATATGATTTTATCTCATATTCCTCTCTCTTTATCTCAGATTCTAAGACTTCTCTTTGGGATTTTACCGCCAAATAATTTTGTACTGCCATTGCTTTTGCACCTGTGAACATGCCCACAAGAGCTGCCAATATGATAAAGTCAGCAGAGCTGTTTGCACCTCCGACACCAGCAACAATTCCCAAAGAAGTATTTATTCCATCACCAAATCCAAATACAAAATCTCTTATGTAATTAGATTCTTTGATGTGCGGTTCAAGATGTTCTGATTTATTCAACACAAATAATTCGCAGGTTCGGTAATTTAACAATAACATAGAAAATGTTTGCAACAGTATAAAATATTCCATTATTTTCGACTTTCGGACTTTATTCTCATAATTTTGTGTATCCCGCGGGCAGGATTTACTCCAGAAGATCTCTTAATCAAATCTGTTTGAGCCTGCGACTCTTCGGTCGCTGCAAATGTTAGCCCGGTAGGCTGTTTCACGAGTTTAGCAATATTTGCCACCTACTACAGCCGAAAGCTCTACCAGGCTGAGCTACCGCGGGATATTTTTGGTAATGAATTGTGGCTATATAAAATAACTGAAAATTGCAATCGATAATAACTATCCTGCTGCAATGAAGCATTGATTTCAATTGACTAAAATTGAGGGGTTAGCCTCATATTGACATTGACATCAAAATGAATAATAAAGTGAAAAATTATAATTACCTTGATGAAAGATTACGACCATCAGATAATATGGTTGGATTATTTTAACAGGAATTTGTCACGGAAAAAAGGACGAAAAGTGGGAAAAAATATTTCTATTTATGATCCTACTATACAAGAGCTGATAAGCGCTTCAAGAAGTCTTGAATTAGAACTACCTGAAGAAAATATTAATAATCACGCTCGATATCCAAGAAGATCCTTCGTAAAGTCGGGCTATATTATGATCTCAAAACAGGAGAAAAAGTCAACTGTTGTTACTAATATCGCAAAAAAGATGAATGAGACGAGACAGCAAAAGCATTAATTAGTTTCTATCGAGCCAACTTTATTCATCAAAAGCTAGATGACAGATTTTATTTATCTTGAAACTAAATTTTATTGACAGATTAAAATGATAATGAGTTCTTTCTAGGGTTTAATACAAATAATGGAGAAAATAGGTAAAATTGTCCACTTAGCCAAGAGTGGAAGACTGATAGTCAAGATTGAGCAGAAAAGTAACTACGAGTTAATCGGCCAGTCACTGGTAAATGATAGAGGCACTAAGGTCGGGAAAGTTATTGAATTAATAGGTCCGGTCAGCTCTCCATATGCGTCTGTTATTCCTACTGTAGATTCAAAGTATTCTATTGGTGGAGTCGTATACAAATCACATAATCTAAATCATAGAGTTAACTCGTCAAAAAAAAGAAACAGAGTGAGGAGGAAAAGGATGTGACGTCTGTGGAATATAGTTCACAATGTCCTGAATGTCAATCGAAGATTATACTTGATTATGGCAAGGGCGAATATGTGTGTCACAAATGCGGATGCGTAGTTATGGAACAAGTTGACTACTACGGACCAGAAAATAATTCAACTGATTTTGAAGAAAGAAACAGGAACACAAGGGCAAGTGGTTCAACAAGTCTATCTCTTCATGACTTTGGATTGAGGACAGAGATTGGAAATAGTTCAAGAGATTATAGTGGACGTGCATTAGATTATCAAAATATTGAACTCATTAATAGATCTCGTAAATGGCATAGCAGATTGAGGGTTAATTCATCAAAAGAAAGAAGGTTATCAAATGTACTTTCAAAAATTAATGAAGTATGTTCCGTTCTCTGTCTTAGAAAAACCATAACTGAAACTGCCTCGATGATTTATCGTAATTTTGAAAATAGTAACAAGGCAAAGGGAAAATCTATAACATGTATAGCATCGGCAACAATTTATTTGGCTTGCAAACGATGTGGTGTTGTAAGATCAATAGATGAAATTGTTCATGCAGCAGGAATATCAGAATATGACAAGTCAAGTGTAAAGTTGGCTTCTAGATATTACAGATCAATGGTCATGGAAATGAATAAGTTAAAGGGATCAAAAGATCTCGAGACAGCGATTTCTACAACAAATGCTCCAGAACATACGGATTATGAAATAAATAAAAAATCAATCACTATGCCCCCGGAGTATTCACATGATTTATCAATCCCTTCGATTTTTGCAATAGATAATTATATTTCAAAACTCGCTAATATTGCAAAAATAGATACAAAAATTGAAAGATTAGCGCTCGAAATTGCACAAAAAACAAATAATAATTTCTTTTCGGATGGCAAAGCGCCAAACGGTTTGGCTGCTGCATATATTTATTTGGCATCGGTATTGCTCGGCGTAAATCTGCTTCAGATTGACGTTTCCAATTTTGCCGGTGTTACCGAAGTGACTATCAGGAATAGGTGTAAAGACATTTTGAATAATTTTAAATTAGTAGTAAATGCAAAACCTGCGGGTTTGTAAAGGATTATGATTAAGCATTCATAGGCTAAAATTAATGCTTTATCATAACTTTATGTTTCTTTGCTTTCTGTACAGGTCGACCAGTTCAGATTCATCGGTTATGTCTTGTGGATTCTTATCGAATCTTATTTTATTGGTAAATTTTGGAAATCTCAGTGACAATCCAAAACCTTTTCGAATAGAATCCATACCCGCATCATAGTCTGGACTTAATGTTATCTCTGAAGCTATAATCTCGATTACTACTGTAGGTGTAAACCAGGTATCCATCTCTAGCTTAGAGTAAACTCGTGCATGCTTCTTTAGTATCGTGTATTTTCCTAACACCTTAAACAACTCTGAAAGATTTTCATCTGTAAATCCACTTCCCACCTTGCAGATACTTTTAAAGGCATTTTCATTCTTATCGTATACTGCAAGTAGCAACGCACCATACCTACCTACTCTTCTACCTCTTCCATAAGAACCACCAACTACAACAAGATCCAAGCTATCGACTAGTTCGCTCCTATATTCTCTTTTGATTTTTATCCAGGCGAATCCTCTTGCTCCTGCTCTATACGGACTATTAGTATGCTTCAGTACTATACCTTCACAACCATATTGTATTGATTTAGCCATGAATTTTTCGAGCTGCTCCTCACTGGTTACAATCTTTTGTTGAATAAGTGTTATTCTAGTATCTACTGAATTAGTAACAACATTCTTTAACAGATCTCTTCGTTCCATATATGGAAGAATTGTTTTATCCCTACCTGTCGCCCGAAGAATATCAAAAACATTTATAGAAACTGGATAATTTTCCACGTTCCTGGTGATATCATATTTGCGACGTCTATGCATAAGCTCTTGAAAGGGAAGGAACTCACGTGTATACTTATCAACTGCAACTACTTCAGCTTCAATAATAAAATCCCTTAAAGAAATGCTTCTTGAGGCTTCAGCGACATCAGGATAATAGTGAGATATGTTTTCTAGGCTCCTTGAAAAGATCTGTACCTCCGTACCTTTCCTATGAATTTGCACTCGTTCACCATCAAGCTTATACTCTGCAGCACCTCTACCGGAAACCTTTTCGAGGGCCTCTTTACTTGTTTTAACTCTTTCTGCAAGCATTGGTCGAATAGGTATGAATAACTCAATCTTAATCGCAGCTACTGCGTCTATGCCATCTCTTGATAAAATCTTAGAAACTCTTCCCAAATCGCTAGAGACATTATAAGCGCTTTCCAAAATTTTTCTATTTTTTTTATCATCTGTATATGCTAGTGCTAATGCATCCATTATTGTACTATCAGCAATTCCTAGACGTAATGTGCCTAAGGCAAACCTGATAACATATTTGCATTCCGCCGGTGATGAATCATTAAAAAGACTTGCCAACAATTTCAATTTTGTTTCCTGAGATCCCTTGCCAGCAGTTTTTGATATCCTATCGAAAACAAAATAAATCCTTTCAATAGTAACGGAAGCACTGAACAGTGTTTTCTGAACCTTGGTTCTCAAAATTGTTTCTGCAACACTTCCCAAATCTCCTATTTCACGATATTTGTGATGGACTTCATCGCTTGAAATATTTGAGATCTGTGAAATTATTCGAATAATCGTTTTTTCAGCTATTCCCATTTCGATTCCCTCGTAATCAGGTCTAATTTTGCCTTGAATGAGATAGATTACTTTGTCAATGAGATCTGAGGATGTAATTTTGAAAAGGTTAACCAAATAATTTGTAAGTTCTAATCTACTTGCTGTTCGTTCCATCTCTTCCAAAATTTTAACAAGAATGGAAAAATCCAACATTATTTGTTACAGGAGGGTGTTTTAAAATATTTCAAACTAAATTTTGAAACAATTCGAGTCAACTGTTGGAATATATTCTCTGTTATGAAAAACCTATTAGACCTCTTCCATAGAAATATAAACTGGATTGAAAGTGATGTTACTATGGGAGGAGCCAAGAAAAAATCATTAGGGAGCAGTGAAAAATCATCAAAGGACAGTCCGTCTGCAGAGGAGAAAGCAAAGAAAGGCGAAAAAAAAGGTCCAATTAAACAAAAACAAAAATCATTAATGGTTATTGAAGAACCTCAGGGTTTAAAGACCTTAAAAAATATGAAACCGATCACGTGTCAAGCGTTGGCAAGGTTAATGGCCGTAAAGATTTCTGTTGCAAATTCATTTTTACGATCTCTTGAAACTAAAGGAATTGTGAAATCAATAGGAGGGTACAGCGGACATAGGATTTACGAACTTGGCCCTGCTGAAACAACGCAGTAAATTTGAATTTCCTACCATGTTAGAATAGCTGGGATTTTGTCAGAAGACTGAAAATTTAAGCATTCCATAACTGATTTTACGGCAGTCCATGCGGTGAGCAAGTGGAATTATATAATAATAACACAAATTAACATGAAAAATTTTGCTTGTATACAACGATACTATTGATGAATACAAAATCACTATACAATACCTAAGTTAAGTGTTAGAATTAATTCTACTAATTTTAATTAACGATCCATTCCGAGCCTAAGAGTACAATCATCGAAGAATTAGTTCTTGATCAACATTATGAGGCTCCTAATATACCAATACTAAATTTACTTTCCGTAGGATTTGAGTGAATTCAGAGCACATTCCATAATTACTCAACTACTAATCGGTTTGTAAATTCGTTGGCAATATTGCTAGTCATGGTTTTTATGACTTCTTTTTTTTCTGTGAAGTTCCCGAGGCACCACATAGCTTTTACTAATGCAGTCTCAGAAGTTGTATTAGATAGAGGAATCACCCCAAGTTTCAATAGGTCTCTTCCAGTATCGTAGACCGTAAGGGCAGTTCTGCCCCAGATACATTGTGAAGTCATAAATATTAATATCCCTTCATTAACAGCGTTTTGTATCTTGGAAAAGCATTCCTTATTTACGTGACCCAAACCAGTACCTTCTAGAATAATTGCTTTATGCCCGAGCTCAATGCAATAATCAATCATACTGCAATCAAATCCAGGATAAAATTTTAATAATGAAACTTTATTTTCAAAGTCTGGTTTTACAATCATACTTTCAACATTATTGTGCCTTTCTTGAATTATCAAGTCTACATATTGCTTAGATATCTCTACTTGATCTTTCTTGATTAGGGAAAAAGGTGACACATCAATTGAATGAAACGCATCTCTTCTACTTGTGTGATTTTTTCTAACCCTAGTTCCAATATGACAAGCGATAATATCATCAGAGATTGAATTATGCATAGCAACGAAAACCCCCGAAAATTTAGATTTTGTTGCAAAGTTGCAAGCACCTATAAGATTCAATGATGCATCAGATGAAGGCCTATCTGACGATCGCTGGGCGCCAACTATTACAATAGGGATTGGTAGATTCTGAAGGGCAAAACTTAGTGCTGCAGAAGTATAGTGCATTGTGTCTGTACCATGTGATACAATAATCCCATCGTATTTTCCTGATAATATTTTACTAGCGACCTTTTTTGCAATTAATGACCAATGCTCAGGTTTGATATTTTCACTATACTCATTCAAAACTTCATCGGTATCAATATCTGCAATCCCCTTGAGTTCGGGTATTGAATCGTTGAGTTCTTTTGCTGTCAGTGCTGCCATTACGCCTCCTGTCCTATAATCAATTTTACTTGAAATCGTTCCACCTGTGCTCAATAATGATAAATGTGGTAGTTTCCCTTGTGGAAAATCTCTATCACTATTCTTTTGAGAAAAATAGTCTTTGTATTTAGTGAACAAATCGGGTTTGTAAACTGGATCCAATTTTTCGCTAATTTTTCTAATACTTTTAATCTTTCCTAAATCGATACCAATATTGTATCCACTCTTCAATTTCAAAACTAAATGATAAGCGTCTGCATACTCGTATCTTGGAATCAAAATGCCCTCATGCGTTCCTTTATCGGTTTCAATCATTACCAAATCGCCTAATTTTACATTAGATCTCTTGTAAAATTCTTCCAATTTAATATGATTTGTATCGGTTGGCAATATTGGTATTATTTTGTACTAAGTATATATTAATAAATTGTCATATGCTTTATATGGTTTTTTGATTTAAGAATTTGAATTTTAATTGCTATTTGCCATACAATTACCATACAATATGGAATCAATTACTCCTAAATGTTGGAATTTTATCTTACCTCCTAAGTTACTCTAGCGATGATGTCTTAATTTTAGTAACACATTATATTTTAGTATGTAAAACTATAAAAATCAAAATTATTTGTACTATTCTCTCAAATATTTTCAGATATTGTTGTAGGAGTGGGATGCTCAGGCTAGAGGAAGACAGAATTTAATTGCATCTGAAAAAGTGAATAAATTATGAATTGTTTGTCATTCCATTACGATCATGGTTAATGTGGACTTTACACCATTTAATTTTCGTAGTTTCCACGTAATTGTCTCTTTGACTTTTTCCATTGTTTCTGATTCAACTTGTGCTACAATATCGTATACTCCATAAACTTGATAGATTTCCTTTACACCATCAATACTTTTCAGCTCGCTTACTATAGAATCCTCACTACCTAATTCAGCATTCATTAGAACAAATGCCTTTGGCATAACAAATTGGAAGTGAATGACATATAAAAAGATGATGCAATTCTGTGGCTATAATTATAGATTGTGATACCTTTATAATCTTAGATTGCACTTTTTCGAAAAAATTGAATTATGGGTGCTTATAAGATGTCAAGGATTAAGCCTAGCCATTGTTCTTGGAAAGAGTACACATTCCTTAATGTCTTCCAAATTAATTATCCATCTGACCAATCTTTCAATACCTAAACCAAAACCTCCATGGGGCACGGATCCGTATTTTCTAAGGTCCAGGTACCATGAATAAGAATTCATGTCTAGACCTTCTTTTTTAATCCTGGTTTTCAGTACTGTTATGTTTTCCTCCCTCATACCGCCGCTGCTTACCTCCCCAAATCCATTAGGTAAGAGTAAATCAGCAGTTAGAGCTATTCCTTGGCTTTCTGGGTCCTCCTTTACATAGAATGGTTTAACTTCGAGCGGATACCCGTATACGAAAACAGGATTACTGCGATCATTTGTAAGTACTTTTTCAGAGTCTAAATTCAAATCGTCGCCCCACTCAATTTTTCTTGTCATTTCTCCATCTTGAATTTTGATATCATTTGAACGAAGAATGTCAATTGCCTGACCGTAGCTCAATTTGTCAAACGGTTCTTCTATTTGATTGAAAGCCAGTACATCTCGATTTAAAAATTTCAGCTCTTCAATTCTTTCCTTGGTTACATTTTGAACCGAATTTATTAGTAATTTCTCCTGGATTGTAAACAGATCATTCATTGTTATCCAAGGGGCCTCTGCCTCCAGATGCAAATATTCTGCAAGATGTCTTATTGTCCTTGATTTTTCAGCTCTAAAGGACGGACCAATCGTCCAAACTGGCCCTAATGAGAATATTAGGGCCTCCAGGTAAAGTTGAGCACTCTGGGATAAAAATGCCTCTTCTTTAAAATATTTTACAGGGAAAAGAGTTGAACCACCTTCTACCGCACTTTTGACTAAAGTGGGTGCTGTTACTTCAATCCAATCATTCTCAACAAACCAATTCCGCAACTTTTCAAGAATTGTTGCCCTTATCTTCGCCATATTGATCATCCTTCTAGTACGCAGAGTCAAGTGTCTATAATCCAATAATAATTCTGTACTTTGATATTCTCCGATTGGAAAATCATTGTTCGCTAAATTATAAATAATTATTTCANCCCCTCTAATTTCATATCCNCCTTCCTTTGCTCTATCGTCTTTGAATAGNATGCCTCGGATCTCCAAAGAAGATTCTATAGTAAGGTCCTGCACNCTTGTACTGGGAAGCACGCATTGAATTATTCCCCCGCGATCGTCTCTAATTATTATAAATGATTTATCTTTTTGTTTACGTAATCTATGTACCCAACCTCTTATTTTGATTTCTTTACCCAGAAATTCATCTTTTTTGATTTCACTAATCCTAGAATACTTCAATTGTGTATTTACGACACACGATCTTTATAATGATATTGTACTATCCAACATAGCTACAGTAAAACTAGCCATTATTACATTAATAATGAATTTATAGAATTGAGATAGTATGGCATTCAATAATGGAATATAAGGTATGCAAAAGTGATGAGCTTCCGAATAATTCAATAAAAGTGATAACTGTCCGAGATAGTAAGATCCTCGTGTGCAGATCTAATAATCAATTATTTGCCTTCGATAATTCGTGTCCTCATAGGGGTGCCTCTCTTTCCAAAAGCGAAATAAAAGAAACAAAGATAGTATGTTATATGCATGATTTTGAATACGATTTGAATAGTGGGAAATTGATACACATTCCTAGTAAGTGGAACGAACAAAATCCGAACTGGACAAAATCAGATAATCTGTTACTATTTCAATTATCTGAAAAAAATGGTGAAATATTTTTACACATATAACAAAATTTGAAAACCTTCTCTTATGACAAGAATACTTAAGAGAATGTGGTAAGTTGTATGGAATTTCATTATCTAGTTCATTAGTATACTTTAATATTTAATCCTTGATGATTTACTATTGATAAGATTAGTCCTGTACTCTGGGAGCCAAATAGAAATGAATTCTACCTACATTCGCAACCCTAAATTCCAGCCTTAATGGCATCTTTGTAGAATATTCCAATACTAAGGAACCACCAGAGGCGCTTATGGCTTTTGTAATTTTTGATAGATAATCTAGACTATACGTTGCCTTGCTTTTATCTTTAACCTGTAATTCTTCGAGGCCTTCGCTTCCATCATCAATAACAATATCAGCTTCTCCATAGTCACTTTTACCAGAAAAGGTAATTTTCTTGTCTTCAGATCCGATTGAAATGTATTCTGAAACTACCTCAATATCGGACAGTATCTTATCAAACGAAGCTGGAGTCAATATAACTTTGGAATTGAAATTAAGTTTTGGCAAGGGAGTTGACCCACCGGTACTTTCTATTAATCGCATTCTATAATCTCTCTTGTAGCCATTTAGGATCTTGATACGAAGCATACTGTTCTCTTCAATTGAGACTTCTACTGCATCTTTTTTATCAGCTCTTTTCATCAATCTAGAAAATTCATCAATTCTAACTCCAAATTTTAATGCCGAATCGCACTCATACCCATCAAAAGCAGAGTTTGGCCAACTAATATCAATTAACGCAACGTGAGAAGGATCCATTCCCCTGAACGATAAGCCTTCTACGGTTGCCTCAAACGTAGCCTCGTCTACTAATGTAGATATTGCTGAAGTTACTGCTTTCCATTCATCCGGTGTTTTTGTTTTTGCGAGAAATACCAAATGTATCAATCAAGAGGCAGATCCAAAAGATTTTAAACATTCCTATTTTAATCAGCACATCTATGCCGAATACATTTGGAAATATCTTGTAAAAAATAAAATAAAGTCACATATTTTGGATAATTACGAAATAATTTACACAATTGTTGTTTAATTAAGGAATTATCAAATTACAGATTTGATCTAAATAAGTGATCAAGCATAATTTCTCCATGTATGACTGCATTGAGTACATCTATAGAATTGAGTTGTAGCTTCATCAGCAGATCTGGTTTGAAGCATCCACCAAAATGCCAAGTTGTTTCCACATTTGGGACAATCAATGCTTGTGGTTGGCAGAGCACTTGGCCCTTTCTCTGATTCAATTATTTTAAGGCTAGCTCCACTTTGATCTATCAAAGGAATTGATCTAATTTCGTCTTTTGCTTCTCTAAAACCGCACTTTGGACAAATTAATATATTCTCCTCTATTCTTGGTTTCATTCTGCTTTCACAGTTTGGACAAAATTTCAAGCAGAATCAGGACTCTTTTCTTTGTTTATTGCCGACTCTATCGTATCTTTGAGTTTTATTGCATTATTAGATGAGGATTGCAATGCCTTGAGCAAGGTATCAAGCGGTTTTGATTTCTTTGTTAAAATTCTAAAACTAAAATCCTCCTTTAATTGATGTTTCAATACAACGCCTGCAAATTCTACTTCCTTTTCGTTTAACAGTTCATGTTGAACAATGTATAGTATCGAAATATCTTCGTTTACCCTCAAATTGATTTCATTTGATTTATAACTTTCCAACTCCGCCTGCATGATAGAGACAACTACTTATTGAAGATATAAATTATACCATGTGCGAAACTTATTGCAGAGGAGTTTTATTTCAAATATTAGACTTGGTACATCTCAAGAGAGCATTGAGTCGAATGATAGTTTGACGTTGAGTCTAGGATTTAACATTGATGGACTGATAAGAGAAATTTTTTCCCAAAAAAATTGGGAGAGAGCATACGATAAGCATGATAATGGGTTTAGACTTACAGTTCTATTAGAATTAAAGGTCTGTAAAAAGACGGTTGAAAATATCAAATTTGTAAGAAAAGCAGTACTATTCTGGACAAGAAATCCTAAATTAACATATCGAGTATGGATCTCAATAATAAAAGAAGAGACTCCTTATTATCCCTTAACCATAGAGGAAGCAAAATCACTATTGTTCGATATAACTAAAAATATAATACTTGAAAGCAAAATGTTGAAAAAGGGAGAGAATAATATTCAGATTTCGATAAGAGTTTCTTGGGGTAGGCATCTTTATACAGAACCTTCAGAGTTGCGCGCCGAGTCTGAATTTGTAAAAGTTATTAAATTTTGAATTGTTCATTCTCTTGCCGACTTAGTCTTACTATAAATATAGTCTATTGTGATGAAAAACTTGATGGCAAAGTTTGATGGTATCAAAGGACAGGAATTATTGGATGTGGAAGAGCAAAAAGACGAAATTACGCTGATTTTCAAAGATAACCGATATCTGTTTGTCAAAATCGAAAATGGAAAATTGATTTGTGATTCAGTACCAGAATAATTCGATTTTAGAAAGTCGATAAACTGTTAAATCATTTTAGCTAATGTCAAGTATAATGATTGATAAATTTGGTTACTATAGATAGTATTAATAGAGATGTCGTCAGTTGTACTCGATGTAAAAGATTAGTTACATACATAAGGACAGTTGGCAAGAATAAGGTCAGACGATTTTCAAATGATGTGTATTGGGCAAAACCAGTTACTGGGTTTGGAGATATAAACGGAAATGTACTGATTATCGGTCTCGCACCAGGAGCTCACGGAGCCAATAGAACTGGCAGACTCTTTACTGGTGATCATTCTGGAGTGTGGCTGATGAGGGCTTTATACGAAACTGGTTTTTCAAATAGCCAAGAAAGCACATCAATTGACGATGGCTTGATTCTGAATAATGTTTTCATTAGCTCATGCGTTAGGTGCGCACCTCCCTCAAATAAACCACTAAATTCAGAGTTAGCTAACTGTTCAGAGTATCTTATTCGTGAACTTGAATTATTGAAAAAAGTGAAGGTTGTGATAACCTTAGGTCTTATCTCATTCCACATGTATTGCAAGATAAATAATTTAAGGGGATTAAAATTCCATCATCTTGCAAATTACAGAGTGAATGATAGGAATTTGATAGCATCTTATCACCCTAGTCAACAGAACACACATACGCAGCGGTTAAGGTGGGACATGTGGCTTGACGTATTCAAATTGACTAAGCGACTTCTCTCAAGTAATAGCTAAAGTCTAAACGAAATTGTAACATTGTAACGATAATCAAAGCTATTTAGTTTTAAGTACGGAATTTCATTAATTATTGTGCGATTAAAATAAATAATTCATCAATGAGGGCATTAATCAAAAATTCTGCAAACCATTAAAAGGCAGTATTTCTTTTAAAAAGTCATGATTGGTAAAGGGTATTTGTCAATACTATTCATAGTGACCGCTATTGTTATGCTTTCAAATATCAATGCGAACGCACAGATTTCAGGTACATTTTCTGCAGATCTTAAACCTACGGTAGGATCAAATTCACATGCCACAGGAAAGGCTACATTAGAACTCCAAGACAATGGGCAGAATGTAAAGTATGATGTTAGCGCTAGCGGATTAGGCAATGTAAGCGGCGTAGTTATTTCTCAGGAGATGGGAAGTGGTAGAGCTCCTGATGTTGTATCACTTAAGCAAGCCTCTACAAGTGGTCTTAAGTCAGGTGGAGGGAGTGCGAGTGGTACTTTTACGAAATCTGACTTGATAGGTCCTCTACAGGGCAAAGGCATTGTAGATTTTGTGAAGGCAATAAATGATGGAAAGATCGTTTTCCGAATAATGACAACGACTTATCCATTAGGTGAAATTGTAGGCACTGTAACTGCTGGTGCAGGCAATGTCACTGCTGGCGCAGGGAATATAACAGGGACAGCAATGAACGCTACTACTAACGCGGCAGGCACAGCAATGAACGCTACTACTAACGCGGCAGGCACAGCAATGAATGCTACTACTAACGCAACAGGAACAGCAATGAATGCTACTACTAACGCAACAGGAACAGCAATGAATGCTACTACTAACGCAACAGGAACAGCAATGAATGCTACTGCTAACGCAACAGGAACAGCAATGAATGCTACTGCTAACGCAACAGGAACAGCAATGAACGCTACTACTAACGCGGCAGGCACAGCAATGAATGCTACTGCTAACGCAACTGGAAAAGCGATAGGTGAGGCAAAGAATATTCTAAACACTGCTGCAAATGTTACCACGAATGCAACAGGAGAAGTTATGACAAAGGCCAAGAGCGTACTTAATTTGGCCGCAAGTGCTGGAGCTAATGCTACACAAACTGCGATGAACCAGGCAAAAGACATTATGACGAATGTGACCAAGAACGTTTCTAGTATTGCATCAAATGCAAGTAGAGCAGTATTGGTCGAGGCTAATAACCTAATTAACGCTGCTTCTAACGCAACGACAAATGCTACTAATGCAACAGGAACAACAATGACTCAACCAGAATCTGTTGTTAGCCCATCTTCTAACGTAACAACAACGACAAATGCTACTAATGCAACAGGAACAACAATGACTCAACCAGAATCTGTTGTTAGCCCATCTTCTAACGTAACAACAACGACAAATGC
>Ga0065715_10000190_pt1 | contig 56295 bp, 70 predicted proteins | sample MisBulReplicate1_FD_59102 | JGI IMG/M metagenome (GOLD analysis project Ga0065715, IMG submission 59102) | Miscanthus rhizosphere microbial communities from Kellogg Biological Station, MSU, sample Bulk Soil Replicate 1 : eDNA_1 v2 (version 2) | ecosystem: Host-associated > Plants > Roots >...
TAGATGGAAAAAAAACCTTAAGTGTGGAAAAAATAGGCAAAGGTAATAGAGCTAACGAAATTGGCGAAGCGACGGCACAATGNTTCATCAAAAATGGAATCGAAGAAATAGCCTATGGGTGGAGAGATGCNTTGAATTCATGGNACAAGNTCTAAAAGGTCGCGGAAAAGTTTACATATGTGGCGCCGGGCCNGGCGATCCAGAATTGTTAACGATAAAAGCTAAAAGATTATTACAAATTTGTGACGTCATACTTTACGACAGATTGGTAAGCAAAGAAATTCTAGAATTGGCCCCAAATAATATCCGGAAAATATACGTTGGAAGGAGTTCTGGTGACCCAGTCTCAAGTCAAAGTAGAACTAATTCACTAATGGTAAAGTTTGCTAAAGCAGGAAAAAAGATACTTCGCCTAAAAGGGGGGGACCCGTTCATCTTTGGAAGAGGTGGAGAGGAGGCCAAATACTTGTCTTCAAACAAAATAGAATATGAAATAATACCTGGTATACCTTCATTCTCTGCAGCGGCGGTTTACGCTGGAATACCATTGACCTATCGAAAATTTTCATCCTCATTAGCAGTAGTAACGGGTCACGAAGACCCCAATAAAAATCAACCCTCCGTAAAGTGGAAAAAATTGGCAAATTCTGTGGATACGATTGTAGTTTTAATGGGAATAGAGCATATTGACAAAATCACTAAACAGTTGATTCGCGGTGGCTTGGGAATAAAAACTGAAGTAGGCCTTGTCGAAAATGCAACTACAAGCAAACAAAAAGTTATTCTTGGCAAGTTAGATAATATTGCAATGAAAGCTAAGAAACACGAAATAGGTGCTCCTTCTATAATAATAATTGGAAAGGTCGTAACGCTAGTGAAGAAAAATAAGAAATAGGTTTCGATCTGTTTTATTCCAAATGAATGTGGGACAAAGAGATTGAGTTATTTTGGCATTTAAAAATGGAAATTTTTTATACTTTATTTGTGTCAATTGTCAGTTTGAGTGATTGGTACGCTGAAGAGTATCTATGTTAGCAGGGGAATTAACGTTCATAACTTGGATACTTGTTGGGCTGTACATACTGATCGTCTGATATTATGAAGTAGTAAATTACTTTTTATTACATCTCCAATGCTTCGAAAGTATCAAAGATTTGGGTTGCTTTTTATGAGGGGAAACTACATTTTTGAATCGTGGGACCTAGACTCGATGATAAAATCCTCGCTATCACTAGAGATATCAGCCGAAATTCTGAATTTATACGGCTAGTCAAGAGCTATGGAGGCATACCATTTTCACTTCCCACCATTAAAATAACTCCGATAAATCCGGAGAGCATGTTTGAATTGGTGGATACAATCAAGCAGAAAAATTACGATTACTATATTTTCATGAGCTCAATCGCAGTGGAAATTTTATTTTCCCTTGCGAAAAAAACAAACCTATCAGCGAATTTATTGTGCGAGTTAAGAAAGAAAAAAGTAATTTCGCTAGGACCTAGCGTCCGTAAAGGCTTGAAGAAGAATGGCTTACACACATTTCTGATACCCAAGAATTACTCATCCCCTGATTTACTGTCCTATTTGGAAAGTTTAGATCTCAGGAAAGGGACGAAAATTCTAATCCCTAGGAGCAGTGCAGCATCCCCTTTCATTTATGAAGCCCTCTCTACATTGGGTCTAATGGTCGATGAGTTCTTTCTTTATACCCCAGAGACTAACAATATAAGTGAAGTCTGGATCGAATTTTCTGACCTCCTAGTTAAGGGCAAAATTCAATCAATCATATTCACCAGTCCATCATCGGTGAAGTCATTTTGTCATATTATGCAAGACCTACTTCCTAAGTTTCGTGAATATTGCGCGGGCATTAGTGCTGTTATTAGCATAGGCCCTCTCACAAGTGAAGAACTTTTATCAAAACAATTATCCTCGATTGAGGCTAAAGAACATACGGTAAAGGGTGCATTTGATTTGGCTTTGAAAATTTTACAAACAAATGTTAAACTGGACTGCAATTTTTGACCGGTAAAAATGAGCTCCTTACTAGCAGCCCCGTTCTAGTTCAGTTTGTTTTCCTATTTTCCTATTTTTCCTCTTATTGGCTTAAATTCAAAGACTAATTAAATAGTGAAACAGTGATAGACATAAACAAGATTTGGCTAGCAGCAACAGTACAGATTCTTCAATGTATGATTTAGATGTCCTGGATGAGATTGGACCTGCTACTAGAATTTGTTTAGAAGAGGCAGGATTTAGATCTTTAAGGGATTTAGTAATTAGAGGAGCAAACGATGTCGCCAACGCTACTGGAATTAATATCGATAAATGTTCGTCAATGTGCAACAAGGCCAGATTGAAATTAGAAGATCTAGGCATTTATGATAAACCATTTGTTCCGGCGACTCTCATATATGATAGGAGAAAGTTAGAAAACCGCATATCTTCAGGGTCAAAAAATTTGGATAACCTGTTGGGAGGCGGATTTGAAACCAAGTCTGTCACAGAACTTTACGGGGAATTCGGGACCGGTAAAACACAGATATGTCATACTCTTTGTGTGACTGTACAGAAAAATTCAAAAACAGCTGGACCAAACCAAAGAGCTCTATACATAGATACTGAAAACACATTCAGGCCAGAAAGAATTGTATCAATTGCAAATGCAAGAAAATTAGATCCTACTTCTGTTTTAGAAAATATAATTGTTGCAAAAGCATTTAACAGCTCTCATCAAGAAGTGATAATCGAAGAAGCTGCTCATGTAATTCAGCTTCATGGAATCCGTTTACTCTTGATAGATTCCGCCGTTTCCCTTTACAGGGCTGAATTCCTGGGACGACCTTTGCTGATGGAAAGGCAACAGAGAATGAACAGATTTCTACACATGTTGTTGAGAATCGCAGAAATCTGTTCAGTAGCAGTGGTTATTACCAATCAGATCTTATCTTCTCCTGACGCATTGTTCGGCGATTCTATTAGACCCTCTGGTGGCAATATAATGGGACATACCACTACTTACCGGATATTTTTAAGAAGAGCTGGGAAAAATAGAATTGCGAGAATGGTAGACAGCCCGTATCATGCTGAGCGAGAGGTGATATTTACGCTCAATGAACAAGGTATTGGCGATCCTCAAGAGTCATGATACATTAATCTTCAGTTTCGGAAAACTCCTTAATGGAATTCCAGTTAGGAGATCCACATTAGGTCATTTCTCAACCTCAAACCGTAGAAATGTTGTCCCTAATATAGCCAAACCTCAATCGCTTTCCAAACATCTCGTATCAGTAAATCTACCAGTGAACAATTACTCGACCGTTAAGAAATCATCGTTCTGTATATAAAGCGCCAAAAACTAATATATTCGTTACTTGTTTTTTCCTTGACACAATTATCAAATTTCATATTAGATTCGAGGTATATACTGCTATCGAAATAGCAGAATATTCTTGCCATTGGGTGATAGCGGGATAGTTAACCGTAGCTGTCCATTGAAGTTAGATAGTATTAAATTAAAGGAGGGCAGTCATTATGGGAATGCCCAAGTCACACGGACCACGAAGAAAGTCAAGGCATCTACTAACGAGTGATACAAATTCAAGAAGTGTATCCTATTTATTAACCAAGTATGAGGTGGGGGATAAAGTTGTGATAAGGCTAGATCCCAGAGAACATAAGACTATGCCGCATAGGAGATATCAAGGGCGAGTGGGAATTATTGAAACAATTGGAAGAAGAACAATAAAAGTTGGGGTTGAAGTCGCCAATAAGTCGAAGGTCTTGCAGTTAAGATTTAATCACGTGAAACCATTCAATTCGAGTCAGGAGATTGGTAATTAAAATTGACTGAAATAATTAAGAAAGAAATGATCTCTTTATCAGAAGTTAAGGGTATTCTAGAATCGAGAAAGCCTGAAGAGATGGACCAAATACAGCGATGGACATTTGATTACGTGACAAAGTTTTCCAAGGTTTCACCTCAACATGCTAGAAAGTTAATAAATGACTTGATAAAAGAATGTGAATTTACTGAAGAGGAATCAGTTGAGTTGGTCAATATCATGCCAAAGACGCTTGAAGAACTTAGAACTTTTACATTTGGATGGAAAAAACTAATCCTTACTTCTACCCTGGAAAAGGCATTGGCGAAGATTATGGCGTCACATGAAAGTTAAATATTAAGTTCACACATTAATGCAGTTATAATTGGATCATATTCCTCCGAGCATTGATACTGGCAGGATGACTGTCGGTGGCCATGATGTCACTACACACAGAAGATATGAGGAATATGCATACGTGCTAGATTATAGTCAAAGAAGCAAGTCCTTAACCGTAAGGGGCCGAGAGGGAATAATCGTTCAAGCAATTGGAGAGGGACGTCTTACTTTACTAGAATTGCTAGGGGTACAGAATGCAAGTTTTGAAATAGGTGAACGTGTATACATAGGACGCGAAGGGAGAAACAAGGTACTTAGTGTATTGGGTAAATTAGAATTCAGTTCGATCTCTCCCTCAGCCAAAAATGATCTTCCAAACATTGTTGATAAGATAGTCCTGACTAATGAAGAGAGATTTGTTTCATACATTAACAATTCGCCGCCAGTAACACCACGTATTCATTCTCTTGAACTAATTCCTGGTATTGGTAAGACCTATATGATGAGCATAATTAGAGAGAGAGAAAAGAAGAAATTTGAATCGTTTTTGGACGTGCAGTCCAGAATAGGAATCAAAGATATACATAAACTTATTTCTAGAAGGATAGTTGAAGAAATTTCAGGAGAAGTACGGATGAATTTGTTTGTCGGAAAATGAAAAAATCTCCAGAGGACCGACGAAGGATAGCACTAGGACAGCATTATTTGGTGGACGAGAGAATAATCTCGCAGATAGTTAGAAACTTAGAAATTAATGAAAATGAGGTTGTACTCGAGCTCGGTGCAGGGACAGGAAAAATAACACGCCAAATATGCGAGTTCTCCGGAATTGTCCATTCATATGAAATTGATCCAGATCTGTTCAAGAGCGCTTGTACTAATTGTCAGGACAGATCTAACGTGTATCTTTATAATTTGAACTTACTTGGCACAGAGCCAGTCGAGTTTGATGTCTTCTTTTCAAATTTACCTTATTCCTGCAGCAAAGAAGTAATCAGATGGTTATCTAATCATAAATTTAAGAGAGGATTGATCATGGTTCAAGATGAATTTGCAAGCAAAATGTTTTCTCAACCCGGACAAAAAAATTTCAGTGTGATTTCCGTCATATCGCAATACTGTTTCAAATTAAAAATGATAGCAACTGTGCATCCAGAAGCATTCATCCCTCCACCCAAAGTTACATCGAAACTTATTCATTTAACTCAAAAAAACTTGCTTACTCTAGGTGAATTAAGGTATATCGAATTAATGTTCCGTAATAAAAAGAAAATTTTTGACAGTTCTAATCGAAATTTTGATACCGTTGTGTTTGAGGGGCTGTTGAAAGATAGCCTAATGAATTACTAATGATAGAGATACTTAATTGTTATTTTGAGATTAAGAATCATAATCGCATTACTTCAAAAATTTAAATTAATGATAAACCAGCCTAAGAAGTGTGATTCTACATAGGAGTATCGGGAACTTGAATGTATATCCCTGCAGAGGATAGTTATCTATTAGTCAATACGGTGACAAGATACTGCGGTGGGGCAGTACTTGAGGTTGGGGTGGGTTCTGGAATAATTACGGACGAGTTAAACAAGAATTTTAAGATCGTAATCGGAACTGATTCAAATTTAGAATCAATAATCTTTGCAAAGGGGGCTTTGAGTCGGAAAACTAATCTCATATGTTGTAATATGTGTGACGCCATCAGGTCAGAATTCGACCTAATAGTCTCTAACCCACCATACTTGAAAGATTTCAGTATACGCCATGAAACGGATTCTGCGATCGAGGGTGGAACTCACGGAATCGAATGGTCTATCAAATTTCTTACAGTAGCGGCATCTTTGTTAAAGCAGTCGGGAAAAATCCTGCTTCTTGTTTCTTCTCAATCTGATCTTAAAAAACTTTGTTACTTTATCAAATTATCAGGCTGGAATTTAAAACGGGTAAACCGAAAAAGATTGTTTTTCGAAGTATTGATCGTGCTAGAGATTACCAAACCATAGCCGATGTATGCCTACAATTTTTGAAAATCATTCAATTCCGGAGCAATTTATATGCCCTTTTCGCTATCTCCGATGCTGACTTGCTTAAAGTGGCAGTACCTCCCAAATCATATGTTACAAACTTTCCTTCGTCGACAACATCCTCCGTGCCCATAAAAATGGCTCGAGATATGTCCTCTTCACCCAGATATTTTGCCATCAATGCTCCAGATAAAATTGAAGCAACTGGATTTACTTTGTCCATCCCTGCATACTTTGGGGCGCTACCGTGGGCAGGTTCAAACATGGCATAATTTTCTCCATAGTTTCCAGAGTAAACATTGCCGATTGAACCGAGGTGTCCTGAAGCACACTCAGATACAATATCCATGAATAAATTTGTGCTTAATAATACACTCTGGTTAAATCTTTCAGGATTTTTTACCAATTGCTGGGTCATGTTGTCTATATAATATTCATCCACAGATATCTTCGGAAATCTTGGCTTTATTCTTTCAATTTCTTGCCAAAAGATTCCATCAGTTTCTTTTAGAATATTTCTCTTCGTGATGGCGTGGACTGTCTGGAATTCAAGTTCGTTGGCCAGATTAAATGCGTGAGTCACTACTCGATTACAAGATTTTCTTGTGATTTTCCTTATTGCAATAGCCGAATCGTCACTCGTCTTAAACTCAATTCCAGCATATAATCCTTCAGTCGCCTCTCGGACACAAACGAAATCAAGCTTAATTGGAGCTTTTCCTATCGTTTTGATGGGTCTAACGTTTGCAAACAGCTCAAATTTTTGCCTTATGCTCACTGCAACACTTCTTGGAGCTGATGGTAGGGGTAACGTAGTAGTCGGGCCCTTGAAACACGCATCGGAATCCTCTAAAATCTGCCAAACCTTATCAGATACATATGTATTTCCACCAGCTTTTTTCCACCACTCTGATCCGGCTTCGCAAAGCACAAGATCAATTCCAGAACCACACTCTCGAAGTACGGTTATCATTGCCTCCACAAGCTCCGGTCCGGTACCATCTCCCCTTATTATAGCTGCCCTTTTAGTCAATCCAAATAAGTCAATAATAATTATTTATATTCATTTTGAGTATAGATTGATCTTACCTACGAAGTTATCCGTAAACGGAGGCGATTGAGTTAGATTCAAGATAGGTAAAAAGCCGTTCCCGGAAAAGTATGAATAGTTGATTTTAAAATCCTTTAAGTATAAAGTTTGATTAGTGAAACTGCCTGTTGAATTGTCAACAACAGTAATTGTTTTGTTGTTTGCTGAGTATATTTTCATAAAATCCCCGAGAGTTAACCGTATCGGTCTTACAAATTGGATGTGGAGCACATTTCCGATTTCATCTGTATGTATTACGTGCATGCATTCCCTACCATTCTTTTTCTCTATCCCTACATTCCCTGGGAGTAATTTATTTTTCCCATCGACTTCTATTTGGATTCTCGGATGAACGTTAAAAGTGTCCAAGTTATGACCTTTCAAACAGACATTGATTGGAGAAGGAGCGGGCAGAAAATGCATTATAACCAAGCCACCGAGTGTTGCGATACCGACAATTATGGGGGGAATTATGATTTGCGTCCTAGTAATTTTGCGTCGTGGCTTCTCTTCTTTTACTTTTCTTTTCGGCGTTGCTGTATCACCATGTGGAGGAGTCTGTCTTTAAACTGGGTATTGCATTAATATACCATTTGAACCAATTTTTGGCTGTTTGACAGTTGTAGTTCATCTATCAGATGTCCACATAGGTAGCCTATTCGATCGATCTATATTTGACACAATAGTTCAAGAAGTGAATAGAATTAGACCTGACGCCATTGTGATAACTGGCGATATTACTGATGAGGGGATCCTTCCACAATTCGAACTCGCAAGAACAGAATTGCAACGATTCAATTGCAGGGATCTTATTGTTTTACCCGGCAATCATGATTACAGACACACGGGATATTTATTGTTCAAGAAGTACTTCCGAACTAATCAAATTTATGATATGGGCAAAGTGATACTTCTAACACTGGGTACTGCAAGACCGGATCGGGACGAAGGTGAAGTTGGATATAGACAACTTTCATGGATGCAGAAAACGATTGAGAATTTCAAAGGACGGCAGAAGAAGATAATAATTGCCATGCATCATCACCTAATCGGGATCCCCGACACCGGTACTGATAAGATTATAATCTTAGACGCAGGAGATACCCTTAGGGCATGTCTCGAATCACAAGTTGATCTCATCCTATGTGGCCATAAACATAGGCCCTGGATGTGGAAGCTCGGATCTCTTCAGATTGTATATGCAGGGACTGCTAGTTCTTCAAGGTTTAGAGGATTTTTCAAAAATTCATACAACATCCTAGAAATAACGAAGGAAAGTATATCCGTAAAATTGAAAATTGTTGGAGGGAAGAGTTTTCCGCTCTCCGATCTTGTTTCCAAGTATAAACCCTTTCTTGATTCTTGAATTTGTTAGATTGGTGTATTTAATGAAAAGCTGTTCAAGTCGTATACTGCCTTTCATTTGGGGGTATCCAGTTCTAATTGCTTGAAATATTTATTGATGGGGCCAGCAGGGGTAACCCAGGATTATCTGCAGTAGGGATCGTAGTCTACAATGAAAACAATAGAATTCTCACCTATCGAGAATTTATTGGATCAAGAACAAATAATCAAGCTGAATATCACGCTTTAAAAAGAGCACTACAAATAGCTAACTTAATAGGAGATCGAATTATTATATTCTCAGATAGTAACCTTTTAGTAAATCAAAGATTAAAAAAATATAGAATAAGAAACAATGAACTTAAAGAGATATCGAGGGAAATTAGCAATCTAGAAGATTTGTTCGTAGACGTTCAATATAGGTACGTTTCAAGAAGAATAAATACTCAAGCTGATGCGGAGGCCAATAGAGCAATCGACGATTACATTAAATACGAAGGAACTCATAATTTAACAGGCAGCAGTGACGATTCAGAGTTAAACCAATACAAGTTATATTGAAAATGAGGAAAAGGCATTTGACCGAGCTGCCGATGTTTTTTTTGATTCTAAAGGTTTATCTTATGTATTTCCGGATAGTTTGTTGATTTGTTAGACGAAAGAGGGTCACGCTTGCCTGGCGCAATAAAGGATATCGCTATTGTTGTGATCGGAGTCGTTATTATTTGGGCAGTCCTACATTTTGTTTTTCCAACAGGTAATCCTTTCTATATTGTATCGAGCGGAAGCATGATACCCAAATTGAATGTGAACGATATATTGGTGGTAGGTGATGGAAATTCATTTAATGACCTAAAAGTTGGAGATATTATAGTTTTCCATCGGCCGGCGGGCGAAGATAAAGTCATCGTACATCGGGTAGCGGAAATACAGACAGATTCCAGGGGTGAACGGGTAATAACTACTAAAGGTGATGCAAACCCTGCATCGATACCTGGAACAGACTTTCCTATACGACAGAAGAACTTTATTGGAATGGTTAAATTTGTAATCCCGGGCATTGGTATGATCCCAAAAATACTCAGCCCACCTGTAAACTATATACTAATAGGAATCATAATTGCTGTTCTTCTGGTTATCAAGCTCAAACGCAATAATGCAGAAAAGTCAGAAGGAGGTAACAAGGATTTACCATCCAAAATATAGTGTGTAGGGAATAAGGATTAAAATTATCAACTTATCGATNAGAACTAATCTTAATCGTAAATATTTCGTTTTACTTCATTTTGACCAATTTTGATTNTGATTCTGATTCATTGAATAGGGCTATTTTAGTTTGATTGCGAGAGAAGTATAAAAAACATGGTAAGATATTTATCAAGATAAATGTTAACACCGTTAGTGGAATTAACTGGGTATTCCTGAAAAAATTAAAGCTATTGAGGAAGAAATTCATAAAACCCAAATCAACAAGGCAACTGAATTTCATATAGGGATCCTGAAGGCGAAAATAGCGCGACTAAAGAGAGAGATGGTAGAAAATAAGCATGGAAGGACCGTTTCCAGTGGCGGCGATAACGTAGGTTTTGATGTTCGCAAAGCGGGGGATGCCTCAGTAGTATTGATTGGATTACCAAGTGTTGGAAAATCAACCATACTGAACTCCTTAACTAATGCGAATTCTGAAGTCGCATCATATCAGTTTACAACTCTCACTGCTGTCCCAGGCATGATGGACTTTTATGGGGCCAAAATTCAAATTCTTGATCTTCCTGGTATAGTGGAAGGTGCATCCAAGGGAAAAGGAATGGGCAGAAGAGTTCTTTCGGTAGCTAGAAGCGCGGATCTCCTGCTAATCGTATTAGATGTATTCCAAACTCATGTTCTTCCAGTACTTGAGAAAGAACTTAGCCAAGTAGGTATAAAGATAAATCAAACACGACCGAACGTAACAATAGAAAAAACAAATTCGGGCGGAATTTTTGTACATGAGCAAAAACCCTTGGATATGCCTCTAAATTTGGCAAAAGAGATTCTCAGGATACACGGTCTACATAATGGAAGATTGATTGTTAAAGAGCCAGAGCTAAGTTACGAACAACTGATTGATGTCATTTCAGGCAATACTCTGTACTTACCGTCCATTATAGTTGTGAATAAGATAGATCTGGTAACCAAAAAATACCTTACCGATATAAGTTCAAGCATACCTTTTGAAGTAGTCACGATTTCGGCTGACAAGAAAATTAACGTAGAATATCTGAAGCAAAAAATTTACAGTAAGCTGAATCTCATGAAAATCTATTTGAAACCTAGAGGTGGCCAAACAGATTTTAATGAACCGCTAGTTATGAAAAAGGATTGTACTGTTAAAGACGTTTGCAACAAGATACATAGAAATTTCGTTAGAGATTTCAAATTCGCTTACGTAACAGGTAAAAGTGTAAAGTTTGAGGGTCAAAGAGTAGCGTTAGATCATAGGCTAGTGGACAAAGACATCTTGACCATAATAAGAAAATAAGTTTTGAGGCTGAGCATCCTATGAATCTGTATCTACATGTTCACTTGTGGAAAACTTAAAATCTATGCGGAATTAGATCGTTAGATATTAGTGAATTCTAGCCAATGAAACACGCTAAGGTTGTGCTAAGTGCAGATAGAACTTTGATGTCTCCCTACAGGGGGATATCGTTGGCATCCTTTTTTGGTTGCGCTCCTGCGGTGGACCCTAATAGATCGCACGAATCGATTCTTTATAAGGTGTTACGTAATCAGGTTACTCCTAAAGTTTTGTTTGATTTTATATGCAATCCTATATCGAACAGCGAAGGGCGCGCCGATTTTGCCCCATACGGATTAAGAAAAGTAGAAGCGGCACTAATAAGAGATGGCTATAGCAAAGACGAAGTGGTAGTTGCGCATCCTGATTATATTGATCGATTCATAGGACCCGAAACTGAAGTTATTGGAACCTATGAAATGGATCCGCTAGGTATGGGTCCTGTTACCATGACTTTCACATATGGACGAAAACAAATTTCGTATGATGAATATTACAATAGAGATCTGCATATGAGAATAAATAAGGCCAAAGAAAAGACCGGTAGCTCTGCGAAGGTAATAGCAGGAGCTTCAGGGACTTGGCAATATAACTATGACCCGGCAAAGATAGAGGAGTACGGTCTATATGGAATCGTGGAAGGCGAACTCGGAGGAATTGGTCCAGAAATAGATGGGGCAGGTTCGCGATTTTTTGACGCCATTATTAATGGAGAGCTAGAGACTGCAAATCCATTCAAAAAGAGTCCTTTTAAAGTTGAAATAAAAGAATTTATCAGAAATAATGAAACCTATCACGGAAGATTCATACACTACTGGGACGAACCTTCTGTCGACGAAATTCCATCTATAGTTAATCCTAGTATTCATGGGATGGTGGAGGTGATGAGAGGTTGCGGAAGGGGGTGCAAGTTTTGTGATGTTACATTAAGGCCGTTGAGATACTATCCTGTAGAAAAAGTCATCAAGGAAATTGAAGTAAATATGAAGTATGGTGGACTCAAGAACGCATGGGTTCATAGCGATGACATCTTTGTTTACGGTTTGAACCCGCGAACTACTAAAAACATGCAACCGAATAGAGAAGCTTTGGAAGAACTTTTTACGGGTATAATGTCCACAGGAATTGAGCACACTAATCCTACACATGGAACATTAGCTGGTGCTATTGCAGACGAAAGGTTGATTCCCAACCTCTCTAGGATTATTAGGGCCTCCCCAGAGAATCACATAGGAATTCAGTGTGGATTTGAAACAGGTAGCATTAGATTAATCGGCAAGTACGCGGACAGAAAATTGGCCCCTTTCAAGCCTTCTGAATGGCACTGGGTGGTTAAAACCGCAGTTAAGACTTTGAACGAAAACTACTGGGTACCTGCATTTACCCTTATAATGGGCTTGGACAATGATGAAACCCCAGAAGACAGTTGGGAAACAATTCAGTTGATTCACGATCTAGAGTCCGAACAACCAGAATCAAAATTCACAACTACCCCACTAACATTCGTTCCAATCGGTCTACTCGAAAAATCTGATTTCTTTGATATTGGAAATACTATGGATCCTGCCAAGCTGGGCGTGATGTACAAAACATGGCAGCATAATTTCAAGTATGGCATTCAAAAATTTATGCACAAAGTAGGTAGAGACAACCCTGTTAAGAATTTATTCTTTGCTGGACTAGCAAGGGCGCTGGGTGGAGTTCCTTTGGGGGCTATGGAAAGATATGCAAGAAAAAAAGGAATTGAACACGAGAAAGTAATTGAAAAAATTAAGTCAACCTATTGGTAGATTAGGATGGGGCGTAATAAGCAGCAATATGTTTATAATCGCATATTTTGGTACTTTCTATATTACTCATCAATGACTAAATGATGTTGGAATTTTAATAATCCTCCTTAGAACTTCAGTCAATTTATTGGTTGGATTATACTTAATAGCCTCTAGCAAGTCCTGAGTCGTGTCAATATCTCTCCCAAGTGTAGGCGAATTCAACAGGATAATGTGCGCATCTGATTTATTGGCTGACTCTAAATGCTTATAGTAGCTGCTATTATCAAATGAAGTTTCAAAAAGAGGTAACGGATTGCGTAACAGGAAATTCGTACCATCTCTCTTAAGGGATGGACAAAGAACAACTACATTTTGAAACAGTACAGCATGTCGGTAGATCAAATTAACCTCATCAACATTTAAGAAACAGAGATCAATTGGGATGACTATGTTAGAATTGATTCCAGACTCGAGACAAAATCGATCTCCCGCTTGAACGGCGGCGTTCACACCTTTCCTATTTTCGCACACAAAATCTACTCCAAAAGTTTCAGCAATCCTTTGGACACGAGTATCGTAAGAGACCACTACAACACGTGAAGTAAATTTAAGCTTAAGCACACAACTTAAAGTAAATTTCAACATCAGTTGAGATATTGCAATTCGCTCAGTAAGATCAAGAGTCGGGGCGAGCCTAGACTTGCTCTCTGAGAAGCCTTTCACCGGCAATACTATTGCCACTCTCGAACTAATTTCCACCCTTGACATTTTGATTATCCTAAATTGAACAAAAATGTCGCAAGAGCATCTTCATCCTGTTCATTTTTCATAAGAATATTCGTTCTATAGACCTCAATTCCCATCTTCTTCACTCGATTTACAGTTATTGAATTCTCTTCGGAAGATACGATGAAATTTCCGAGGAACTTCTCATAAAGGGATGCAATACCTAAGGGTGATACTTCGACTCCTAGAGCGTTCATGAAATTATCGGTAGGACCGCTTATAGCATGGGTTCCGATTACTGGGGAAATAGCTGTAACACGCTCCCGGTTTTGAATTAATTCATCTCTTATTGATGTATGTGTAACTATCGGACCAATACTTGAAATTGGGTTGCCTGGTGCGATAACGATAGTTTCCGAATTGTTAATTGCCTGAACTGCTTCTTTATTTACAGCTGAAGTTTCTAGACCATGATACCTGATACCTTTTACCCCAAGCTTTCCAAGATTCTTGACCCAGAATTCCTGTAAATGCATTTCCCCTTTTTCTGTTATTATCCGTGTTTCTACATGATCGTCAGTAAAGGGGATAATTTTGGCCTCTAAATTATACCGCATACTCATCCATCTGGTAACGGATGAAAGGGGGTGACCTTCCCTCATCATTTTAGTACGAATAACGTGCGTAACAAGATCCTTGTCTCCAATCTTAAACCATGCTTCATATCCCAAGGAGTCCAGTTGCTCTAGGAAATTGAATGAGTCTCGTGCTATTCCCCATCCGCGTTCAATATCTAAACAACCCGATAACGCATAAACGATTGTGTCGATATCAGGACACACATACAAACCCATAAGCCAGATATTATCTGCCACGTTAGAAATAATATGTAGATCATGAACTTTTTTGGCAATAGCACGCACTATCTTAGCTGACCCAGTACCACCCGCGATAACGGTTATCAATATAGGGTTATCTTACCCTAGTCTAATGTATTTTGTTCGGATCTTATCCCGCTTCATATCTACGATGATATAATAGCACAACTGCGTTCTGAAATGTACCACTAGATAAAGAATATAAACAGGATCCTTGAGTTTGATTTTGTGGGTTCTAAAAACATTATTATACCTGCTATTTTAGGATTATTCCTTTTTTCGTCTCTTGCATTAGAGGCCTTTGCCGTAGAGCTTACCACAGTGGTAGTGCCAACTCTTAGCGAAGCTCAAGCTCAATTTACTGGCGACGGAATTTTGACCATTACTTATGATCCCAATAGTGCTCTTTCGAAGAACCTTACGGGGGTCCATGAAAATGTAAATTTCAAAGCCAATATGTCTACCCCGGGCATGCGAGAACTTATCGCAACGGTAAATCAAGATATATTCAAGGAGAAGCAGAGTCCAGCTCAAGTTCAAAATGCTACGTTGGATTACAGCTCTCACATAGACGGTACCCCTGGGCAGTTGAAAGTAAGTTACTTAGTCAAGTTTAAGCCTACTCTAACAGGAGTAACACTACCGAATCAGAATGGCACAAATCTGAAAGTTGTTGACCTGGACTGGCGGTCCTTCGTAGTTCCACAACCGTTAATGTTGACTCCGAATAAGGTCGGCCAAATCAATGTGAATTATCCTATAGGTCTCTTACAGAATAAACTTCCAAAAATTGCTAGTCAACTTGAAAATACAGAAGCCGGAAAATTATTGAAAAATCCCTTATTTAACTTTGAACTCATGGGACAATCACTAGATACCTGGCATTTCTTGTTTGACCCTACTGGAAGCCAGGTTGGCATGCTTGGTAGCGGATTCAAAGAAGTTGGCGGAGCCAAGGTAGTCTCTATTTTCTCCTTAGGCGAAAGTAGTTTCAGAGAAGGAACGTTTACTGACATAGAACAAGACGCCAAGGCAACTATTGACGGGGTTAATGCAGATATCCATACATTAACTGCAAAGCCAAGCGGTCAAATCCAAATAGCAGGATTTGCACAAGCTAGATCGACACCTAGTGGTGAATTTGTTACTGTTAGTGAAGATGCTCCTCAGGGAACAAGTACTGCAACGGGGGGTTTTCCAATACAAGTCTTGCTCGTCCTGGGTGGGATGATGGGCGCCGTAGCTGTGTTCGTTTTATTGAAAGCTAGAAAATAGGTAGTTTCTAAATCATTTATAGGATTTTTTGGCGTCCAACTAGTCACGATTAATGGTTATTTAACAAACTTATTAGTCAACACTTTCAACAAACTTCTAATTGATAACTTGTTATACCAAGGCCCGACTCTCTGATGCACGTTCATCTCTGATAAATTGACCGAGATCTGCCAATGTAGTAACTGTAACCGTCCCTTTAATGCTTAAATGATTGGGACTGTACCGAGTCCTTCCTATTCCGATTGCTTCATTGCGAGTATTTAATATAATCACAAGCTCGTTTTCCTTACTTGCATTGTGTTCAACGATTGAATCGCCAAATACATCCCGGCCATAAACAACAAGGGATTCTCCTTTAGGGTTGACTTTTACAAATTGAAACTTGGTTCCCTTATTAGCAACTATTTGAGCCATCTCTAAAGATGGCGTGAAACGCTTTCCCAATTCACCCATGAATAAGCCCGCGAATAAAGGCGAAGAAATCTTGGTCGGAAAGATAGAAGTGACCAAAAAGATTTGTTTTCTAGTTCCATCCTTAACCCTTACAAGGAATATTTCGTTTTCCAAGTATTCGAATATACCCCATTTTGAGAATGCCCGTCTGAGAACGGTGCACTCTTGGGGTGAAGGACTTCTGTACATATTCAATTTTTTATTCTCAATTTTGCAATATAAAACCCCAAGGTCCCGTGAATGTGTGGATAAAGCCTCTTAGTAAGTTTCAAAGAAGAATTCAATTCGTGGTCTGAAAACGATGTGAGACCATCCAACCCACACTTAACTGCCTCAATCTCAATATTATGACAGGAATTCAATAAATTGTCGATTACAAACTCGTTTTCTTCTGGCGCATAAGTGCAAGTGGAATAAATAAGAATTCCCCCCGGTTTAATGACTTTCGTGGCTGAATTCAAGAGCATATTTTGCCGTCTGGCACACTTGTCAATCTGAATAGGGGTATTTTTTCTCTTTACCGAGTTGTCCCTAGAAATCACGCCTTCGCAACTGCACGGAGCATCAAGCAAAACGCGGTCAAATTTGATACCAAGCATAGGAATCTTCATCGCATCCATTTTGTAAATATAGGTGTTTTGGATCCCACATCGCATTAAATTGAAGAAAGTACTCCTTATCCTTAAACTGCTCGAGTCAGCGGCGATTAAAATTCCTTTGTTATTCATTTTTTGCGCAATGTAGGTCGTTTTCCCGCCAGGAGCACATGTCATATCCAGGACACAGTTATTCTCTGAAACGTCCAATTCAATTACCGCTAGACATGAACTCAAATCCTGAATATAGTAATGACCCAACAGATATTCTAGAGTTGAACCAATGGAAAATGATTCTTTCTTAATTAGAAAAACCTCTGGTAAAATGGTCTTTTCAAATTCAAATCCATGATTCGTGAGTCTTGCTACTGTCCCTGCTGGGTCCGCCTTGATAGTATTAATTCTGATGTACCTTCTTGGCGGCGATTCAAGTACGCGTAAAAGATCTTTAACATTAGGAATAATATTTAGAAACCTAGAGATCATCCACGTAGGATAGTGATATTCCTTAGATAACTCCCTAGCGAGCGATGAATTACTAACAATAATAGGCACTACTTAGTACTCGACAAGGGTCCTCCATTTTAACTTAAAAGGTATTCAAATTGATAAAAAGAGAGTGTGCTAGCCGTAACCCTCCTTCTGTTTTGGACGGGATTCCGCTAAGCGGCCAACCCGGGCACATACAGGAATGTTTAGCCCTGTTTGGCCTTGCTCCACTCGGGTCGCCTGTTTCATTCCAGTATCAGTATCTTCAGGCTATCCACCATCATCATCATCTCGACTGACTGGATTTCATTTCTGTTTCGTTGCCAGCCGTCTCCAGCTAATTATCACTAATTCGAGTGCCTGTTATGAGGGAGGAGTTTCCTCTCTTCAGAGTTACCCGTGCACTAGCTCACTATATTACAGTGATCAGCCGTGTTAAATAATCTTCTTGAAAGTTAGATCTACACAAATATCGGTTACATTTTCTGCAAACTTGGCGGGAATAAACACTAAGAGTATTTGCTTAACCCCCAAATTCAGATTCCAATACACTACGCTTTTTTTGCATTTTAAATATCGAATCAGTTCTATTGTAGGCATCATCTTTAGATCTACCGAATAGAATCGACTGTAAGAGAAGATGGTTTTCTGGTATTACCATTCCTGTCTGGTCATCAGAATAGACAATTTTTAGTGTGTCACCTTGTTTTCTGGTAGCATCCGAATGAATATGTACCATGTTGGTGTCTCCAAATTCAAATCCAAGGTCCATTGCCTTCCGACGAATATCGCCCGTTCCGCTCACATTACTAAGAATCGCCACACCAAACTCGTTTTTATATATCTCCAAAAATGAATCTATTTCAGGTGCGGTTTCCTTAAATCTAACCGTCATTTGATGGACGTGCATCATTCGAGACGGAACTTTATATGCTTCAATATACAATTTAGCCTGTGGGATAAAAGACTTGACGTCTTCTTGATGATGAGGATTTTGATCCCATTCAATAGAATCCTTTACAATTTTTTTGTCTTCTAGATCAGCCCATCTTCTAATTAGAGTAATATCATATCTCTCGATCTGCTTTCCATATTTTTCAATCATCGGCTGCATAATTCTTCCTATTCCAGATACATTACAACTTCCCTGGATCACATATTTTTTCCCCACCATATCCTTAAAGTTAACCCTAGAATTATGAATTATATCGGCTACTTTTTTACTTCCAATCCTATCCTCTCCACCTTGAAATATGGCAGGCTTGTTGAGAGGTACATATAGATCAATTTTGTTATCGAATCCTAATCCGTCCTTCGCTGCGTCGATTACTATGTCACTGTCAGAAACACCGTCTCGTATTGTCCCAGATACTGAAAAACCTGCATCCTTGAATTTTGAGCTAGAGTTTTCTGGCACATATATGGGAAAATTTTTTTCAACTGCTTCAGTGAGTCTTTCGTCGATTGAATACTTCCCGATGCCAACCAATTCAATTTCTCTATCTCTAGAAAGTGCACTGGCAACCCTCCGTCCTATATTGCCAAAGCCATTTATGAAAACTTTAACCATTGTCCAATTAGCAAGTTAGATTTAAGCATTATTTTATTGTACTGTACCTTAGGAATCCACATTTACTTGATCTAGTTTTCCAGCGTTATCTGTAATACGTATAAATAAAAGACTTTACTTATTTTATAGTGATTGTCAATCGCTAGTAGTAGCTGATAAATTTTGAAGGAAATTCTCGTTATTGATAATTACGATTCGTTCGTTTATAACCTTGCACAGCTCTTAGGCCAAATGGGGACATCTCCACATGTGGTGCGAAACGACAGAATTACTGTCGAAGAAATACAAAAAATTAATCCGTCGGCCATTGTTATATCGCCAGGGCCTGGGCATCCTGCAGATAAGAAATCCTTTGGTATATGTGGCGAAGTCATATCTAAAGTTGGGCCTTATACTCCAATTTTGGGCGTTTGTCTAGGTCATCAGGGCATTGCATATGCGTTCGGAGGCAAAGTAATCAATGCAAAAAAAGTCAGGCATGGTAAGACAAGCCGAATTCAGCATTTCGGTGGCCTATTGTTCGACGAATTAGCAAGTCCCTTCGTAGCTACTAGATATCACTCTTTGGTGGCGGATCCTGATAGCGTTCCCTCCTGCTTGGAAATTACCGCCATTTCATTGGATGATGGTGAAATTATGGGATTACAACATAACAAATACCCTCTTTTTGGTGTTCAGTTTCATCCAGAATCTGTCCTTACCAAGGATGGATTTAAGATACTTCAAAACTTCGTTGATCTTCTGAAAAGGTAAATCAATGTCCGAAGCAGAATTAGTTGGTGAAGCGACTAGAAAGCTCGTTAATAAATTGAAACTGACGGATAATGAAATATTTAGCGCCACCAAAACTATACTTACATCTGATGTACCCGGGGGTTTGGTGGCAGCATTTCTGACCGCGCTGACAATGACTGGCACCACAACTAGAGAAATAAAAATCATTAGGGAAGTCTTAAGAAATGAATCAGTTACTTTTTCCATATGCACAAATGGTTCTCTCATCGATAACTGCGGTACGGGGGGGGACATGACCAGATCATTTAACATCAGTACCGCGGCTGCGATTATCGCAGCAGCTGCGGGCGCCATGGTAGTCAAACACGGAAACCGATCGGCTAGTGGGTTGTGTGGTAGTGCAGACTTCCTTGAAAGTATAGGATTCGACTTGAATACATCCGCTGACTATCTCGTTAATTCAGTAAAAAGAATCGGGATCTCCTTCTTTTACGCACCTAAATTTCATCCATCATTAATGAGAATATCTCCTATCCGAAAGCAGCTCGGATTCAAAACTGTTTTCAATATTCTCGGCCCGCTATCCAATCCTTGTAACAATCTTTCTGGGCAGGTAATAGGTATCTCCGATCCAAATTTGATTGAGCCGATAGCATCAATTATGCGGGATTCGGATATTGATAACGTCATTTTAGTGCATTCTGATGATGGTCATGATGAACTTTCAAATACATGCGAAAGTACGATAGTACAGATTAAGAATTCCGAATCTGTAAAACATCGCTTTAATCCGAAATCACTTGGTCTCAATTTGGCCCGGCCAGAAGAAATACTAATATCTTCGTTTGAGGATTCAGTCAAAAGTACGCTTCAGGTAATTTATGGTGAGGCGCCAGGAGCTAGGCAAGATATCGTTTTGCTCAATAGTTCACTCGCACTTCTAGTTGCTAAGAAGGTAGATTCCATAGAAGATGGTATCGAAATGGCGAGGAATGCGTTGAGATCTTCATCCCCAAAACTGAAATTACGACAACTGGTTAATTCATGCGGAGATTTAGCTAGACTCGAAGAAATTGAGAACATGTATGGCTTAAATAACTAATTTCAAGTCCACTGATCGAACTGCTACTGTCAACAGATACCAATCAGTAACATCGCCAATATCAAATCAATTGGTTAATTAAAAAATAGAGAAATTTTAAAACAAAAAAAAGTCTTTTTAGACCTAAATTATCTTATTCTTAACAGTTTAGGTCATATGCTTCTTATGACTACTTTCTCTTGGATTTCTTAGCAGATTTCTTAGCAGATTTCTTAGCAGATTTCTTAGCAGATTTCTTAGCAGATTTCTTAGCAGATTTAGATGCTGAACTACTTGGTCCTCCACCTATTTTGAACATTTTTGTGCCGCAAACACTACAAGTTCCTTTTGTCGCAGGTCTCCCATTTCTCATCGTTATTTGACTTTCATCATCCATTTTTCTTTTTGCTTTACATTTAACACAGTAACCTTCAGTCGCCAACATTATGATTCAAACCCTGCTTGCATATAAGAATAGCTGTTTAGACACGCCCCGGGAAATTAATCACTTCACCTCAATAGTCAATTGGCGCAGGAACTGTGGTCAAATCTCAATTTTTGAATCAAAAGATCTTACATTTCTCCCTTGATTCTAAAAATTACATCTGCTAAAATGGGAAGTTAAATTTTTATCCCATTTAATATATTCCAAATCTTTGGTGAATATTGATATTGTCTATTAGCAAAAGTCCTACGGATAGAAGTGAATGGACAGAGCTAGTATCTAGCAAGCGTCAATATTCTCAGGAACTGAGAGACCTTAGCGAAAAAATCATTGAGGTTGATAATACATCCCGTGATCTGAGTAATGATATCAGGACAGAAAGAACAAACCTTAAAGAAAGCGTTCGCAAAATAAATTTAAGTAAGGAAAAAATCTCGGTCCTCAATTCAGAACTGTCAAAAGTGTCAGAGGATTTGTCAAAGTCAAAAAGTTTCCTGACCATTATGGAGAGTAGACTTCCAAAAGAAGACGAGCAGACTTTAATGGCTAAATTGCTCGAGCTAAGATCAAAAATTGACAAAAATCCTACGGAATCTCAATATATAAAAAACGAAATGTTAGAACGTTACAAAATGATATCTATGAGTTTGGAAGCTCTGAAGGCCGTAAAAATGGTGAAAGATCAGGTATTACGGTTGAAATTAGATTCGAAGAATTTGAACGATAGAATCGTAAGAGCAGAGCAGGAAGTTTCCAACCTGCAATCAATGATAAACGAACAAATTATTTCTGTCGATAAAATGGTGGCCTCTAAAGCACTACTTCATGAAAAAAGACAATTCATAATGAGCCAATATAATCAGAGCGTCGATCTATTAGAAAAGGTAAACACAAGGCTAGACTCTCTGGCATCTGAACGCAAAGCATTTTCAGAGTCTCCGTCTAACCAGTCATCATCAAATAAGTACAAGAACCTTTTGCGTGACTTCAGAGAAAAAGCACAAGAGAAGTTCAAGGCTGGAGAAAAGCTTACGTTAGATGAGTTAAGGATGGCCTTTGAAGATGGATGATACAAAGAAGATGTGTCTCCAACTGCTCAAAATTTCCGGTTCTATTAATAATTAGATATTCTATGGACTCGATATTCTTAGAATTCTAATTGACTTACTCTTTTCTCCTTATGATCGCAGGTAGGTTTCGTGCATTTAGTAAAATTATTGAAAATAAGAAACTTTGGGTTTATTATTGTACTAAAGTTTTATTAATCTTCCTTGTGTCCCTGGAGGCTCGATCTTATACTTAGAAAGGTTCAGATTGCTGTTAAATGAAAACCTAACAATTATTCGAGGATCTTCCTTGCAAAAATCAAGTAAGTTGTGTGCCCTATCATACGCATAGAAGGTCTCGTCATTCCTTCTCTAGCCTCAATATTACGAGTAAAAATCTCAATTGCTTCAATATCCGTAAATCCACCTCTCCTCATCTGAATGGCAGTTTTTTCAATCTGATTTACTGTCGGACAAATCGCTACCACAGACCCACTGGGTTTCAAAGATTTGAAAACTATTTCGAGAACATTCCAAGGATCGCCCAAATCTATTACAGCGATATCTGCATCTACTACCTCGAGACCATGATATGAATTATGCAAATGCATCGTAACAAACTCTTGGAGGCATGCTTTTTCAAGATTCTTCCGAGCTATTTTCATAAACTCCTCATTTACATCGAAGGTGAATATATGACCATCGGGCTTCACTATGCTGGCAAAGAACGTTGTTAAAGCGGCGCTCCCTGTGCCTATTTCTATTACCTTGCAGCCATTTTTTAATCCAGTTCTAGCTGCAATAAAGCCTAAATCTTTAGGGTATACGATTTGTGTTTTCCTCTCTGACTTGATTATGAGGTCATACGTTGTTGGTTCCAATAGAAATACTGTTTTATCCTTGTTCGTAATGTATTTGGAGCCGAATTCTAGGCCAATTATATCCTTAAAATCAATTACGCCAATGTGTGTGTGTAACTTGTGTGCATTCGAAACCCTTGTTAACCACGTCTTGCCGTTTTGATAGAAGATTAGTACATTTTGGCCTTCCGATATTTTCATCGATGTCTCGAAGCAGGACACATGATAAAAATCTTACAACCAAGGGTAAATGACTTTGGGAAGGTTTTATTCAACGTTATGCGGTACCTAAAAATGCTAAAGCATGAAGGTCGCGGCTCTTTTTTCTGGCGGAAAGGATAGCACTTACGCAATTTACAAGATGTTGAAAAGCGGGCACGGGGTAGAATGCATCCTGAGCATAGTTCCAAATTCGGAAGAAAGCATGCTTTTTCATTATCCAAACATTGAATTAACATCTATTTTGGCCAAAGCCATGGAAATCCCCTACGAGCGGGTGTACTCGAATGAACCTTCGGGTGCGAGTGAAGCCATTGTCCTTCAATCTGCGTTGGGGATGATAAGACAAAAATATAAAATTGATGGTGTAATTCACGGTGGAATATCAAGCCAATTTCAACGGAGAATATTTGAGGGGGCGTGCGGCCATTTTGAAATTTCTATGATTTCACCTCTTTGGGGATGCAGTCCTAAGAAGTACATGCATGAGTTAATCGAGTCCCAGTTTAAAATTACAATTACCGGTGTTGCATGTCTCGGTCTGGGTCCAAAATGGCTGGGTAGGGCGTTAGATAAGGACCTCCTATTAGAATTAGAAGAGCTGTCATCAAAATATGGGTTTAACTTAAATTTTGAGGGGGGTGAGGCAGAAACTATAATTACAGACTGTCCCATTTTCAAGAAAAAATTAGTGATTAATGAAGGTTCAGTCCGATGGTATGGCGATAGGGGAATCTTTGAAATACGGGATGTTAGTTTAACTTCTAAATAGAAAATGCTGGAAAACCTACGTTCAAACCTTAGAACTGCTATTAGGAAAATAGTAGGCGCCTCAGATGTCAACGAGCAACTAATTGACGGTCTTTGCAAGGATGTTCAGAGAGCCCTTCTGCAGTCTGATGTAGGGGTAAGGCTAGTAGTCGAGATAACCAAGCGGATTAAGGATAGAGCATTAAATGAATTACCACCAAAAGGATTATCTAGGAAAGATCATATAGTTTCAATTCTTTATTCGGAGCTTTCTAGATTATTAGGTTATCCTGAACAAATATTCAACGTATCTGGTAGACTTACTAAAGAAGCAAGTCCGTCGATTCAGGTAATGACCGGCAAAATTAACATCATTCTGATGGTTGGTATTCAGGGAAGCGGTAAAACGACAGTTACGGCAAAGCTAGCAAGATGGTTGATAAAACAAGGTTACCGGGTAGCAGTAATAGGTGCTGATACTTGGAGACCCGGAGCACTTACTCAGCTTAAAATGAATTGTATAAAACTAAATGTTGAAGTTTATGGAGACGAGTCGATAAAAGATGCAAGCGAAATAGTTGTGAAGGGATTGCAGCACTTTGAGAACTCCGGCATTGATGTGATTATTATAGACACCGCTGGCCGTCATAAGGATGAATTGGGCCTAATAAACGAGATGAGGACCATGCGTGAGATTTCTAGCCCTGATTTGGTTTTGTTAGTAATCGACGGAACAATAGGGCAACAAGCACATAGCCAAGCAAAATCGTTCCATGAAAATGCAAGTGTAGGTGGGATTATTATTACAAAACTAGACGGGACCGCAAAAGGTGGGGGAGCTTTAGCCGCTTCGGCAGCTACGGGTGCCAGAGTACTTTTTATAGGTAACGGCGAGAGGATAGATGATCTCGAACAGTTCAATCCAACTCGATTTGTAGGGAGATTGCTCGGTATGGGAGACTTAAGAGCACTCCTTGACATGGCAAAGGAGTTGGAAACTCGTGCGAATGAAGACCAATCAAAGAGGGTTTTAAGTGGAAAGATGTCTATTGAAGATTTCTATGCTCAAATGGAAAGTGTAGGTAAGATGGGCTTTAGGAACATTCTCGAAAGCCTTCCAGGATTGTCAGGCTTTGTAAAAGACGACCAGTTAGATGTTCTTCAAGCCAAGATGGAGAAATGGAGATATATTATCCAGTCGATGACCCGGGACGAGAAGAATAATCCTGATACTATTAATGATGCAAGAAGAAAGAGGATAGCTAGGGGATCGGGGGTAATGGAGCACGATGTTAAAGACCTAATAAAAAACTTTAACAATTCGAAAACTATGATGAAACAAGCTAAAGGTAGACAAATGCATGGCATGCTTAGAAGATTAGGCATTGGCTGATTCAGCGGCGAAACTAACTCAGAGTTTAATGGATAATTTCGATCTTTGCGAAACTTGCTTTTCAACTCAGACGGGTGCAGTCCCTAACGTTGATAAACGCTCTGGACCGGAATGTTTCATTTGTAGCGGCTTATGGAAAAAAATAGAATTTTTAACAATGACAATTCTGCTAAACTCTAAAGAATATGACTTCCACACTTTTCAAATCGGCTTGAGATTGTCGCGACAAATAGTCGAAAACGAAGATTACTTGAGGGCACTTCACAAGATTCGTGGAAGGGAAAATATAAAACATGTGATGACCAAGGCGATTAGAGAAAAATTTGCAAAACTAACCGGTAAGAAACTGGAAGTATTAAATCCGGATATTGTAATAGTTGTTTCTATTGAAAACAACCACGATGATTTTGAGTTGTCGATAAGTTCAAGATCCCTCACCCTTAGAGGCTGCTATAAAAAAAAATGCCGAGGCATATCTACAGAATGTGGCGAATTAAGGATACGACCTAACGACACAGCGTGTAGTATCGAAGAAATATTAAGAAATAAACTGCTTTCTGTTACTCGAGCCGATTCTGTTTCATTTTCGTGGGTGGGAAAGGAAGATAGAAATAGCCTGGTGCTTGGTAAGGGTAGACCATTTTATGCTACTATGAAAAATCCGAAAAAAAGATTCTTAAAGCGTGACCTACATTTGGGATCAAACGATATTCGGATTAAGATTAGCAAGAATCCAATATTAATGCCCAGCAGTCTTCCTACTTTTATTTCTAGGATACGTATGATTGTAAGTTGCGGTGTTGGTGAGAAATTTGTTCCATCAGACTTGGTGGGTTTAAATAACAATAACATCTTTTGTGTAAGCTTCACGAACAGGCAGACAGTTGTTGTAAAATTGGTCTATTCAATGAGAGCCAGGAAAATCGATCAGAATAGGTTTAGTTTAACAGTAATTTGCGATGGTGGATTACCAATTAAAAGATTTGTAGATGGTTATGGAGAAACAAGACCTAACGTATCGAACCTATTGAGGAAAGATTGCAAGTGTGATATTTTTGATGTCTTAAACTTGTATGTGCAAGATTCTTATGCACCCTTTTTTTGATACCAGATTCCCTTTATTTCATGCATATGTAAAAGCTATCAAAGGAAACTTAATCCACTAGTTCACTTTCGTCACCTAGTCATCACTTTCTGGCGGGCCAGTGCCGGTAGAGTGTATCAGTCGTCTCGTACTTGATTTTGGCACTTGCCTGTCGGAAAATTAAGCGTTATAAATTCGAATTTTGTGGTTCGCCTTAACCGACTTAAGATAAGTTAACTTGTATTTTCGATAATCTTACGAAGAGTATCCCACACCAACGAAAAATATTTTTACCAGAACCCAAATAATTTGCACCCATATTATGCTAATATTGTTGAAAAATCAATCCTGTCAGGGCTTGATTTGGGTCTAGCAACATGCGGGAAGTCCAGACCACGACATTTCTAGGTCCATAAAGGAGGTCTAAAGAAAATAAAATCATGGTAATACAGGGACTTACTTTGTCCGTGGTTAAACACTTATTGAAGCTAGCAATTAATTAGTTATTTAATTAAGAACATGCCGTATGACTACCATTTTGGAACTTTTGCAATTATTTATCGTTAAAATGATTAAACGTTAAAACCCAGGGAAAACCAGACCCTCTTGAAGGCCAAAAATGTCTTACGAAATTGGCAGCAAGCCAATTGGCTAAGGATAAGGTTGATGGATAAAATATAATTTCGATATAAGTTCGGCATAATCAATACCATTTTCTTTCATTAATCGAGAAATGAAATATATCTTAATGTATGTGTTTAATAATGACTGTTACTGAATCAAGACTCCCTCTACCTAGTGGAAATTCTTTGATATTTTTCCTTCTGAGTTCTACTGAGTAGGTCCTGAAAAGGATTAGGTATCATCAGTATTACCAATATTCACTGGATTTTCGAATTCACCACTCGTCTAATAGGGGGCGATTGTCAGTATGGCTGACTCATTTAGCCTATAGCCATTTGATATCATTTCTCATAATCACTCAAAGTTAAATAAGAATGCCAAAAAATAACTTTGGACCATTAATGTAGAATGTTAAATGATTTGTTAGTCCCTTTGGAAATTTGTAATAAAATCAGAAGCAAAATTAGTATACGAATATGGACTCAATGAGGGTTACCATATTCAAGAACTACAATTATTGATTTAGTACGAACTGTAAGGAGGAAAAATCAATTATGAATGATGGGAGTCAGGAGATATTAAAAATGTTAGCCCTGTTCTTGTTTTAAAATATATTATAAGTATGTTTAAGTAAGAAAAAAAGGTGTTTATTAAAAAAAAAGAATGATTTTATTAGGCTAATAACACAGCGCGACGTGAAGAATATCGGCCATAATTTTGCCTCTATTTCTTAGGCTTCTCTTTATGACCGAACTCAGTAAATCCACACTTACCACAGGTACTTCTGTCAGAATGCTGACCCATGTAAACCCCTTTTCCACACCTCGGACAATCCCTTTTCTTCCGAACGAGGGCACCTTTGGATATATCGAAAAATTTGTAAATCTGAACTTGCCCTCGCTTCTTTTTGGCTGACACTTCTAGCACATCTCCATATAGTTTGGATAGTAAGTTCTCATTTTNCTAATTAACACACCTACTTACCTGGTTTTGATTTTTCCAATAGTGCTTGCTTTGCCTTTATTTTCGCTGCTTTTTCATCATCAATTATTTTTTTCCTTTCTGCTTTGGGTAAAATTCGCAGGTTTCTGAATCTGGGAACAATATGCTTAATCGCGTCATCGCTTTGATAAATGTGGAATTTTGCTTCAATGTCATTGTTGCCTTGACTACAATTCATATTTATTGGAATGACTTTGCTCGCATCGGAGCCATTTTTCTTTGCGATTAACTGGATAGCATCAGCTTTATTCAATATTCCAGCTGCACCCTTCAAAATTATTTTTAGTTCCTTTCGTTGCATCAAACGATTATCATATTCTTTCAGTACAACTACTTCGGTCTCCAAGACTTCGTAATTCATTACCATACTCATATAAGGATTTCCCAGAATGCAAATCACATAATGACCTGTAAACACGGGTGCTGATAACCCACGTTAATTATCAAATCAAGAAGACTTGGACGGTTGAATGATTAAATTAGAAATCAAATCTAATATTTAGGGGTATTTCTTTGGCGTAAAATATGATGACTATGAGCGGGCCCGACGGGCTTCGATCCCGTGACTACTAGCTTCGGAGGCTTATGCCGAATGATATTTTAGCACCCTTTCCTGACTAGGCGACGGGCCCTAAAGCGCTTAGGAGTCGTAAATTATTTGTACTTATCTTTTTCGATTAGGATTTCAAGGTTGGGCTAAGATAAATACCTGTTAGTGAGACTTCATGGTTTACAGTCGAATAAGGGTGAGGACAGGTTAATATGACAGCCTATTAGTATCTTGGGACAAAAACTTGCAGCTTGTTCAATAGATTCATTTGCGATCCCACCTCCTCGTTCTTATCCATCGTACGATAAGTTTTTAGACTAGAACATTAAAGGATGCCCTCAAGATAATATATCTCTTGTTGGCTTAGCTTTGGTTAGCATAAGTGTAAGCGAATTGAACAAAATTGAAGGATTTGCAGTTGACATAGATGGAACAATCACTGAAAATGGAAATGGCGTTATCTATTTGCCAGCTGCTTCAAAACTAAGATTTCTTTCAAAATCAGGATATAAAGTAATTTTTGTAACGGGAAGGTCTTCGGTCGAAGCGTATTATTTGTCCGTATTTTGCGGAACGACTAAGGTTGCTGTTGGAGAGAACGGAGGGGTAATTGCAACCGGGCCCGATGAATTTACTATTTTAGCAGACAAAGAATTGTGTCTGGAAGGATATTATTATCTAAAGCAAAGGATACCTAGTCTTAAGTTAAAACCTGTCTTCCATAGGCTCTCAGAAGTTGTACTTGCTAGAACTTTTGACTTGGATCTGGGAAAATCACTAATTGACGAGAGCGGTCTAAGCGTCAATCTAACTGACAGTAAATATGCGTATCACATTAATGAGGTGGGCACAGATAAGGCGAGTGGACTGAAAAGAGCATTGAAATTGTTGGATTTGGATCCAGAAAAAATGGCTGCCATAGGTGACAGCGAAACGGACATACCCTTGTTCAATCTCTGTGAGCTGGGGGTCGCTTTAGGTCATTCGCCGTTGTCTGTAAAAAAGAGCGCGACTCATGTTGTTGAAGGAGAATCGGGCAAAGGATTATCTGATGCAATCGACTATATTTCATTAAATTATCTCAGAAAAGGAATATGACATTTAAACTCTTCACGGACGAAGTTGATCTTATAATAAAGAAATCTCTCGAACGAATAGGTTACGGTAGTCAAAATTATAATTTGCTTGAACCTCCGAGAACTGAATATGGCGATATTACATGTAATGTGGCTTTCATCTTAAGTAAGAAGTTCGCGAAATCACCATACGAAATAGCATGCCAAATTGTCAAAGGATGGTCCGACTATCGCCACGAGACTGAGCATAAAATTAATTATGTCAAGTCGGTAGAAGTACATAACGCCGGGTACATTAATTTCACAGCAAATTTTGACTCATTGGGAGCTATGACTTTGAGTACCATTTTAGAAAATAAAGCATTCGGATTTGATGACATTGGAAAAAGGAAGAAGGTGATATTAGAGCATACTAGTGTTAATCCGAACAAGGCTCTACATATAGGCCATCTTAGAAACGTAATACTGGGTGATACTCTTTACAGACTTCTTAAACAAACAAACCATGACGTAATTGTGACGAATTATATTGACGACTCTGGTTTACAGATCGCCGATATAGTAGTTGGGTTTCAATATGCAAAATTTCCAATAGACCCTAGCGACAAAACCGTAAAATTTGATAGATACTGTGGCGATGAGATATACGTAAAGGTTAACAATTTGTACAAAGTTGATTCATCACTCCTAAAAATTAGGACTGAAATCCTTCGCCAACTTGAGACTGATGATAACGAAGTATCATCATTTGCTTCGAAAATAACTAGGAAGGTTTTAGAATCTCAACTTAAGACATGCTGGAGGGTTAAGTCTAGATACGACCTTCTAACTTTTGAATCCCATATTCTTCATTCAAATTTGTGGCAGCAGCTTTTTCAGATCTTAAAGACGAGAGGGATAATAGAATACAGATCTCAAGGGAAAAACGCGGGTTGTTGGGTGTATGTAACGAAGGACGGGTCTGACGAAAAGGTCATCGTTAGAAGTGATGGAACTGCAACGTACATTGCAAAAGATATTTGCTTCGCTGGACTCAAAATGGGATTAGTGAAGGACCCTTTAAAATACTCTATTTTTTGCAGTCAATGGGATAATACAGATTTATGGACTACTACAATTTTTGACAAAAATCTCGATGAAGGTATGTTTCAAAAAATTCATAACCCCATAGGAAGCAGTTCTATTCAAAAGTATTTTTTTCCAGGCGACCTAGCTATCACGCTCATAGATGAGCGCCAAAAAAGGCTTCAAAATATTATAGAAGAGATACTTGATAGGATAGCAAGTCATGGTTCTAAGTATCTGGGATTATCCTATGGAACTGTTACCCTTAGCGCAAAAACAGCTAGACAATTAAATTTACAAATAGACTCCAAGGCAGAGTCAGTAAACATGTCTGGAAGGTCCGGAATAGCCGTTAACGCAGACTTTGTACTCGATCTACTCTATGATAGGGCTAAACAAGCCGCGAGGGAGAGAAATCCCTCCCTTTCAGGAGAGGAACTTGACAAAATAGCCGGGGATATTGCGGTTTCGGCAGCTCGGTATAATTTACTGAAGTATGATGTTGAAAAGATGGTTAAATTTGATTTGGAAGATTCAATCAGTCTCGAAGGGGATTCGGGACCATATATTCAATATACACATGCACGCATATGTAGCTTGGTAGATAAGTCGCAGCTTAATGACAAAATAGGTTATGAGATGAATGACATAAAACAAGTATCTGAGGCACTTGAAATGAGGGAAGAACACGACCTGTTTAGACAGCTGTCTAAGTTTGAAATATCCGTCTCGGAAGCTGTAAGAAATTATGAACCTAAAATTCTGACAGTTTATCTCCATAAATTGGCAACCCTCTTCAACATTTACTACGAGAAAATTCCGATAGCAAAGGAGCGAGATCTTAGATTGGCACAGGCAAGGATATTGCTCTCTGTGGCGGTCAGAATTGTCATTTCCAGTGGCTTAAGTGTCCTGGGAATGTCACCACTCGAACGGATGTGATCTTAGTTTTAGTAGTTTGGCCGTTATACTTAGGGCTTTATTAAAGAGGATTATCGAATATTTTCGATTCGATCCACTGTACACGTGCTTACGACTGGATTATAGATCCTTAACTCATCACACATTTTTACAACATCACCCTTTGCTCTCGTCCTAGATGCTGCGTTAACTCCAATCTTAAGACATTTTGCCGATCGAACAGATTGAACGAATGAATAACCACCCTTTAAGATTAGGTCCTGATAAACTGTTTGACCTTCAGGATCATCGATCTCTTTCTTATTTTCAATCAAAACAGTAACAAGGAATTTGGCCACGTATCTCGCTTGTGAAGGCAATAATTTAATCTTTACATGGAATAATATTTACTGAACAAAGCGAAAATAATGTCATGCAGACACTTTTAATACAAAAGGCATGTTACTATTATTGAGAAGCTGCAAGGTTCGACAGTAAGATTAGTCAGATTCTCAAGATTTTTGCAATGGGATCTATATCCTCTCATCACCATATTCCTCCAAAATTGCGTATTTCTGGTGATGTATGTTATTTCAGTGATCTAACCTCAAAGGGACGTCATTTTGATAATATTCATTACAAACGGTGTAATGGCAATAAAAACAGAATATTTGATGAATTTAACGAAAGCTTTAATTACCTAAGTGAAAATGCTGGTTGGTTCGTAAATAAAGTATGTGGTCATGTAGCTCAGCCTGGTTAGAGCGAGGGTTTTGTAAACCCTAGGCCGTGGGTCCAAATCCCACCATGACCTCTCCTAATAACCGGATATTCGGGAGTTCGAGTCAGGATAATGAAATCACTTGATTAAGGACTAATTAATTTATTGCATATTAAGATTCAAGTATGACTAGTATCATTAGGCTTTGCCAACGGTGGTAGCGAAAACTACAAACGTTTTTTTAGGTATGATGTGACAATTATTACGAATCTGCAAATGCCAGAAATCCAGAATATAAAGGTGAATAATCGCGTTTACAAGGTCGCTATGAACGACCAAACTAGAATGTACGCCATGAAGCTTAAACGGCTGTATATGCAAAGTTATACTGATGTGGATAGCTTCGATGAAGTCAGCTCCGAGATTTCGACAACATTAAATAACTTACTAAAATTTGCCTTATCTCCAGAAGTGCTAGAGGAAGACATGGATGGCGCTGTTAAACAAGTGCTTACCATGGTTGAAAAGAACCAACGAAAGTGAAGACTTTCGCAGGTGCCTCCCTTACTTGGGCAATGACCTGGATTTGACTCATAATACCGACGATATATTACCATTACCAGATATTGAAACACTTGATAAGGAAAATCTTATTTTAATTAATATTAAATTTATTACCTTAGTGGATTAATACGCCGTTTAATTAACTGTAACCGCAAGACCTTCTTCAGCGGTTACATTCAGAGTTTTATACTTATAACATAGTTTCAAATTGGAGTTAGATAGCGGATGTCATTTAATACTAAGTGGATTAGACCTCAGGCCGAAAGCGTTGGTATAAAGATATTGGAGAATATAAAGCCTCAACCTCCCCTTAAACCCCGTATTGAAGAGGCTCAAAAGAAGCTCCAAATCCAGATCAGTAAGTTGGACAATATATCGGTTAAGATGGATGAGAAAGATCAATTAATTTTTAAGAGAGTGGTTCAGGCCGTACAAAGCCACGAAGCTCAGTATGCTAAAGTACTTTCTGCAGAATTAGCGCAGATACGCAAAATGTGTAAGATGGTAAATTCTGCAAGGCTCGCACTTGAACAAATTCATTTGCGCCTAAATACTATAACAGAACTTGGAGACGTAGTTGTCACTCTAAGCCCAGCAATGTCAGTCATCAAGGGTATTCAAAATGGCCTAACCTCTATGATGCCAGAAGCGGACCAGTCCCTTTCACAAATATCTGATTTGCTCGGTGGCATATTGGCAGATTCAGCCCAAATACCAGCGGCTGAAATCAATAATAGCAAGGTCATGACTGAAGATTCACTCAAAATTATTGAGGAAGCTACTGCAATAGTGGAACAAAGTATGAAGGAGAAGTTCCCAGATCTCCCCTCAATTGATCTCGACAACAAAGATCCTGAAGCAAGCATATACTGACCAGAGTTGTAGGACAGTCCAGATAGATACTTAAAGTGGAACACTTTGGACTTGAAGGAGTCGTCCGCTATGCAATCCTTCTCACCTCTTTCTTTATTCTGCATATTGTAGCATAGCTATACCCTTTATCCCTGTAGGTACGAATCATTGACTTCCAGTTCGAGAGTCTCCACCTAGCTTGTTCCTTTGTTAACATTTTAGTTTCACGCTTAACCTTACTTTTTCTTCCTAATAACAGATAACCCTTATCTTGTGCAACCTTTCTTTTGTATGCAAACTTAAGCCCTGCCAACAAAGACTCTGTGGGCAACTCCTTAAGATAATGCTCAATCTCTTTTATCGCAAGATCAGTAGCTCTTACTTTAAGAATAATTTCCTTTCGCACATATAGAACTTGCTTAAATAAGCAATAAACCTTGCTAAATTCGAATTTTGCAATATTGTATTAGTGCGGATGTTACAAATCAAAAATTCTCGAAGATACAATTGAGGTACAAAATGCACCGAGACTTGAAAAGCTCCATTTGTAGATAAAGAATTCAATTCGTTTAGGTTAAGATTCAAAAAATAATCGTGTTTTAACTTTTTCTAATACCTGGAGTGCCTTTAACAATTGCCGTTTTCCATGCGTTGCTGTCAATGATAGTCTTATGACTGAAGACCCCCTTTTCACGCTGGGGTATTTCATAGGATAAATAAACACTCCATTTTTTAAAGAAATCGCGGCGAATTTTGATGCCAAAATTTCGTCGCCTATTTGAATACATATTATTTGGGTATTGGAAGTCCCAATATCAAATGAATGATTCTTTAACCATTTTCTAACCATCTCAATATTTTCAAAGAGTCTTTTTTGGAGATTCCCAATCTTTGCAAGTCGGATCGAAGCGAAGGACGCTTTGCAAATATTACTCGGCAGCGCAGATGTGAAAATAAACTGTCGCGATTTGTTTATTAGTAATTTCTGAATGTCTTTTGAGGTGGCAGCATATCCGCCAAAGCATCCTAATCCTTTGCTTAAGCTGCTTATGTGCACATCTACTAAGGAATTGACTTTTAAATCTGATGGCATTCCTCTTCCGCATGGTCCAAAGACAAAATCTCCATGGGCGTCATCAACCAATGTCAAAGCTTGATGTTCGCTCGCAATTTTGGATATTGACTTCAGATCTGAGACCTCCCCAGTGATACTAAAGACTCCCTCGGTAATTACGATATTTTTTGATCCCCTGTTTCCATTCATTAACTCATCTAGATGTGTCGAATCGTTATGCCGAAAAACCAATATTTTCGCCCCGCTTAGACGACACCCGTCTACAATACTTGCATGATTTAATTCGTCACTAAAAATGATCGATTTCTTATCAGCAATCGCCGTTAGCGTACCCATTACTGCCGTATAACCACTTGGGAAAACTAGAGCTGATTCAGTTCTTCGGTGTTCAGCCAATCTACATTCCAGATCAGATATTTCAGGACTGTTTCCTGCCACCAACCTAGAACTGCAAGGAGAAACCTCACCGACGCAACGAACAAGTTCCCTAATTACCTTTGGATGCCTTGAAAGTCCTAGGTAATCGTTTGAGCTTAAATTTATTGCCTTCCTTCCATTAATCTTTGCATAAGAATTAAAATTACGAACTAGGCGTAATCTTCTATATATAGCCTGGGACTTTAGTGCTTGGAGTTCACTTTTAATGAAGCCTTGGTTGTCTTCCAATTTCTTCGATCATCAGAGAATCTTGACTCATCTCGCTTCCTTCAGTTGTTAGATAACCCCCAGATATTATACCGTTAGCACCAGCTGTCAATGCTAGCCTGCCATTGTCCATAAAGTGCACCTCTCTACCGCCAGCAAGTTTCAATATTGTCTTTGGCATGATAAAACGCCAAACTGCTATTGTTTTTATTGCTTCCTCAGGAGTTATGGTATTCATTGAAGCCAAGGGAGTGCCTTCTTGGGGTATCAATATATTGATAGGTACTTCGTGAGGTTCTAGTTCAGCCAAAGAGAATCCAAGTTCAACTCTCTGGAGCCTACTCTCTCCCATACCGATAATACCACCGCAACAGAGCTCTAGACCTGATTCCTTTACATTCCTTGCTGTCTGAATCCTATCATCAAAGTCGTGAGTAGTACATATCTGAGAAAAGAAACTTTTTGAGGCTTCAAGGTTGTGATTGTATCGTTTAACTCCTAGAGATTTAAGCTGATTAGCCTGCTCTAATGTCAAAAATCCTAAAGATGCATTAATGTTGATCTTAATTTCCCTTTTCAGATCTTTTATTATGTTACAGATTTGCCTGAATTCCTTTTCCGGGGGCCCTCGATACGCACAAACTAGACAAAAACTAGAGGCGCCACTTCGTTCCGCCTGTTTTGCTTTATTAATCACTTCTCGTGAAGATAGAAGAGGATATTTTGTAATACCGGTACTATAAAATGAAGATTGAGAACAAAAAGAACAATTCTCCGGACAGTTCCCTGATTTGGCGTTTAGTAAAGCTTCAACGTCGATCACAGGCCCATTAAATGATATCGTAATCTCATTCGCTGCTTGTGCAAGTTGAAAAATATCCCGAATGCCGATAAGCTTTTCAGCTTCCTGAAATGTGATTCCAATTCCATCAGTAACCTTTTTCATGCATGAAGAAATAAATTCTCGCTCCAGCATCGACTAAACTCCACATGACCCATACTTATGTTTTGGTACATGAAAATGGTTAAGCTGAGTTCATGCCTCTATTGTAATTGATAAACAAAGAACTAAATTTCACTCCTTTTCTGCGACAGAAAAATGGCTAATTGTTTGATAATGCTCACTAAATATATTTTAAATTTACTGAATCTTACTAGCAAGGCGATTCTAGTATTAACAAGTCTATCGATAAAGTCATCGTAATTTCCCATGTGCGAAAATCGTCATTTTTCGAGTCAGATAATTTTGTTTAAAAAACGACCCTTTAATAAACAGTTTGTAAAGTAGTACCTTTAATCGACTAACAATTAAGAATATAGCAGAGACTGGAAATTCAAACCCCCTTTTTAAACAGTTCATATTTTTTGACCATTCTATAATTAACCCCTATTTAAAATTCCTAAAATGTGCCATACGCTTTTGGGTATTTGCGAGTAAGCACTGAAGAGCAGACGGTATTAACCCAACAACTATCTATCAAAAAGTGGGCGTCAGCGAATAGTTATGATATCTTAGATTTTTATGAAGATCCTGCTACTAGCGGAAAAATCGCCGCCACTAACCGGCCTGGATTTAGAGCCATGTTGGAAATAGTAAAAGAAGAACGAGTTGATGCGATAATTGTTTATGAATTGTCCAGGGTCGGAAGAACTTTTTGGGAAACTTTGGATGCCATCAAAGCTGTCGAACAGTATACGCCATTGATTTCGTGTTCGCCAAAGGAATCTTTCCTTCAGACTACTGACGCGAGTATTAGAAAACTTATGATAGGTATCTTAACATGGGTCGCCGAAAGGGAGAGAGAAATTTTAATTCAACGTACAAAAGACGGAATGGTAAGAGCCCGGGAATTCGGAAAAATGATCGGCCGGCCTAAGAAAACACTAGATAAGGATCAACTTATCCGCCTACTGTCCCAGGACCTTCCAAAGAATGCTATTGCTCAAAAGCTAGGGATCTCTAAAGCAACGTTTTATAAGGAGCTTAGGAGACTGTCGATTTAGTCAGGCCCCTACCAAGCTACTTTGGATAAGTTTAACAATTTCTTCATATACGCTTATGAGTTCTGACAGCTCTTTCTTACTAATGGCTAGAGGAGGTATGATTGGTATTATGTTACCTAGAGGTCTTACATAAACACCACGTTTTAAAGCTTGTTCAGCAATGAACTGACTTATTGGCGTATTTCCGAGTTTCAATATAGGCTTACTAATTTTTGGATTCTCTATCTCTATAGCACCGAGCAATCCTTTGTACCTAACATCTGCAACAATGTCTAAGTTCATCAAGGGTTCAAGCAATTTCCCAAGGTATAAGGAATTTGCCTCTATTTTGTCTAAGAGCTTGAACCGCTTGTACAGGTCAAGGTTTGCCATTGCACAAGCACATCCTACTGAATGTCCAGCGAATGTGTGACCATGAAATAAGTGTTTGTTGTCTTGATATTTTCCGAGGAACGCATCGAAGATCTCCTGAGTTGTTAACGTTACTGCCAGGGGGAAGTACCCTCCCGTCAGTGCCTTCGCATAACAAACTATATCCGGTTTTGATTTTTGTGAAACATATTCGCATAAGGTTCCAAGCCGTCCGAGACCGGTCGCGATTTCATCAAGTATTAGAAGCACCCCATATTTTTTACATAATTCACTCAACTTCTTCTGAAAGCCTGGAGGATATATCCTTACACCGCCAGCGACTTGAGCACCGCTCTCCATTACGAAGGCAGCTGTAACATGGGCGTGTTTCATTAGGGCTTCCTCTATTGACTCAAGACACTGTTCTGAAGAAAATTCTAATTTTCCATTACTTTTTGTGGAGTTTGGATGTCTTATTGTCGGAGAAGGAAGGTATAAAATCTCTTTCATTAGCAACGATTGATATGGCGAAAAAAAACGATTTATGTACCCAACAGACATGCATGCTATCGTGTCGCCATGATAGCCGTTCTTAAGAGACATAAACATTGTCTTTTCTGGGCTTCCCAAATTCTTCCAATATTGTACTGCAATTTTAAGGGAAACTTCTATAGCACACGAACCGTTATCGGTGAAGAATACCTTATGCATTCCTTTTGCTATCTTCACAATTCTTTCTGCAAATTTAAGAGAGGGTACGTTCGCTAATCCAAAAATTGAGGAGTGTGGTACGAGATCAAGTTGTTTTTTCATTGCTTCAATTATCTGTTTCTTGCTATGTCCCCAAACGTTGCACCACATGTTGCTTATCGAATCCAGAATCTTGTTTCCTTGCTCATCGACCATGTGAAACCTTTTTGCGGAGGAAATTATTTTTATGCGGCCTTCGTTCCAATCCATCATTTGGGTATACGGATGCCACACGTATTTCTTATCAATAAAACCATTCCTCAATTCAACAAGTATAGTGCCTAGGTATTATTATTACCTTCTTTGTCCACGAATTGATCGCACCTTTTGATCCCTCGCCATGATTCTGATTTTATATCTTTCAATTATGGCATTCAAATGAATTGATTTATTAGTTGAATTAGATTTATTAGGAATGGTCAAATAAGATAGAATTTGATGAAGACAAAAATATCAATAATTTTGCTATTGATTTCGTTGGTACTCCTAATAGTATATGGCTTAGACGTCATTTCAGCTAATCGAATTAAGGAGAACGTAGCGAATGATACTTCCATTAAGGAGAATGCAGTTTCAACTTCCGGTTTTTTAAAATTGAAGGAATCGGTAAGAGGAGGTGTGCTTGGAGGCGGCGGAGTAGTCCTATCTGTTTTGGCATTCTCGATATCTTTACGAGAAAAATCCAGTATAGTTGTGATCCTCTTGCTTATTAACGGCGCATTAATAGTAGGTGGAATGACAGCACTTTATATCCAGAGCCTGCAACAAACAACCATAAAAGGGCACTTTGCTACAGTTTTCGGAACCATGGCATTGGGATTTCTTTTGGTTGCTTTGGGAATAGTGAAGTTTCGGGTAGCTAGTAATAGGAAGATAGAAAATCGAAGTTAATGGAAATATTTGATATCAGGTTAGCTTCATACCTACCTGATTGCGAGCTTAAATTACTATACTGAACCTGGACATGCCAATCCGGACATATATTTCATAATTCGAATTATGAAATAATATGATAATCCTAGGTATTTCGAAGCAGATTAACACAACATTTATTTTGAGTCCTCATTTTTGTTATAATGCGCCGCTGTAGCTCAGCATGGTAGAGCAAATTCATAACATCATAATTGAGTTATGAAGCTCAGCTGGCTGTTAACCAGTGGGTCATCAGTTCGAGTCTGATCAGCGGCGCTTTTTCGTTAATTAACCTTAGACATTTTGTTTCACCTTAATTGTTTGCTATATCCATCAATTTTGTATTATTTTTCCTGATGTCGCTATAGAAAATATGCCCTAGATAGACATTCCTTGGTCACGATTCAAGAAGTTTATCTTTAATTCAAGTCCAATATTGCATAATTCGAATTATGCAATATTTGTTTTAGAATAAAAAATATTTGACCAGGAAATTCACTATCTACTCCATATTAGGTTGACCGGATAGGAGTTATCAGAGTTGTACAGCGAGATTTCACTCCTGGTGACCTTTACATACAAATAACTAAATGTTGCATTTATTCGAATTAAAATACCAGAATGTCTAGGGCAATCGCGTCAGCAAGTAAATCAAGATGACGAGAAGCTACGATATAACCATTCTTGATTTCGCTTCGGGAAATCCATCTATTGGAAGAAGAAAATAGTCTCTCCTTTCTAATCTTTTTCTCGATTGCCTCAATATCAAGCTCCATTTCTTGAATTTCTTCAGTTGACGTGAATCTAATCGTCAAGAGTATTTTTTTAACAAGCACTCGTTTACCAAATCTTTGAGAAAAATCACGAGCCAATTCGTCTATCTCTGCCAGTTTTATTTTTATCTGTGTTTTATTCAGAGCGTCGCGACTTGTTAAGAGCCTATCATCGATAAATCTTTCATACGCCAATCTAATTATAATTCCCATTGCTGACTAATAAAATATTACCTCGAATTTCAAAATCATATTAGTATTCCTCATCAATATTAACTTTGATCGTGATTGTCGACTATACTAAATTCATAAAACGGACATAGATTATTTCTAATTCCACAACGCTTTAAGAGTACAGATTTGTTGACCGAAACTAGGCCCCCTACTACAGATCCTATAAGACGGATTCCCCCAATGTCGATTAGTGCATATATATTTTCAGCGCCCAGTTCAACGAAGTCAGATTGGGTGTGTTCCAAAATTATACCTTTGGGATCGGCTTTGACCATTTCGATTTCGCTATTATAGCACATATTGCAAAAAAAAGTTGGAGGCCAAACTTTGCGGTGGCAGGCAGTGCACGTGGGTATCCTTAATTCTCCTTTTTTAAGATAGTAAAAGAAATCCTTCAATGTTCGCCGCCCAGAATGATGACTGCGGCGGATGAGCCAGCAGCTGCTAAGTTATGTACTAATCCAAGCCTGTGCGGCGTTTGAACTTGTCTACCTTGGGCACTTCCCGTTAGTTGTTCTACAATTTCAACAGTTTGGGCTATTCCTGTTGCACCTAATGGGTGGCCGGAACCCAGTAATCCGCCTCTGGTGTTAGTCATGTTATTGCCGTTAGTAACATACTCTCCACCCTTTCCTTTTGCGACCAAGTCCAAGTCTTCATAAGAAATTATCTCCATAATGGTGAAAGCATCATGAAGCTCTACTACATCAAGGTCCGTTGGTCTTACTTCTGCCATGTCATAGGCTCGTCTAGCAGCGATTTTTGCTGATTTCAAAGAAGAAAGATCGTCGCTTATTCCTGAAAAACTGGCTGAGCTAACGTAACTGCCAATCCCCCTAATCCATACAGGATTATCGGTAAATTTCTTTGCCTTCTCCTTGTTTGCTATTACTACAGCAGACGCCCCATCGCATACATAGGAACAGTCCATTAACTTGATTGGACCAGCAATTTTCTTTGATTGGAGAACTTGATCGAGAGTAATCCCCTTTGAATGAATTGCAGAGGGATTTTTCATTGCGTTGTTACAATTTTTTACTGCAACCGAAGCCATTTGTTCTTCAGTTGTACCAAATTTGCGCATATGGGATTTTGCAAATAGCGAAGCCCAATGAACTGGAAATGGGAATTGTCCCCTGGTTACGTCCCAATTCAATCTTTTGCCTTGTGTGTTTTTCAAGTCAGCGCCTACCACGAGTACTGTTTCGCATAAGCCTGCCTTTACAAAAGAATAGCCAGATATGATAGCGTTTGTTCCGGAATTACACAGATTATCAATTCTTTGGGAAATGTTTGATTTTATTCCGAGATACTCGCTTAGAATAGTTGAGCCATACTGGATGTCCGAGGTTGTGGAAAAGAGCACGCAATCAATCTCATCTTTAAGATCAGGATATTGCTTAAATATGCTTACACAAGGTTCACATGCTAGATCAAGAAGAGATGTTGATGAATCTTTTCTAAATTTCCCACTTATACCGGTAACAATTCCGACTTCAGACAAGTGTGATTAATGATAATGATTGACTAATTGATTCCTCAGGTTTTCCCACCGGATTAATCTGCATTATCGGTAACGATATTCCGGTGGTCATAAATCTCCGAAGCGAATCCATACAGTCTTCTTTGGTTCCAAAGATTGTTAGAGACTTTAACATTCTTTCTGGTATACACCTAGCGGCTACTTCAACACCTTTAGTATTATAATTTTTCATAATTAGAGAAACTTCCCTCTTAAAACCATTTTTTGATAAAAATTCTCGGTAGTATTTTCCGACAGATATGTAAAAAGCAAGTGTCTTTGCAGCTCTGTCTCGTGCCATTTCCCAATTTTGTTCCGAAACTGCCGTAATAAATACACAGCATATTTCAAAATTTTTTTTGGATGATTTCTTGTTTAAGGAATTGATACGTCTAACAGTCTCTCGCAGTTTTAAGAATGGATGAAGATATAGGATTATGCCGTTTGAGATTCTTGTCGCAAGATCAACCATTTGATTGTTTACTGCCCCAAGAAAAATGGGAATACTTATCCCTGCCGGTCTATTCAATATTCTAAAGTTCCTGATTCTAAAGAACTCGCCGCAATAATTAACCTTTTGACCAGTTAATATAAGTCTTAAACATTCAGTAAATTCATTAATTCTTCGTAAAGGACTCTTAAATTTAGTACCATGCCAGTTTTCTGCAAGTGCAGGAGTTCCTACGCCTAGACCTATGACTATGCGACTAGGTGCTAAATCATGGAGCGTAAAAGCGGCCATTGCAGTGGTTGCTGGCGATCGAGAAGCTATGTTAACAACAGAAGTACCAAGTTTAATATTAGTAGTTACCTGAGAAATGGCCCCGAGCATACTGAAAGCCTCCCTACCCCATGATTCAGGAATCCAAATTGAATCAGCTTGCTTGACTTTATCTGCCAACTTTGCAAACTTGATTACATCAGTACTTGTAAACAAGCTACTGGGATTTAAACCAATTCTAACTTTTCTAGTCCTCATTTCCCAATTAATTTATTCAATACTCCAATTTCCTCCGTAGCTTCTTCTACGTCTTTGTGAGAGTCAATTGAACGCCAATAACTTTCAGCATACTTTAGAGCCTTTAATTTACGCTCCTTAGCTAAAGATGGCAATGTCGTGAGCTCAAAATTTCCTAGTAATGGGAGATATCTAAATACTTGAGGAGAAAAGAAGTAGATGCCTGCATTTATCCACTTATCCTTTATAGACGGCTTTTCTATGAATTGCGATACAATGTTACCTTTGGTTTCTACTATTCCAAAAGTACTTCTCAAATTAACTAAAGCAATCGAATTACTTCCTAAATCGCTTAATTTGATTAGATTAATATCCGTCAAAATATCTCCGTTAATGACAAAGAATCCCTCATCTTGCAAATCTAACACTATTTTTTCTCTTGCATTTCTTAGTGCACCACCGGTGCCGAGGGGCTCTTCTTCTGAAATGTAGTCAATTACCACGTCAAACTGTCTGCCATCATTTAAATGTGTAATTATTTTTTCTTTTAGGTGGCCAACGCAGACGACAATCTCACGTATTCCAAACCTTGAAAGCCATTGGATCTGTCTTTCAATAATGGGTATATTTTGAATCTCTATCATCGCTTTAGGACGGTCATCGGTTAACGGTCTAAGTCTCTTACCCATGCCACCGGCAAGAATTACAGCCTTCAATGAGTAATGGTCTGGAGGGTTTATATAAAAATTATCCGCAAATAAATCCCTTCAAATCAATCAATTAAGCGACATATTTGACTCTAAAATATTTAGTTAACAACAAAAACGGATGTCGATAATTTTAGGCCTATTACAATTTATTTTCCTTTATGGTAGATATATAGACCATCCAGGAATACTCTTCTATCTTTGTTTTTTACCTTAGTTGATGCTTCTATATCGGCTGCCGTCTGAGAAACTTCTTCCAAGTTAGGCCCGCTGACAACTACGTCATCTCCTTGAACTATTACTTTAGTAGATCCGCCATGAATTCGAGATATCCTAGCGGAGCGTTCTCCGAAGAAGTTTTCGACCAACACCAAATTATCCTTGACCTTTACTGCAATAGGGAAATGCGCATAAATTATTTTTAGCTTGTATTCGAAACCTTCATTGACACCTTTAATCATATTAGTTATAATACTCTTTGCCGTATTTGCAATTGCGAGATCTTTTTTTCGATGACCATAGGGTTTGATCGTTAGATTATCACCTTCAACCGAGAGGGTTGCAGGTAGTTTTGTGAAATCTTTTGAGATGTTCCCCAGCTTTCCCTTAACTGTTACTATCTTTTGAGATTCGGTAATGGAAATTCCTGCTGGGACCCGCAAATTGGTAATTACGTCTGGTTTAGTGCTCTTGCTAGAAGACATACCCGACCAAAACCCCTCCAATACCTTGTTCTTGCGCTTCATGGTGCGTCATTATTCCTTTGCTGGTTGAGACTAAAAGTACACCCATATTGTAAGCAGGTAGGAATTGTCTTTCCCAGTTGAGATAATCCCCACTTTTTACACTGAACCTTGGAGTTATAATCCCACATTTATTGATCTTAGCCAGAAGTTGAATTCGAAACTTTCCTTGACGATTATCATCAACTTGCTCAAATTCGCCAATATACCTAGCTTTTTGCATTGCACGAAGAATTTCACTGGCGAACCGAGATGAGGGGCTAACAATGCACTCTTTCTTCCTCCTGGTTTCGTTATTATAAATGGTTGTAAACAAATTTGACAACGTATTTAATGCGGGCATCTTGTGGTTAAATCAGTCCTTTTATATAATTATTCATATTTCTGAAACCCCATTTTCTCAGCGACTTCTCTAAAGCACTGTCGACACAACATTAAACCATAAGCCTGGATAAGACCCGAATAACATCCGCACCTTTTGCACCAGCGAGTCCCCTTGCCATGTGGAAGCTGTTTTCTGCCGGTGATGCTATAATCCCGAGATTTAGGCATTAACTAACTTCAACCCCAAATTTATCTTTGAAAAACCCAATGGATTCTTGTTTTGATATCCTGTGATGTTTCCCTATCTTTTTAGGATTTCTTTTTCTAGATATACGATATCCAGGACGTGTTACGGAGACACAAACATCCATACCGAAAATACCTATATCTGGATTGTATCTTGTGCCAGGAATATCGATATGCTCACGAATTCCTAAAGATATGTTCCCATAAGGGTCAAACGAAGAAGCCTTGAGCAAGTTCCCCTTAGATTCTAAGACTCTCTTTAAAAATTCCAGCGCATCATTTCTCCTTAGAGTAACAATAGCTCCTATAGGTTCGCCTTTGTGAATACCGAAATCTCTGACGTTTTCCCTTGCACCTCGAACCGCAGGTTTCTTTCCAGTCAATTCCTCCAAAGCATGTTTGGCTCTTTCTACGGGTTCACCTGATTTCCCAACGCCAATATTGACAACTATTTTTTCGATGTCTATACGTTTCATTGATTCAGTCTTACTCTTCCCCTGACCCGATTTCACGTTGCCGTCTTCATCTTTTGATTTAGGAGTGGAGAATTCTGACATTTTTTATTCGCTCACTTTGATTACGGCAGAATCCGATTTACCAATTGCCATAATTAAACTAACTGGCAATTCAACGGTTCTATTTCCAAGCGAAATAAGAGCCCGTTTTGGCAACGAAAATAGGCCGTCTTTTATTTCGTCTATCTTTCCTAATTGTCCTACATTCTCTCCTTTGGTAACAACTGCAAGAACCCCTTTCTCCAGAGGAATATGATCCTTCATTTTCAATTTTGGAACTTCAATCAAACACGTATCACCAACGTTATAATTTTCATTACCTATCAGTGTTTTACCATCATGAAATCCGTATTGTTTCCTACCTCCACTTATAGTTACTTTCGAGGTGATTTTAACCAGCTTCAAATTCTTTTCTTCATTACCTATGGAGATGGGCCAGAGTTGTCTTCCGGGGATTGGGACAAGTCGGTATGATTGATTAGACGGTACTACTTCTATAACATCCATGAGACCAACCGCTCGACGTGGATCTTGCACTGATTTCCCATCGACTAGGAGGTAATTCTTATTTAATATTTTTTCAACTTCGCTCAAGGTGTCGGCTAGCTGAAGAACATCTCGTAGAATTAGGGCCAAGGGGTATGCTAAGCGCTTTGGATGAGGTCCGGGACTAATAGAGACAACAAACCTTTTTTCCTTTCTTTTTATCTGCCAAAATGCAGGAGCAACCTGTCGCTTCAGTTTTGTGACTCCACCTTTTTTAGCCATTTTTTAATCTGTGGGTCTCCTTGCACTAGCCATTTTTTTTCTCTTCGGTGTAGAATTAATTGAAGATTTCGTTTTGCTCTTTTTAGCTGAATCATTAACTCTAGTTTTGGATTTTCTTACAGTCTTTTTCGTATGACTTGCAACGATTGCTTTTCTACCTGTTCCTAGCATTCTTTCCCTATACGGATCATCTAATTTTAATGACACAATTTGAACATTTGAGGAATGTATTGGAACTTTTACGTTACCACCACGGATTTTCTCTCTTTGTACTCCTTCAATAGAGAGTGTTGCTCTCTTTGTATTTACCTTCTCTACCTTACCCTCTATTCCAGAATATTCGCCTCTTAGCACCTTTATGGTATCTCCCTTTACTACTCCTAATGATCTTATACCGTATTTGTCCCTCAAACTCGGTATCAGATTAGAGCCCAAAACCTTTTTCATTTTTCAATTGCCCTTCTTGACTTCAAATTTAAACACAATACACATCATCCATTTCTAAACTATTAACGACGCCAAATTTGCTATCCTAGGCCATTTCTCTGCTGCTTCAGCTGCTACTGGTCCCTTAATATCTGTTCCTTTAATCTCCCCTTCCGGAGTAACAAGAACGGCCGCATTATCCTCAAAAGTTATGCGAACACCATTCAGCCTCCTGATAGGGTACTTTTGTCTCACAATTACAGCACCAAATATCTGTTTTCTTAATTCAGAAGCTCCTTTTTTTACAGTTACTGTAACAAAATCTCCTACAGCTGCTGCTGGTTGTCTAGAATGCCTTCCTTTATACCGTGTTACTTGTGCAATTTTTAAGATTTTTGCCCCAGTATTATCAGCACAAATCAGAGTTGCTGTAGTCGGCAAAGCCCTAGTAATGTAGGGTCTAAACTCCTCGACTCCCTTAGAAGAAACGGCTCTACTTTTAGATGACAGGCTTAGTTATCACCTCTACAATCACAAATGATACTGTCTTTGATATTGGCCTACATTCAGCTATCTTCACTTCATCCCCTTCTTGCACATCCACGCAGGCCGGGACAAATGCATGAACCTTGGAACTACTCCTTTCGTATCTTTTGTACTTTTGAACAGGCCTTGGATACTCACGGGAAATAACAGACATCTTATTGGCCTTACAACTCACTGCTGTCCCAAAAATTAGTTTTCCTCTGATTGGAAGCTTTCCATGAAAAGGACATAGTTCTTCTTCACAAGTCCTCTTTGGTGGTACAATTGATATTCCTATATTTCTAGTCATCCTCTTTCAACTCACTATCTAAAGACGCGGTCTTCTGGTCTACCTAACAATGAAGAGCCCTTTATAAAGCAAACGCCATCGTCAAATTCAACACTTAGGCCTATTACTGACGACTTTGGTATGATTTTCACATTACCCTTGTCCCTCAAGACAAGGCAATTCTTTGTCTCGTACAATATTTTCCCAAAGTGCATTACTGGGTTCGAGGAAGATCCATGTTCGATTTTAGCTTCCAGACCGACAATCTCATGCCTAACCAAATCCCTTCTTGTTGTCATAGAATCATGTTGCCCATAGATTTCCAAACCAAAATTAACATGATCTCCGCATAGGACATCTCAAAATTATCTGCATATTTTTAGATAAATTCACTCCTCATCCGAGCTTTCGTTTAATATTGTTAATATGCGGGCGATATCCCTTCTAATCCACCTTATATGTCCAGTTTCTTTTTTAAGCGTCCCTTTAGCACTGTCCGACCTTAACTTCGAAAGATCTGCCCTGAGTTCTGAAAGTTTCCCTTTGAGATCTTCTCGGTTGAATTCTCTTAGGGTTTTCAATTTCATCCGTGCCATTTATCTCTCACTTTTTGTCTTGTCTTCCCTAACATCGGCAGTAGAGTTAATCGGATGGAATTCAGTACTTTGGATCGCAGTTTCATTGCCTATGCCCTTATTCGCATCTCCTGCAAGAGAACCTCCAGGACTTGCTCCCTGTATATTATTAGAGGTTACCACATCTGGAAGGGCTTGCTGTTTATGGTCGGTTCCAGGGTCTCCTTCGATCTGTTCCTGAGTTGCAGATTCACTTATAGTTTCAACTTTTTCTAGTATCTCAAAGTCACGTGGCAAATCTTCTTTCATCGATATTTTCAGTCTAATTCCCATTAATCCCATTTTTGTCAAAACTTGTGAAGTAGCAACTTTAACCACCTTCTGGGCTACATCTCCACTTTTAGGAATTACTCCAGAAGTATGTTTTTCGAAATGAGCACGCTCACTTCTTAATTTCCCAGCAATACTTACCTCCACACCTAAAGCTCCTGCTTCTATTATGGTGTTAATCGTCCAAAGTGCAGCACGTCTGAACGCTGTTCCTCTCTCTATAAGCTGTGCGATCCTATTTGCCATTATTTTAGGATTTAGTTCAGGTTTAGTTACTTCCATAACAGAAACCTGGGGATTATTCAGTCCAAATTGCTGTTCTAGTTTCAAAGTAAGATCCTTTATGCCGCTTCCTTTCCTTCCAATTGCTAGACCGGGACGGGTTACAAAAAGAGTAATTTTTGTGCCTATTGGTGTCTTTTGAATTTCTGATCCGCCATAACCTGCATCCCTAAGTGTAGAATTGAGATATTCATCAAGTTCCATCATTCTATAGTTATTTTTCATCACGTTTTTTATTGTGCTCATTTTAACTCATAAAACCCGATTGTAAATTCAACCCACACTACTATCATAATGCGAGCCCTTCCTGAGCTACAACTTCTATATGAACTAACGTATCAATCTTGGGACTTGAACGACCCATTGCTCTAGGTGTAAATCGTTCAAGTTTTGTTCCCTTATGAACTACACAAGAAATAATAATTAATCTATCCAGATCCATTCCTTTGTATTCCGCATTTGATTCCAAATTATCTAAGAGTTTTAAGAATTCATTGCAAGCCTTTCTAGGGAACCTGCCAGAAAAGAATCCGTCCTTGATATTTGAACGATGTGCTACTTCATTGTTATACCTTCGATATGGGACGGCTATTTTTTTTTCTACCACATCTTCAAGAAAATTTCTAGCTTTTTCTACGGTAAGTCCCTTCACGGCAACAGCAGTTTCCCTAGCGTGTTTGTGAGAAATATCAGCCTCCCTGATAGACGCTCTAACATGTTTAGACTTGTCAAAATTTTGAAAGGAATAAGAATAAGTTGGCATTCAGCTCACTTCAACGGAACATACAAACTAGATCGTGAGGCACCTACTCCAGGAGCTCCATGCTGAACCCTTTTGTTAGTTATGGAATATTCCCCAAGATAATGACCTATCATCTCCGGTCGAATTTGTATAGGTGAAAAATCCTTGCCGTTATGAACGTTAATAGTCAAATCAATCATATCTGGCAGAATTATCATATCTCTAACGTGAGTTTTTATAGGGCTACTAAGCTTTCCCTCACGGGATAATTTCATTTCCTCTCGTAATTTTCTCTTCTCATCATTCATATATTTGGCGACTCTCTTGTCAAGCGATCTCCTCTGTCGCGCATTCATTAACGGTAAAAGCGACTCTATCGACATGCTTTTCATTTGATCAACAGAGTAACCCCTGAATCTGAACTCTCTTACCAAGTATCTTCCTCACTCTTTTGTACTACTTTTAAGTTTACCGCCCCCAGATTTTCGCAAATCCTGCCCGCCAAAACTATATCAAACTATTCCCAAACGCGTCGCGAGATCACGAGCACCCTCGGGTTTCTTGAATCTAATTATAGCTTTTTTCCCATGTAGTCCACGACAAATATAGATTCTGTCTGCTTCTGTCTCATATAGTGTTCTCATTGCCTCTTTTATTACTGTCTTCTTAGCATGTTCATCTACTATGAAAGTCAACTTGTTTTCTCTTTCTATCATATTGAAAGTCTTTTCAGTGACGTAAGGGTGCTTAATAATGTTCAACAGGTCAAAATCAGGCGAGGTTGAATTTTCAGTCATTGAGTTCTGATACCTCCATTATCTCATGATATCTACATTTTACGTTATTGAATGATTCAATTGCGTTCTTTGAATAGATTGTCAATCGAATGGGATTAGCCCCAGGAGCAAGATCTAACACACTCAGCTCGCTGATTGTTCTTACAGAAACACCGGGCAATGAATCACTAAGCCTACTGACCGGACAATTATTATCCACTACTAACATCGCACTTAGGGCAGTACGTCTACTCCGTCCCCGCATCCTACTTTTACCCGATGGAATACGCCTTATTGTTCTTGCTCTTTCTAGATCTGGTCCCAAATTTAGTGACAGCAGTGCCTTTTCCAACTCTGAAGTCTTCTGAATATTTTCAATATCATTCGAAACCACAAGTGGAAAATGCAAAATATTGCTAACTTTATGTCCTCTTTGCTCTACAAGATTTTTATTCGCAGTAGCAGCAACTGCCGAACAAAAACCTAGAATCTTCTCCTTCTTATTTATCTTCTTAAACAGAATCTTCCAGGAAACTGGCGGATGGGCAACCCTTCCGTGTCGAACCCCCGCAACACCCGCCGCCTGTCCAGCTCTTGGAAATCCTTCTCCACGAGCACGGGCTATCCTCGCCATACCGAGACCTGTATTGCGAGATTCTGCGCTAACAATTTCACCAGCAGCTGGGTATCTTCCTTGACGACGGAATCTGTGAGAAGAAAGGTTCGTATAGACCTTTCTAATTATATCAAGCCTGATAGGCGTGTCAAAAATAACCGGTAATTCTAAATCACCTGTATCGGCTCCATTAAGATCTAAAACCTTTGCCATCAATTCCTTGATATAACCTCGACGATTTTTGGTTCAATTATCTTCTTACGAGGTTTCCTAATAGGCATCCTCATTTTTATGAGTCGCTTCGGAACCCCGGGTACAGACCCTCTGACAATTATGTAATCACCATCAACATGCCCAAAGTGATCAAATCCTCCAGGTGGATTGATTGAATTGTCTTTTTGATCACTAGCAATCAAAAGTACTCTCTTGTTATACTCGGTTCTCTGGTGGAAGCCGTGTTGCCCTTGCCTTGGCACAGTATACATGACAACTGCAGGTGAAATTGGACCAAGCGTTCCTACCGCTCTTACACTCTTTCTAGATTTGTGTTGCTTCCGCTTTACCCCAAACCTTGTTATTGGACCTTCCACTCCTTTTCCTCTAGTGATTGCCGATACATCGATAAACTGGCCAGTCTGAAATACGTCTTTAATGGTAATTTCTTTACCCAAATTCTCTTTTGCAAATTGGATCTTTGTTAAATTATCTTTTGCGGAAATAGGAATTTCCCATACGAAAGGCTTTTTTTGTGGGAGTGATATTGAAACTGGCGAGATCGAAATAAGTGCCTTTACGTCGCTTAGTTTACCGTTAAATGATTCAACTGATTCCAAATTTATCTTCTTGTTCTTAAAGGGAGCTCTCCTCTTCAGGTTCTTGTCGGTTTCTTCTGCAAAAAAATCAAAAACAACACGTTTCCCCGTTAAGGTCTCCTTATATCCTCTTATTCCAATAATTTTTATTGGCGGGGTTACAATTAGAGTTGACGGATTAAGCAAATTCTTCCCAAAGTTGGGAGTTTTCTCCCTATCATCAACAGTCATAACGGTTAAGGCACCAACCTTAAATCCTGCAAAACCCAATAAGTGAGGCTTATCCTGGTGTATATCAGGCCAAGTCCTTATCCTAGACTCAAAATTACCAGCCCTAGACCTCGGATAAAAGGCCATGCTGCCTCTTCTTGGTGCGCTGTACTTACGATGCCCCATGCTAGGAGCAAAATCCCGGCTAACCCTTTAATAAATTTATAACTACTATAGAAATGGCAACTGCTTAAGTTATCCATTTTGTCGGTACATTCAGTTCCTTGTAGAACTCTCATGTGAACCATATGAGCCGCCGATTTCCTTGTTTAGAATTGAAAGTGTCCCAATGATGGCTTCTTCTACTCTGATAGTCTCAGTTCCTTGATTAGGGAACATATTGATTACAAAGGGAAAATCTGAAATTTGGACATTTTCAGATTTCAATATTCCTTTCAAACCACTCTTGGGACTACCGAATACCACAAGTAATTCATTTATGATCTTTATTTCGTGTCCCAAAAAAGATGAGAAAACTTTGTCCGAAATTGATCTACCTTGAATAGAGGTCATAATTATTTCATTTGGTTTGAAAGTCCGTATGAGCTCTTTCAAAGAATTAACGTAAACCACTGAATAGCCCCAGTAACCCTGCAATTGCTCCTTTGTTACTTCGATGCCTCTAATGCAAGGTTCTACTGACGTGATTCTTACCATAATTTTTTTGAAATCAGAATTTGTTTTCACTATCTCAACGAGCTTATCTAATCCAACGTCAGCATATTTAACGGAGTTAATTTTGGAGATTGACCCTACCCTTACCTCGCCGATTTTTAAATCCTTTAACGAAATTTTTGCTTTATGGTGGGGAGCTTTAATAGGAGGCAGCATTCCGACATACTGCAAAATTGGCATGTGCTGAAATAGTTTCTTCCTTAAGTACGGAGGCGTGTCTAAATATTCCAGTATGGTTTTAATTATTTCTCCATCTCGGGTGGAGGATTTTGTGCTAGAGTCCCTGTAAATAAAAATTTGGTTGACTCTGAAAATTGAAGCGGCCCGAGCCAAATAAGATACCTTTATACTTTTTTCTAATAGTGACTGGGATTCTAATAAAAAAGAATCAGGAATCCCAATGAAAATACGTGTTATATCTGGACCCCCCGAGTAGATTACCTCTATGAACACTTGATAACTTTAGACCGATTTCTCCATCTTCAGATTCGTCATTGCAAATTGAATCTACTCTGAAAGTAATTTATCCACAGTGTACTTCATCGTACCCTGCGATCCAAATTTTGTATCGAACAAATTACCCTTCTTGTCCACGTAAATAGTTGAAGGTGTCCCCTTAAGGCCGTATAGCTCAAAAGTAGCAGGGGTATATGACCTTGAGTCAAGATATTCCCTCACTCGTCTCAATAATTCTGCCTTATCTTTTGGATGATACATGTCAAAGTCCTCTACGTTCGATCTGACAAAGTCCGTGACTTTTATATCGTTCACGGGATGATCTTCTTTCAACAAAAGATCCATAGCAACCGGAAATGGTATTTTATAAGGGATCTTCATTTCCGCATCAAGTTGGCCCTGATCCCCCAGGGAGCGCAAGGTTTCCCCAATTGGCTTGCGGTCGTTTACTAGAGCTTTCAAGTTTTCAAGATTATTTTTATCGAAGTCTTCAAAAGCAGTTGCGAGGCCAAGTACAGCTACATTATCGATACTGTACGATTTAGATAGTTCAATTGCTTCAGGTAATCCATATATGAAACATCCGGGACAATTAACTTGGAATACCTCTATTACAACGACCTTGCCCTTCAAATCCTCAAGTGTGGTCGGTTGCCCTTGAACCCACTCTGATATCCGTAGGGGAGGTGCCAGCTCACCCATTTGGTTTGTCATATTTTTCACAACTTTTTATGCTTATTTAAATTAATGCAGAGCGTTGTGTAACTATTTGTTCACAACCTGTGAATTCAAATATTACTCATAATTGTCAGTATAATCAAAAAGTAACTGGTCAACGCATAATTGTTAGTATAGCAAAGACTACTTAGCGGATTCAGCCAGAACGATGACTACTAATCACCTTATTGCTGGGTTGAGTCTGATCTTTTACTGGCATTTTCTTTGGATTTGACCGAATACCTCTCTATGTCTGCCTCTTCCACTTTCTTCATTGTTTTTGATTCGAAATCTATCATGGCCATCTTAATATGTCTGATCCCCGTTTTATCCTCACTTACTAAATAAATAGACTCAATTGCCAGAATAGCGGCTTCTTCCCTATCTATATCTGCTCGATAGTTCTTTTCAAGAAATTCATTTACTTGATCGCTTCCGGCGCCGATCGCTATTGCATTATAACCTATGTACGTTCCACTTGGATCAGTAAGAAATAACGAAGAACCATTTTTGTCGACTCCTGCCAATATTAACGCAACACCGAACGGACGTACTCCTGCATATTGTGTATACTGTTGGGCCATATCTGCTAGATTTTTTGCAACTCCCTCTACGTCAACTGGTTCATCGTAAATTAATCTATTACTTTGTGCAAAAAATCTCGCGTGATCAACTTGAGTCCTAGCGTCAGGAATATAGCCAGCAGCTGCTACACCTATATGGTCGTCTACCTGAAATATTTTTTGTGTTACATCAGATAATTGCAACTTACGAGATTTTTCTTCAACTGCTAATATCACTCCATCCTTGCATTTAATCCCAATCGCCAGTGTGCCCCTTCTAACTGTTTCAATAGCGTACTCTACCTGATAGAGTCTCCCATCAGGCGAAAAGACCGTAATTGCCCTATCATAACCGGCAGCCGCTGGTAACAATTCAGTTTCACTTTTTTACAGTCTTTAATTTAAGTTTACCTTACCAAAATTTAAATTAAATATGTCCTTGATAAATCCAGAATGGAAGAGGAAGTAATCTTCTGGGGCCATCCAAACGTCCGATGCTTACATCACACTACATTGGAAATAACAACCGAACAAAACCTAACTCCAAATGGCGATTGCATTGTGGGAGTTTCCGCTTCTAAAGGATGTAGACAATTGCATCCTTCAATTAAGAGGAGTTTGCGCAAAGAAAACGGTATCGTAAGACTTACTATAATTGTAGAACCATACTCAGTTGATATCTTAGGTGAGTCGAATAGCAAGTTGATTCTTTCCCACCAACACGATATAGTTGTCCGAAAATCAAATTATATAGATGGACGTACTTTGGCGATAAATTGCGATCAGGCTTCCTTGGATCTTCCCCGTGCCATGATACGAAATTTGAAGGATTCAACCACCAAAGGGTTGATGAAAATTACGATAGAATGAATAAAAATACTACAAATACGCACGATCAGGTTAATTTTTACTTTGAAGCTATTTTCTGATAAACGAATGTATACCTTTCAAGGAGCTGTTGGACAACATCTTCTGGAAGGTGTGGCGGGATTGGTTGGCGCCCCTGTTTCTTCAGTAAATCTACCTTCTCCTTAAATCCAATATTTGCAAGCCAGTCTCTCAGGTATTGCTTGTCATAACTAATCTGTATTCTTCCTGGATGATATTCGGACTTGGACCAGATTCTGAATTCATCAGGGCCAATTGAATCGGCAAGTAATATTTTGCCTGACTTGGGGTCTCTCCCAAACTCGAATTTAACATCTGCAATAATAAATCCAGCTCGCTCTGCCAATCCGTTCATATCCTTATACAATCTTAATGAAATATCTTGAATATACGAAAGATCATCGGAATTCAAAAGTTGTTGCTCCAGGATTTGTGCGGACGAAATTGGACTGTCATGTATATTTGACTTTGTGCTAGGATCGCATACTGGGAAAGGTAATTTCGATGCTAACACAGGATCATCCCCTAGGGATTCTAAATTTTTGAACTCGCCGCGCAAGTATCTTTCGTAAAGAGTTCCGTATAAATACCCCCTTACAACGAATTCAACTGGTATCATATCAAGTCTTTTTACTAACATTTTATCGCTCTCCTGCTTACTAATCATGTGATTCTCGACAGTAAGAGTGTTAAACCAAAACTCAGCGAATTTGCACAAGATTTCTCCCTTGCCTTTTATGGGTGTTATCATCGGAATATCAAAGGCGGATACCCTGTCAGTAAAATGGAATAGAAACGTATCAGGGTCCACCTCATAAACATCCTTAACCTTTCCTGAATGTATTAATCGCATTAAATTCTATATAATAACTAAGTGGATATTAACCTGACTATCTTAGGTCGTTGGAATTAATGTAACCAA
>Ga0065715_10000184_pt1 | contig 53273 bp, 48 predicted proteins | sample MisBulReplicate1_FD_59102 | JGI IMG/M metagenome (GOLD analysis project Ga0065715, IMG submission 59102) | Miscanthus rhizosphere microbial communities from Kellogg Biological Station, MSU, sample Bulk Soil Replicate 1 : eDNA_1 v2 (version 2) | ecosystem: Host-associated > Plants > Roots >...
TCGTTGAATTGAGGCTTAATTTGGTAGCATCTGATGATAAAGATCATTATGGAAATAAAGTTATAAAATTTGCTGGTCAGATGCTGGCAGATCTTTTCAGAACAGCATTTAGAAATCTTGTCAGAGACATGAAATATCAACTTGAAAGATCTGGTCAAAAGAGAGGAATAAATGCAGTTGCTGCAGCGGTAAGACCGGGAATCATCTCCGATAAATTGAATAATGCTATTGCGACTGGAAATTGGGGTAGGGGAAGAGTTGGTGTTACCCAACTACTGGATAGAACCAATTATATATCAACAATTAGCCATCTTCGCAGGATTCAATCACCGCTAAGCAGGAGTCAACCTAACTTTGAAGCAAGGGATCTTCACTCTACTCATTTCGGCAGAATATGTCCGGCTGAGACTCCCGAAGGATCAAACTGCGGCTTGGTAAAAAATATTGCTTTATCTTCTATAATTTCTGTAAGTGTATCGGCTTCTGAGATAATTGAAAAGTTATATGAACTAGGAGCTCATCCTGTCGAGGAGGCTTCCGATCTATTAAGAAAAAACGGTGCTAGGATATTTGTAGATGGACGTCTAATAGGGTATTACGATAATGGGCAGCACTTGACGGATACACTGAGAAGTTTGAGAAGGTCAGGCAAAATACACGCCCATGTTGGAATTTACTATTATTCAAACGACAATGAAAATGCAACAAAACGCCTTTACGTAAGTTGCAATTCGGGAAGAATACTCAGACCACTAGCTATCGTAAGAGATGGAAAGCCAGTAATAAATTTGGATGTTCTTGATTTGATAAGGAGGAATATGAAATCCTGGTCCGATCTATTGTGGATGGGTATGATCGAACTCATAGATGCAAATGAGGAGGAAAATTGTTATGTGGCAATGGACTATGGTAGTTTGCAATCAAGTCACACTCACTTGGAAATTTATCCACCTTCGATTTTGGGTGTTGGAGCATCTATAATTCCTTATCCGGAGCACAACCAGTCTCCAAGAAATACATACGAAAGCGCGATGGCAAAACAGAGTTTGGGATTTTCAACGCCATTAATGAATGCAAGTACCTATGTAAGACAGCATTTCATGCTGTATCCGCAAATCCCAGTGGTTACAACAAAAGCGATAAATCTTCTTGGATTAGAAGAGCGCCCTACCGGTCAAAATTGTATTGTCACAGTATTACCATTTGAAGGATATAATATAGAAGACGCTGTAGTATTCAATAAATCATCAGTTGATAGAGGTCTTGGCAGAACTTTCTTTTACAGAGTGTACGAGGCCGAAGCAAAACAGTACCCTGGGGGGATGAAGGATAAGTTTGAGATACCGTCATCGGATGCAAATATTAGAGGTTACCGAGGGGAGAAATCTTATAGGCTACTCGAAGATGACGGGGCTATAATGCATGAGTCAATAGTAAATGGAGGTGATATATTGATCGGTAGAACTTCTCCGCCTAGATTCATGGAAGAGTACAAAGAGTTTGAGGTAAAAGGTCCTTACAGAAGGGATACATCAATAGGAGTGAGGCCTTCTGAGAACGGAGTAATTGATTCAGTTGTAATGACTCAATCTGTAGATGGAGGCAAGATGTACAAAATCAGAGTGAGGGACATGAGAATTCCGGAAATCGGTGACAAATTTGCTTCAAGACACGGACAAAAAGGAGTGATTGGGATGTTAGTCCCACAAGAAGACCTTCCATATACAGAAGATGGTATAGTTCCAGATGTTATGATTAATCCGCATGCATTCCCGTCAAGAATGACCGTGGGTCAATTCATGGAATCTATTGCAGGAAAATCTGCTGCCCTACGTGGCAAAGTAGTAGATGGCTCAGCCTTTGTAGGTGAAAAAGTAAATGACCTTAAGGAAATTTTGGAAAAATATGGATTCAAGTCAACGGGTAAAGAGGTAATGTATGATGGACGTACTGGCAAGAAATTCAAAGCTGAAGTATACATTGGAGTAGTGTATTACCAAAAGCTTCACCATATGGTTGCTGATAAAATCCATAGTAGAGCAAGAGGACAGGTTCAGATGCTCACAAAACAGCCAACAGAAGGCCGCGCTAGAGGAGGTGGTCTAAGATTTGGTGAGATGGAACGAGATTGTTTGATTGCATATGGTGCCTCTATGATGCTAAAAGATAGGCTTTTAGAAGAGTCAGACAAAGCAGAAGTTAACATTTGTGAGCGATGTGGTCTGCTCGCCTACTATGACGTCAAACAAAGACGATACGTCTGTAGAGTTGACGGCGACAGAGCCAGAATTTCATCAGTGGCTATTGCCTATGCGTTTAAACTATTGTTGCAAGAAATGATCAGCCTTAATATAGCTCCCAGATTGGTTCCAAAGGAGAAGGTGTAAAAATCACGGAAGTTGAAGATACTCTTAAAATTTTAGGTGGTATTAGATTCAGCGTACTATCGCCTGTTGAAATTCGAAAATTCAGTGTAGTAGAAATCACTGCGCCAGAAACCTATGACGAGGATGGGATGTCTGTGCAGGGAGGCCTTATGGATAACAGGCTTGGGACATTAGAACCCGGACAGAAGTGTGGAACTTGTGGGAATACATCAGCTAATTGTCCTGGACACTTTGGTCACATCGAATTGGCTGAAGCCGTTTTGCACATAGCGTTTGTAGACGATATCCACAAGTTGTTGCTTGTTTCATGCAGATCTTGCAGTAGGATAAAACTTTCAACTGAAGAGTTGGCAAAATATAAGGATCTCAGAGACACAAAGGCTGCGTACGCGGTAATTACTCTCGAAAACATTAAAGAAGATATAATTGAAAAAGCAAAAAAAGTAAAGATATGTCCACACTGTCAAAAGGAACAATACGACTTGGTTTTTACAAAACCAACGATATTTGTTGAAAAAACGGAGATAGGTGAAAACAGACTTCTTCCTATTACAATCAGGGAACGATTGATGAATATCCCTAACGAAGATCTAGTTTTATTAGGATATGACCCCGAGACAGCTAGACCAGAATGGTTTGTGCTACAAGTCCTTCCAGTTCCTCCCGTTACAGTTAGGCCATCGATTATTTTAGAAACTGGGATCAGATCAGAAGACGATCTCACTCATAAATTGGTTGATATTATTAGAGTTAATCAGAGGCTTAAAGAGAGTAAGGAAGCAGGTACACCTCCCCTGATAGTCCAAGATTTGGTTGATCTTCTTCAGTACCATGTAACCACTTACTTTGACAACGAGGTATCGGGTATTCCGCAAGCACATCATAGATCCGGTAGACCATTAAAGACCCTAACACAAAGATTAAAGGGAAAAGAAGGAAGATTCAGAGGATCCTTATCCGGGAAGAGAGTAGACTTTTCCAGTAGGACTGTTATATCCCCCGATCCCAATTTGACCATTTCAGATGTTGGTGTTCCAGTGGATGTTGCAAAAAAGCTTACTATCCCGGAAACAGTTAGCGAGTGGAACATCGAAGAATTAAAGAAAATGATAATTAAGGGACCAAATGAGTATCCTGGAGCAAATTATATTATAAGAACCGATGGAGTAAAAATTCGACTTGATTACGTTACCGATAGAACAGTACTGGCCGATTCAATAAGCCCTGGATTTATTGTAGAAAGACATTTACGAGATGGGGACGCAGTAATATTTAACAGACAACCCTCACTTCACAGGATGTCAATTATGGCACATTACGTAAAGGTATTGCCATACAGAACGTTTAGGTTACATCCAGCAGTCTGTCCTCCCTACAACGCTGATTTTGATGGAGATGAAATGAATCTTCATGTACCTCAGAGTGAAGAAGCACGTGCAGAAGCCGCTCTTCTGATGAGAGTTCAAGATCAGTTAATTTCGCCAAGGTATGGTGGACCAATTATTGGCGCGATAAGAGATTTCATAACAGGTGCATTTATACTTACACAGGATAAGACATTTTTGAAAGAAGAAGAATTTGCTAACCTTGCTTTGCTGGGGGGATATTCAAAGGAACTTCCTGAACCAAAACATCACGAAAACGGTAGAAAAATCTATACTGGTAAACAGCTTTTTTCACTCTTTTTGCCGAAGGATTTTAATTTTGTAATCACTTCAAAATGGAATAAAGCATCAAAAGGTGAGGGCAAAGATGTTGTCATAAAGAATGGTGAGTTGATAAGTGGCGTTATTGACAAAGCCTCAATTGGTGCAGAGGAACCAGATAGTGTTTTACACAGAATTGCTAAAGATTATGGAAACGAGGCTGCGAAACGGTTCTTGGATTCTATTCTTATTGTTCTAAAATCATATATAACACAGAATGGATTTTCGTACGGCTATTCTGACCTATGGTTGTCAGATGAAACCAGAACTGAAATTAGTAACGTTATTCTCAAGGCATATGAGAAAGTATATGAACTAATAAAACAACACGACGAGGAGACGTTACCATTGACGAGAGGTTTATCACCCGCAGAAGCATTAGAGCTATATGTTGTAAATGAACTTTCAAGGGCTCGGGATCGAGCTGGCAAAACCGCAGACCGTGCTTTTCCTGATGACAATTCTGGTGTAATAATGGCATCGACTGGAGCAAGGGGTTCTACTCTAAACATTGGACAGATGACAGCGGCACTAGGACAACAGTCCATAAGAGGGAGAAGAATCACCAAAGGATATAGAGATAGATCGCTTCCACATTTTAAAGCCAATGATGCTAATCCTGATTCGAAAGGATTTGTAAAATCAAATTATAGGGACGGCTTAAGTCCGCTCGAATTTTTCTTCCATGCCATGGGTGGCAGAGAAGGGCTTGTTGATACTGCAGTTAGAACTCAACAATCTGGTTACATGCAAAGAAGGCTGATTAATGCACTTGAACATATGAAGATAGAATACGATCAAACTGTGAGAGACCCACATGGCAACATAATACAATTTGTTTATGGAGAGGATGGAATAGATCCAGCAAAAAGTGATCATGGAGAAGCTGTAAATATTTCTAGGTTAATTGAAGGCGAATTACTAATCGATGAAGGTAAAAAGGCCACTGAAAAGGAAATTTCAGAAATAGTTCATAAGCACGCAAAGACCCTTAATCCAAGATTAAGAGAGAAATTGTTAGTATCACTGCATCAAAGCAAAATAAGTAAAGATGGCGCTAACAAGGTAATAAAGAAAGCACTTGATCTTATAAAGAAGGCAATGGTTGAGCCAGGAGAGGCAGTAGGAGTAGTTACTGCACAGTCGATTGGTGAACCAGGAACTCAGATGACTCTTAGGACATTCCATTTTGCCGGAGTTAAGGAGCGGAACGTTACCTTGGGATTACCTAGGTTAATAGAACTTGTAGATGCAAGAAAAAAGCCTGTTACCCCTACTATGGATGTATATCTAGATGAAGAACATAAGGTATCGAGGGAAAAGGCTCTTAATGTAGCTAGAGAAATAATATTTACTAAAGTCGCCGATTTACTCGATAGAACGGAGACTGACTATTCAGGAATACTGACATTCCATATTTCAGATTCAAAGCTATTAGAACGTGGATGTTCGATAGAAGATATCATGGAAGTTCTAAAAGGCCCCAAGAAAAAATACGATGTCACTTTGCAGGAATCCGAAAAAGTAATTAAAATTACTATTGCAGGAGAACCTGACGCACAAACGCTGTTGACAATGAAGAACAAATTAATGAATGCAAGAGTAAAGGGAGTGCAGGATATAGAACGTGTAACAATAGTAAAACAACATGAAGAATGGGTTATCCAAACTGCAGGTTCCAATCTATCAAAGATAATTGCAATAGATGGTATCGACACTTCAAGAATTATTACAAACAATGTTTATGAAGTTTGGCAGACTCTGGGAATAGAAGCAGCAAGAAATGCATTAATTAAAGAAGTTACCAATACTCTTGAGGAACAAGGATTAGAAGTCGACATCAGACATATTATGCTCGTTGCAGATCTTATGACATCAAAAGGACATTTACAACAAATCGGAAGGCATGGAATTGCCGGAACTAAAACATCCGTGCTTGCCCGTGCGGCATTTGAAATTACTGTACCTACGATTGCAAAAGCTTCTCTGGAAGGACAAATCGAATCACTCAAAGGTGTAACAGAAAACGTTATAGTGGGCGCTACTGTACCAATTGGTACAGGAATGGTTGAACTTTACATGAGCGTGAAGGATGAAAATGAAAAACCTCGAAAAAACAATTAAAGAAGCAATAAGTTCTAATAAGTGCAAAATAGGAACTAGACAAGTTATGGGTTCTATTAAAGGTTCAAAACTCATAGTTCTTTCAGACTCATTGATTTCAGGAGATAAATCCAAAATCCTGGAGGAGGCTAGAAACGCACAGGTTCCGACATTACCATTCAACGGTAATTCTGTTCAATTAGGAAAATTATGTAATAAGCCCTTTAGGATAAGTGCCTTGTCTCTAAGAATTGGTAAAGATAACGAAATACAAGAGTTAGTTAACGAATTTGCGAATAAGTGATGCGAATGGGGATATCTATTAAAGTAAATTGTCATAAATTGGAGATCTAAAAAATGATTACAAAAAGAGCAATCAAATTTCGAACGAATCAAACAAATTAACAATATAGGTAAACAGCCAAATTGACTGAAAAAATCAAACTAACTTCTGATGAATTAAGACTAATGTCATTATTTCAAAATATAACAGGAGCTGTTGCTCGTGACTGCGTGGTCGACGAAAAAATGGACAGAGTAATTTTTATCGTAAATAAAGGGCAGATGGGGCTGGCCATTGGGAAAGGGGGTGCAACAATAAGGCAGCTACAAGGAATTGTAACAAAGAAAGTTGAACTAGTCGAATATTCAGAAGATCCAGCGGCTTTTTTGGGAAATGTCCTTAATTCTGAAATGATAAATGAGATAAAGATTAATAATAGATTTGATGGTTCAAAACAAGCTGTTGTGGTTGTGGATCCAAAAAAGAAAGGCATAGTAGTGGGTAAGGAAGGACGTAATGCGGAGAAGGCTAGAATTTTGGCAAAAAGGTATTTTCAGATTTCAAATGTTATGATAGTGAGTGAGGATAATGCACAGAGTATTTGAGGTTACTAGTTAATTGGCAAAATCTCCTTTGGGTCTTTTTTCTGGAAGAGTCTTAAAATCAAAGAGAAAGAGGATGAGGTGGTCAAACAAGTACTATAAGAGACGGATGTTATTGCTTGATAAGAAAGCAAATCCTTTGGAGGGAGCTCCACAAGCAAGAGGCATTGTACTTGAAAAAGTTGGAATTGAATCAAAACAGCCTAATTCCGCCGTGCGGAAGTGTGTCAGGGTGCAATTAATCAAGAACGGGAAATCTATTACTGCCTTTCTGCCACGGGACGGTGCGCTAAATTATATAGATGAACATGATGAAGTTTTGCTAGAAGGAATCGGCGGTTCAATGGGTGGTGCAATGGGAGATATTCCAGGAGTCAGATGGCAGGTATTTAAGGTAAATGGGGTATCACTTATAGAATTAGTTTATGGACGTAAAGAAAAACCAAGGAGATGATTTGAATGGTTTCAAAAGAAAATACAATGTTATTATTTAACAAGTGGAGTCCAAACGACATCGAAATCCAAGATTCTGGCTTAAAAAATGTCATTGCCTTGGATGCTGCAATAATTCCAATTAGCTTTGGAAGACATGAACATCAGAGGTTAAAGAAAGCTGAAGTGCACATTATTGAAAGGCTAGTGAACAAACTCATGCACTTTGGCAAGAAATATGCAAAAAATACTGGCAGAATGGGAGGAAAGAAGGGAAGAATGATAAAAACTGTCAAGACTGCCCTTGAACTAATATACTACGAAACTGGCAAGAATCCAATAGAGTTGCTGATTAGGGCAATTGAGAATGCAGCACCTAATGAGGATACTACAAGAATCGTCTACGGGGGAGTTGTATATCACGTTTCTGTTGATGTAGCACCATTAAGACGGGTTGATTTGGCACTAAGGTTTATAGCTGAAGGCGTGAGAGAAACGACTTATTCAAATCCAAAGACTATTGAAGAGGCACTTGCAAGGGAGATCGTACTAGCCTCAAATAATTCCATGGAAAGTCATTCTGTAAAGAAAAAGAATGAACAAGAAAGAATCGCAATGTCATCAAGGTAATTGCACTTCGCTGATGTAAAAACTCATTTTTATTATTGAAATCTAAGAGAACATTTAATCTTAAGGTTAAATAACAATAGAATATTCTGAAAAATTGTAAATGAGCGCTAAAGAAAATAAGGTATTTTCAAAGTTTTCACTATTGGGCACTGGGTCTGGCCGGAAAATAATAAAACAACTAGTTTTACAGGAAAAAGGGTATAAACAATTCCACAAATACAAAGCCCAGACTGAAAAAGAATTTCCAGAATTCACAAAGAGATTTCTATTGTCTCTTCATGAAAAATTGATTTCGGATCCTAATCCAAAAGAGACAATGAAAAAATTTGCCGATGAGATGGAATTAAGCCAAATATCTTTAGATGATTCTAAGATTGAGTCAGTACGAGAAAGGCTCTCAAAGCCTGATATTTTAGCTGACAGGGTACAACGTATACTTAATTCAAATTTTGTAAAAATGACTTTCCCTGTTCTGAACGCTCTTATTGACAGTGCCGCTGACTATTATAAGGAACCTATTTCAAAGGAGACACGGAATTCTATAGTTGATGGCCATGTGATAGCGATAGATCTTAGTGAACCAATGGATAGGATTATGGATGCTGATGAAGATATTGAATTTCTCGATGATTACAAACTCATGAACCCTTACATCCTAGAAATAGCAAGACAGAAGATCTCGGTCGGCGGAGAGGTAGTATTAAAGGCCTTTGAAGACGGTTTTAAAGATGCTAGAATAGGACAATATATCGATGCCAGGCTAAAGCTAAACCCCGAATCTATTAGTGATGAAAATATGATTGGATGTTACAAGAAATATCGTGCTGTCATGGGTACGGCGGGTAGAAACATGGCTCTAAATATGCCTCCTCTCAACGACATATTCCATCTTGGGATGGCAAAGGCGTCAGAGTGTGTTGGTTGTGGTAATGAAATGGAAGATGCAATTGTAAATGGGGGTATTAAAATTCCATCATGGCCATTATATTATTCTGTGGTTACTAAAGATGTTAAAAAGGCATTTGAATTGACTTTGGATAAGAGTGAAATTTATCTGGAGGAAGCAAAAATTGCACTAGAAATGCTACCAGATAACCTGAATATAAGGCCATTCTTGAAATTTTTGTTTCTTACTGTAAGTCACTATAACCACTACTGGTTTAAAGAAATGAAACGAAGAGACTTGTTTCCATATTTCCAAAAGAATCTCTCAATAAGTATGAAAAATTCAAAGTTAAAGTAGCTTTAGTAGTTAATGGGACTATGTGATAGAACCTAAAATATCAGATTTTGTTGGAAATGAAAATTCACGTAAAAAAATAATAGAGTGGTTTGTTAAATGGGAAAATGGATCAAAGCCTATATTACTTGTAGGACCTCCGGGCGTTGGCAAAACTTCATTTGTCCATGCATTATCCCGGGAATTTAATATAGATCTTGTTGAATTAAACGCGAGCGATACTCGCAATAAGAATATGCTTGCTCAAATAGTTTTTCCAATTTTTTCTAATGCGAGCCTCACTGGAAAAAACTATGTACTTTTTCTAGATGAAATAGATGGAATATCAAAAAGAGAAGATTCAGGCGGACTTGACTTCTTGGTAGAATTATTCAAAGAGCCAACAATCAGGGTTATTATGGCTGCAAACAAATCAAATGAAGCTGTAAAGAAAATTTCAAAAGTATCAAAAACGGTAACATTCGCCCCAATTCCTCCCAGGCTTTCAATGCTTTATTTAGACAAGATTCTTAAAATCCAAAATTCTTCATTGAAGGTCAATAACAAACTAGAACTAGTCAGAAATAGTATTGGTGATATTAGATCACTTTTGAATGCAGCGCAGGTTATGACGGCAGGATATTCAACTGCCAAAAGACCCGTTGTAGAAATCGACATTGAAAATATGATAAACCAGTTTTTTTCATTCAACACCTTCGATGAAGCATTGGAAATCGTTCGGGGAGCTGATGTATCATATTCGGACCCAAGGTTTGGTCAATCATCTGAGGATAGGCGCAAAGATGTCCTTGCCGCCTTCTTCGCTAGCATAGTCATGTCTAAGATTGAAATGGCTACACTTTCGACACTCTTGGACAGATTGTCTGAATTAGATGTAATCTTGAGCAGGTCATTGGTTATGCGGAACTGGAAAATTTTGAGATATTTTCCATTAATCCTTACCAAATCACTGTTTTNTGAATCTCGGAGTAANTATATTCGCTACAATAGATATAGCATNGGCTTTGAAAACATGGGAATCCTTTCAAGGGCCATGGGTTTGAAAAANGCAATGAGAATGCTAGCACAATACTTCCACACTTCAAGTAGCAGTTTTGGTTGTTTTTACTTCGAACCACTAAAGCAAATTCTATCTCGTATAAAAAATTATGAAGACTTGATTCGTAGTGCTATTCCATCAGAAAAGGAAGCCGACGCAATAGTGAGGGAGGTTTCAAGAGTAGTAGGTGGCTCATGAATATTTGAGCAAGGCACACGATGCAATCTGGTAATGAGGAATAGTAATTCAAACTATTTGCGTTACCCCAGTACGAGAAATTGTAATACTTATGAATTAATAAAGTACAAGAATTGGATTTGGAAAATAGAAAGACATTAAACTCTGCAAAATTTTATATTTCTTGTGTCTAGCGAGTACGAGCAGAACGTTGGAAAACTTTTGGCTGAAAAAACTGAAAAATACGAATCAATGAAAAAAGATCCAAACGTTACAAAATTGGAACTTGAAACTATTCTGGCTGAAATAGAATCTCTAGAATCATTGTATGATAATTATAATCTAGGGATGAACTACTTTAGACGAGCCAGAGGCGGAAGGGCAGGTCTGAGAGAATAGTATCTGCCAAAGTTAAGAATTCTAAGAATTATCTAAAATAAATTCTTCAGTAATCTTAGCTAGATCGGAATTTAGCTATAATGAATTTATATACGAATATATGCTGTGTTAAATTGCTATGCATGATGAAAAGATAAGCCGTCTGCATGAAATGAAAAAAAAAGCGGAGCTAGGAGGAGGTCAAGATAGAATTGAAGCTCAACACAATAAGGGCAAATTAACTGCGAGGGAAAGACTGGATTTACTTCTAGACAGTAATTCTTTTATTGAAATTGACAAATATGTTGTCCACAGATCCACTGATTCTGATACGACAAAATATTATGGCGACGGTGTCATTACTGGTTTTGGTACAATCAATGGGCGAAAAGTCTTCGTATATGCATATGATTTTACAATTCTTGGTGGCTCGCTGGGTGAAATGGCTGGTAAAAAAATCGTAAAGTTAATGGACCATGCAATTAAGACGGGTGCACCTGTTATCGGCATTTTGGATTCAGGTGGGGCGAGAATCCAAGAAGGTGTAATGAGTCTTGATGGATATGGTGATATATTTTATAGAAATACAATGGCTTCAGGCGTCATTCCTCAAATAACAGCAAGTATTGGACCATGTGCGGGTGGTGCAGTATACTCACCAGCAATGACAGACTTTGTTATCATGGTAGAAAATATTGGTCAAATGTTCGTCACAGGTCCAGAAGTGGTAAAAGAGGTTCTAAGTCAGGAAGTATCTTTTGAGGACTTGGGCGGAGCTAGAACACATTCAACAAAATCTGGTGTCGCTCATTTTGTAGCAGAAAATGAATACGAATGTATGGATAAAATTAAGAAACTAATTTCCTATATACCTCAGAATAATCTTGAAATTTCGCCTGTATCCGAATCTCTGGAAGATCCAAATACACTAGAACCAGGATTTTCAAAAATACTACCAGAAAATCCATATGAACAATACGATATGAAACAAATAATAAAATTACTTGTTGATAGCGGAGATTTTCTAGAAGTACATGAACACTTTGCTGAAAATATAATCGTGGGGTTTGCAAGAATTGAGGGAAAAGCAGTTGGAATAATTGCGAATCAGCCTATGTATCTTGCTGGCGCCNTGGATATTAANTCTTCAACAAAAGCAGCACGTTTTATTCGTTTTTGNGATTGTTTNAACATTCCAATAATTACATTGGTTGACACTCCAGGTTACTTGCCAGGCGCTGATCAGGAACATAATGGGATAATACGACACGGAAGTAAATTGCTCTATGCTTACTGCGAAGCTACAGTTCCAAAAATAACATGCATAATTGGAAAAGCATATGGAGGCGCGTATATTGCTATGGGGAGCAAGAATCTAAGAGCGGACATAAACTACGCATGGCCAACTGCAGAAATTGCAGTATTGGGGCCAGAAGCAGCAATAACCATAGTACACAGAAAAAGTCTAAAGAATTCTAAAAATCCAATCGAAATTAAGAAGAAACTAGCAGCAGAATATCGGGAGAAATTTGCTAATCCCTACATTGCAGCGGAAAAAGGAATAATCGATCTTGTTATCGATCCTATTGAAACTAGAATAATGATAGTCAAGGCCCTAAATATAATGCAAAACAAGAGGCAATCAAGACCGGTTAGAAAACATGGTAACATTAACCTATAGAGGAGATTTGAAATGGGGAAGTTAATTTCAAGTATAATGATAGCAAACAGAGGCGAAATAGCCCTCAGGGTAATTAGAGCCTGCAAGGAATTGCAAATAAAATCCATCGCATTATATTCTGATGAAGATTTAAAATCGAAACATGTAAAGAGCGCTGATGAAGCGTACTATATTGGTCCCGCAGCACCTACAAAGAGTTATCTTAACATTGACAAGATCATTGAAATAGCTGAAAGCGCAGGGGCTGAAGCAGTTCATCCGGGCTATGGATTTCTTTCTGAAAACGAAACGTTTGCAGCCAAATGTGAAGAAAAAGGCATTATTTTTATTGGCCCCACAAGTGAGGCAATGGCTCTAACCGGTGATAAAATGAAATGTAAAGAAATAATGAAAAAGGCAGAGGTTCCAACGATACCAGGGAGTGACGATATTTTAGAAGAGGTAGATAAGGCAGTAGAAATAGCAGAAGAGGCAGGTTATCCGGTATTACTTAAATCGGCATTTGGAGGCGGCGGTAGAGGAATACGTTTTGCTGACAACGAAAAGCAGCTTAGAGAGGAGTTTGAAATGGCATCTGCAGAATCAAGAGCAGCTTTTGGTAAATCTGGATTGTATGTTGAAAAATTCCTAAAGGGTATCCGACACATAGAGTTCCAACTTGCCAGGGACTCGAATGGAAATGGTGTCCATCTGTTTGAACGAGAATGCTCCGTACAAAGACGTCATCAAAAACTAATAGAATTTTCACCATCTTCGGTAGTAGACAAGAAAACTAGATCTAAGATAGGTGATATCGCTGTTAGAGCAGCAGAGTCCGTGGATTATCTCAACGCAGGGACCGCCGAATTCCTGAGGGATGAAAAAGGCAACTTTTATTTTATTGAGGTTAACTCTCGACTTCAGGTTGAGCACCCTGTCACAGAATTAATTACAGGTATTGATCTTGTTAAATTGCAGATCAAAATCGCATGTGGTGACGAGATACCTTTTAAACAATCGGATCTTAATTTTAATGGCTCTGCAGTAGAGTGTAGGATAAATGCCGAAGATCCATTCCATGATTTTGTTCCCTCAAACGGATATGTACCAGATTGTAATCTGCCGTATGGTCCTGGTGTTAGAGTAGATACATATTTGTATCCGGGATGTAACGTATCAGGATATTATGATTCTTTGGTGGCAAAATTGATAACATGGGGCGCAGATTTTGATGAAGCAAGGATCAGAATGTCAAATGCATTAGACGAATTTATGATCGAGGGAATTCACACAACTATTCCTCTATATCGAACCATTATGAAAGAGAAGAACTTTATTAAGGGCAATATTTCCACGGATTACTTGGAGAAATACGATTTGATAAACTTAATGAAGACTCAATCAAAGGAAAAAAGTCTAAAGACATCTGATGCCTCTATTGCTGCAGCTTTAGTTTACTCTGAATACTTGAAGGGACAAAATTCCCCCTCTAATTCATCAAAAGAACTTTCATTATCTAATTGGGTACAAACAGGAAATATCAAAAATGGAATTTAAAATTAATAATCTAGGTGAGATTAATACAGGCTCAATTTCACAGTCCAGCGGGAATGGTAAGATTATTGCTACTATCAATGGTAAACAACATTCTATCCAGATAATCAGTCTTAAAAACAGTATTCTAGAATTTATTTTAGACAATTCATATAAGACTGCAAAAATATTGGAATATGGTAGTGCGAACATTAAAATCCTGATTGACGGAGAAGAAATTGACATCAAGAAGCATTCGAAATTGACTGAAGTTTTGGAAAAATCTACTGCATTAGGTGGTGCCTCTTTAGGAGAAAACAAACTCTTAAGTCAAATTCCAGGTCGAGTAGTTTCTATAATGTTAAAGGTTGGTGATCAAGTAAAAAAAGGAGATTCGATAATTGTTCTTGAATCTATGAAAATGCAGGTAGCCGTAAAATCTCACAAAGAAGGGAAAATTAGAGATATAAAAGTTAAAGTGGGAGATACTGTTTCAAGAAACGATATAGTTGCACTAATAGAATAGTGGATTAATTTTCACAGCTTGTTATGCGAGTAATCTGACTTTCAGTTGTTGAGTTCATTTAGTTTATTTTTAATCTCGCTGTAATTTGGCTCAACGAGTGGATTATCTGAGATCCAAATATATTTAATTATTCCGTTCTTGTCTAACAGAAAGACGGATCTTTTTGCAGCATTGTAATCTTTCAGAGGACCGAGATCTTTCATTACTATACCGTAGTCACCTATTGTCTCTTTCTTGTAATCACTCAGCAGCGGGAAATTCAGATGTCTATTTGCTTTGAAAATCTTATTTGCAAAGGGACCATCTACTGAAACACCCACTACTGCAGTATTGCTATTTTCAAATTCCTCAAGAGAGTCCCTGAAAACACACATTTCAGTTGTGCAAACTGGAGATTCAGCAGCAGGAAAGAACGCCAGTAATAAGTTCTTTCCTCTAAACTCACTTAGTTTACGATTGTTCATGTCAATATCGGGTAATTCAAAATCAGGAGCTTTATCTCCTTCCTTAAGTTGTACCATATTTTTAGTTCTAAATTGTTCAATGTTAATCTTTCTATCGCTCTATGTCCGGTAATCAATATGTATGGACAAGATTAATTTCTAATCTTATTATAGCATTCAGTAGTGTTGGTGAAATTTTCTTTGCTCTTGTATCCCGATAAATCTAGTGTAACGTACTTGAAGCCGAGGCTTTTTAATTTTGAATCAATCTCAATAAGTTTCCGAGTGTCAAACATTTCCTTGATCTCATGTTGTCCTACTTCAATTCTTGCGATCTCCTGATGATCCCTGATCCTTACTTGTCTAACATTGAAAACAGATTTAACTAATGATTCTGCAGTTTCAATTCTCCTTAGCTTTTCAAATGTTACCGGAATTCCATGCGGTATTCTAGAAGCCAAACATGAATTTGATGGTTTATCAAATACCGATAAATTGTTTGATTTAGCAATATTCCTGATATTTTGTTTACCGATGTGCAATTCTACTAGTGGACTTTTGATACCATTTTCTCTTAATGCCTTGATTCCCGGACGATAATCATTCAAATCATCAATATTTGTGCCATCCACTATCAACGACACATCTATTTTTTTTGCTTCTAGTAACAAATACGATGCCAATTCAGTCCTACAATGATAACACCTGAATGAATCATTCTTGACAAATTCTTCATTGTCTAATTCGTTGTATCTTATTATCCGATGATCAATGTCTATTTCGTTTGCAACTTTTCTTGCTGATTTTAGTTCGTCAGCAGAAAGGGTGTTATAGTCTGCAGTAACTGCCGTTGCCATTTTGTTTAATGCTTTCTTTGCAGCAAGTGCTACAACTGCACTATCAACCCCACCAGATAACGCAACTATCACTTTTTGGTTCTTGTCTTTAAACCATGAAATTAACGCTTGGAAAACTTTATCTTCTGAATTAATCATTAAATGTATTTCCTCGTTAATTCAGAATATGCAATATCAAAAACTCTCTTGTATGGAACTTTTACTTTTGCTGAAATAGACCTGATGTCATCGTACTCGGGCTTTATCGTTCTTATTGCTCCACCACTATCCTTTGAAATCTTGACCTTGATTTCGAATTTTTGACCCTCTATTGTAATTGGCAGAGTTATGAAAGATCTAGAAGTTATTACCCTGCTAACTTCGTTAATTCTGCAGCCAAGCGACCCCGTTTCAATTAAGAGAAGGTGAATAAGTGAATCTTTATGTCTTTTATCTGCCAAGACCTTTATTACAAACGACGGCCTATTTTTTTTAGATAGGCCCTGTAGCACTGTTACGTCCTTCGCATTATTTTCATAAAGAACGTCTATCATATTCCCTATCATCTCCCCTGTAGCATCATCAACGTTTGTTTCAAGCTCGTAAACACTTTCGCAAGTGTAATCTATCTTCAAATTTGATTCTGCGATGACTACTCTGAGTATATTTGCAACATCTTTTCCCTCTTTATGACCGCCTCCATTTCCTATATTTTCGGGCATAAATGGAGGGTATTGGTGGATGTGTTCAGGATTTAAATTTACCAACATCGCTGCCCCGGTTGGAGTAGTGAGCTCACCATCTATCTTTCCTGATACCAATAATATTTGATTGTTCCTGAAAATTTCTATTATTGCATTACCTGGATTGGGAACAGTACCGTGAGAAAATTTTAACATGCCGTTACCAACCGCTACATCAGTAGTATAGAATTTTTTTGAAAATAGGTCTAGATCCTCCAAGGCAACAGCAGTGCCGATCAAGTCAGCGGCAGTGTCCACTGTACCAGCCTCGTGCAATCGTACATTGCTGAAACTACTTCGATGAACTATAGATTCAGCTGAAATAATTTTTTTGAGTGAATTAAGAGCAAACGATTTTGCGATACTTGATAAGTTTAGTGAATCACAACAAGCTGCAATTGCTCTATACACCACAACTCCTAATCTGGAATGCAACGAATCACTATAATCAAATAGAAATCGAGTGCATGAAATCCCATGAGAACTAGTTTTTACAAATTTAACTTTGCGGATTTTAGATCCCTTAAAATAATCTTCGGCAGAGTAAATAGAATCTATCACTTTTTTTTCATTTGCGCCAAGATCTATTAAACTGCTTAACAGCATGTCACCAGAAATTCCAGCAACTTGTGAATCAATAATTACTATCCTTGTCATGTAAGTAAAAAATCTCTCTTCTATATCATATATATTTAATTTAAAGATTGTTGTTCGTATCGGTTGATCGACGATCTCAAATTACTAAATAGTCGATTGGGTGTCACGAGGGTCATAAACTATCAATTATGTATGTTGCAGTTTTCTATGTTAATATCTGTCAGGCAAAAACAAATTTTGATACCTGCTTTTGTAATATTTTTGATTATTCTTTCCATTGATGTTCATTACCAATATCNAGTTATGGCTTATCTTTCTTTAACCTGAATTACTTATTAATAAAATCTATTAAATTTGTAATAGACTTAAAGTTGCCTATTTCATCCAAATTATGAGCATCACTTCCTAAATGAAAATTTACATTATTTTCTTTAAATATCCGCAACCATTTCATTGGAGGCCTACGATATTTAGCGTTAATTTCCACAGTCTTATCATATGATTTCACTAATTGAGATAATTCAATTAATTCATTATCTGTTAAATCAAACGATGTTTCAGGGGCCAAGTGACCTATGACCCTTACAAAGGGTAAAGTGATTGTAGATTTCAGGGCAGACAGCCATTCTTGTTTGTCACGGAAGATTGTGTGGAAACTTGCGATTAAGAAAAAGCCTTCATATTCTGAGGGAAAATCAACGGTACCATCCTTTAAGATTTTGGCTTCAAAGCCCGAGATTATAGTGATCTTAATGCCTGACGATATAATTCTGTCTATTTCCTCCAGATATCTTGGTATCCAATCAGATGACTTTCTAACATGTTCTGTAATGGCCAAAGTCTTCAAGTTTATTTCTTCTGCATAAGTTGTCACTTTTTCAATCGATAACTCTTGAGGAGAGTGGTCATTATAGTTGCTATGGACATGGTAGTCTTTTTTTAGATCGAGCAATCTTTTATTCTTCAGTCAATTCCGTATTTAATTTGTATTGAAATGATCAAAGAAAATACGAATCTAATAGCTCTCGAAATTTTTATATGATATTAAATTTGATTTTAACTCGGATAAGTAATACCCCTTGAAAGGAGCCTCAAATTCCACTATTTTAGTTCCAAGTGCGTCAGCTCCTGCAGGAATTAATACAATAAAATCTCTGAAGATGGTAAATTACCCAGTAAGAATAGTTGCTTCAGACTCAAACCCGTTTTCTGCGGGTTTCTTTATGTCAGATGCATATGAAGTGTTACCAGAAATTGATAGCAAATTATACATTACTCGACTCCTTGAAATAGTTACAAAACACAAAATTAACGTTCTAATGCCATCTTCAGGATATGATATCTATCAATATAGTGCAAATAAAGAAAAATTACTGAAATTAGGGGCGCTGCCAGTTGTAAGTGATATTAAGACTATGAAAATATGCAGAGACAAAATTCAGACGTTTAACTATCTTTCAAAAAAATTTGAACTTCCTTTCACAACATTAGATTATAAAAAAGTAAAAGGATTTCCCTTAATTGCTAAACCACGTTATGGTAAGGGCAGCAAGGGTATTGTAAAAATAAATAATGAAAATGAATTAAAGTATGTTAGATTTAATTCGGAAAATTTGATTTTTCAAGAATACTTGCCAGGCACTGAATATACTATAGATGTACTCTCAGACATGGAATGCGAACCTATCCTTGCGGTCCCTAGGATCAGAGTCGAAACGAGAGCAGGGATTTCGACTGTCGGGACAATTGTTAAGGATGAAAATATTTCCGAGACATGCAAATCTATTGCAAAATATCTAAAAATAAGAGGACCATGTTGCATTCAGATGAAAGAATCTAATGATGGAATTCTCAAAATCGTTGAAGTTAATCCTAGGATGGGAGGAGGTACTATTTTTGCCGCACTGGCGGGCGCAAACTTTCCTGCTATGATCTTGGATATGGTGAACGGTAAAAAGCTCAAGATACCAAAAATATCTGAAGTTACTGTTGTCAGATACTTTGAAGAGATAGTAGTGAAAAATGGAAGGGCAATGAAATATGACTTGAATTTAATAAGACATTAAAATTATCTTTAAAATTCTTGTTGCACGCAATGCCTTTCAGCTCAAGCAATTCGCCAATCTTACAAGGCCAGTACCCGGTGAATTTCATCATAATTATTGAAAATCCTAAGATCATCATTAAGGCAACAAGTACAGCGCTAAAATATCCCAATTTTAATTCTCACTTATTAGACTTATTTTCTGAATTATAGCTATACTCGAACATTTTTCTATGATTATCTCCAACTCTTATTTCGTATAGTTATAGCAGAATAAATCAGAAGCCATGTATATACAAATGTATTAATGAATGTGAACGGCGGTCTATACAACCAGAGACCGTCATCGGGATTTCTTAACCTATACTCTACAGCATAAATCATTCCTGTAAACATAATACCTGCAACCCAAAATAGGATTGAAACAAAATCTCCCTTTAATGGCAAGATTACTATAGTGTAAAATAAAATATATGGTCTAATAAGCTTCATTGCAGTCTGAATATAGTATAAAAGTGCAATGAGTGGCGGTCTTTTCCAAAATATTCCACCTGTTGCGAACAGACTCCTAATAAAACTTTTTTTCCATCGTATCTGTTGCTTTGCTAATGATCCAAATGTCTTGGGTACTCCTACATTGACTTTAATGCTGTTTGAATATTCTACTTTCCACTTTATGGGGCGACTAGAAAATTCAGAATCGGGATCCAATGATTTTTTCATTGTGTCGATATCATCATCACCTGTTTGTAGGATAGGCATGTGCTCATATCGTTTCCCTTCTGTAGAACCATCAAGGTGTGAACGATCGCCCAAAATATGTGCGGTCATTCTTCTATCAGTACAAAATTTAAAATCAATTCCCAAAAATCTATCATTTGCCCATTCATGGATAAAGTCCTGAATTGCAACTCTCCTGTAAAAACTCAGCGAGCCAGAACAACATGATACTGAATCACAGGAACTCTCAGAACCTTTAATCGCTCTGCATGATATATCTATGTACACCTGTTGAAACTTTTCCATTGTATTTCCATTTTCTGCATTTCTTACTCTGCCATGACATGTCAATGCACCTAATGTTCTATCATTATGAAAAATCTTTGCTGCTTTTTCTAAGGCGTCATATGCCATGTCACAATCACTATCCATAAATGCATAAACTTCACCCCGAGCTATCTCACTTGCTGCTTCCACTGCTTTTTTCTTTCCGACACTCTTTGATAAATGCAATATGTGTAAATTTCTTGCTCCATTTTCCTTACGGATTTCGTCAAGAATTTCTCCAGTACGATCTGTACTCCCGTCATTTACAATGAAGATTTCTTTATTTCTATAGGTTTGATTTAGGCAAGACTGAACGCAATTACGTATATTGTTTTCTTCATTTTTCGCAGGTACTACAATACTAAACAAAGGACCATTTGAAACATTTATGTTTTTGGCATCCAGATATGGATCCTTGTACTTAAAATAGGAAAGAATTAAAACACAAAGCAATACAAAACTTGTGAGTATACTGTATATCCCTACCCATGGATCTACGATTGAGATAGTAAAATAAATCTTGGCTACTAGAACACATCCAACGGCGATTACCATTAGTACTCTTATGAGCCATTTCTTTCTTTGAATTTCCGAATATCTTGATGTTTGTTCTTGTAAAGTCATTCATAGGCACCGATTTGAATATATTTTAAACCAAGTATTAGTATCATAAAATATACCTCATTACATATACGGATTATTTTTCTTATTAATTTTGTTATTATTAAGGCTAGAGTCATGATAAAAAGGACTAGCTTAGAGCTGCGGGACAATTTCTCTAACACTAAAATCCTTGATATCCACATCTGTTGCCCCATCCCATCTAAAAGCTGCGATTGGTCCACCCCATGTTATTATCTGATCAGGTTCGCCCCCGCATTCCCTTCCATTATTTCCCCAACCCCCTTTGTCGATTCTTTCTGTGGCCTTTATCCATTTATTGTTGTTATCTTTATCTACCCAAAGCTCTAATTTTACAGCAGTCTTATCGTTTTGTATAATGTTGTACATTATTACCTTCAATCCTACCCATTTCCCATTAATAGATCCAATGTTCTTTCCAAGTTGTCCAAAAACATAGCCTCCCGTGTGCCATTGTTCCTTCTCCCATCTGGTAGAGCCGTCATAAAACAAACCGCCCTTGTAAGCGACCCCTTCACAGCCTTGTGGCGCTCCGTATCCTGTGTGCCTAGCTCCTCGGGCGTACCATACAAAATTATCATTACTGCCGCTGATAAGCTTGACATATCCTGTAATCTCTACGTTTTTCCAATCATTTGCAGATTGCATGTATCCTACCAATGCAATTTTATGGTGATCTAGTGTACTAATCTGCTCAGGATGGAAACCGGAGGATGTAAATACTCCCATTCTTACTTTAGTTGATTTTACTTTAAACGAACCATCGGAATTCTTTGTTAAGGTTGTTTGTGGCGAAAATTGAGGATCATCGTTTGGATTAGATTTTAGATACCATTGTTCTCCGTTTCCCTTTGTTGGATATATTTTCAGTACTCCAAATTTGTCAAAGTTTTTTTTTTCATCACTTAGTTGTGTGNTATCTTGNGGACTATTATTTGGACTATTACCTACACTACAATTTTCGTCAACCTGTCCATTTCCATCATTGTCCTGCCCATCTCCACAAATCTCCTGCTCAGGTTCTGCTTGAGGAGATTGATTATCACCTTGNGGACTATTATTTGGACTATTACCTACACTACAATTTTCGTCAACCTGTCCATTTCCATCATTGTCCTGCCCATCTCCACAAATCTCCTGCTCAGGTTCTGCTTGCAAATTTCTCTTCAACTAAATTGTTAATCAACTGGTTGACCAAGTTACTGGTACCTGAATCGGTCACTTTCTTGTCATTAGAGGGAAAATAATCATAAATTAGCTGATCGCTTCCTGATGTTTTGTGAAATGGATTATTTTTAGCCGCAATCTCTGATGTGTATACAGAAGGAGCTGCTTCAGAATGTTGAACTAACTGCGGTATAGAAAGGTTAAACGAGAATAATACCACAAGTGTAAATGTTATTAGTAAAGGCCTATTGTACGAAATTCTCATTTAAAAAAAGTCACCGCCAATATATCATAAGTAATAATGAAAATTAGGAGGACTATGAAGGACTTTGATACTTGGTAATTTTTTAATTTAGAAGTAGAGACTAGTCTTTCTACAAAATACACGATTTGTTAGTTGAAAACAAGATATTAATACAAAAGCATAATTTCTACTTGGATTTGGTTTTTAAAGTATTGAAGATAAGACTCTTTTTTACTTTAAGATCATAACTATCTTTCCTAATAATAATCAATTTTTCTATAACAATGTACTTCTGCAATTCATATGGAATATGATTTAAACTTGTAAAATATGTGGAAAATATGGAAAGGAATCTTCACTCTCATGGAGTAAATACCACCCGTAAACTGATTTAGACCGTGTTGACTTCAGACACTAATGTTAATTTTTACTCTTTAGATCACTATTATCATCCACTAACTTAATCCTACCTTCGCTCAATAATTCAAATAATTCATCCTTCTCAAGACGCTCCGCAGTACTTATTCCGCTTTCAGAAACATATACTATTTGCTCACATTTATGACAAACCTTGAAATAAAGGATAGTACCTACTTGTGCATTGATTTCCGAATATCGATGTCCACAATTGAGACAGCCATAAGCCTTATCCCTATTGAGTCTTTCAATGTATCCTCTCTTAATGCATATTCTGTATATCCATAAGTAAGTTAAGTAACCTAGTTCAGTTATTCTACGTTCATTTCGGTAATGAATTATTTCGTTTAAAAATTATAGTCATGTATTGCGTCTATGTGATGCAATTATGTTATATATCTCTGTTCAGATTCGTTTCCCTCAACTGGTTTTAACACATTAGCACAGACAGAACCAAAAAGCACATCTCCCAATCTGATTGGACTAATTTCAGATTCCTTGTCAAAAGGGATAATCAGAAATACTGGGTTAAATTATTCTATTTGATAGTATGTATAACTTTAATAAAGTGTTGTAGATTGATATCTATTTAAATTCAGTTGTATTACTATAATATTCATGAGATAATAAAAGTTCAATCTGATGTAATATTATATGAACTAGAATACTTCAAGTCGAATGAATTTAGTGATTGGGATTTATCCATAAGAACCTTGGATTCGCTAGAAGGAGGATTGAGGTTAACTAGAAAAATTTTGCAAGATAAATCTGCAAATTCAAACAGGATACTCTATACAGAACATTTAGGTTCAGCAGGTGCACAGTTCAGCATTGATTTTGGTCAGAGAATTGAGGTGACTGTAAATAAATTAATATCCAAGTCGAGGCACGTGCTTTATGTTAACCTCGTCGAACCATTGTTACGATTCCTTTTGATCTCAAAAGGATTCATATTATTGCATTCTGCTTGTATGGACAAAAATGAGTCTGGATTACTTCTATCAGCTCCACCGGATACGGGAAAAACCACAACTGTTTTAAAATGTGTGAAAAATGGATTTTCATTTCTCTCTGACGATATGACAATAATAAAATTGCCCAATCAGGCTCTTTGTTTTCCGAAACCTATGACCATTAGTTCCCATACTTTTAAAACCGCGGTTAGTGTGTCTAATACGCGTGACACTGATCCTAGTATGAGAGTACGAAGTTTGGTTCATTCTAAAACGGGAAGGGCGTTTATGCACAAATTAGCCAAGTTAAATGTGCCCATTTTTACGATAAATACAATCGGCCAATCCATAGTCAGACCCCCAAAATATAGTATCAATTCAATTTTGCATGACGCAATAATAAAAAATGATACTACTGTAGATAACCTGTATTTTCTTAAAAGAGAGGGCGATGACATTATTCCACTGGATACTGATAAGGCACTAGATCTTGCGGTTGAAAACAGCGATGACGCCTTTATCTTTCCTCCTTATGCAGAGCTTCTAAAGTATATTGATATAGATAATAGAACGGCATTTGAATTATTAGAGGACGAAAAAAAAATGTTACGAACATTTCTATCTGGAATCAGATGTTATGTAGTTAAGAGTGAAACGAGAGGATGGTTTAATATGATTTCAAAAACAATTGAGAATAAATCTTAGATTGAGTCTACTAAATAAATTGGTTACATTCTACAATGATTCAAATTATGTCATAAAATAAGTCACTAATTGGAGATGAAAAAAGATATTCAAATCGGTTCGTCGCCATGAAGGATTAATCTACATAACATTAGGTAATTTTGTTGGTGCATCACTTACTGGGATTTTTTGGCTATTACTAGCTACTTTGCAAAATGTTCATGAATACGGCCAATTAAACTACGTCGTGGCAATTGCTTCCCTCTCAGCCAGTATCTCGTTACTGGGTCTTAATACTGCAGTAACGACGTTAATACCACAAGGACATAAACAAGTGGATGTTCAGGCAAATCAGGTGATCCTAATTTCTGCTTCGGTTTGTGCGATCATTGTATCACTCTTTAATTGGTTACTAGGACTATTTGTGATAGGGATGGCTTTTTGGATGATGTCTTCTTATGAGCTTTTAAGTAGAAAGCTGTATTCAAAATATGCTATTAATATTATAGGAGCAAGAGGGTCACAACTTGTTTTGTCAATAATATTGTATAGTTTTTTTGGAATTCAGGGAATCATTATTGGATTTATAATTTCCTTTTTTGTATTCAGTCTTACATATTTCAGAACTATACCCCAGTTTAGTAAAAGGTTTGACAAAATAAGAAAAGAATTTAAACTCTCTTTGCATCTTTATTCATACAATCTCTCTAATGCGTTACTATTGTATTTTGATAAATTAATTATAGCCCCTATCTATGGATATACAATTTTAGGTTATTATCAATTAGGTTTTCAGTTTTTGATGTTTTTCAGTATGATTTCGGTCAGTTTTTATCAATATTTAATACCTGAAGAATCAAGCGGAAAGAATAGAAACAAGATAAGAGTATATGGAATTGCTCTTTCTATAATTATCACGGTATTGATCTTCGTTCTTGCACCAGTCATTCTGAAAGTCTTCTTTCCTAATTATATAAATTCACTAAACTCTATAAGAATACTCAGTTTTGGTATCATTCCCATGATGATAACAGGCACACTGAATTCAAAATTCTTGGCAATGAAACTTACCAGATATGTTCTATTTTCTTCTATAATTTATCAAGTAACTCAAGTGATCCTTATCATAATACTTGGAAAAGAATTTGGGATTGAAGGAATTTCGTTATCAGTGGTCATTGCGTTAATCTGCCAGATTACGTTCCTTGGAATAATGCATTTTAGACTTAGAAAGATGATGTAAAGAATATTTGATTCAATTCCAAATATTTGCATTCTCTTTAATCTATTAAGTTAAGGAGACACAAACTAGTAATATTGAGGAAAATCTCAATTTCGAGTCTTATGAATTCATGGTGTTCGAGTTATAACATTTGAGTTGATATTACTACAAAATAATATATTTGAATTTCATTAGATCTTTGGGGTTGATCAACCTTAATGTATGTAATTCTTATTGCCCGTTTCCTTGATTTTTATCCAAAGTCCACGGAAACCAGCGCCCAATAACTTTAGCCCAATCTATCTTTAGGGCAAAATAAACTATTACTCCCAAAGCTGCAATACTTGCAGCAGTTACTACTATTAGGTAATCTGTATTTGTTGAGTTTTGCATAAGGTTGTTAACAAACGGTTTTCCTAAATAGATAGCTCCCAATACCAAGATCTCATTAAAGATAAATTTTCCTAGAAACGTTGAGATGGCAAATTTCCAAGGGCTGTATTTTGCAAGTCCTAATGGAATATACACAATATCATCGGGTATAGGACTAACTGCAGCTACAAAGGCACCTATGCCACCATACCTGCCTAGTAATCTCTGCAAAGGAACCATTTTAACCTTAATTTTTGGACTAAGTACATTTCTACCATAATAACTGGCATAAAAGATAATTAATTTTGCAATCACCGCGCCTATAGCACTAGACAGCGCAATTAATGTGGGGTTCAAATTATTATTAAACGCCGCCGTAATCAAAACTGGAAAATACGGGATCGGCACAAATACAATTATACTGCCAACAAAACTAATTAGCAATATGCCCAAATAGCCAAAATCGTCATAAAATGAAAATAATTCGCCAATATTCAATTGTTCTCAGTACTCAAACCTCTTTACTAATACGCTCTGCCAAAGTATACTTGAATAGTGTCTTGATTTCCGCATGCAATACAGGCAGAAACCTTCTCTTTAGCATCAAATGGAACTATCCGAATATCTGCTGTTGTTTTTTCCTTCACAAGATCTTCGCATATTCTCTTTCCACACCAGCTAGAAGCGACAAATCCACCGGTTGCGTCAAGTATTGAGAGTAATTCTGCCAAGCTCGCAGCAGTTCTGGTATTAGATTGAAGCTGATTTTTTGCACTATCAAACATGTTAGATTGTATTTTTTCTAATATAATCAATACCTTGTTAACTAATTCTCCTTCTTTTACGTAAAACCGTTCCTTAGTATCCCTGCGTATTAATTCAACTTGATTTTCCTTCATGTCCCTTAGCCCTATATTTGCTCTTAAAGGAACTCCCTTCATCTCCCACTCATTAAATTTCCACCCCGATGTAAATTCATCCCTGTCGTCAGTAAACGCGCGTATATTATGCGCTCTTAATTTATTTTCCAAGTCACATGCCTTTTGTTTCACTATTTCTTTGCTTTCATCCTTATAAATTGGAACAATAATCACTTGGGTTGGTGAAATTTTAGGAGGAAGTATCAAGCCCTTATCATCTCCGTGAACCATTATTAGCGCGCCAATAATTCTCCAGGAAATCCCCCAGGAAGTTTGCCATGCAAAGTGTTCATTGGTATCTTTATCTAGAAATTTAATTTCAAATGGTTTTGAGAAGTTCTGACCCAAATGGTGAGAAGTTGCCATTTGCAATACCTTGCCATCGGCCATTAACGATTCTAAGCAAGTGGTGTATTTTGCTCCAACGAATTTCTCCTTATCTGACTTTAGTCCACTGATAGTTGGAATTGCAAGATAATCTTCAATCAATATCTTATAAAGTCCAAGTATTAACTTAACTTCCTCATCAGCTTCTATTTCATCAGTGTGTGCAGTATGTCCTTCTTGCCAAAGAAATTCTGAATTTCGGATTAAGGGCTTGGTAGATTTTATTTCAGCTCGCAGCGCACTGTTCCAAAAATTCAACTTGAGCGGTAAATCTCTGTAACTTGATATCCATTTTGAGAACAAGGAATATGCAAGCGTCTCTGAAGTTGGTCTAACTGCTAATTTTTCTCCAAGTTCACTATTACCTGATCTTGTGACCCAAAACACCTCCGGCATAAACCCATCAAAATGATCCTTTTCCTTAGTAAGAAGACTTTCAGGAATTAAAACTGGCAGGAATCCATTTTTGTGTCCCGTATTCTTTAGTTCATTATCAAGTATATCTTTGATGATTTCCCATATAGCATATCCATATGGGCGAAGTATTATGAAACCCTTGCTTGGTGAATAATCTACTATGCCAGATTTCAGTACACATTGAGTATACCAATCACTGAAATCAGATGACTTCTTTACTGTTATGCCTAATTCTTTAGTCAAGTCTCATTACAGCATAAATAAGATGATACTATGACAATGGTTCGCCCTTACAATATACTTTACCCATGATTCTGCTATGGAAGTTACTGCATACATAACACTGTACGAATCCTAATTCTTTTTCAAAAACAGGACAATCAACGGCTTCAAGCTTCATTTTCTTTAGCATTTTCGGACTCACACCTTTCAATTTTAGCTTACCCTTATCGTCCATCATTCCTATAGCTTGCAGTTCTGATTTCGCCCTATCATCTAATTTTATACTTTTCTCAACTCCCTTCACAGGTACAAGGAATTTTGTATCAGGAACATCCACGCTCATGAATACACAATGATATTTTCATCATGTATATGATGCTTCCTATCCTGACATGACCTAAATTATCGTGGCATCAATGCATGCAAGTGAGATGGGCATAAAAGTAATGATCCAAAAACATCTTTGAGAAAGTGAAATCATTATTTATTTGATATTTGTGATATAAAATATGAATGATGGAGATTATTATAATGTGCTTGAGCTGAACAAAAATGCCTCATTAGATGAAATAAGAAAATCATTCAGAACCCTTGCATTGAAGTATCACCCAGATAAGAATAAGAACGTAGGAGCCAAGGAAAAATTCATGAAAATCGTAGAGGCTTATGAAGTATTATGTGATTCAAAAGGCAAGAAAAACTATGATGAATCAATTACTATTAAAAAGAATACTCCAAAATATGACTTTTCTTGGACACCTTCTGCCGATTTTGAAAAAGTTTATAGCTATTCTAGAATTAAGAACACATACGTTGGTGGGGGTATATGGGATATTGGTGAAGCAGCTACAAAGTCCATGTGGAAAGCAACGATAATACTTTTAGCTTCACTTGCAGCAATGGCCTTATTGATTATTTTCTTTCCATAGGTAGATTCACGCTATGCATTTTTACGCTTCTTGGAAGTAATCTGTTTATTTTTAGCTTTGTATTTATACCAAAAAAAAGCAGCGAGACCCAAATTGGCAATTGTAGTGAATAAAAAAATTGGTGAATTAGTTTGAACAAAAATCGCAAGCCCATAAACCCCGACAACTGTAGCAACTATAGAAAAGACCTTTAACTGATTGGTTGAAATTGGCAACCTCAATTAGAGCGTTTGATCAGTATAAAAGTCAAACTACTTGTGTAAGACTAAGTGTAAAAATAACGATTTGACTTCATTTTGCTGTGCCTATTCATACAACACCGCCTCTCCTATAGGGGATTTAAAATTGGTATATGCTCCCTTTTGTGTTGAGATTTTATTATCATATCACTAACTGATTTTATCTTTCTTTTACTTTGTTTACAGTTAATCAAGTCATTATTTTCATAACTCTGCAAAATGTTATCAATTTCATTATAACTTAATCCAATTTCTTTCTCGGCTGTATGTCCTTTCCAAAACCTGGGGCTACTTGGTTGACTGACAATTTGTTCCGAGAGTCCTAGGTGCCTTCCCAATAATTTGACCTGGCTCTTATACAGTCCTCCCAAAGGGAGCATATCAGCTGCACCATCACCAAACTTGGTAAAATAGCCAATCATCAATTCACTCTTGTCGGAAGTTCCAAGAACGAGGAGATTATTGATATATGCATAATGATATAATAACGCCATCCTAAGTCTTGCCGAAAAATTCCCGCTAGAAAGTTTGCTATTAGGCAGACGCTTTAGCAAATTTTTTTTTGCATGTTCAAAATGAATTTCTTTATATTTGATCTTCATTTCTTTTGCCAGATCGCGAGCATTGTTAATGTCTTTTTTTGGAGTAAGTCCTTTTTCTGGCATTATCAGACCCATTATCTTACTTCGTTCTATGGCTTTGGTTGCCAATATAAGACAAACAGAAGAATCAAGACCACCGCTCAGTCCAATAACTAAACCATTCTTCTTGCGTGATTTTACTTGTTTTGAAATAAATCCTGTAATTTCTCTTATGATTGCGCCGTAGTTTAGGATTAAAAAGTCTTTAGACATTTCTATTTGGCAACTGGAGGTTTGGAAAAAGTGTTGCTTTGGTTTAAATGATAGTCAATTGACAATTTTGGATCCTTTTGCTTGCCTGTCAATATTCCGACTACAACATCATCATTTTTTATGATTTCCTGCTTTCTGAGCTTTCGTATTCCAGCAGGAACAGCGCCTGAGGCCATCTCGCAATCAAATCCGTTTAGACCAACTAAAGCCATTCCATCGCTCATTTCCTTATCGGAAACCTGTATGACAACGCCATTGGTAAAGTCTATCGATCTTAACGCTTTGATCAAATTAGCAGGTTTACCTATTTGTATAGCAGTGGCTTTGGTATGTGGTTTAATGCCTCTCTTATCTTTTTCATCATAGTATTCTCTTATAAGATCCAAGTCTGGTCTGCCGTTATTCCACGTCAGCTTCTTGCTTCCAAACAAACCATTGGTTAGTTCATAAAAGGTATTTGCGCCCTCTGAATTCACTACAAGTAATCTTGGAATTTTTTTTATCCATCCACTCTCATAAAGTTCCATCATAGCCTTTCCACAGCTAGACGTATTTCCTAAGGCGCCGCCAGGGTAAACTATCCAGTCTGGTGGATTCCAGTCAAGATATTCTAGAGCTCTGTATACTATAGTTTTCTGACCCTCTATTCTGAATGGATTAATTGAATTTACTGTGTATGCTCCCTGGTGTCGAGCTGCGTTTAGAGAGTATGCCAAAGCGTCATCGAAGTTGCCATCAATCTCAATCACCTGTGCACCAAACTGAAATGCTTGGCCAAGTTTTCCGGGTGCTATTTCTCCTTTTGGGACAAAGACTTCGCACTCAATATTTTCATTTGCAGCATACATAGCAGCAGAGGCTGAAGTATTTCCGGTTGACGCACAGATAATTCTATTCATGTTTATCATTTTTGCATGTGTTACAGCGGTTGCCATTCCATTGTCTTTAAATGAACCACTGGGATTGTAACCTTCAGGTTGTAATAGAAGAGAATCGTTTTCAATTAAGGAATATTCTGAAACCTTTTTCATTTTGTAAGGTTTAGATTGTCTACCTTCAGAACCATCAAGAGAAACTAGAATTTTGGAGCATTGTTCAAAATCTTCTGTATCCAAGTTGGCAAAATTAATCAGTTCTCTAAACCTCCATACCCCACTCTCATTATAGATATTGCCTGCATGATTTCTACGTTGATAGAAAGTTTGGATTAGTTCTCTAGAAAAGATATTTTGATAAATAATATCCAAAAATGAACCACATTTACAAACCAATACGTTGTTATTGATTTCATAAGTAAGACTGCAAGCAGGGTTAATGCATTTCTTGAATGGATTGTTTGCCGCGCCAACCATGAGTTATTTCGTAAAAAAATGATATTTAGACGTTTACGGTTTGTGTACAAAAACAACAAAAAATTCTAAGCAGGTGGGAATGCGCCGCAAGTATAACAGTATTTAGGATATGACAAACAAGATCTGCAGAACGAACACCGAATTGAACGACATGGTTGGTTACTAGGACATCCAAAAAATGAATTGTAAATCCTATAATAATAAAGGTGCTCTTTGTCTCTCACTGTTACTTTATCAAGAGCAGCAAATTTTGCTTCCCTTTGATAATATTTATCATCAATAAGATCCGCAAAGGCTTTTGAAATCTGGTCAAAACCGGAACCTTGTTCCAAAGCCATTTTGTTTCTCCATACAATTGATCCAAGTTCTTGTTCAAACGCCTTCCTCAAAATGAATTTTCCCCACTTCTTCCCGTTGTATTCTCCAACCTTTTCAGTTACGTCAATTGAGGTAGCCAAATCATAAATGGATTTTTCAAGGTATGGAGTATTGATTGATAGCCCCAGTATTTGACCTATTTTTTTTGAAGAAAATCTCATTATTTTCCAAAGTTCTACTAAGATTTGGTGTAATTTATTTAAGTCAGTGAAATATCTTTGGAGATAATTATATCCAGCAAATAACTCATCTGCACCATCTCCGGTAACTACCGCATCGTATCCTCGATCTTTAGCTTCTCTTATGCCAAAGAATATTACAGAAGAATTTCTTATTTCAAGGGGATCAAAGGTCTTGAACGTTTTAATTAAGTTCGGAACTATGTCAACGATGTCATCAAAGTATACAATACACTCGACATGTTTCTGACTATACTTTTTTGCTACGCTCTTTGCATGCATTAGATCGTGCGAATTTTGGCCTAAGGATGTCACTATACTTAATTTAGGTCTCATCAAATAACATAAGATACTGCTATCTACTCCACCAGATAAAAGTAAAGAATTATCATGGTATTTACTCACAATATTTTTTAAATTGCTCTTTAAAGCTCGCTCTGTGCACAAGGATGGCAAATTATGATATCATTATATGAGAATTAAAGATAAAAATTTGGCTACAAGAACCTAAAGATCTATTTTATTGTTTTAATGCCGTTGTGTTCATGCAGCAACTCTAAACCTTCCTTTGTGATGTGATACTGCTTCGATTTTTTAATTACATATAGAACCATTCTTCCAAGATGATAGTAGATCGAACCTGTAGAAAGATCCGTTGCATATTTTATTTCGGAAAAACGCGCTGCACCGTTGCTATCTACAATGGCTTGCAAAATCTTTATCCTTGTTCTCCTAGCACGGAGCTGCGTTTCACCTATCAATGAAAATTTTATGTTATTAAATTATTTATGCTTTTCTTAAAGATTTGTTCTTGCTAAATAATATGGGATTTTCAATTTCCAGGATTGTAATTAGTGATTTTTTACTCGCTTAACATCTAAAGTTTCTACTGATAAATTCTTGTTGAATTAATATCTTCCTGCCCTTATTAGCATAGCGTGAAATTGGTAAAGTTGTGACAACTAGTATTGAATCTTCCAATAGGCATTGGGCATGCATCTAGGGGTTCTCCCCTAATTGGGTTACCGTTCTCAATGTGGATTCAAATCAAATATATGGTCGAGCAATTATACTTCAATAAAACGCAAGAATGAGACGAAAGTTAACGAAAAAGCGAATAGTTGAACTTTTAGACACAAGCGGAAATAATCAAATGACCGCCATTGTAACAAAGAGGAGGCAAATTAAACGCCATGATTGATTAGAAAGCAATCATGATGCAGATTATGTTTATGTAAAGCAGAGTTAATTTGTTAATTCGTCGAGTGAATTCAAAATCACGGCAAGATACTATAGTTAGTAATGAAAAAGAGAGTAGTATTGAAGGTAATGGAATAAATAACTATGAATAAGAATGTAATTTACTTAGTAAATTTAGTTTTACATGACAAAGATCCATATTGTTTAGAATACATTGCTAACACAAAAGACTTTCAGAAATATTTGCCACAATTTGAACAGATGTTAAAGATTTTCATTTTGGTAAAATGAAACCAATTGCCTTTTTTCAAACCTTTACATTTCTCAGCAAATCTGGTTATTTACCTCACAGGAATCCCTAATTTCAAGAATACGATATAATATAAATACAAAAGAAATATTCTACATGATAATGCCAGTTGATCCTGTATGTGGAATAGAAATGGATGAAGATCTAGCCACTATCCATGAGTATAATGGGAAAAAATATTATTTTTGCTGTGAGGGATGCAAGAGTATCTTTTCAAGAAAACCTAGAAAGTATTTGAAAAATCAATAAATTGTATTTTACGATTGTTATATGAATTAGTATATTTTGTCATAACTAATTAACCTAACAGGAGATATTCATTACAATCTGAATTTCACTATTGTCATACTACAATATTGAACTAGTTTGCTACAAATGCGGAGTTTTAAATAACAGAATTTCGAATTTAAAATCCGTACGTGACATGTTAAAGGTTGTTAATAATACATGTAAGAGTTGTGGAATTTCATTAAATCCGTTGGACTTCATAATAAATGCTGAAAGAAGATACGAAAAATTTGTCTAAAGCTCAATAACAAATATGCAGTAATATGAGAACTAGATACTGAAGAGAAGAATGTAATAATAGATGTTCAAAATTGTGACGATGCTTAGATTCGTCGAGGCGATATAAGTTCAAAATCGTTGTCTCCAGTGATCTTGTAATAAGAACATGCATGCTTAGTAAACAATCCTACTTCTATGACACCTGGAATATTTTTTATTTCCATTTCAGTTTCTTTTAAATCTTCATATTTTGGTAACAACGTATCAAAAATTATGTTACCATTTTCCGTAATAAATGGATAACCCCTTTCTAGCATACGCATTTTCGGTAAACCTCCAATTTCCTCCAGTTTTTTCATTACAATGTTTCTTCCAAATGGAGTAACCTCAACAGGAACCGGCATGTTGAACTTCTCGACAAATTTATCAGCCTGCGCAACAATCACAAATTTTTGTGACGATGAAATTAGGATTTTTTCTTTTAGAAGAGCACCTCCCCCTCCTTTTATCATATTGTAATCCGAATCTATCTGATCTGCGCCATCCAACACAACATCAATTATTCCATTCTTACTCTGTTCGACTATTTTTAAGCCCATAGTTTCAGTTACTATTCTTATTTGAAGAGATGTTACAATAAATTCCAACGAATCTTTATATTCCAAATTTCCAATATTGCGCACAATTCTCTCTACAGTTCTACCACTGCCTAGTCCTATAGTACATCCCTCAACAATATATCTCTTGAAAAAATCCTCTGAAAGTTTCTCGTAATTGTTATTTCCAGCTAATCGATCATTTTTTACACTGGAATTCATATGGTTAAAAGAATCTTTTCATGTCTACTTTAACCTTTACAAAACATATATGGAAGAAATCATTCCTACAGATTCATTCGTCCCTAAAAAGACCCAAACTGAATTATCACACAAATGAATGTCAAAGCATTGACAACGAGTATATATATGAAGTTTCAATGAATATTCGTACAATGTCTGAAATGAGCGGCTCTAAAGCTCTAATGCAATCCCTAGAGAAAGAAGGTGTTGAAATAGTATTTGGACTTCCAGGGGGCGCAAATCTGCCAATTTACGATGCACTTGTTGACGCAAAGTTTAGGCACGTTTTGGTAAGACATGAACAATCTGCCGCTCATATGGCTGATGGTTATGCGAGAATAAAGAGAAAAGCAGGTGTGTGCCTTGCAACGTCAGGACCCGGTGCAACAAATCTGATCACAGGAATAGCCACTGCCTATGCAGATTCTTCACCACTAATTGCAATAACTGGGCAAGTACCTTTGAACATGATTGGAAAGGATGCATTTCAGGAAACTGACATAATTGGTGTTGCTAATCCATGTACAAAATATGCTTTTCAACCCAGACTTGCAACCGAAATTCCTGAAGTTATAAAAAAATCATTCTACATTGCGGAAAGTGGTAGACCTGGACCAGTTTTGGTCGATATCCCAAAAGATGTACAACAAGAAGTTACTGATATACAATTTCCAGATCTGATAAAGGTACGAGGATACAAGCCTATAGTCGATCCGGATTTGTCTAATGTTGGAAAGGCCGTTGAACTAATAATCTCTTCACAACGTCCAATTATTATGGCTGGTGGAGGTGTTATCTTGTCAGGAGCTTTCTCAGAACTTCAGGCATTAGCTGAACTTATTATGGCTCCAGTTGTTACTACATTTAAGGGTAAAGGAGCATTTCCTGAAAATCATCCACTGGCCATGGGACCTATCGGAATGCATGGTCATGCCGAAGCAAATAGAATTATACTTGAAGCAGACTGTATCCTTGCAGTAGGTGCAAGATTTTCAGATCGTTCAGTCGGAAGGTTCGATGAATTTGGTAAAGGTATGAACATCATACATCTTGATATAGACCCTGCTGAAATTGGAAAAAACAAGTCCGTAGACATCGCTATTGTCGGAGATGTAAAATCGGCACTTAGAACTATGGTAAAGATGTTATCTAAGGGAAGAACGAACCGGAGCTCTGATAGTCCTTGGCTTCAGCGGAGGAAAGAGCTAATTGATTATTTTTCACAAAATATTAAGGATTATCCTAGGGAATTGACTGCCAGAAAAGCCCTTAAAAAATTAAGAGAATTATTGCCTGTAGATTCCATAGTAACAACAGAAGTAGGTCAGTGCCAAATGTGGACTTCCCTCCATTTTGATGTTATATCTCCTGGGACTTTTTTTAGTTCGACTGGGTTAGGAACAATGGGATTTGGGTTTCCGGCATCAATTGGGGCAAAGGCTGCGAGACCAAACGTACCAGTTGTGGACATCGCCGGCGATGGATCATTTAATATGACAGAAAATTCATTAGCAGTTTCTGTACTGGAAAATCTACCAGTGATAGTATTTTTGTTAAATAATGATATGCTAGGCATGGTCGCTCAATGGCAAAGGACTTTTTATGACAGGAGATATATGGGTGTTCATCAAAAAAGATGTCCTGATTATGTCAAGATTGCAGAGGCATATGGAGCAAATGGATTCAAGGTTCAATCAATGGACGAGTTAGACAAAGCAATTAAAAGTGCACTTAGAACTGAAGTTGCTACTGTGATCGACATTACAATCGACCCAGAAGAGGACGTATATCCATTTGTTGCTCCCGGTACTGGACTCAAAGATATGATTACTGGTGCATGAAATATGAGCTCAAAAGAGTACAGGAACAAACCGCTGTATATCATATCATCTCTCGTTGAAAATAAACCGGGAGTACTATTTCGCATAACCAATCTCTTTCGTGCAAGAAATTTCAATATTGAGAGTATTACAGTAGGAATTACCGAAAAACCCGACCTCTCAAGAATGACAATTACAACCAGGATAGACGAATCTATACTTGATCAGCTGGTCAAACAGTTGAGAAAACTCATTGACATTGTGGAAGTGGAGGTTTTAGACGTTAACAATACTGTCTATAGAGAATTAGCCCTAATAAAGATAAGAGCAAAGGACTTCACGAACAGAAATGAAATCATAAATTTTGCTAATGTGTTCAGGGCGAACATCTTGGACATCGGAAAGGAATCTGTCACAGTCGAAGTCATTGGAACGCCAGACAAAATAGATGCGTTTAAGAATCTTATAATACAATACGATATAGTAGAGATGGCACGGACTGGTGTATCGGCTCTTCAGAGAGGAGAATGATCTATGGAATCCCAAAAAGTAAGAATATTTGATACAACATTGAGGGATGGTGAGCAGACACCTGGAGTTTCTATTACTCCAGAACAAAAATTGAATATTGCTATTAAATTATCCGAGCTCGGTGTTGACACGATAGAAGCTGGATTTCCCGTGGTATCTGACGGTGAAAAAGAAGGAATAAAGAATATTGTAAAACAGAAATTAGACACGGAGGTTTGTGCGTTGGCAAGAACTGTCCAGTCGGATATTGATTCAGCAATAGACTGCGGCGTAGATTATGTTCATACATTTATTGCCACTTCGGATATTCATATGCAATTCAAATTAAAAATGTCGAGGCAACAGGTGTTGGAAAAAGCACTTTGGGCAGTGGAGTATGCAAAGTCTCACGGATTAAAAGTTGAGTTTTCTGCTGAGGATGCTACAAGATCTGATAGGAAATTTCTTATTGATGTCTTTACAGGTGTGGTTGAAGCCGGTGCAGATAGAATAGACATTCCAGATACCGTTGGATACGCAACGCCAGAATATATTACCTCACTAGTTGAGGAAATTCGTTCAAAGATGAATACTCCAATTAGTGTTCATTGTCATAATGATTTTGGTCTTGCAGTTGCAAATTCTATTGCTGCAATTAGGGCAGGAGGATCATGCGCACATGTTACCATTAACGGTCTTGGAGAAAGGGCAGGTAACGCTTCCCTCGAAGAATTTGTTATGGCTTTGCAGTGCCTATATTCTAGAAAGCACAATATTAAAGTAAACTTACTATATGAAATTTCAAAATTCGTTTCAAATTCAATGGGCGTTATAGTTCAACCGAATAAGGCAATAATCGGAGAGAATGCCTTTGGCCATGAATCAGGTATCCACACACACGGCATTATAAATAATCCTTTAACCTACGAACCAATAAGTCCTGAGTTAGTTGGTAGAAAAAGGTGGCTCCAGGCAGGTAAACATGCAGGAGCTCATGGAATTCGTGCAATCTTGAGTGATTTTGGAATTGAACCTACAGACCAACAACTACATAAAATTATTGAAAAGCAAAAAGGCGTAGCTGATACAGGTAGATCAATTACTACATCACAACTTTTGTCAATTGCAGGTGAAGTGATGGGTAGCGCTAAATTTGAAGAGAAATTTAAGCTCTATGATTTCCATATTGTAACTGGTATGAATATCATTCCAACTGCAGTAATTAGACTTAATACACATGGGAAAGACTTGGTTGCATCAGAAACTGGAGTTGGCCCAGTTGATGCAGTACTTAAAGCGATACAAAAAATTGCCGTAGACATGGCAAGTATTCGAATAAGAGAATATCGTCTTGAGTCAATTACAGGAGGATCAGATGCACTGGCAGAGGTTACGATAAAGGTCGAGGATGTGGATGGTAACGTTCTTTCTTCAAGAAAATCAGGAGAAGATGTGGTTGTGGCTTCAGTAGAAGCAATGATAGATGCTATAAATAAAGTAATGTTAAGAAAGGTACTATATTCAAAGAATTAAAATCTATTTAGTTTGGGTTAATTATTTTGACCAGATATAATATTACCTTAGTTAATGGTGATGGAATAGGTCCAGATTTAGCTAATTCAGGTCAGGTACTACTTGAAAAGATCAGTGACTGCTCCGGAATAAAGTTTGATATTGTTAAGGTAGAAGCAGGAGACAATGCCTTAATAAAGTACAGTAAGGCTCTGCCAGATTTTTCCTTTGAGAGCATAAAAAAATCAGATGCTTGTCTTAAGGCACCTGTGGGAGAGAGTGCAGCAGACGTAATTCTTGTTCTAAGAAGATATTTCGACCTTTATGCTAACATAAGGCCAGCAAAATCGTATCCAAATGTAAAGTCGCTAAATCCATCGGTCGATCTCGTAATTGTTAGAGAAAATACTGAGGACATTTATCTTGGATGGGAATTTCCAATAGGAAATGATGCGGTAATAGGTTTAAGACTAACAACTGCAGAGGCATCAAGGAAAATAGCAGAATATGCCTTCGAAGAAGCATTAAGGAGAGATAATAAAAGAAAGGTTGTCTGTGTTCACAAGTCAAATGTTATGAGAGTCGGAGACACATTGTTTTCTAAAATTAGTAATGATGTTGCAAAAAAATACCCAGATGTGGAATTTACTGAATCTTATGTTGATGCATGTGCTATGAATCTAATTAGAAATCCCGAAAAATTTGATGTGATATTGACAACGAACTTGTTTGGAGATATTCTCTCAGATGAGGCTGCTCAAGTTGTTGGCGGGTTAGGTCTGGCCCCGGCAGGAAATATCGGAAGAAAGTTTGCTATATTTGAACCCGTTCATGGTGCCGCGTTTGATATTGCAAAAAGGAATATTGCAAATCCTTCATCTATGTTCTTAGCCATAAAAATGATGTTCGACTGGCTAGGCAGCAAAAACAAGAATGGAGAGGAAGATAATCTCAATGATCTGGGGAAAAAAATAGAAAATACTTTGACAAATTTACTTAAACAGAACTTGAAAACGATAGATGTGGGTGGTGATATGCATACTGACGAATTTACAAAAATGTTTGTAACTAAGTTAATTTCGTGATTTTCAAAGTATTCCTACTGTGATCTAAAATCCATAATATTGATTCCGCAATTAATAAATTGATTCGTAATTAAATCAAAATGAGAGTAGGTAGTCGTTTTATATACGAACCACTTTTGTATGTGATTCTACGATGTTAGAAGGTGTTACTCCCTCTTATCAGGCGCAGCTTGACAGAATTCTGTCAATACACCATTCATCGATTTAGGGTGGATAAATGTTATTTTCCTTCCATAAGATCCAGATCTAATGTTTCCAATCATCCTAGTTCCATTGGCAATTGCCCTATCAACATCATTATCTATGTCATCTGCTGTAATAGCAATATGGTGAATACCTTCGCCACGATCTGTCAAAAATTTTTTTATTGGACTGTCATCTGCAGTAGGCTCAATTAGCTCAATTCTTGTGTCCTCTAATCTCAAAATAGCGACCTTTACCCTTTCTGTAGGAACTTTTTCTATGTCGATTTTATCAATTTTCAATATCTTTTCATAATTCTTTATTGCTTCATCAACATTGTTAACTGCTATGGCTACGTGATCTACTCTCATATCATACCACCGTCAAAAAGAAAACTTTGGTTCATATCTGCCAAAGATATCAACAAATACATCGCTTATCTCTCCTAAAGTAACATGCCCTTTTACCGCAGAAATAATATGAGGCATCAAATTTTCCACTTCCCTTTCAGCAAATTTTCGCAATTTGCTTATTTCAGAACTCACTTTAGTTTGATCTCTGTTATCCTTAAATTCTATTAACTTTTTTACTTGACGTATCTCAATTTCTGGATCTATAGTATTCAATTGTGGTTCAATATCATTTTGATCCTGAAATTTGTTTACACCCACAATTATGCGATCATTGTAGTCTATCTCTTTTTTTAATTGGTAAGCATTACGCCTTATTTCCTCTTGAAAGTAACCCTTTTCTATCGCTGCTAAGGAGCCTCCTAACTTTTCTATTTTCTTTAGATATTTTTCAACTCCTTCCTCTATCTTGGATGTTAGATATTCAAGATAATGCGATCCTGATAGAGGATCGACAGTCTTTGTTACTCCTGTTTCATTAGCTATAATCTGCTGAGTTCTCAATGCTACCTTGACTGATTCTTCAGTTGGTAGTGCTAATGCCTCATCTCTAGAATTTGTGTGCAACGACTGGCACCCTCCCAACACAGCTGACAGAGCTTCAAGTGTTACCCTCACTACATTGTTATCAACTTGTTGTGCTGTTAGTGATTCACCGCTAGTCTGGACATGAAAACGCAAGTGAGTTGACTTCTCATTTTTGGCCCCAAATCTTTCTTTCATTATTTTTGCGTAAATACGACGTGCAGCTCTAAATTTTGCTACCTCTTCAAAGAAATCCATAGTACAACAAAAAAAGAATGACAAACGCGGGGCAAATTCATCAACTTTTAATCCTCTCGATATACATGTATTGATATATTCTATTGCGTTGGCAAAAGTAAAAGCTAATTCTTGGATGGCATTTGCACCTGCTTCGCGCATATGATAACCAGAAATACTAATCGGATACCACTGTGGTACGTTCTTTGAACAATACTGAATCATGTCACCAATTATTCTCATTGACTCTTTTGGTGGATAAATGTAGGTGTTACGTGCAATATACTCCTTTAAAATATCATTTTGGGTCGTGCCCCTCAAGCTGTTAGATGAAACTCCCTGCGATTCGGCAACTACAATGTAAAGCGCCAAAAGGGTTGAAGCGGTTGAATTTATTGTCATGGAAGTACTAACCTTGTCTAGAGGTATATTCTCAAAGCAGGTCATCATGTTGTTTATAGAGCTGATTGCAACTCCGGTTCTGCCTACCTCGCCCTGTGAGTACGGATTGTCAGAATCCCTTCCAGTTTGCGTCGGTAGATCGAAAGCAAGAGAAAGTCCAGTCTGTCCATGTTCTAACAAGAACCTAAATCTCTTGTTAGTTTCTTCAGCACTTCCAAATCCACTGTACTGACGCATGGTCCATAGTCTTTCTCTATACATGTTAGGATAAAGTCCCCTTGTATATGGAAATCTACCCGCTTTCTCCTCGTCATATTCTTTTTTAAGAAAGTCTTTTGAAGAAAAAATACTTTTTACTGGAATACCTGAATCAGTTTTGATTTTTTTTATATCCTGTTTTGTCACTCTTACTCACTCCAATAGAACAATCTTGTTAGCGAAATTTAAAGCTGCGTTATAGGGCTCTACTTCTTTTTTTAGTATCTTGAGAAGAAGTTTCTTGTAATCTTGGCTATTCATTATCTTTTCAATAGATTTTTCTCTAATTACGTTTAAAATCATATCTTTCAACTCATTTTCTAAAATCAATTTATCTCTTGCTTGGTACTTTTCATCATTTAATAATTTGACGAGCGCCTTGGTCAATTCCTTAATTCCCTTTTTCATCTTTGCTGAACATTTAAACACTAATTTTTTATTATTAGCTACCAGATCATAAATAATATTGTATAATATTGTAGCGCCGTCCAAATCTGATTTGTTTACCACATAGATATCTCCTATCTCTGTTAACCCTGCTTTTATTGCCTGTACGCTGTCACCTGTCTGTGGATTGAAGATAACGACAGTAATATTCACAGCTTTTGAGATTTCAATCTCTAACTGACCCGCTCCTACACTCTCAACTAATATCAGATTATAGCCAGCGGCATCTAAGATTCTCACGACGTTTCTAAGTGATCTTGAAATGCCACCTTCAGCACCCCTCGAAGCCATGCTTCTTACATAGATTTCGTCGCTAATTGTCATCATTCGTACCCTATCTCCTAATAAAGCACCGCCGGTTATAGGACTCGATGGATCCACTGCTAAAACTGCCACTTTGTATCCAAGCGAATGGAATTCTGCTGCCAATCTTCCTATAAGTGTACTTTTACCTGAACCGGCGGATCCAGTAAAGCCTATAGTTTTAGCATTCTTGGTTTTCCTAAAAATTTCGTGAATTATTTTAATCGAATCAGGTTCATTGTTATCAACTACAGTAATTGCTCTCGAGATTGATCTTTTGTCTCCATTTAGAATCCCAGCTACTAATTCTGACACGAGTGATTTAGCTAGGACGTTAAGTATTAAAACTTACTTTTGTGCGCAGTTCAGACGGTATTGCGTCACGAAATTGACAAAAAATTTTAAAGCTTGCCTATAATTTTTAGATGTATGTCTACATCCATACATGACAGAAGGAAACCGATAAGGGTACTTGTATCTAAGCTAGGTCTGGACGGTCATGATCGCGGAGCGCTAGTAATTTGCAGGGCGCTTAGAGATTCTGGAATGGAGGTAATTTATTCTGGACTATTCTGTACACCTGAACAAGTGGCAAAAATCGCTATAGATGAAGATGTTGACGTCGTAGCAATGAGTTTGTTGAATGGGGCTCACTTGACCTTATTTCCTAAGGTGGCGACTATCTTAAAGGACCGAGGCGTCAATGATATCCTTTTGATTGGCGGAGGTGTGATCCCAGGTAAGGATAAAAAGATACTTGAAGAAAAAGGTGTAAATGGTAATTTTGGACCCGGAACAGCGCTTGACGTAATTATTGAATTCATTCACAATAATTTAAAAAAATAATAATAATTATACCGAAATTATATGCATTAGTCTCTTGCCAGGAACCCACAGTTGGAAATACGTTCGAAATGAACTCAGCATTTAGTGCTCATTTCTTGCGAGTAAAAGGGAGAAAAGGACATAACGACTGAATTTTATCCATATCACCCTTTTCTTTTCATGAGATATATGTTAATTTACATGAATGACGCTTTGCTTTTGGGATGACGAAGACTTAAATCTAAATCATTATTCAGTAAATCTCAATTTTTAAAATGACGCTAATTGGAAATGCTTATCGGTGGCTTCACAGCAAATTCAACTCTCGTCCCACAAATTTCAGCTGGGTTGTAAACAATCAGGTAGCAGGAAGCGGATTACCTCTGTCCTTCAATCAAATTATGTGGCTAGTGAAACGTGGAATTCGTACGATAGTAACAGTAAGAGAGATCCCATTACCCGTGCAGTGGTTAACACTTGATGAAACTAACCACTCACATTCTGGAGGTAAAATCATTGAGAAAATTAATTACTTGCATTTAAGAGTTGAAGACTATCACTCTCCTACTATTGTGGAGATAGATTCAACCATTAATTTTATTAAAAATGAAATAGAAGCAAAAAGACCGGTGTTGGTTCATTGTGCAGCAGGGAAAGGTAGAACAGGAACGATTCTAGGGGCGTACCTTTTAAAAAAAGAAAGCCTGAGTGCCAAAGATGCTATAACTAGGATCAGAAACCTCAGACCAGGATCTATTCAAACTGATTCACAGGAAAAGTCACTATATGAATATGAGAATTACTTAAAAGACAATTCTGTAAATAATCATTGAAAATTACTAATCGCGTTGCAAAAAATACGTCACGTGCAAAATAAGATAACATTTTATTGATACCATTTGATATTTCGTATTATGGATTTCGAAAGGTTGGAGGAATTAGCTTTTGAGGCAAATGTTGCGCGAAATCAGAATATGAAGTCCAAGGCAACAAAAATAGAAGAGGAAATCTTGAAGAAGATGACGGAAAACCAGTTACAATTCCCTGTAGAAGAGGAGATCTTATTGACAAATAATACTGCTTCATTCGTATATAAGAATAACAAGACATATCCTTCGTTATTGGAATTTATTGGACGAATTCTACATGTAGCTATCCCAGTCAAACTGAATGAATGTAAATTTGGTCCGGGTGGAATTATAATATCTGCCGAAAATAAGCAACAGGCACAAAAAATTTTAGATGATTGTTGCCATGAGTTACAAATTCTTATCAAGGCAAAGGAAGAATACGTTGGCTAATCGAAAATTGTAATTGGAAAATACCATTTTTCCTAAATACCTCTAGTAGATTTGGTAACATGGCTGGTTTACCAGAATGTCTTCCTTATTTACCCTAATGCAATTAGTTACGCTCGAGGTAAGATAAAGTGGATCGGTAGTAATTAAGACGATTCTATGTCCTGATTTGATTCTATCTATCTCTTTTGCAATATCAATATGTTCCTAATGACAAGATAGATGTGTATCTAAATTTATAATATCAAAATTAATCGTCTTTACTAAAGACAGACATTCATCACTGTCTGATGCAGTAACTACGTCGATACTACTATCCCAAAAAATTCTGTATATAGGGTCTTTAGAGCTGAATCGGACACCACAATAAGTATTCGGATGTCATAGGCTTAATTTATCTACAAAATTTTATTCTCCGCTTTTCCACATCATCTTTCTCATATCTTTCCCAATAATTTCTAATTGGGTTTTTTCCAATTGGTTCATGAATCTAGCAAAAGAGTTCTTCCCATCCTTTTTGTAAATGCTTACCCATTCATTAGCAAATTCACCTGATTGAATATCTTCCAAGACTTGTTTCATGTTCTCTTTTACTTGGTTATTAATTACTTTTGCACCTCTAGTCAGACCACCGTACCTTGCAGTTTCGCTGACCCTGTTGTACATTCCTGTTATTCCATATTTGTATATCAAATCCACTATTAGCTTTAGCTCATGGAGACATTCGTAATAAGCGACTTCAGGTTGATAACCAGCTTCAACTAGGGTTTCAAATGCATTGAGTACCAGTGAATGAGCACCGCCGCACAAGTCTACTTGTTCTCCAAACCAATCTGTTTCAACTTCCTCCTTGAATGTAGTTTCAATCACTCCGGGTTTTGTACTTCCAATTGCCTTAGCCAATCCTAAAACAGTGTCTAAAGCATTTCCTGAAAAATCTTGATAGACAGCAATCAATGAAGGTGTACCAAATCCTTCTTGATATAGTTCTCGTACTCTTTGTCCCGGTCCCTTGGGAGCTACCATTATTACATCAATATTGTTTGGAGGAACAATCCATTTCCAGTGTATGGCGGCTCCATGAGAAAAATTAAGTGTTTTTCCCTGGGAAAGACTTGGTTCTATTTCATTCTTGTAAACGTTAGCCTGTTCCATGTCTGGAGTTAGAATATGAATAATATCAGCCATGTTTGAAGCTTCTTTTACTTCTTTTACAACGTGTCCATCATTTTCGGCAAGTTTCCACGATTTTGCTTCTTTATATAATCCTATAATTACATTTAAACCGGAGTCTTTCATATTATTTGCCTGAGCTCTTCCCTGGATACCGTACCCGACTACGGCAATTGTCTTGTCTCTAAGTTGTTCCAAAGAAACATCAGCATCAAACCATTTTTTTGCACTCATATGTACCCATATTGCGCATCGATATATATGCTATCTAATTGTATTTGACCCGAATATAATTAGAAACACCATCAAATTTCTATTCTAACCAGGCAGTTCTTGCATTCTAAGATTATAGTGCTGGCCTTATTTGATACTACTGAAAATTTTTTGGCTCCGCAGTTCCTGCAGACTGGACAAGCCCTGAGTCCTTTTGTCATACAACTTCTATGACATTTACTTTTTGATTCATTTTATATCTGGATATTGTTTAATTTCACCAATTCCATCCCTTTGGCTTTCAAACATGATTTTTATTCTATGTATCCCGTTAACCTCTGAAATTATACGAGACACCGCATTAGGTACATAACCTTTCCACTCTTTGCCCATAACAATATTCATACGAATGTTAGTTCCATTACAGTTACTTTGATCATGGAATTTGGGAGTGAGAACATTAAACGATTCAGAACTACGCGATAGAAGCTCCAATACGAATTTGTTACCAGAGTATAAGGTATCAAATTTAGGTAACATAGATCTTAGATGCTGAACCCAGATGGCATTATTCTCTAAGTTCATGATTGGCACAATGTATACTCTTTTAAGATCTATTTTCGACTCCACTAAAGATTCATGAATAATGTAAATTCGTTCTCCTGCTGTAAAGGGATTTGTAAATGTATAGTTAAACTGGGCGCTACCTATGGCAATTATCATCTCTTCACAATCTTCTAATATTTGATTGGCTAAGTTGAGATGACCATTATGAAATGGCTGAAATCTTCCCACCATTAATCCTGACTTGGCCAATTTTATCTATTATATAATTTATTTTCCTGCTCTTTTATCTTATCTGTGTCGACTTTGTTAAAAATAGGCTTAATTTCTCCTATTCTATGTCCTGGGTTCAGTAGTATTGATCCAATTGTTTTCCAACTCTGTTCGTAAACAGTACCTTCCAGTGACATCTGTTTCCAAATTTTTTCTACCGAAAAGGGTATGAACGGAGCTAGTAATATGGACAAAGTCCGTACGGCGTTTATTGAAATAAAAATAGTGGCTCCTGAATTTTCCGGGTTTTTCCAAGGTTCTTTTTTCTGAAAGTATTGATTAAACGTTGAGGAAAAATTCAGAATATTTTTTAAAGCCTTATCAATTTCGTTACCTAAAATACATTCACCGACTATGTTCCCAATTCTTTCTATTTCAGCCAAAGATTTTTTATCCAACTCATCATACTCAATTGGATTCGGTATCACATTGCCAAAATATTTTTTAATGAAAGTTAATGTCCTATTTACAAAATTCCCAATATTTGCAATTAATTCATTGTTTATTTTCTTTTCGAAGTCATTCCAATCAAAGTTAATATCATCTTGAGAATAGCTGCAAATTGATGCTATGTAAAACCGGAGATAATCTGGTTGAAATAAGTCTACAAATTCCCTTAACCCAATATACCAATTTCTGCTCTTAGAGATTTTGTTATTCTGAAGCATAAGATGACCACGTGTTGGAATTAGATCCGGTAGTTTGTATTCTTCATTCATGCCTATTCTAATTGCAGGTAAAAAAAGGTAGTGATGGTAAACAATATCTTTTCCAATAAAATGATATATTTCAGAACTATTCCATATTTCTCTTGCTTTATTTATATCCCCAAGTAGCTCAATAAGAGAGGAAATATAGCATAGATGGTTATCAAACCACCCATAGAATACTTTATCTTTGTTTGCATTACCATTACTAGGAATATTTACACCCCAAGAAATATCTCTTGTAATATCCCAATCTTGAAGGCCTTCTGCAATCCAGTTGAGTACATATTTTTTGACATCTTGTTGTAGCATTGTGTTTCCCTTTAACCACTTCTCAAGAACATCTTCAAAATTGGATAGCTTGAAAAAATAGTGGATACTCTTTTTTTTGACTGGGGGTATTCCACAAATAGCACATTTTGGATCCAGTATCTTTTCAGGTATTCTTCCACATTTTTCACAAAGATCTGAATACTGGTCCGCTGCACTACAATAAGGACATTTTCCAATTACGAAGCGATCTGGCAGAAACTTCAAATCGTTTTCGCAATAATATTGTACTACCTCCTTTTCATAAACAAGCATTCTTTCTTTCAATATGCCGAAGACATACTGTACAAACTTTCTATTTGTTTCTGAGCTCGTTTGTGAAAAAGAATCGAATACTATCCCGACTGAATTAAAATCATCATTGTCTTTATCATGCCAGTATTTTACATACGACTCTGGTTTCATGTTCATTTTTTCAGTTTGAATAAGTACTGGCGTACCAAAATCATCTGATGCACACAGGTGATATACTTCTACCCCATTTAGTTTTAGAAACCTGCGAATTATATCTGCGGGAAGATAGGTAGAAGAAATGTGACCCAGGTGTATTTCTCCATTTGCATACGGAAGGGCACTAGTTATTATTACACTCTTTCTATCCAAACCTTGCACAGCAGAATCAGTCATGACTACGAGAGATTAAAACTATCTGAATACCGCAAATGCATAACATATAGTGGAGATTGTATTTGTTTCTGACGTACGATTAACGAAATTCTTATCGCTGATAAGTTATATCACATATTTCCAGTGTATTACCAGATGAAAAATAAAGAACTAACTAAAAATGGTGAAAAGTCATGGAACTGGGCTTTCTCGCGCATGGGTATCATAAGAACAATAGTAAATGAAAATATTGAGCGGAGGCCATTAGAAGGGCTCAGACTAGGTCTTTCGCTACATGTTACAAAGGAGACGGCTGTTCTGGTAATTGCGGCAATCCAATTAGGATCGAAAGTTTCACTATGTTCTGCAAATCCATTATCAGTACAAGAGGATATTGCAGCATTTCTAACTTCAAAGGGAGCAAAGGTTTATGCTTGGAAAGATGAAACTGAAAAAGAATATTTTGATAATCTAAAACGAGTCGTAGAAACCCAACCTCAAATACTGACCGATGATGGATCAAATCTTCACGTAATGGCACACCGCAAGAAAATTCAAGGAATAATGGGAGGAACTGAAGAAACAACTTCCGGAATTACAAGACTAAGAGCGCTAGACGCCAAGGGAGCGTTGATGTATCCTATTATTGGTGTTAACGAAGCCCGTACTAAAAAACTTTTTGATAATCGATATGGCACTGGGCAAAGTACCATGATGGCAATTATTAAATTGACTAATGTTCTTATTGCTGGTAAACATATAGTTGTATGTGGATACGGATATGTGGGTAAAGGCGTCGCGTCGCGAGCTAAAGGTTTGGGTGCTATTGTTACTGTTGTCGAAGTCGATTTAATTAGGGCACTTGAAGCTTATATGGATGGTTACGAGGTAAGAAAAATTATTCAGGTTGTCGGCAACGCAGATATTTTTATCACTTGTACAGGACAGAAAAATATAATTTCAGAAAAACATTTTAGAAAAATGAAAAATGGAGCAATACTTGCAAATGCCGGACATTTTGACAATGAAATAGACATAGATAAATTATTTTTAGGTTCAAAAGAAACTTACAAAATTAATCAGTATTTGGATTGCGTTCACATTCACGGTAAAAAACTTTTCCTTCTCTCAAAGGGCAGAGTTGTAAATTTAGTAGGAGCTGAAGGGAATCCTCCAGAGGTAATGGCCATGTCTTTTGCAAATCAGCTCCTCTGCATAAAACATATTTATAGAAATCATAAAAGAATGCGCAACAAAGTGTATTCCGTACCGGAAAATATAGACTCTAGGGTTGCCAAGTTGACGCTAAAATATTTAGGGATAGGGATAGATAAATTGACACCACTTCAGATTAAATATGCAAGATCCTACTAAAGCTTCAGGCATTTTCTCATAAATTCATACATAATATTTTATAAGAGATTGAAACTTTAAAACTAGTCATGACTTGGGTTCGTGCGGGAAGTATTGAGGAGTTCGACAAGAAAACTGGAAAGGAAGTAAATTTAAGTGGGACCAGAATCGCTATTTTTCGAACAAAAGAAAAATTTTATGCTATAGAAGCCTTATGTAGACATCAAGATGGCTCACTAGCCCCAGGCAAAGTAGATGGAGAGGTGGTGGAATGTCCCTTACATTCATGGCACTATAATATACGTACAGGCGAATTACTGGATTATCTTGAGGGGGTAAAATTAAAAACGTATAAAATCGATTTAAAGGGAAAAGATATTTACATAGATGTTTGAATTTATAATAAATCACTCTTCATAAATTGATATAGTTCTATTTTGAAAATTTTTAACAAACTTACTGATACTCTTGAAGAGATTGGTACTAAAAGCAACGACAAGATTAGAATTTACGTCTGCGGTATCACAGTATATGACGACTGTCATATCGGCCATGCACGAACTATAGTAGTATTTGATGTTTTAAGACGATATTTAACATACAAGGGGTATGATTTAATTTATGTACAGAACTTTACCGATGTTGATGATAAAATAATAAACAAGGCGAAATTAGAAGGGAAGACAGCTGAAGAAATTTCTTCCATGTATATTATGAGTTATTTTGAAGATTTTACTAAATTAAATGTCTTGAAAGCAGATTTTTATCCAAAAGCAACTGAACACATTAATGATATAATAACAGCGATTAAAATACTGAAGGAAAAAAATCATACTTATAGTACATTAAATGGCATCTACTATAGAGTGAGGGCATTTCCTCACTATGGTAAACTTTCAAAGAAACAAATAGATGAACTTGAAGCTGGTTCAAGAATTGAAACAGATGCCTTGAAAGAGGATCCACTAGACTTTGCTCTGTGGAAGTTTTCTTCTGATAATCCATCTTGGGAAAGTCCTTGGGGAGTAGGTAGGCCGGGTTGGCATATAGAGTGTTCTGCTATGGTATCCAAGATACTTGGTAACGAAATAGAGATTCATGGTGGTGGTACAGACCTAATATTTCCGCATCATGAAAATGAAATAGCTCAATCCGAAGTTATTAATGAAAAGAAACTTGCAAAAATTTGGATGCATGTGGGTATGATTACAATTAATTCTGAGAAGATGTCAAAATCTCTCAAAAATATGATCCTACTGAAAAATGCCCTTAAAAAATGGGGATCTAATGTACTTAGGCTGTACCTAATATCTTCTCAGTATTCAAAACCGATAGATTACAATGATGAAATTTTAAATGAATCATTGCAAAAATGGAGACAGATTGAGCATTGTGTATTCGAACTGAGAACTACGAAAAATGTATCTGGGGGAAACGACCAATTTGAAAATAAATGTCATAATTATCTAGATATTTTTACGTCATTCTTAGATAATAACCTCAATACTCCCGGAGCACTAGGTACATTCATGGAATTAGTGTCGTATATAAACAGTATTAGCTCATCTGAAGAATTAACAATTACAATGTCAAATAGAGTCCTACCTATATTGAGTACCATGATGAATATTATAGGTGTCAAGATTGGTGAGATTGACACTAATATAAAAACTCAGATCGAAAAAATGATTTACCAAAGAAATAAGTTAAGGGCTGAGAAGAAGTATAATGATGCGGATGAGTTGAGAAGCAAGATTTTTGATTTATATAATGTTGAACTTACAGATCATAGCACATATACATCATGGAAGAAGAAGGAAATTGTTGAATTCGATGAAAAGTGATTATATTTTTTGTTGACCAAATAGTAACTTTAGCAATGAAATTATGTTGTTTTATTTTATTCAAATAATGGTGGTTATGATTTTATAAACTGTTAAATATTTAAAACATGTCTTAAATTATATTTGAAATTGAAGAAAATACTCCTTGGAATAATGATATCGGCTGTGGTAATTATATCTTTATCTTTGGTAATATTTTTTAGTCCTTTTAAAAGTAATATGCAAATTTTCAGCGAATCATTTAACGTCTTGGTATCAAAATCGCAAGACCTGACAAAACAATATCAGGAAGAAGTTGGAAAATGGAACATGAAAAAACTCGACAATTTGACAATGGTTACTATAACTGATAAATATTTACCACATTTCGCAAAGCTCGAAAACGAAGCAAGAAATTTGACTGTTCCAAATGGCTATGAAAATATTAAGGATTCGTTTATAAGATCGATAGAATCTGAAGCGGCTAGCTATGATCATTTCAAGAAATATTTGCTTACTGGAAATAGAACTGAAGATCAACTCTCAATAGACAATTTATCTCTTGCCTATGCATACGAAAAAATTTATGAAGAATTTCTATTTAAGAATCATTAATCAAAGGAGATACCGTCTGAAACAAAAATATATTGCAATTGCTACAAATAGACTGAAGATCTTCTATCATGATAAAATATCTTAGAGAATTTGTAACTTTTTTTTCTAATATATCATTCCCAAAAGCAGTACTGATTTTTTCTGGAATATTGATATTATTTACTAATAATCCGATCTACTCTCTCGAGAATTTCAAGGTAATGCAAACTAATACTATATTTGATCAAAGTGGATTGGTTCATTTATTTGGTCAAATAAAGAATATTTCAAATGAACCACAGAAGGACGTCGCGATATATGCAACTTTTTATGATATACATGGGAAATACATAGGTAATGCAAGTGGGATAGCCTCCATAAGGTCCATAAACCCCGGCCAGGTTTCGCCCTTCGAAATAATTTTTCTCGATAAAGATAAATCAAAACTATTTTCTGACTATGTCCTCAATTTAACAAGTAAAATTGGAAATCAAAAACCAGAAAGTATCCTAATATCATCTTCAAAATCTAGACCTGATTTATTTGGATATTATTATGTTAGTGGAAGAATTTTTAATAATGGTGGCGAAGCGGCAACCAACGTTCTTGCAATTGCATCTTTTTTTGACGACAAAGGTAAAATAATTGGTTTGTCTAGCGCAATTGCTGAACCTAGCAATATGACTTCACGCAGTGTAGCAAGTTTTACGATAGTTATGGATGATAAATTGCAATCTTCTAAAATCAAAAGCTATTCTTTGACAATAGATTCAGACCAATATGTATCCAAATAAATGCAATTTTACTAATCCAGAACTTTAGTATTATAGCCTACTTGATGCGGTAGTGAATTGCCATAGTCATTACTGGCACTAGATTATAATTTTTGAGTCTACAGAAATATATTATACCGCAAATGATTGTACTTATAATGGAATTATTTCATCCATCAGTCTTCCTTGCCATGTTTCCATATTTGTTT
>Ga0065715_10000174_pt1 | contig 48416 bp, 40 predicted proteins | sample MisBulReplicate1_FD_59102 | JGI IMG/M metagenome (GOLD analysis project Ga0065715, IMG submission 59102) | Miscanthus rhizosphere microbial communities from Kellogg Biological Station, MSU, sample Bulk Soil Replicate 1 : eDNA_1 v2 (version 2) | ecosystem: Host-associated > Plants > Roots >...
TAATACCGAAAGACCGGTAACTTTGACCCATGGTACGAATGTCCTAGTTGGCTCCGATTGCAAAAAAATCATCGAGGAATTTGGCCGTGTTGTGCAGGGTCAGCGCCAAACTCCACCAGCGCCACAACTATGGGACGGGCACGCCGCTAGGCGGATTATTCAAGTTCTGGTCGAAGAGGAAACAAGGTCCGTCGGATTGCCGCTGCCGTCCGGAGCCGAAACTATCCTGGGTATTGATTCACAGCATCCTGATTAGAATCACGGATCTCCGATTGAGCTTCATTAGCGACTCAGTGCCAGCATAGAGCAATGGTCGCACGCGATTGGTGTTTTAGCAGGGTAACCCGCGGTGTTGTTCTGCCATCGTGTTGCGATTTGCGAGCCCGCCGCACAATTCGAGGAACTAAAAACGGAATGAGCGACGGCTGTGCATTAGTGGCGGAAGCATGCCCGTGTAGGGAAGAGCAAAGAGCTTAGAGCAAGGAGCAGGGGACGCGGGCTGGCGACTGCCAACTGCTTACTGCCAACTGGCGCCTAGTGGCAGTGCGGCACTGGGTAGCTTTGCCGTCCGCCGTATATCCGTGGTATTTAGCATAAATGGCTAGTGATCGAATCAAGGGTTTAGTTTTAAGCGGTGGAAAGGGAACCAGGCTCCGGCCGCTCACCCATACTGCGGCCAAACAATTAGTACCGGTAGGAAACCGGCCGATTCTCTTTCATGTGCTTGACAACCTCAAAAACGCAGCGGTCGAGGACGTAGGCATCGTGATCTCACCAGAGACAGGCAACGCTGTCCGAGAAGCTGTCGGTGACGGACGCGCATGGGGTATGAACCTGGAGTTTATCATGCAAAGTGAACCGTTGGGCCTTGCCCATGCCGTCAAAGTAGCACGTTATTTTTTAGGGAGAGACTCGTTTGTCATGTATCTCGGCGACAACTTGATAGGCTCTGGAATCAGAGAACACTTAGAAAGATTTGTGTCGTCTGGAGCAGACGCATCAATTTTGTTAAAAGATGTGGATAACCCTTCGAGCTTTGGTATTGCCGAAGTGGACGAAGATCAGCGGGTAATACGCCTGGTCGAAAAACCCAAGAATCCGAAATCTAGCCTGGCTTTGGTCGGCATCTATTTCTTCACTCAACAAATTCATGAGGCGATCACTACGATTGTCCCCTCCTGGCGTGGCGAGCTCGAGATAACGGACGCGATCCAAGCGCTTCTCGACGCTGGTGGGAAAGTCCTGAGCGATGTTGTGCAGGCGTGGTGGCTGGACACGGGGAAAAAGGATGATTTGTTGAGCGCTAACACTGTAGTTCTCGATGAGTGGGTTAAGCGCCGTATTGACGGCGAAGTCGATGCGCAATGCCAGATTACCGGCCGTGTACAACTTGGGGCGGGCAGTCACGTTCGCCATAGCACGGTCCGTGGTCCAGTAGTTATCGGTGAAAACGTTTTAGTGGAAAATTCCTTTATTGGCCCGTTCACTTCGATTGGCAATGGTTGCCGCATCATCTCGTCGGTGCTGGAGCATTGTGTTCTTTTGGAAAACACGCGAATCGAGCACGTTGATCGTCTCGAGGATAGCTTAGTCGGCAAGAATTCGGTGGTCCTAAGGGATGATAAAATCCACCAGGCCTATCGACTTATGATTGGTGATGATTCCGAAGTGCTTCTGTAATGGCATTTTGTTTTACTCGAAGCGAGATTCCTGAAGTCATCTTGATCGAACCGCCGGTCTTTTCCGACGAGCGCGGCTTTTTTATGGAGAGTTACAAGCGGTCGGAATTCGCCGCCTTCGGCCTCAGGGAACAGTTTGTTCAATCCAATCACTCTAAATCTTGCAAGGGAATCTTGCGCGGGTTGCATTACCAAAAAAATCCCAAGCCGCAAGCCAAGCTCGTGCGTGCGCTCGTCGGTGAGGTTTACGACGTTGTGGTCGATTTGCGTCATGGAGCTCCCAGTTATGGCAAATGGATCGCTGTGATGTTATCGGCAGAAAATAAAAAGATGCTCTATGTTCCCGCCGGCTTCGCGCACGGTCTTTGCGTAACCAGTGCCGAGGCGGACATTTTGTACATGACCACGGAAGAGTATGCACCTGATCTCGAAGGAGGCGTGCTCTGGAATGATCCAGAGCTAGGCATCAAATGGCCCATTGCTGACCCAATACTCTCCCTACGTGATCGCGCCTGGCCGCGGCTACGCGATGCAGATAATAACTTCGCTTACACAGTGACCAGATAGCAGCCGGCAGGCGCAGAGCGCATAGGGCAGCAGGCAGCGAGCGGAGCGTGAAGGTGCTAAGGGCAGGGAGTATGGGGCAAAGTGCAGTGGGAGCAAATGGAGAGTCGGCCAAGGTTTCGCTTCAAGGATTTAGAGATATGGCAAGAAGCTATTGCGATTGGAGTGGCATTGTTTGCAACTCGCGGATAAGTTGGAATCAAAACGACTCTATAAGTTTGCAGAGCAACTACGTGGATCGGGACTTTCGATGTCCAATAATATAGCTGAAGGTTCCGGGAGTAATTCAAAACGGGAATTTTCAAGTTTTCTAAATATTGCGCGTCGCTCTACATTTGAAAATGCCAATGTGCTGATAGTCATGGAAAGCCGTAAACTCGTGGATCACGGCGACGTGACAACTTTACTGCAAAAATTGGATCGGTTATGTCGAAAGATTACAAACTTTCAGAAAACCCTCCGCGATTAACCACTTTGCTGATTTGGTTTAATCGCGACCTTAGCTCTATGTCCTTTGGCGTTTGTATTGACGCTATGCCCTATGCGCCATGCTCTTCGCTAATGTTATGAAGACCATTCTCGTAACCGGCGGATGTGGGTTTATCGGCAGCAATTTCATAAGGCTGCTCTGCGCCGAGAGCGAGTGGCACATCGTCAACCTCGATAAGCTTACATATGCTGGCAATTTAGAGAATCTTGCGGGTCTTCCAAAGAATCGTGTCCGATTCGTCCGCGGTGATATTTGTGATCAGGTTCTTATTGGGAAAATCCTTAAAGAAGAGAAACCCTGGGCGGTTCTTAATTTTGCCGCAGAATCGCACGTTGACCGAAGTATTCTCGACGCCGATCCTTTTTTGCACACTAATGTTGGCGGCGTGCTGGCTTTACTCGAAGCGGTTCGTGCGAATCCGGTTGACCGGTTCCTTCATATCTCGACGGATGAAGTCTATGGAGATAAAGAGGGCAAATCGCCTTCGACTGAAGAATCGCCGCTCTTGCCCAGCAGTCCTTATGCTGCAACCAAAGCCGCGGCCGATCTGGTGTGCTTTTCTTATCAGCGTACCCATGGATTACCGATTATGATAACGCGTAGCTCGAACAACTATGGTCCCTATCAATTTCCAGAAAAACTGGTTCCTTTGTTGATTCGAAACGGCGTTAACGGCCTTGATCTTCCGGTGTATGGCGACGGGAAACAAATTCGCGAGTGGCTTTACGTTGAGGACAACTGCAGGGCAATTTTTGACGTGCTGACGAAGGGCAAAGTCGGTTCGATTTACAATATCGGCACCGGCGAAGAACGCGCCAATCTCGACGTTGTTCATGCCATTTGTGAGGCCATCGCAGAGCGCTGCAGCACTGACTCGAAACAGATCCGGGAGCGGATCCGCTCCGTCACGGATCGGCCCGGCCATGACCGGCGTTATGCCATTGATTCTTCGAAAATCCGAACTGAGATAGGCTGGCAGCCGCGCACTGATTTCGCTAGTGGACTGTATCGCACTGTCGAGTGGTACGTTAGCCATGCTGACTGGGTTGCGCACGTAACCTCCGGTGAGTACCGAAATTACTATGAAGCGGTGTACGACCGTGCATGGGGAAAAGGAATGCGAAATACCTTTTGATGAACCGCACATCCGTTGCAGTTCTCGGCGCTACTGGCCAATTCGGAACTGATCTCGTTGAGGTACTCCGCGAAGACGGCAAATTCGAAGTTGTGCCGTTAAGTCATGCAGACTGTGATTGTAACGATGAAAGGAAAGTGGCCCGAGTCATCGGGAGTCTGCATCCCGATACCGTCGTGAACTGTGCGGCCTATGTTCGCGTTGATGATTGCGAGGAGCATGCAAGTGAAGCCTTCAACGTCAATGCTATTGGTGCGCTGAACGTTGCTCGTGCATGCGCTTCGCTCCATGCTCTATGCGTTTACGTTAGCACTGATTATGTTTTCGACGGTACCAAAGACACACCATACGTGGAATCGGATCCAACCGGCCCTGTGAACGTGTATGGTGTATCAAAGTTAGCCGGCGAGCAAATGGTCCGGCAGGCGGCGCCTCGCTGGATAATCGTCAGAATGGCGAGCCTGTTCGGTAAGACCGGAGCGCGCGGCAAGGGCGGTAACTTTGTTGAGACAGTGATCAGCAAAGCTCAAGCAGGGGAGATATTACGAGTAGTTAACGACATAACTATGTCGCCCACGTATGCCCGAGACGCCGCGGAGGCGCTGGCGCTGCTTTTACGAACTGAAGCAACGGGCCTATTTCACGTGACAAATAAGGGAGCCTGCACGTGGTACGGGTTCGCCAAAGCTATTTCGGATCTGATTGGGGTTGGCACTGCCGTTGTTGCGGTCTCTAGTAGCGAATTTCCGAACCGCGCGCGCCGGCCCAAGAACTCAGCGCTTATGAGCGACCAGGCGCGTCGTGAGCTTCGTCCATGGCAGGACGGCCTGAAGGCCTATTTGTTGGAAAAAGGACACATTCCCGAAATCAGCAAGCAGAACGCAGGTAGCAGATAGCAGCTACAGATGGCCGCGCCATGCACTACGCTCTATGCGCTTTGCGAGTGTGCATTAGCTGCCGGACGCGATAACAGCGGACTCGCGCATAGGAAAGCTATTAACGCGTTTTGATGATGTACAGACATAGTAATGGCCAGCGTCGTCATTGTCGTGCCCTGTTACAACGAAGAAAAGCGCCTTGATCGTGCTAGTTTCCTCGCTTTTCAAAATCCCTTACACAGTATTAAGTTTTTGTTCGTCAATGATGGCAGCACGGATAATACGCTGCAGCTCCTGGAATCATTGCGAATGTCCAATTCAGATAAATTTAGTGTTTTGAGTCTGCCACAGAACCAAGGCAAAGCAGAAGCGGTCAGACAGGGGATCATGACGGCGTTCGATTCGAACCCTGATTACGTTGGATTTTGGGACGCAGATTTGGCAACACCGCTTGATACCATTCCGCAATTCGTCGATTTCGCTGAAAGGCGGCCGGAACTCTCGATGATCGTCGGTGCGCGAGTCAAGCTGCTCGGTAGAGAGATTCAGCGAAAGCCGAGCCGGCACTATTTGGGACGAGTGTTTGCTACCATGGCTTCTGCAGTATTAGGCTTGGCAGTGTATGACACGCAATGCGGCGCAAAACTGTTCAGAGTGTCACCATTGGTCACAGATTTGTTTCAGCAGAGATTCCAATCGCGCTGGATCTTCGACGTCGAGATTCTTGCGAGACTCATCAAAATAAGCCGCGCCAAAAAGATTTCACAGGCCGATCGCATAATCTACGAATTCCCCCTAACAGAATGGAGAGATATAGCGGGCTCCAAGGTGCGATTCTACGATTTCATTAAAGCCGCCTGGGAGTTGTACCGTATCCGCCGCAAGTACTTCCGCAGTTCCCGCAACTAAACTTCCGCACCTAAGCTTCTGGCAGCCTGCTAAATCGTCGCTGGAGAGCCGCACATTGCCGAGCTTTCCTGGGTTCCACAGTGGAATGACCTTTGCGCTCCAACAAGAAACACAGCAACTGGGACGGATTCTTCGGGCAACTTTGTCCATTCGGCAGATTGGCACGCAAGAGCAGCCAATTTTGCCGCCGCCCGAGATAGCAGTTTGGGACTACGTTTACATATGGCCTCCGGTACCTCTCGATGCATGAAGGGCGGAAGCCTGCCTTGTGAACAAGATTATGTCGCCGGCGAACCGAAACCGGGGACCAGAGCCCTGGCTTAAACTTAGAAAGACTTGAGCATGAAGTTGGCTACCTGTAGGTTCTGCGGACGAAATTTAACTCACACATTCGTTGATTTGGGGATGTCGCCCCTCTGCGAAAGTTACATTAGCTCGGACCAACTCAATGAAATGGAACGGTTTTACCCGCTCCACGTCTATGTATGCGACAACTGTTTTCTGGTGCAGCTTTTGGAGTATGTGAGTCCGGAGAAGATATTCAGCGACTATGCTTATTTTTCGTCGTACTCGGATAGCTGGCTGAAACATGCGCGAAATTACGTCGACATGGCGGTCGCTCGATTTGGGATAGATTCAAAAAGTCAAGTAGTGGAGATCGCAAGCAACGATGGATACCTCCTCCAATACTTTGTTCAGCGCGGTATTCCGGTTCTGGGTGTCGAGCCCGCTGCCAACGTTGCAGCGGTGGCAGAGGGAAAAGGGATTCCTTCTCTCGTTAAATTCTTCGGTGAAAAAACTGCGCGTGAGCTTGTAACAGAGGCGAAACAAGCCGATCTTTTGCTGGGAAACAATGTTCTCGCACATGTGCCCGACATCAACGATTTCGTCGCAGGGCTTAAGGTGCTCTTGAAGAGCACGGGCGTTATTACGATGGAGTTCCCACATCTGATGAGGCTCATGGAAGAAAACCAGTTCGATACGATTTACCATGAACACTTTTCTTACTTATCTTTTGTCACGGTCGAGAAAATTTTTCTTGCTCACGGGCTCACGATTTTTGATGTCGAAGAAATTTCGACCCACGGTGGCTCCTTGAGAATCTATGCACGCCATTACGAAGATGCTTCGAAGCCGGTGGAAAAGAGGGTCTTCCAATTACGTGAGCGTGAAGAAGAAGCCGGCTTTACATGCCTGCGTTCATATTTCTCCTTCACCGAAAAAGTAAAGGAGACGAAACGTAGGTTTTTAGACTTTTTGATTCAAGCAAAACGACAAGGCTGCTCGATTGTAGGATATGGTGCGCCTGGAAAAGGCAACACTCTCTTAAACTATTGCGGCATTCGCACGGATTTTCTCGACTATGTCGTTGATCGGAGCCCTCACAAACAGGGGAAATTCTTGCCCGGCACACATATTCCAATTCATGATCCTAATAGGATCAAAGAGACAAAACCGGATTACTTGGTGATCTTACCGTGGAATATCAAGAGCGAGGTCATGGAACAGCATTCATATATAGGCGAGTGGGGCGGGCGATTTGTCATACCAATCCCGGAAGTAACTATCCTGTGAGCAGTGAGCGGTCTTTGCGTAGTGTCGTAATTCCGTGATTTTCACACCGACAAGGTTGAAGGGAGCGTTTATCATAGACCCAGAGAAGTCGGAAGACGACCGCGGATTTTTCGCACGCAGCTGGTGTTGCCGAGAGTTCGAAGCGCACGGCCTCAATCCGCGCTTGGTCCAATGTAATATTTCGTTTAGCCGGAAGAGGGGGACCCTTCGCGGAATGCACTATCAGGTAGCACCCTTCTCAGAGGTGAAGCTGGTGCGATGTACGAGGGGCTCGATCTACGATGCGATCATAGACCTTCGACCTGAGTCGGCAACGTTCAAAGACCACACGGGTGTAATGTTGAGCTTGGAAAATCATAAAATGCTTTACATCCCAGAGGGGTTTGCGCACGGATTCGTTACGCTTGAGGATAGCACCGAGGTTTTCTATCAAATGTCTGAGTTTTACGCCCCGGAGCATGGCCGTGGAGTTAGGTGGAATGATCCGACGTTTGAAATCCCCTGGCCTCTTGTCCCCACAAGGATGTCCGAACGAGATAGGACTTACCCGGATTTCGGGGACTAAGAGTGATTCGGGTGCGTCACCGCGGAGCCGCTGAGGGATTTCACCATGAAGCGCATGAAGTCCACGAAGGGCATGCGAAGTAGGAAGTGGAATTTGATGAATTGTCGAGCAAGGTTCTAAGGTACGCGCTTGAGGTGCACCGGGAACTTGGGCCTGGATTGCTCGAAAGCGCGTATGAAAACTGTTTGGCCTATGAACTGAACAAGGCGAAGATTCCGTTTAAGTATCAAGCTCTATTGCCAGTTCGGTACAAAGAAATCAGCCTGGATTGCGGATACCGTATGGATTTATCGGTGGATGATCGGCTAATCGTTGAGTTGAAGAGCGTCGATCAACTGCTCAGGATTCACGAAGCGCAGATTCTGACCTATATGAAACTTGCCGGGATCAAAGTTGGGTTGCTGATCAACTTTAACGTTGAAGTGTTAAAAAAAGGGATCAAGCGATTTGTACTTTGATCTTATGATTTCGTGATCTTCGTGCCCTTCGTGGTTGATCTTTTGATCTTTCTCCATGGCTGCCATGAATAAATCTGCTCTCAGATCTGCGCAGGAAGTGAGCGATGTCGGGCTTGAGATGCATCGGCTAATGGCTGAGCTCTATCCGATCTGCCGGAGTATCACCGGCAATGGAGTTCGGGAGACCCTCCGTATAATCAGCCAGCACATACCAATGGAGATTCGGGATGTTCCGACTGGGACACAGGTGTTCGACTGGACTGTACCAAAGGAATGGAACATCAAAGATGCGTATGTAAAGAACTCGAGCGGTGAGCGCATTATCGATTTTCGGCGATCTAACCTTCATGTGGTCAATTACAGCGTTCCCGTAAATAAGCGCATTGCGCTTACCGAGCTGAAAGCGCACCTGCACACCCTTCCCAACCATCCGGACTGGATACCGTATCGAACATCTTACTATAACGAGAACTGGGGGTTCTGCGTCGCTCACAACCAACTGGCTAAACTGAACGATGAAGAATACGAAGTGTGCATAGACAGTTCGCTCGAGCCGGGATTTCTCACGTATGGCGAATATTTCCTTCCGGGCGAGAGTTCCGATGAAGTGCTAATCTCCTGTCATGTCTGCCATCCCTCTCTTGCTAATGACAACTTATCGGGTATCGCTCTGTCGACTTTTATTGCAAAACATTTGAGCAGTACGAGAAACAGATATTCGTATCGATTTCTCTTTATTCCCGGCACAATCGGTTCGATTACATGGTTGTCATATCACGAAGCAGACATTGAGCGAATCAAGCACGGTTTGGTACTCGCTTCAGTTGGTGCGGGAGATAAGTTCACGTACAAAAAAAGCCGTAGAGGAGATGCGGAAATCGACCGCGTGATTTGCAATGTCCTCAGGCATTCTGGCGTGCCCTACGAGGTTCAAGACTTTTCTCCCTATGGCTATGACGAGCGGCAGTTCTGCTCGCCCGGTTTCAATCTTCCCGTAGGCTGTCTGATGAGAACCCCGAACGCACAATTTCCCGAGTATCATACATCAGCCGATAATATGAAATTTGTCCAGCCTTCTATCCTTGCTGAATCATTTGACGTAGTCCTTGGGATTCTGGGTGTGATCGAGGGCAATGGCGTTTACGTCAACCAAAATCCTAAGTGCGAACCTCAGTTGGGGAAACGCGGCCTCTACCGCGCGATCGGTGGGGTCGAGAGCCGTGTCGATGAGCTTGCATTGTTATGGGTTTTGAACCTCTCTGATGGGACGCACAGCTTACTGGACATCGCAGCGCGCTCCGAATGTAAATTTGATGCAATCAAACGCGCTGCTGACCTGTTGTTATCGCATAAACTCCTGAAACAAGCTTCTGATTAGTGGAGAATTTCAAGGATCAGATCGCCTTCGTGACGGGGGCCAGCAGCGGCATTGGCAAATCCGTTGCTGTGTCGCTGGCCGAGAGGGGCGCAACCGTTTGCTTGGTCGCACGCCGGTTGGAGTTATTGAACGAAGTAGCCGCAACCGAAAGAGTGCCCTGCAAATCGCTACGTCCTTATGCGACAGATCTTACCAACACTGATGAGATATCTCGGCTGATTGCAGCAGTGCGAAACGATTTTCAACACATCGATATCATTGTTCATTGTGCTGCCGATTACGCTCGCGGACCGATCGCTAGCGTTCCAATAGCTGAGTTCGAGCGGCTGTACCGAATTAATGTGCTTGCTCCATACGCCTTGACGCAAGGTTTACTCCCGGTGTTGCGTCCGCAATGTGGGCAGATTGTTTTCGTAAACTCGAGTGCGGGACTGGCGGCGCCGGAGGATCTTAGTCAATACGCGGCCACAAAGCACGCGCTCAAAGCTATTGCTGATAGTCTTCGGAGGGAAGTGAATAAATACGGCATTCGCGTGCTCAGTCTGTATCTTGGCCGCACAGCCACACCTTTGCAGGAGGCGGTTCATTTAATGGAGCACAAACCTTATCGGCCGGAGAATCTGATGCAAGCGGAAGATGTTGCCACTGTAATTATAAACGCTCTCAGTCTACCGCGTTCGGCGGAGATCACTGAGATTCAAATGAGACAACTTCGACAGAGCTCAGGGGGGGAGCCTCAATGAAGGTAGTGCTGTTTTGCGGTGGACTAGGTATGCGATTACGTGAATTCTCCGAGACGATTCCGAAGCCCATGGTCAATATCGGATATCGACCGATTCTGTGGCACATCATGAAATATTATGCTCACTACGGCCATAAGGAATTTATTCTGTGTCTCGGCCACCGCGCGGATTACGTCAAAGATTATTTTCTCAATTATAATGAATGTGTCTCTAACGATTTCGTGCTGTCCAAGGGGGGAAAAGTCCTCCAATTATATAGCAGCGATATTGATGACTGGAGTGTTACCTTTGTCGATACCGGTGTGAATTCAAATATTGGCCAGCGCCTTAAAGCGGTCCAAAAATACCTTGATGGTGAGGAGATGTTTTTGGCTAACTACAGTGATGGACTCACGGATTTACCCATCAATGATCAGATTGCATGTTTCAACCGACATAAGAAAATCGCGAGCTTTGTTTGCGTCAAGCCCAATCTAACCTCTCATTTTGTAACCCTTGATGAAAATGGGTCCGTTGAAGCAATCAAAGATATCAACCAATCGGATATCAGGATTAACGGAGGCTATTTTGTTTTTCGCAAAGAAATCTTTGATTTCATGAAGGACGGTGAAGAGCTGTTGCATGAGCCTTTTCAAAGATTAGTAGCCCAACGGAAGCTGCTCGCATATAAATATGACGGTTTTTGGGCTGCGATGGACACATTCAAAGACAAACAAATGCTCGACGATATCTATGCCAGCGGTCGAGCGCCGTGGCAGATTTGGAATCATGCCGGGCAACGGCACTCGACGCCTCGAGTTGCCGTTGGAGCAGCCGCAATAGCAGCTGCTCCAACGACCGTCAGATAGGAAGCATGTTCGGGTTGCTTTTACCCAATAGGCGTCCGATTCGTGTACTTTGTCTCGGTGCCCACTGCGATGATATCGAGATTGGTTGTGGCGGCACGATTCTCAACTTGGCGGCCGCAAAAACTGATATGGAGATCCGGTGGATCGTGTTCAGCTCGAATGAGGAGCGAAAAAAGGAAGCGCTGAAAAGCGCAGATGGTTTTCTCGGAAGTACTGTAAATAAGCAAGTAGTTGTCCATACCTTCCGTGACGGTTTTTTGCCTTACGTCGGCGGTGAGATTAAGGACCGGTTCGAAGAACTTAAAACTGATTTTTCGCCTGATTTGATCCTAACTCACTATAGCCGGGATCTGCACCAGGACCACCGGCTCATCTCGGAACTGACATGGAACACTTTTCGAAATCATCTCATTCTCGAATACGAGATTCCGAAATACGATGGGGATTTTGGATCGCCAAATGTATTTGCACCACTGAATGAGCTTATCTGTCGGCGAAAAATTGAGACGATCATCGGTGCGTTTCAAACTCAGAGAGAGAAGTGCTGGTTTTCACGTGATTTGTTCCTATCGGTCCTCAGACTCAGAGGAATGGAGGCCAATGCCTCCAGCGGCTATGCGGAGGGATTCTACTGCCGCAAGGCCGTTTTAAATTTGGAGGGTTCATGCACGTTCTAGTCACTGGTCATGCCGGATACATAGGCGCCGTGCTCGTTCCAATGCTGGTAGCCGCAAACCATGAGGTTACTGGGTTGGATGCCGATTTCTTTGCCGGTTGCGACTTCAACGGTGGTTTAGCCCATGTCCCTGCGATACACAAAGATATTCGCGATATCGCGGTCGCAGATTTTAAAGATTTCGATGCGGTGATTCATCTGGCAGCTCTCTCAAACGACCCGCTTAGTGATCTCAATCCGGAATCTACGTATGAAATCAATCATCGAGCGTCCGTTCGGCTTGCGGAACTTGCCAAGTCTGCCGGTGTTCCCAGATTTCTTTTTTCATCCTCGTGCAGTCTTTACGGCTTGTCTGCTGGAGCAGATTTCCTAACGGAGGATGCTTCGTTCAATCCGGTGACGCCTTATGGGGAATCAAAGGTGTTAGTAGAAAGGGATGTGGCTAGGCTAGCTGACGACAACTTCAGTCCGACCTACCTACGCAATGCAACCGCCTATGGTGTTTCCCCGCGCCTTCGCGCCGATTTGGTTGTAAATAATCTCGTGGGCTTCGCTTACACCACCGGCGAGGTGCTGATTGCAAGTGACGGCACGCCATGGCGTCCACTGGTTCATGTGGAAGACATCTGTCGCGCGTTTTTGGCGGTTCTCGAGGCGCCGCGCGAGGTGGTTCACAATCAAGCGTTTAACGTCGGTCAGACAAAAGAGAACTACCAGATCCACGACGTGGCCGCGATGGTGGAAGAGATAGTACCCGGAAGTCGGATCAAATACGCAGACGGTGGGGGTCCTGATCTACGATGTTATCGTGTCAATTGTGACAAGATTGCTCGCTCGCTAAGTAACTTTCAGCCGCAATGGACGGTTCGTCGCGGCATTGAGCAGCTTTATGCTGCATATAAAGAGCGCTCGCTCACGCTGCAGGAATTCACTGGGACGCGCTATGTGCGCATCAAGCATCTCAGGTGTCTTTTGGAGAGTTCGCGTCTCGACCCAACTCTTCGGTGGGCTCTGTAACATTGCGAGCTGATTTTGTGTATCGGGGTCACCTTATCTTAATACGTGCTGCTGGATGTCTGCTGGTGCTGGTGATGTGTTCACCTGCTAAGCCCAGCGGGAGCATGTTGGATCGGTGTCCTGAACCCATTCGTAACCTCAGGCCTTCCGATTTCGCTACTCTCGCCCGACCCGCTCATCTAACGAATCTCGGTTATCGTCAATCCGAAAAACGTATGGGGCCGCTGACGGTCAGCACAGGAATCCCAGGTACTTCGCCGATGCATCTGGCCGCGCAGTGTATCTCGCCGGTACCCATACCTGGAACAATCTGGTTGACATGGACTCGCGGTTTCCACCGCGCCATTTCAACTTCGAGGCCTATCTTGATTTTCTGAAGGCACATAACCACAACCTTATTCGGTTATGGGCATGGGAGACAACCCGGCCGGACGATGGACTCGACACACCACTGAGAAAGTTTGCTGCTCCGCAGCCCTGGCGTCGCACTGGACCAGGGACGGACATAAATGGACTGCCGAAATTCGACTTGACCCAACTGAACGATGAATACTTTCAACGGTTACGTAATCGGGTCGTAACGGCGCGTGATCGTGGCTTGTACGTCATTATCATGCTGTTTGAAGGCTGGTCTGTCCAGTTTTCGCCTGGAAAACTGTCGCACCCTTTCTATGCAGCCAACAACGTCAACCGGACGGAATACCTAACGGATTTGCGCGATATTTATACTTTACGCTATCCGCAGATTACGCAAGTACAGGAGAGGTACGTTCAGGCTGGATCGATTCCGTAAACGATCTGGACAATGTTTTGTTTGAAATCGCAAACGAGTCAGGATCGTATTCTACGGCTTGGCAGTACGCGATGCTACATTTCGTGAAATGTTACAAGTCCACCAACCCGAGTCAACACCCTGTGGGCATGACCTATCAATATTCCGGCGGTAGTAACTCAACGCTGTTTGCTAGTGAAGCCGACTGGATCGCACCCGGGCCGATGTCGGGAAATTACTTGTCACGTCCTGAAACGGTTACGGGTGAGAAGGTGGTCATTTCCGACTCTGACCATCTCGACGGATCTTCTCTGAGTGATCCGTTGTGGGTCTATGAGAATTTGTTTCAAGGATTAAATACCTTGTACATGGATCAAGCAAAATTATTTTGCACCTGAAATACGCGCAGCGATGGGGGAAGTCCGGCTAATTTCAACGCTATTCGACATGGCCAGCTTGGAGCCAGCGCCAAGCCTAGCAACGACGAAGTATGCTCTTCGTGGAAAAAGCGCGATTCTCATCTTAGCTCCCGATGGAAGCAGATTTAACGTCGACTTGGAAAGCATGCCAGGCCAATTCAGGCTACAGTGGTTCGATACCGTCACGGGAGCAGTCAGCGAAGGCGGGTCGATCGAAGGCGGAAAGACCGTACTGCTAAGGTCTCCCTCGTCAGGTGCCGCAGTTCTCTATCTTCGTTCAGCCTCATCATCATGGGGACCATCATTGGCATCGATTGCAAAGCAAGTACAATCAATACGACAAGCAAGCATGCGATACGCAACTTGGCCAATGCGCTTCCGATCAATCGCCAAGCCTTATCTCGATATACTGTCCAACAGCTACCACGCCATGCTGCTCTCGCTATTTACGTCTGCAGGGGCAGGATTCGCGCTTGGGTTCGGTGGTGGTTGGGCTTTGGCGTATCATTCATCTAAATAACCTACTCAAACTGACTCGTTTTATCGATTGTATGCGTAATCTGCTCGCGCTAATCGAACTGGTGTCACAAAAAAGCGGGTGCCTCCGCCTCCCGAATCGAGCTCTAAAGAATAGCCCCACGGCGGGACGGTATTTAAGTATAGACGTTGCCGTGTACGTCATTATATTCACTCTCGGTGCCTTGCAGGTTGGATTTTCGCTCAGAAGTGGCGATTTTTTTACCGGCGATGTCACTTACTTCGAGCTTGCTCGATCAATTATTGCACGGCATTTCTACGGGTTCGACTTTAGGCCGGAAACCCTCCTTCCCCCCGGCTTTCCAGCAATCTTGGCTGGCTTGTGCGTCGTTCTGGGTTGTAGTTACACTGTTGTGATTCGGTCAATAGCGGTCTCGACCACGCTAGGATTTATTGCGAGTTACGAACTATTCACCTTCATGGGTGAACAGTTTGGAAGTGCGATGTTTTGTCTCATACTGGCTACCTCACCGATCATTTTTGGGTTTACTACACGATTGGTTTTGTCGGATGAGCCTTACTTTTTTACAAGCATGTTGGCTCTTTTACTAGCAGTGCGTTTGGATGCTGCTAAAGGTCTGCCCAAGCGCATCTTCCTGTGGTTGCTGTGCAGTCTTTTTTTAGTCGTGTCGCTTCTAATCCGATCGTCGGGGATTGCACTTTTCGCGGCCATGTTTGCATGGCTTGTTGTTTCTTGGCGTTCGAACCGCGAAGTGTTCCAGCGTCGGCTTAAGACCTTTGTTCCTCTTTTGCTTATTGGGTTGTTTACGCAGCTCCTGTGGATGGAGTGGGGGGCGAAACATGAAGTGCTTCAATGGCCGATGATAGGTGGTTATCCACAGTCGTATTTTAGACAGCTCGAAATGAAGAATGGAAACATCCCGGACGCAGGGAAAGCTTCTTGGAGCGACATTCCTGCACGGATTGAAAAAAATCTGAACGATCAGGCTGTCCTGCTGGCCAAACTGCTAACACGGAAAGATTATGTCAATCCGGTTTGGACGTCACCCATCGTAATCGTTCCTGTCTTGTTTATCTCGTTTGGATTGTGTTCGGCAATTTGGCGTAACGGCGGAGGTTTGCTCGAATGGTACTTTGTCTTTCATGAAGTGATGTACCTGTTGTGGCCCTGGAATTTTGAGATAAGATTTTTTCTGCCCGTCGCTCCGCTCGTTTGTTTCTATCTTTGGCGAGGAACAAAAGCGGTTGTCGGCTTACTTCCTCAATTCAAAGCTCGAGCAGTTGGCACATTGACGTTGTTTATCTCGCTGGCCGTTTCTCTGGATGCGGTTCCGTACAGCTGGCACTCGGGAAAAACACAGCGCGCGGTCGCAGCCCTTTTTTGGGTTCTCTTGGCTGCTATTTCTGCATGGGTTGCATATGCAGGATCCTATAAATGTCCCGACGCGGTTGCTCGATTTCTCGCGCGGTGGAAAAACCCGATATCGATAGGAAAAGTGACTCTGACCCAGGTCAGCGGGATAATGTTTGTAGCCGCTTTGCTGGTGCTAGGCGCTATTCAGGAAATCAGCATCGGACGAAAAAACTTAAACTTCGACATTACGAAAGATCCAGGGTACCCGGATATTCTCGGCGCGAACTGGATTCGGACCCATTCGGCCGGCACCGCTGTCATCATGGCGCGACAACTTGATGTGGTGTACCACTATGACGGCGGACGGCAGGTGATATGGTTTCCACCCGTCCGGAACCCAAAACTTCTTATGGAGGGGATTCGTAAATACAACGTCGAATTCATAATCGTCAACGAACGGGAGTACAGCTATTGGCTACCTCCTGAGCAAGACTGCTTTCAGTCACTTGCCCGCGCTTATCCCGGAAACTTCCAACTGGTACACCAGGAGCCGCGACTAAAGATTTTCGAGGTTGTCCCTGATTTCACATAGACTGTTTTTAACTGAATCGAGCATCCAAATGTTAGATCGACGATCGGCAGCACTGATGCTTTGGGTCTTAGTAGTATTCATCTCTTTGATGTGGCAGCAGCTAGCCAACGCGCAGGTATCAGGTCTGGTGGCGGCGTATGGTTTCAACGAGACATCAGGCACGACGGTAAGTGATATATCCGGCAACAATAATAATGGGACACTCGGCAGTGGTGTGACTCGGGCCACTTCGGGCAAATTCGGCGGGGCATTGCTGTTCAATGGAAGTGGGCTCGTAACGATCCCAAATTCCGCGTCGTTGCAGTTGACGACCGGGATGACACTGGAGGCATGGGTAAATCCGTCAGCGGTAAATAGTGCGTGGCGGGATGTGATCTATAAGGGAAATGACAACTATTATCTTGAAGGAACTTCGGATAACGGCGGGAGACCAGGGGCCGGTGGTACTTTTGGCACAATCTACGGAACGGCGGCACTGGCGGCGAACACTTGGGCGCACTTGGCGATGACCTATGACAGAACGACATTACGGCTGTATGTGAATGGGGTGCAGGTATCGAGTCTGACATCGACCGGAGCGATCGCGAGTTCTACCAATCCGTTACAGATCGGCGGTGACAGTCTCTACGGGCAATTCTTTCAGGGGATGATTGACGAGGTGCGGGTTTACAATGTGGCTTTGACTCAGGCACAGATCCAAACCGACATGAATACCCCGGTCGGCGGCACCCCACTGCCGGACACCACTGGGCCGAATGTAGTGATCAATAGTCCGACAAATGGTCAGACGGTAACTAGCAGTCCGATCACAATATCGGGGACGGCAAGCGACTCAGGGTTGGGAAACAACGGAATATCGTCAGTGACGGTCAACGGAGCAGCGGCCAGTGGTGGGACGACAGTCGGATCGGGAACAGCGAACTGGAGCCAGTCGATTGCGCTCAATTCTGGAGCCAACACGATTACGGTAGTGGCGAAGGACAACAGCACCAATCAGAACTCCACGACAGTTCAGATTACGGTGAACTATAGTCCCAGTTCGTCGGACAGCACAGGGCCGAATGTAGTGATCAATACTCCCACCAATGGTCAGACGGTAACTAGCAGTCCGATCACCGTATCGGGGATGGCGAGCGATTCGGGGTTGGGGAACAATGGAATTTCCTCGGTGACGGTAAACGGGGTGGTCGCTAGCGGTGGCACGGCCAGCGGATCAGGGACAGCGAACTGGAGCCAGTCGATTGCGCTCAATTCTGGAGCGAACACGATTACGGTAGTGGCGAAGGACAACAGCACCAATCAGAACTCCACTACAGTTCAGATTACGGTGAACTACAGTACCACGCAGCCCAGTGGTCTGGTGGCGGCGTATGGTTTCAATGAGACTTCAGGCACGACGGTTATTGATTTTTCCGGCAACAACAATAATGGAACGCTTGGTAGCGGTATATCTCGGACCACGTCGGGCAAGTATGGCGGTGCATTACTGTTCAATGGAACCAGCGGGCTTGTGACGATTCCAAATGCGACATCGCTCCAGGTAACGACGGGGGTGACACTGGAGGCATGGGTCAATCCGTCACTGGTGAATAGTGCGTGGCGGGATGTGATCTATAAGGGAAATGACAACTATTACCTCGAAGGGACTTCGGACAATGGTGGAAGACCAGCGGTTGGTGGCACTTTTGGCACGACCTACGGGACCGTAGCATTGGCGGCGAACACTTGGATGCACTTGGCGATGACCTATGACAGAACGACATTACGGCTGTATGTGAACGGGGTGCGGGTATCGAGTCTGACATCGACCGGAGCGATTGCGAGTTCTACCAATCCGTTACAGATTGGCGGCGACCGTCTCTACGGGCAATTTTTTCAGGGGATGATTGACGAGGTGCGGGTTTACAATGTGGCTCTGACTCAAGCACAGATCCAGACCGATATGAATACACCGGTCGGCGGCACCCCACCGCCGCCCGACAGCACGCCTCCTAATGTCGCGATTACTGCGCCCACGCAAGGATCAAACGTGACCAACCTCGTTTCGGTCTCAGCGAATGCTTCGGATAATGTTGGTGTCGGCGGGGTTCAATTCTTTGTGGATGGTCAGGCTCTTGGAGCGGAGGTCGTTACTCCACCTTTTTCTGTTGTGTGGGATACGACCACTGCTACGCTAGGAAACCATGTCCTTACAGCCACAGCGCGCGATTTTAGCAATCACGTAGCAACGAGTTCTCCGATTTCAGTTACTGTGGTCGCGGCGACACCGGACCTTGTAGGGCAGTGGGCGGCACCGTTCAAATGGCCTATCGTTGCTGTTCACGCCTATTTGCTTCCAACCGGCGATGTCATGGCTTCTGATGGCCAATCAGCCGGCCAGACTGCACGAATCTGGAACCCTGCGACGAATAAATTCACGTCCGTCAACGTCAGTACAGGGACGAACGTGTTCTGTGCGGGTCACTGTCATCTCCCTGATGGCCGCATTATTATTGCGGGTGGGCATGTGGGGCAGGCCCATGTCGGTGTTACGGATACGAACATTTTTGATCCCGCAACACGTAAATGGACGCTTGTCGCTCCAATGCACACGCCGCGCTGGTATCCGACCACAACGGCACTTCCAAACGGAAAAATTCTCGTCACGGCAGGCGAGATCAATTGCGATGCGTGCAACGCCCTGTTGCCCGAAGTTTATAATCCCTTGACCAACACGTGGACGGAGCTCTCAGGCGCTCCGCTTGATCTTTCGTATTATCCGCACATGTTTGTTTTGCCCGATGGGCGGGTGTTAGCCGCCTCCACGGCAGAAAGCATTACCGTAACGCAAGTGTTAGATATCAACACCCAAACGTGGTCGGTGGTTGATCCGAAGGCAGTCGATGGTGGCAGCGCTGCAATGTACCTCGCCGGGAAAATTATAAAAACAGGAACTTCAACCAATCCGGACGACCCCATATCACCGTCAGAGGCAACTACCTATGTGCTTGATATGACGCAGCCTTCAGCTGCATGGCGCCAGACGGCTTCAATGGTTTTCCCTCGTGCTTACCATACTTTAACTGTGCTCCCTGACGGTGATGTTCTCGTCACCGGAGGCGGGCCTACTACAGACGCGGTCGGAGTGAATGCCGCCATTCGAACGGCCGAACTTTGGTCGCCCGCGACCGAAACGTGGACTACGATGGCGAGTATGAAGAACGCTCGACTGTATCACTCCACGGCACTTCTGCTGCCGGATGCTCGAGTGATAGTCATGGGCGGTGGCCGGTTCAATGGTGTGAATGAGCCTACAGACCAGTTGAACGCCGAGATCTATTCACCACCCTATCTATTCAAAGGTTCACGGCCTGCCATCACCTTTGCTCCTGCACAGATAGGATACGGTCAAACGGTTGCCATCCAAACTTCTGATGCATCTAGAATTGCCAAGGTGTCGCTCATCAAGTTGGGCTCGGTAACACACGCATTCAATATGGACCAGCGTTACGTACCGCTTTCGTTTACTGTCGGGAGTGGGACTCTGAATGTACAGACGCCCCCCAACGGAAATCTCGCCCCGCCGGGCCATTATATGTTGTTTATCGTCGACACTAATGGCGTACCGTCTGTAGGCTCAATTGTGAATATTCAATAATCCGTGGGACGCTGCCTATTATTTGTCTTGGTGCTTCTTTTTTGTCACACCGCTCCGGTTTTGTCACATGCGCCGGTGCTTCTCGACTCGCGACATGCAACTCCGGGGTTGCGCATCGTTCTTCGTCGATTGGGCCAAGTAGACGACTCAACTGAAGCGAAATATCAAATTCGAGCATTCGGATTTCCCAAAGGCGTCAAATTGCTTTTTTGGGCGAAGGAGTTTGATCACTCCTTCCACCAGTTAGCATCGGTTTTTCAGGTTGACAGCTCAGGAAATGTGCTGGAGGCGAAACCTAGTGTGGCACAACCGCCGAGAAAATTGGACGAAATGATTTTCGGCCCAGGAGCTTATCCGCGTGGAGCGATCTGGGAACTTGCTCTGGTCTCCATCGATCGGAAGCTTCAAGCTTTTACCAAAGTAACTCCGTACCCGATTATTTTTCGGGAAGGATCGTGTGAAATTGATTTAATATTGGCATCCCATCGTGGCGAAAAATTCGTCGTTTTTGGAACGGGGTTTCCTCCTGGAGATGAGGTAAATACGAGCTTGCGTTATGCGGGCCGAGTTATCGAGAAGCGCGTGAAGACTTCCGCAGATGGGTCTTTGCCATCACAGGTTCTTCTGCACGCCTCTGTAAACACCGACCAACAGGCACAATACGTAGTAAAAGCCCGCACATGTGAAGTTAAGGTTGATTATCAGTGGGGTGAGGCGGCGCTCAAAAGAGATCATGAGAATAAAACGCGTCCTGCAGAGCCTGCCCTTCCAATAATTCTTAGGTAATCTCGAAGCCGAACTTTCCGTAAAATTACACGCATTGACTGCCCATTATCGACAGTCATTGAACGAGTCCGCAGCCAGTATCAAAGTCGTCCTTCCGTCTAGTCTGTCTTTAGGGAAAGAATAAACTTCGTGGTTGACGGCCTAAAAGAACTCTTTGATCGCCGCGATCTTCTTTACATCGTCACTTGGCGCGAGATCAAGATAAAATATAAGCAGTCTGTCATGGGCATGGCGTGGGCTGTATTGATGCCGTGCATTATTGTCTGTGCTGGCCTGATCGTTCGCTTTGCGTTCGCCAGGCTGTCTGGGAATCCTCTTACTCTGGCCGATTTGGCATTTGTTGCCGTGAAAGCGGCGCCGTGGGCATTTTTCGTTTCAGCTCTCCGATTCGGGGCTAACAGTCTCGTCGCAAACACAAATCTTGTGACCAAAGTGTACATGCCGCGGTTGGTTTTCCCGATTGCTGCGGTGTTTTCGCAATTGTTTGACTTTGTAGTGGCTGGTGTCGTTATTACGGTGTTTCTGGTGATTTCCGGCGTTGGGGTCAGTGTACATCTGATCTGGGTGCCTGTTCTTATCGTGCTATTGGTCCTATTAGCGACGGCCTTCGCCATTATGTTTTCGGCGGCTACCCTATTTTTCCGAGACGTAAAGTATATCGTGGAAGTAATCCTTACGTTCGCAATATTTTTTACTCCAGTGTTTTATGAATCTCATCTGTTTGGCCCGTGGGCGCCTTTGCTGCTGGTCAATCCTGTTTCACCGCTGCTTGAGGGACTATCAACGGTCGTCATCCTGCACCAGAGCCCGCCTCTTTTTTGGTTCGTGTATAGCTCCGTGGTTACGGCTGTCCTCTTTATCTTGGCGCTTTTAATGTTTCAGAAGCTCGATCCCTTCTTCGCGGAAAGTATATAGGCTAACGGCGATGACCGAAAACGTTTTAGAAGTTCACGAACTAGCGAAAAGATTTCGGCGCGGTGAGCTATACAATTCGCTGCGGGACTTAGTGCCCGCATTGACCGGTCGGCTGTTCCGAGGCAAAGAAGACGGCTCTTTGAAAGAGCGTGAGTTTTGGGCGCTACGAGGCGTTTCCTTCAGCGTCGAGTGCGGTGAGGCGTTCGGCATTATCGGTGGTAATGGCGCTGGAAAAAGTACAATTCTCAAATTGTTAACGGGAATCATGCGGCCCACCACTGGGTCTATCCGTGTGGCAGGGCGTATCTCCGCATTAATCGAGGTTAGCGCTGGGTTTCACCAGGATCTGACCGGTCGAGAAAATATTTATCTTAATGGCGCGATTCTGGGAATGACACGAGACGAAATCCAGAAGCGCTTCGATGCTATCGTCGATTTTTCGGGACTCGAAGAGTTTATCGATACGCCGGTAAAACGGTATTCGTCTGGAATGTTTGCTAGGCTCGGGTTTTCCGTCGCGGCTCACGTCGACCCGGATGTTTTGCTCGTCGACGAGGTGCTGAGTGTTGGTGACTATCTTTTTCAACGGAAGTGCATGGAACGAATGCACGCTGTAATACGAAATGGAGCCACCGTTGTCTTCGTGTCACATAACCTTCGCGAGGTCGCAAATCTTTGTCAGCGCAGCCTGCTGCTGGAACACGGTCACGTGGAGACGATAGGGCCGACTTCTGAGGTTATTCAGGCGTATTACAAGTCCACGGAGAGTCAACGTTCGGGCGGTGTCAATGGTGAAGACAAACAAGTGATGATCACTAGGGTTAGTGTCTATGATGATACTGGCCCACAGGTTGAGTTCGAGTCAGGCAGTAAGTTGCATGTCACGGTGCAAGCACGTGCTATGGCTATTCATGACGACATGAGTGTGGTCATTCAAATCGTTGACGAAAACCAGTATCCGGTCTTCGATACCTGCACACAGCGCCTCGGTGCTGGCGCGATTAGGCTCGAAAGCGATCAAATGCTCATCTGTACCTTCGAGCTGAACTTAAATTTAGCGTCGGGCACTTTCCACGTAAACGCGTTTTTATACCGTTATCTAACCGAGCAAAATTATGATCGTTGGATCTCGGCCGCCACTTTTTTTGTCAGCGGAGCGCCTGAAGTGCGAGGCATTGTCACACTCCGGCCAAAACTCGCTGAGTGCCGTGTCGATAACACGGCAGAGTTTGAGATCGTAAACCAGACTTTCGCTAGTGGTATTTCATATGATTAGAAATCGATTTGGGAAAAGCAAGTCGGGTCTTCGTTCGGGAGACTGGGTTGAGGTGAGAAGCGTCGAGGAAATTACTGCCACTTTGGACGAGCAAAATCGCTTGGAACGTCTTCCGTTCATGCCCGAGATGCTTAAGTATTGCGGCCATCGGTTTCGGGTTTCTAAGGTTGCGCACAAGACGTGCGACACAGCGACATTGATAATGGGTCGTCGTATGCACAATGCTGTCTTTCTAGAGGATCTTCGGTGCGATGGTTCGGCGCATGGCGGCTGCCAGGCTCGCTGTCTGTTTTTTTGGAAGACCCAGTGGTTGAAACGTATCGAATCTCCCGGGGCGGCCGCGAATTTTAGAGCACCTGTCCGGCAGTCACAAGCAACATGTTCGAAGCAGCAACTATACGGTACGACACAGGTGCATATGGCGAATGGCGAGGTTCGTTACATTTGTCAAGCGACCGAGCACTGGGCGGCGACGGAACCACTCCGGCCCTTGGCTATGTCCCATTTTATCGAGGATTTGCGCAAGGGTAATGCCAAGCTCAGGGATGTAGTTAAGGTTGTGGGTCTTCATCTAATTTGGAAGTTGCGTCAAGTCGGCGTCGGCTGGCGCATTAGCATATGGCTTTACGGACGTATTCATAAGCTTTTGACTGGCCGACCCGATCCATTTCGCTGTGGAGTCATCCCCGAAGGTGCGTCGACACCAGACGAGAAATTAAATCTCCAGCCCGGGGAATGGGTGGAGGTCAAGAGTCACGATGAAATTTTGGAAACTGTTAATCGTGAGCTCGGAAATCGCGGTCTTAAGTATAATGCTGAAATGACACCCGCGTGCGGACAACGGTTTCAGGTCGCGCAGCGTGTGACGCAAATTATAGAGGAAAAATCGGGACGGATGATTACCATGAAAAATCCGTGCATTACACTCAAGGGAGTTTATTGTCAGGCATTTTACACTCATTATTCCTTATTGTGCTCCCGTCGGGTAACTCCGTATTTCCGTGAGATCTGGCTGCGACGTGTCGCAGATAACGCCAGCTCGGAGGCCGGAACGTTGCAATCTTCGCGGGGCCAATAATGCATGCTCTGAGTTCTTTGCGTATTGTCTGTCGAGATACGTATTTGCTTTGTAATTCATCATCGCGCTGGACGGTTCAAGTCTGACAGAACATTGGGAATCATGTGTCCGGGCGTGTCAACTGATTCTGCAACTATAGCTGCGAAATCCTTTGCGCTTATCACCTGTACCCACTTGTCGCCAGTATAGAACGTAGAAAGTTTCGAAATACCTCTGATGTACCGTCTGCCCCGTGTTAGTATTGGCCTCCCTGTATTCAATGGGGAACGATATCTGAAGGAAGCTTTAGATTCGCTTTTGGCTCAAACCTATACAGACTTCGACATTATTATTTCTGATAATGCCTCAACGGATAATACTGAAAGAATCTGCCTGGACTACGCGGCCAAAGATCGGCGTATCCGCTATTATCGGCTTGAGAAAAACCTGGGAATGGCCGCTAACTATAAACAAGTATTTGAGTTGAGAACTGGTGAGTATTTCAAGTGGGCTGCTGCGGATGATATCTGCATGCCGGACTACCTTAGTCGTTGTGTAGAAGTATTGGATAGCGATTCTAGCGTCGTCCTTGTTTGTGCGAAAGCCATGTACATTGACGAGAATGGTGCATTGCTTAGTAAAGGCGCGCCCGCTTGGAATGTTCTATCTGACTACCCACATGAGCGCCTACGGTATATCATATGTGTTCAAAGTGACGCTAAGGTAGATGCTTGGTCTGGAGTGGTCCGAGCTGACGCGTTGTTAAAGACGCGCTTGATACCCAGTTACCCGAGCGGGGATAAACGTGCACTCGGAGAACTTTGCCTCTTTGGGAAATTCGTTGAGATTCCCGAATATTTATACATGCGTAGGGAGCATGAAAACGCCTCTAGCTTCAATACTGCCAACGTTGAATGGATGGAAAACTTTTTCAACGAAACCAGCCTCAATGTGTTTTTACCCACAGTTCGACTGTGTGTTGATCATTTCATCACTGTTATGCACTCTAAGTTATTTGTTGCAGATAAGTTGTGCTTGGCATTGGCGACACTGAAAGTTGGCTATTGGAGTAAAAATCGCGTCATAAAAGAAATACGGATCGCTGCTAAGTACGCTGTCAAGGCATTTCTATTTAGCCGCGGGCGAAGCCCGGGTCTCCGTTGATAACCTGAGGTGACTTCAACAGCAAACTATTTGAGTGTCATGAATATTCTGCTAGTTACACCGTTTGAACTTGCTGCTAACGGTGGTGTTAGTTCCACAGTTCGCCTTCTTGGATGCGAGTTCGCGAAGGGGAATGACGTAAGCGTCTTGTTGCCTGGAGAGAGCAATCGAGTTGTACCTTTGGAGCAGTTTAACGGTATTCCGGTGTTTTCAGTTTATCTGCGTAGCCCACGTGTTCAGCGGGGATGTCTGCTTCGAGGGTTCCTGTCATTTATCTTGTTTCTTCCACTTACATTGCTGGAAGTACGCCGTTTTCTTAATCAGCAGCGTATTGATGTCGTGCTCATTCAGTATCCGTTGCCATGGGTTGTATATTTCGCAATTCTACGGTGGTTTGCAAGTTGGAAACTAGTTGTCGGGTACCAAGGAAACGACGCACATGATCTGGCTCTGTGGAGTCTGTGGGAAAAGAACTGTATTCGGTTTCTGATAGCCAGCTCGGACACTATTGTTGCGGTGTCACAAAGTTTGTTGAACGAGTTAACGGTAACGGTGCCGGTCATTCGTAGGAAAAAGAGGTTTGTCATTCCAAATGGTGCTCCCGTGGATTTGATCTCGCAATTAAACTGTTCAACTATTAGAACCGAGCTTCCAAGCCAGTATCTTGTCACCGTAGGACAATTGGTGCACCGCAAGGGAATTGATGTATTGGTCCGCGCTTTGAAGATTGCTTTCGACAGCGGCCAAGTGATGAACTTGGTCGTGGTCGGGGATGGGCCAGAGCGGGAGTCGCTCACAAATCTGACTAGTGCATTGGGCCTTTCGCAGAACGTGTATTTTGTCGGGGCACGGTCACAAGAAGTTGCACTTAGGCTGATTAAGGAATGTTGCTTTTTCGTTCTCGCTTCGCGAGCCGAGGGTCTACCTCTGGTCATTGCTGAGGCCATGGCCTGTGGTAAGGCTGTGGTCGCCACCAATGTGGATGGCGTACCGGAGATCGTCGAGAATGGCCGTACTGGCTTGTTAGTGGAATCGGAAAATGAGCAAGCCCTGGCGGAAGCGCTTATTAGTTTGTACCAACAGTCAGGACTGCGCAAAATGTTTGGTGGCGAGGGGAAAGCACGTGCGGAAGAATCATTCGCTTGGGTGGCAATTGCCAGGCGATACCGTGAACTGTTCGATGCCCTCAGGAATCAAAATCCAGCTCGGCACACTGCTCGGAATAGATTACGGCTGTGGCGGTAACTCAATTTACGACGGTATTAGGTGGATGAGTAGATGGATCAAGGAAAACTGGTTCGGCGAAATCGAGTAGTGAGTTGCAGTCTTTCAATCGACGGCCCAACTGGAAGATTGTCTTCGGTTGATGAGTCAGCTAGCTTTGGACGATTGCCGGTACGGTGTCCGGCACAATCCCTGTTGCGAATCTACGGCGAATTGCCATGACATCTATTGCTGCCGTCCTTGTGTGGCTCGTTGTATTCGTCATTGCGTATTTGTACACGGGCTATCCACTTGTTTTATGGTTAGTCTCGCGAATTCGTCCTCGTACTGTATATAGTCAATCGATTACTTTTAGCGTGACGCTTTTAATTTCAGTATATAACGAGGCTCGGATTATCAGCAGTAAGTTGAAAAATACTATGGCTTTGGACTATCCAAACGAACGACTGGAGGTCATTGTTGTCTCAGATGCATCAACTGACGGGACTGATTCTATCGTCGAGGCCCTCGCCGGCCGCGGGTTCAAGTTATTGCGGATTCCGGAACGCCGGGGGAAGACAATGGGACTCAATGCTGCCATACGCCAAGCCCGTGGAGAAATCATTGTGTTTAGCGACGCCAACATTTTGTATCAAAAGGATGCGATCCGACAGCTAGTCCGAAATTTCGCTGACCCGAACGTCGGCTGCGTTACAGGAAATTCATGCTATGTGGAAAATTTGAAATCCGCCGCCCATGTACAGGAAAATAACTACTGGCGATACGAACAAATCATTCGCTCGCTCGAGAGCCGGCTTGGCAGCACGGTTGGGGGAGACGGGGCGATTTTCGCGATCCGAAAAGACTTGTACACGCCTTTACAGCCCGACGCGATTAATGACTTAGTTATTCCTCTGCAGATCGTGGCACGTGGTTACCGGGCGATTTTCGAGCCGGCGGCAGTTGGTTTTGAGCCGTCAGCAGGAGATTTTAAGGGCGAGTTTCGTCGTAAACGTCGCATTGTAAATCGAAGTTGGCGTGGAATTGTGAGTGTTCCGGAGGTTCTCGATCCGCGAGTGGTCGGCATTTTCGCCTGGCAGGTCTGGTCCCACAAGGTACTCCGCTGGTTGATGTTGCCTATGGTCTTAACGGTTGCAGCCGGTTGTTTTATCGCGTATCCGACGGGTTTGATTTATCGACTCGGTGCGGTCGGGTTTATGGCGAGCTTAGTGATTGCTGGATTGGGAGGACTTGCGCAAGATCGCCTGGGCCGCTTGGCTCGACTAGCGCACGGCCTGTTCTATTTTTATATGGTGAACCTCGCGGCATTCGCGGGAATCATTATGGCAATAGCTGGACGAGTTGAGGTAATGTGGACTCCGGAACGCAATACTAGTGGCATTAGCACAGACAATTCCTGACCTTTTCTGCTATCAATTTTAACTAGTCTCACTGTTTGCTCTTTTGCACCATACCGTGCCTTTTCCATGCGAAAGGTTGTTTTCTCGATAACATACCCGCTCCCGTTCTACGACTTGTAGTCGTTAATGCGTCCGAGATTTACCGTCGCTCTCTATTATGCCAACGAAGTGTGGCGTGCGATGCCTAAACGTGAACGTGCACCCCTATGGTCAACGATCTGTGCTGACGTGGACCGTTTTCAGGAGGATGGCCCGGGATGGCGAATTGTCATACGGGGACTGCTGTCGCAGGGGTTTCAGGCTATTTTTGTATACCGGGTTTTTCGATGGTTTTATGAACGCCGGATACCCACGCAGCCGATTCGGTTCCTGTTTGAACGTATTATTGAGATTACCACAGGAATTTCCATTCCAGTTCAATCGAAAATCGGTAAGGGACTACGTATCCACCATTTTGGCGGAGTTTTCTTCCACCCGCAGGTGTCAATCGGGGAACGCTGCACGATTTATCATGGGGTCACGTTAGGAGACCTCGGCGGCTATGGGGGGGCGCCCCATATTGGTAATAACGTGCTGATCGGGGCCGGTGCGAAAATACTTGGTGAGGTCGAGATCGGGGACTCTTGCCGTATTGGGGCCAATGCGGTTGTCCTCGCCTCCATTCCCGCCCGGCACATTGCCGTTGGAGTTCCCGCAGTCGTTAAGCCGATTGCGGCGTGATAGAATAGGATACCTCGCTCAGTGACACTTTCCAGTGAGCTTTCACTTGAATTTATCGAGCAACGCGTGCCCGAATTCAAAGTGTCAATCATTATTCCAGCGAGAAATGAAGAGAAGCATTTAGCTTCGCTACTTTTGTCGCTGAACAATTTAGATTTTCCTGTGGATAGACGAGAGATAATCGTCGTCGATCATGGCTCAAATGACGATACTGCTACCATTGCCACGCAGCTTGGGGCATCTGTTTTAAGGGCAACAGGGAAAACAATTTCCAGCGTACGCAACGTCGGTGCGGCAGCGGCTTCCGGAGAAATTCTGGCATTCGTCGATGCTGATTGTACAGTTGCCACTGATTGGCTCTCTAAGGCAGTGCCTTTTTTTAGAGATCCACGGATTGGTCTAATCGGTAGCCACTACGTTATTCCAGATCGGCCTTCCACCCTTGTTCGAAATGTTCGCCGAATTCAAGCACAGGCCCGACCAGAGCTAGTCGAACGAACATGGGTTCCCGCTGGTAACATGTTTATACGTCGCGAGGTCTTTGAGGCACAGTCCGGCTTTAACGAATGTCTCGTGACGTGCGAGGATGTGGACCTATGTTATCGCATTGCACGCACGCACCGAGTCATCGCCGATAAGCGCATCCGGTGTTACCACGAGGGCGAGCCAACGACATTACGAGACTTGTTTCTTAAGGAACTCTGGCGCGGACGAGCTAACTATCGAGGGGTTTTGGAACACGGGATTATCGTTAGCGAGCTTCCGAGTCTTATTTTTCCCATATACTTCTTGACCTTGCTCGTCCTATTTCTCGTTACTCTTATCCAGGCGATCTGGACAGGAGCCATCGTGACAGCGGCAGAACTGGCGCTGGGTGCGGCGTTCCTCGTTCCTTTATTAGCATTCGCAATGCGACTAAGTCTCAGAACAGGTCATTTAAATTACATACTCCACTGTACTGTCTTTTACGCTACGTATTTCGTAGCACGAGGGTTCTCGCCGTTATATGCCTGGAAGCACATCTAAGTTACTCATGATCGCTTATTATTTTCCTCCGGTCGGAGGAATCGGCGCGGCCGGCGCGCAACGAACTTTAAAGTTCGCGAAATACCTACCAGACTATGGCTGGAAACCCACTGTCTTGACTGTGAAAGCATCCCAATACGAATCGTACTTAGCTCTCGATTCAACGCTGTTGAACCGGGTGGACCCTCGAACTCTAATTGTTAGGACATCGGTAATTCGTTGGCTCACCGCTGTACTGAAGGCAAAACACTGGGTGCTGAATCGAGTTTGCACAGACACACGCGCTACTCAAACGGAGGAACTTCGTTCCGGATCATTAGCGGTGAGTATCCGTTCGCAAGCGTGGTATGCGCGAATGAAGGATGCGATTACAGACCTATTCGAAATTCCCGACGAGGAGATAGGGTGGTCGGTTCCTGCGATAATCGCAGGGCTACGAGCGATCAAAGTAGATTCTATCGAGGCAATCTTTTCGACAGGGAGGCCCTGGACATCTCATCTTATCGGGATTGCGCTGAAGCGGCTGACCGGTGCACGTCTAGTGGTTGATTTTCGTGATCCGTGGATAACAAATCCTTTCCGTCTGCAGTACTCCCAGTTTCGGTCTCGCGCAGAAAAGTACTTGGAGGCAAAGGTCATCGAGGAGGCCGATCTTGTCATCGCTAACACACGTGAACTGGCGGAAGAGTTCAAGGCGCGGTACGCCTTCCAGCCCAAAACCAAATTTTTATCTCTTCTTAACGGCTTCGATCCTGCAGACTACGGGCGAGCCCATCCCGAATCTGCTCCGGCATCTACATTTACGATAATTCACACCGGATTCCTATACGGCCAACGAGACCCCAAAAGCTTTTTGGACGCCGTGCGAATGGTACTGGACGAAAATCGGATTCCGCGTGAAACGTTAAAGGTTTTGTTCGTTGGTAATGTAGAATTACCCTATAATCTGGCCAATTACGTCAAGGATCTCGGATTGAGCGATGTCGTAAGCCTGTATCCACAAATTTCTTATCAGGAAAGCTTAGGCTATCTCCAAAAGGCTAGTGCGGCGTTACTTTTGCAACCCGGAACGAAGACACAGGTGCCATCAAAGCTTTTCGATTATATCGGGGCAGCGAAGCCTGTTTTAGCAATCTCTCCACGAGGAGGGGCGACGTACAATCTAGTCGACAGTGAGAAACTCGGGGAATTGGCCGAGCCTGAATCTCGAAATCAAATAGCTATGGGTCTTGAACGACTTTATAGCCGATGGGTTATAAGTCGGGAGAGTCTATCCATCTCACCCTCGATCCAGCACAAATTCGATATACGACACCTTACGAAATCTTTGGCGTCCGAACTGCAAGCTCTGTCACTGCGATAACGCTATATTATGTCTGAAACTTTTCGTACGTCGCTGTTTGTACAGGAGCATAACGGCATTTCGCGGGTAAATGAGCCCGTACGAGTGGGTATCCCATTCCCTAGGAACGCGTTAGCCGATACGTGCCGACTAGTGATGACGGATGCTAAAGGCGAACGCATACCGCTCCAAGCCAAAGCACTGATGAAATGGAGCGATGGTAGTATCAAATGGGCCTTACTCGACTTTTGGGCTACAGTGGCGCCAAATGCCAGCTCTATTTATGAACTGAAGTCAGCTAGCAACGACAACGACACCGTAGTTGGTGATCCGTGCGAAATTGTTTGGAACAAAGACACCGTCTGCCTGAATACCGGCGCCGCGGTTTTTCACATCGATTCCCATGTTTTCAAGCCATTTGATCGCGTTATCGTGAAAGGTGTTGATGTTGTTGAAAAGACGGGCTGTGACTTACTGCTGGTCGACGATAAGCAGAGCCCATTTCAGGCGGTCATTAACGATCTTGCTGTAGAGGTAACGGGGCCGGTACGCACGACATTACGTGCGTCCGGGACGTTTGGTCTAAAAAAACCTCTGACCGAGTTCATTTCTCGTATCAGCTTTTACAAATGGAAGAGTCTAATTGAATTGCAGCTGACCATAAGGAATTCACGTGCAGCCAAGCATCGTGGCGGACTTTGGGATCTCGGTGATGAAGGATCGGTTTACTTTCGGGAGTTGACGCTTCAAACCACCCTCGCTAACCTGGGCAAGACGACGATAGAATGGTCGCCCTCATCGAACATTGCACCCAAAAAGTCCGCTGCGTCGCGTTTGGAAATTTATCAAGATTCTAGCGGTGGGCAGAGCTGGCGTAGTACAAATCACATAAATCGTTTTGGTCAGATTCCAACCACATTCAAAGGCTACCGGGTTAGCATAGACGGCCGAGCTGCGGAGAATGGCGAACGCTGTGTTCCGCTTGTCCGGATTAATGACGCTCATCGGTCGCTGTCAGGAACCATTCCGGAATTTTGGCAAAATTTTCCAAAGGCGATCACGGCGCATGATAGGACATTGAAATTCGGTTTCTTCCCATCCCAATTTCGCGATGTGTACGAGTTACAAGGAGGGGAACAGAAGACACACAAGCTTTTTCTCTCCTTCGAGGCGCCTGGTCGTAGTTCTGCGGATCTAGCCTGGGTACATTCACGTTTAGTGCCGATCGCTAGTGCGGAATGGTACCATGATACACATTCGATTCGATATTTTGTGCCGCGTTTGCGAGAGCCGGCTCATCCGAAGATCTCGGAACTGAACAGACTGATTGATAGTGCCATTAGCGGGAACGATACATTTTTCTCCCGCCGCGAAATTATTGATGAGTACGGTTGGCGTAATTTTGGTGATCTTTTCGCTGACCACGAAGCCGTAGGGTTCACCGGGAACACTCCACGTGTGGCTCATTACAATAACCAGTACGACGTTGTTTATGGCGCGGTCATGCAGTATCTCCGTAGCGGCGATGTGCGATGGTTCAAGCTGCTCGACGAGCTCGCTCGGCACGTTATCGATATCGACATATATCACACTAAGAAAGATCGCGCCGCATACAATGGTGGCATGTTTTGGCATACTGCACACTACTCGGATGCCGCGACGGCAACTCACAGAACCTATTCGCGGACTCAAAAAAGCGGCGATGCGGATTCACATGGCGGAGGGCCGTCAAGCTCGCACAACTACACAACCGGCCTTTTGTACTATTATCTGCTCACCGGTGAGACAGCAGCATATGAAGTAGTAGAGGGACTTGCTGACTGGGTCCTGAATATGGATGACGGTGGGCAGAGTAGGTTCGGGGCCTTCGACAAGAGACCAACGGGGCTTGCAAGTCGGAGCGTGAGTTGGGACTACCACGGGCCGGGACGTGGAAGCGGAAACTCGCTCAATGCGCTTCTAGACGCGTGGCTTTTGACGGGTAAAAAGGTTTATCGATCAAAAATGGAGGAACTCATTCAGAGATGTATCCACCCAAATGATGATATTTCTGCGCGTGGGTTTGAAGACATCGAGAATCGGTGGTCGTACCTGATTTTTTTACAGAGTCTTGGCAAGTACCTCGATATCAAAGCCGAAGCGGGAGACCTGGATTATTTTTTTCAGTACGCAAGGGACAGTTTGCTGCATTACGCACGGTGGATGTGTGTTCACGAAGTTCCCTATCGTCGAGTTCTCCACAAGGTCGAAATTCCTACGGAAACGTGGCCCGCACAGGACATTCGCAAAACCAATGTTTTCCACTTCGCAGCTAAGTACGCACCGCCCGGAGAAAGATTCGAATTCTCGCGTAAGGCGGAAGAATTTTTTGTGGCATGTGTCGATGACCTCTTGTCATTTTCAACGGCGCGGTTGACGCGTCCCCTGGTGTTGCTGATAACGAACGCGTTTGTGCATCCATATTGTCTCGTCCACGTTGAAGAGGTAGGGCCGGACCAAGAACAGTCGTTTGACTTCGGGCATCCTCGCGAATTTCGGCCACAGCTTTGGGAGCTTTATCAAGTAAAGCTACTTGCTATGTCATTGCTGCGTGCGGCGTGGAAAGGCTGGCACCGGCCGCGGATTTGTGGAGCAGCCCAACACTTGCGGTGAATCATGCCTCATATTCGCTTGCTCGAGCTGCGGTGTACGTACAAATGGGGAGGGGGTCCCGATAAGACGATACTTTTATCGGCAGAACGCCACGATAAGGCACGGGTTGAAGTAACGGTGGCTTATATCCGCGGAGCACAGGACCAAGAGTTCCGGATCGCGGACAAGGCAAGCGCTCGTGGCGTGAATATGTACGAAATCACAGAGTGTAAGCGAATCGACTTCGAGGCCCTTAAAAGGCTGCGGGATCTAGTTCTTCAGAGGAATATCAACTTGATTCATTCGCATGATTACAAGAGCGATTTCATGGCATATTTGGTTCGGCGGTGGTTGTGGCGGAGACCTATTAAGCTTGTTTCCACCGCTCATGCCTGGGTAATTATCGGTGCGAGAGGAGAGTTGTACCGACACCTGGATCTTCTATTAATGCGTCGCTTTGATCAACTGATCGCTGTTTCTCACGCGACCAAGTCAGAGATTCTAGCAGCGCACGTACCTGAGGCTAAGATTGCCGTTATTCATAATGCTATCGACACCGATGAATGGTCTCGCGGAAGAGTAGCAGCCGATTTTCGTAAGGAGCTCGGTTTCGACAGCATAGGCCCGGTGATTGGATACGTTGGGCGGATTATGCCTGAAAAGGATCTCGTAACGTGGATCCAGACCGCCGCCCGCGTCGCGGCGGTCTACCCAGAAGCTCGTTTTGTCCTCGTTGGGGAGGGGCGTAATGTTCGAACTCAGGCCCAATTAGAGCAATTAGCCAGGGCACTCGGAATTGGTGATCGCGTCGTCTTCCCCGGATATAGGGAAGATCTTTTATCCGTCTATACTGCATTCGATGTCTTTCTACTAACTTCGCGGCGGGAGGGGCTTCCTAACAGCGTGCTTGAGGCGATGGCATTACGCCTACCCGTAGTTACGACGGATGTTGCTGGGACGAAGGAGCTCGTCCTTGATGGGCGAACCGGGTTTGTTTGCCTCCAAGGCGATGTGGAGGGCTTATCTCAATCCGTTATAAAGTTATTAAGCAACGAAAACTTACGGTTATCGATGGGTGAGGCTGGAAGGACGCGCGTCGAGCAAGAGTTCTCCTTCGCACACAGATTGCAAAAGATCGAGGCTTTGTATGAGCATGTTCTTGGGCTTTTCCCATATCATCGCTCCACAAGTGCACCGACTTCGGTGAGCCAATCGATTTGCCAGTAGTCGTCTGGCCTTTATTGAATACAGCACGTTTCCCGATGATCGGACAGGAAAGGATGATATTATGAGAGGGTATCGATTCAAAACAATTATCGCAAAAACGCAAAGGAAGATGCGAACCCGACGCTTTCTATCTGAACTCGAGGCTGTGAAAGGTCTTAAGCCTGTGGATACAGATTCGGGGAGAAGCGATGTCGCAATAGGATTTCTTACATGTAGTAGGCATCTGCTATTGATGATGCTTGCGGCTAAGTCCTTCTATCATTTTTCAGGAATTATTTGCCCGTTGTATGTTTGGGATGATGGTACTCTTCGACCTGAGGATCTTGACTGCCTGCGTAACCTTTTTCCGAATGCGCGTCTCCTCAGGAGGTCTGACCTAAATGTCAATCTGCTCAAGGACTATCCTCTGACGCGAGATTTCGCACGGTGCAGGCTAAAAAATTATGAGACCTATGCGCCGATGCTGAAAATTCTTGGGCCGCTTGCTTCACCCAACACACCGCGACGATTCATTCTAAGCGATTCAGATGCTTTCTTTTTCGATTGGCCACAGACCATTCTTGAGTGGCTCGATGAAAGCCGTCCAACCAGTCATTATATCGCGCCATGGTCAGGTCAAGACAACGTTTCAGAAGAGGACTTGAAGCCTCTATATGAGACCTTAGGCATATCTCTTTGTCCGCGCATTAATAGTGGTCTTCTATTGCTCGACCGGAGCATATTTAGATTGGACATTATAGAGAAGATCTTATCTTTTTACAGTCAGCGTTCCTATGCGTGGGACATTGAACAAACAATTTACCGGTTCCTCATGGCGGTTTCGAATAGCGTTCCACTGAACCAAGATGACTACGTACTTTGCCACCGAAAATTCAACGCAGTCTGCCATCATTTTTTTTCGAGTGTTATTTCTGACGAACCTGTCATTATGGAAAAGATTCTAAACCTTCTTGCATATATCGAGGACTGTGAAAGACGTGAAAAACCCCCAGTGGCCGTGGCGCAGGGCTTAAGGCCTTCACCACCACCTGTTCGCCAAGGAGGGGTGGCCGAGACAGTCACGATCAGCAGGTCACTTTTTATATAGGCCGCAGAGGCGTAAGTGTTTAAGAAGTATTTTGAAAAAGCCGTTCGTCAACTGCTCGGAAGCTTTCTGAGCGATCGAGCTCTCGCTGTACTCCGCCAAGATCTAAGATTTTCGTGCATATCTATTCACAATGCTGTTATGGGCACGACAAAAGGGAATCTGCGGCGGGTCCGGCATGATTACGGTCCTTTATACTTGAACCTAGGAAGTGGTGATAAAGGAGTGAAAAGTGCGCATTGGATAAACGTGGATGGATACGCTCAGCCTAACGTCCATTTCCGATTGGACCTTCGGCAGAGGTTACCCTTTGTGGATGGTTTTTTTGACGGAGTATTTACGGAACATGTCCTTGAACATTTTAACCGCGAGGAAGGGCTGGCGCTTCTGAATGAGTGTCTACGAGTCCTAAAGCCACGCGGTTCCATAAGAATCATAGTTCCTGATGGAGGGAAAATTATCAAAACCTACTTTGATGATCCGAGCGAATTGCTCCGACATCGTGGGCCGGGATTTGCCTGCGCGATGGATATAGTCAATTCCTATTTCCGACAGGGCTATGAACATCAGTTTATGTACGACAGAGAAATGCTCCAGCACCAGCTAAGCAGCGTAGGGTTCGCTTGCATTCGTTCTGTTTCCTTTAAACAAGGGAAGGTCCCAAAGCTTCTTATCGATAACGAAGATTATGAGTGGGAAAGCTTGTATATGGAGGCGGAGAAGTTGGCATGAATTATAGTAGAATTCTGCAGGTCGTCGGTCGTCAAAACTCGTACATAAAACGTAGAACGGGAAGTACAGCCTGATGTGTGGGATTGCCGGTAAGCTCTATCTTGACACCGATCGTTACGTCGCTGAGCATGAGGTGCGGCGTATGGCTGATATAATGATTCATCGGGGCCCGGACGGAGGCGGTGTCTGGGTCGAAGAAAACGTTGGATTGGCCCACCGTCGCCTCGCGATCATTGACTTGCGGCCAGACGCCAGTCAGCCGATGTGCAATGAGGACGGGTCGATTTGGATTACTTTCAACGGGGAAATTTACAATTTTCGAGAACTGCGTAACGACTTAGAGGCAAGAGGCCACACGTTTAAAACAAATAGTGACACGGAGACCATAATTCATGCCTTTGAGGAATACGGCCGGGATTGCGTAGCGCGATTACGTGGCATGTTTGCCTTCGCGATTTGGAATACCCGTACAAGAAGTCTGTTTCTTGCTCGTGATCGGCTGGGAAAAAAACCGCTTTTCTATGCGCGTAGTTGCGATCGATTCGTCTTCGCCTCGGAAATCAAGGCCATACTTGCTGATGAGAGTATACCGATCGAAGTGGACCCTGTCGCGCTCGATCACTACCTCGCCTTAGGGTACATTCCGGCTCCGCTAAGCGCATTCCGAGGAATCCAGAAGCTTCCACCGGCACACTGGCTTGAATTTTCCGAGGGTAAGCTTCAGATCGGACGGTACTGGAAGCTACGCTATGAGCCAAAGCAAAACCTACGGCTCGGCGATGCTATTGCAGAACTACGGTCGAATCTTGCAGAGGCCGTGCGTTTGCGATTGGTCAGCGACGTTCCTCTAGGTGTGTTTCTTAGCGGTGGAATCGATTCTAGTGCCATCGTCGCGTTCATGGCACGAGCGATGGATACCCCAGTACAGACCTTTTCCGTTGGTTTTGAGAACGAAGGCTTCGACGAACGTCCATTTGCTCGAATGGTAGCCGAGAGATACGGTGCTCAGCATACCGAGTTACTTGTGAATCCAAAGGCGATAGAAATCCTTCCGAAAATCGTTTGGCATTATGATGAGCCGTTTGGAGATCCTTCCGCGGTTCCAAGCTATGCTATATCCGAACTTACGCGTCAGTACGTTAAGGTCGTGTTAAACGGCGATGGGGGAGATGAAAATTTTGCGGGATACAATCGATATGTAAAGAATCGTCGTGCACGGCGGGGAGATATAATTCCACTGGCGCTCCGTCAGAATTTGGCAGGAAAGCTTCAGTGTTTACCGGAGGGGTGGCGGCAGCGACAGCCGTTGCGCAAGTTAGCAACGGTCGCTCAAGCTATGGCACAAGAACCAGAGCGGCGATATAGTCGCTGGTTTGGTCAGTTCGGCCGAGATGAGCGTCAGGCACTCTATACGGAAGAGTTTCGACACGTGATCGGTTGTTGCGATCCTGAACGATTGTTTGTAAATGCATTCGCCGAAACCGACGCTGAAGACTGGACAGACGCGACCTTGTATACAGATATCAATCTGTATTTGCCTGAGGACCTTCTTGTCAAAATGGATCGAGCCAGTATGGCGCATTCAGTGGAGGCGCGCTCACCCTTTCTCGACCATGTCTTTATGGAATTCGCTGCAACGCTTCCGGTCGGCTTTAAACTCGCTGGCGGCGAAAAGAAGCGGATTCTAAGAACTGCACTCCGTGGAATAGTGCCTGACGCTATCCTAGACCGTCCCAAGAAAGGATTTGACCCTCCAATTGCGCAATGGCTTCGCACAGATTTGCGCGAAATGACTCATGATATCCTATTAGCACCACGATCTCTTCAACGGGGCTACTTCAATCATGAGCGACTGCAAACTCTTTTAGTTGAGCATGACACAGCTCAAGAAGACCACTCTCTTCATCTGTGGGAGCTTCTGATGTTGGAACTTTGGCATCGCGCCTTTGTTGATCGCGAAACTCCCCGCGTTGGACTGTCCGAATCGGTTACTCAGGCTCGACCCGATTGTACGTTCGCGGCTCGAATTGAATATCGCTAATATAACTCCGACCGTAATACTCTGTTAAACCCAGAAGCGCACGATTACTGCTTATTTACGCCTGCCGAAAGGCCCAGGTTAGTTGTCGTTGTAGACACCGAGGAGGGATATGACTGGTCCAAAGGCAAATCGCAGGGGAATGTATCCGTTCGTTCGGTGCGGCATCTCGAAAAGGCGGAGATCATATTTGACCAGTATCGGATTTGTCCCGTTTACGTCCTCGATTATCCTGTAGTTTTCCAGGCGGATGGATATAGGCCGGTCCAGGAGCTTTACGCGAGCAAACGATGCCTGATCGGAGCACATTTGCATCCCTGGGTGAATCCGCCTTTTGAAGAAATCCTGTCATCGGAAACCAGCTTCCCTGGTAACCTGTCGCGATCCCTCGAGCTCGGTAAATTAAAAATGCTGGGAGACACCATTGGCGAGCGTTTTGGTGTCAGTCCCGTAATGTATAAGGCTGGACGTTACGGGGTCGGTAAACACACTGCAGATATATTAGAGGACTTGGGTTACGAGGTGGACCTTAGCGTTTGTCCTTTAATGGACTACAGCGAAGAGGGCGGACCAGACTTCACGTGCAGCACCGCGTGGCCTTACTGGTTCGGAAGAGATCGTCGGCTTCTTGAATTGCCTCTCACCGTAGGTTTCTCAGGTCTTCTCAGGCGATGGGGAAGTCGGCTCCGTCGTATCGCGTCATCTCCCGTCCTTCGGTCGCTGCATGGTGTAGGAGCTCTCGCGCGTCTTCGGCTCGCTGACCGTATCTGGCTTTCTCCCGAAGGGTATTCCTCAGCGGAACACCAGCGGTTAGTGCGGGATTTGTTTGATGACGGATTAAGGATTTTTGCCTTTACGTTTCATAGTCCGTCTTTGGAACCGGGGAATACGCCATATGTCCGATCAGCCGCAGACTTAGAAAAGTTTCTATCGCGTTTTCGAAAGTTTTTTGACTTCTTTTTTGGGGATCTTGGCGGTTGCGCCTCCACTCCGATCGAACTGAAAAGAAAACTCGCGCGTAACATTTCTGAATAGCGTTAGGAGAATTTATGATAGTACTTGGAATTTCTCCCCTCGATAAAGATGCCACCGTTTCTCTAGTGATCAATGGAAAAGTCGTATTTGCAGCAGGGGAAGAACGTTTTACACGCGTAAAACTACAGGATGGGTTTCCCGAGCAAGCATTACGGGCCGGAGTGCAGTATGCAGGCATTCGCGTTCAGGATATAGACATAGTTGCATACCCCTTCTTTGACTCGCAGCGAGAATCGCAACTCTTCACGAAAAACATTTGCGACGAGAAAGTCTTTCTAGAAGAAACGCCTCTCAACGGTAGCCGGCAAAAGATTGAATCGGCCTTGGCCAAGGTGCCGACACGAAACATTGTTATTCCTGGGTTGGGTCATCCAAATGAGAAAATGGTGAAGCCCTTTGTGAATAAGGTTTTCTATCGTCTGGCTGGAGCAGAGAGCCTATTATCCCGCAATATCGCCAAACATGTCTCACATTCTTGGGGTGAGAATACAATGACTTACCACAAGGCGTGGCAGGAAGAACTGGAAGAAAACCTGCGAGAGCTTGGGTTGCTGGAGAGGTTAAGGCGATTCGACCATCATGTTGCACACGCGGCGACAGCGTTCTTTGCAAGCGGATTTGACCGCTCGCTGGTGGTTACTCTGGATGGATATGGATCAGGTCTTGCGGGTTCGATCAGCGTCGGAGAGGGAACGCGAATTCAGCGACTGCACAAGCTGGAGTATCCTCATTCCCTGGGAACTTTCTACGAAAGCGTAACCTCCTCACTTGGATTTAAGCCTAGCCGTCATGAAGGCAAAATTGTAGGGCTGGCTGCCTACGGTGACCCCGAAATTCTGCTCGATGTCATCCTTGGAAGATTCTCGCAGGAGCCGGGAAGCTTTCGTATTTTGGAAAGCAACAATATCTACTTCTCACGATATTTGGCTAGTCTGTTTCCAAAAATCGATGTCGCAGCAGCGTATCAAAGAGCCCTCGAAATCGTGGCTACAAACTACATACGTCACTATGTGGAGCAGACAGGTATTGATACGGTAGTTTTAGCGGGAGGTGTGATCGCCAACGTAAAGTTAAACCAGAGGATTTTTGAGATCCCGGCTGTGAAAAGAATGTTTGTATACCCGAACATGGGTGATGGTGGGTGTGGGACAGGTGCTGCCTTACTCGCCAGCCGAAATTCCCTAAAAGACCGAGAGGCATACACCTCTGTCTATTTCGGCCCGGAATACTCGGAGAGTGTTATCCGTCAGGAGCTTAGTACTGCTGGGCTACGGTTTGACTATCACGACCCGATCGAGCCGAGCATCGCTCGCCTGATTCACAGCGGCCGGGTCGTCGCGCGTTTTAATGGTCGCATGGAATACGGTCCCCGAGCGCTCGGAAATCGATCAATCTTATATCGCGCAAGTGAACCCGAAGTGAATCAGTGGCTCAACCAACGGCTTGGACGCACGGAATTTATGCCGTTTGCCCCCGTCACTCTGAACGAAGAACGCCATAGATGCTATCATCATGTGGATGGGGCGGAATTTGCCGCGCAGTTTATGACGGTGACATTTGACTGTACGGATTTCATGAAACGGACGTGCCCCGCGGCGGTTCATGTGGACGGGACCGCACGCCCTCAGTTAGTTACACGGGAGACGAATCCGAGTTTGTACCGAATTCTCGATGAATACCACCGACTCAGCGGTATTCCTTCCGTTATAAATACAAGCTTCAACATGCACGAGGAGCCCATCGTGAATTCTCCGAAGGATGCGATCCGGGCGTTTCTGCAGGGTAACCTAGACTACCTCGCCATAGGCAATTTTCTTGTGCGGCACCCCTCGCAGATTCAGCGAGAAGATCGGCAATTTGTGACTAAGGATGATCGCGCCGGCGCGACTTTCAATGAATGAGCGATCGACAAAAGGCAAAATCGGCGGGTAAGTAAGCATGCGTGCCGTAGTACTTCTTATGGGCTATTATGGTAGTGCGCTCTATGGCTTCTTAAATCCGATTTTTGGAACGTTGTTCTTCGTTCATATACTCTTGTTTCGTCCGGAAAATCTCCTTTGGGGAAACAAAGCTTTTGGTCGGCTTCATCTCATAACCAGTTTATTGATTTTGTCGGGATACATATTATGGAGCGATCATCGCGGGAGGCGCTATGGGCTCGATTTCCAACAGAGAAACGTATTGATTTTTCTTCTTTTCGTCGGCGGACTACTGTTGAGCACCATTTTTTCCGAGACTTCCTCCGCGATGAGCTATGAGCGCACTTTTGACGTCGCCAAAATCTTTTTGATCTGTTTCCTGTTTTCGCGGTTATTCGTTACGGAGAAGGCTCTTGACGCTTACCTTTGGGTAAGCATTCTTTCGCTCGGCGCGCTGAGTGTCTGGGGAATCCAACAGGGCCTAAGAGGTAATCCTCGTCTGGATACTCTCACGGTCGGGGGCTCGAATTATCTGGCTGCTCAACTTGTTCTGCTGGTACCATTGGCACTTGCCAAGGCCTGCGATGCCAAATTGTCCCGACCGGCGCGGTTGGGTGCGTGGGGCTGCGCGATCGCTATGAGCCTCTGTATAGTTTATAGTAACTCACGCGGCGGCTTTCTCGGAGCCGCTTTTGCCGTGCTCTGGTTCCTTGGTTGGAGCAAGGCTCGGCTACGAATCATTGTTGGGATCGGATTGGCTGGTATTTTGATGCTTCCCTGGATCCCGCAAAACTATACGACACGCCTTAGCTCGATATCTGCTGATAGCGAGGAGCAGGATCTGTCCGCTCGCGTTCGTCCGGTTCTATGGAAAATCGCTTTACGGATTTGGCGGGACCATCCGTACTTAGGAGTCGGCCCAGAAAACTTTTCGCTCGCCAAAGAAACCTACGCTTTCAAGGTGGGTGATATCATCGAGTCACAAGATGAGTATGACCATATTTTCGGTCAGACTCGATACACGCATGGTCTCTACCCCGGAATGCTGGCCGAAACGGGAATTGTCGGAACTGGGTTGTTCCTCATATTGGTTTTGCGCAATTTGGTCTGTCGCTTGCCCCGGTCGTTTGTCAATTCTGCCTTGCATCAGAACTGCGTGATACAGCTACGAGGTGCGCAAGCGGGCCTAATCGGATTTGCTGTTGCTGCCTTTTTTGGAGATTTTCAGTATATCGAGCTATTATATTTTCAGATTTTTTTTGTAGGCGCCGTTCGTCGCTATGCAGAGCATGTCAATTACGCAGTTTCAGTAGGAAAGCAAGTTTTACCACGCACAGCGGAGTCCATTATTACTCGCGCAACTCACGCTACTGTGTAAGTGTGCTGATGTTATATGGTCATCGAGTTTACGCAAAATACTAGCCCGATTGTGATCGGCCATACAATTTACGCGTTCAAGGACGGTGGAATGGAACGAGGTTTGCTCAACATTATCAACTACGGCGATTGGGATCGTTTCCATCATGTGATTATGTGTTTGACCGAAGTGGGAACTTTTGCAAAGCGACTTTCCTCTCCAACTCATCGGCTGGTTCAATTTAACAAGCAAAAAGGAAATGATTTGAAGCTTTCGTGGCGCATCGCGGAGAAGGCGCGACAGTTTCAAGTCAGCATTCTACACGCGCGTGGATGGCCGACTCTATTAGAAACTGCCGTCGCGGCTCGGTTAGCCGGTGTGCGGCAGACGATTTACGGGTTTCACGGTAAAACGTTACAGGATCTCAAAGGAACTGGAATGAAGCGTCAGATCGCAGAGCGGTTAGTGGTTCGATCCTACGACCGGGTTGTGACATTAAACGCGCGGATGCGCGCGGACTTCGCGAAAAATTGTGGTTTGCCGGAAAACCGTATTGACCTAATTGCAAATGGAGTGGATGTGACCACTTTCGCACCTCGCGGTGACCGTCATGCGCTTCGGGTAAAATTTGGTATACCCACAGATCGCTTCGTGGTCGGGAACGTGGCGCGTTTGGACGCGGTGAAGAATCATGAAGTCATATTGCGAGCGATAGCCCGGATCCCCTCACAACAATTGCGACCCTATTTTCTCCTCGTCGGAGAGGGTCCCCATCGGGTGGGACTAGAATCTGAGATTGGACGCTTGGGGTTGTACAAGGATGTTCGACTGTTTGGTTACAGCGACCATATTCGCGAACTTTTGAACTGTATGGATCTTTATATTCAGTCATCTTTTTACGAAGGCTTTAGTAACACGGTTCTAGAGGCTATGGCCTGCGGGTTGCCCGTGCTGGCAACTGATGTTGGCGGAACCGCGGACCTTTTTAGCCAGGGCGTAGAGGGTTGGCTTTTTTCGCCAAATGACGACGAAACTCTCGCTTCACTCATTGTCCAGCTCGAACGAGACCCATCTCTCCGTAACGCGGGGCTGCGAGGACGGCAGCGTGTAGTACAAAATTTTTCGGTCCAAACAATGATTCGCCAATATGAGAGTTTGTACTCGGACCTGGCGAGGGAGAAACACCGGTCAAGGACTAATCTCTGGCACGTAGCAGATCCGAACCAATCCCAGCCCATCACTACAACAGGCTCTAAGTCAAAATGAGAACTGACTAGCATGCCCTGGCAAAGTGGCACACATCCATTTTGGTTACGGGCTTGCAGTTAAGCTGAATCCACCAATTATTCGCATATGTGTGGAATTGTCGGAATTTGTTCTGAAGTTCGGGAAATCTCCTCAGCCAAGCTTGAGCAAGCGTGCGGCTTGATGAGACATCGTGGACCGGACGCTAGCAATGTTTTAGTCGACGGCAATGTGGGTCTAGGCCACACGCGCCTTAGCATTATAGATTTGACCACTGCTGCAAACCAGCCGATGGTTGATCCTTCTGGGCAAGTTGCCCTTGTTTATAATGGAGAAATTTACAATTATCGAGATCTTCGTAAAGAGCTAAGCAGAAGGGGTCACCAGTTTCATACGAGCAGCGACACTGAAGTTCTGCTGCATATGTATCTTGAATATGGTGAACAGTGTCTTACCTTTTTGCAAGGAATGTTTGCTTTTGCAATCTGGGATAAGCGCAACAATATGCTTTTTGCTGCTCGTGACCGACTAGGGATCAAGCCATTATATTATTCCGTTAAAGGGGGAACGCTTGTTTTTGCATCCGAGATTAAGGCGCTTCTGGTGCTCGACGAGAATACTCACCACATTGACCGGCAGGCTTTCCACGATTATCTTACCTTCCGATACACTCCTTCACCTCGCACCTTATTTGCTGGAATCCAAAAGCTGCCGCCAGCACATTTTCTAATATTTTCCGGCGCTAACCCAAGGCTCAACCGCTACTGGCGACCCAACTATCGGAAGTCAGAAAATCTGACTGATCAAGAGTGGACTAATACAGTACGCGAACGATTTTGTGATACAGTCAGGTCTCACCTCGTTAGCGACGTTCCTGTTGGAGTGCTTCTAAGTGGCGGATTGGATTCTTCCATTGTCGCCGCAGTGATGCAACAGCAGTCGACTGCGCGGGTAAAGACGTTTTCGGTCGGTTTTGCTGATGGTGGAGTATATGATGAACGGCCGTTCGCAGCTAAAGTTGCTCAGCACCTGGGCACAGATCACTATGATATTCGTCTAACTGCTAGAGAATTCGTTGATGCTCTTCCTGATTTCGTGTGGCACATGGATGAACCGGTTGCAGACCCGGCAGCAATTCCCCTCTTTTATGTTTCTCAGTTGGCGCGACGTCACGTCACTGTCGTGCTCTCTGGAGAAGGGAGCGACGAATTATTTGCGGGGTATGGGTTCTGGTTCCGGTTCAAGGGTCGCAAACGGGTCGAACTTTTCCGCCGAATTCCGGCGGTTCTGCGCGAAACGATCGTTAGCGGAGCAAACCGCTACTTTGTGCATTCGCGCCGCCTTGCAAAATACCTCGATCTGAGCCGATACCCTTTGTCGCTTTACGGGAGTCTAGTTCCATTTTATCAAGACGATGTGTTTACGGAAGAAGAGAAAACCCGTCTCTACCGTGCTGATCTGAACCATCGCGGTTGCATTGAAGATTCGCTAGAAAAGGTGCGTGCTGTATATCGCGAGGCGAGTGATCTAGAGTTCTTAGATCAAATGCTTCTAATATCGATGACGCAGTGGTTACCTGAAGATTTACTTGTGAAGGCCGACAAAATGACGATGGCACATTCTCTGGAGCTTAGAGTTCCGTTCCTTGATCATTTGTTTGTCGAAACCGCTACGTCTCTTCCGACACACTTGAAAGTTTACAAACAGCGTAACCGGCACGTCGAGAAATATGTGCTTAAGCGGGCGTTCGCTGCTATGTTACCCAGTGAGATTGTGGAACGGGAAAAACTCGGCTTCCCCGTGCCGTACGCAAAATGGTTTGCAACAGACATGCGAGACATGTTGTATGATGTTTTGCTCTCGCAATCGGCGCGAGAGAGTGGCTTGTTTAATCCAAAAGAGGTCGAAAGTATTCTCAGCGAAACCTTAGCGTCGTCGCTGAATTCAACGGCGGTTTGGGATCCACGACCTCACGTAAAAAAAGTCTGGAGTTTGTTTGTTTTTGAAATGTGGCGCCAACGTTTTAAGGTCGCATCTATATAAAGATCCAGAGAGGGCGTGCGATTCGTTTGGTCTGTTGCGCAATTGGACAGAACCATCCCTTTCGCTTCTCTTCCAGTCGTTGCTTTCATCGTTTCAATCAAGCGCGGTGTTTATCCCCCCGGGCTTCGACATTGCGATACATCCGACGCGATAAAATTAGCACGGTGAGGTGAGAATCCGAACTCACGGAAAGTCACAGCTACCCAGCCCACTTACACCAAAACAATACAGGAAAATCGATACGATCATAACGTAAGGATTCATTGAACTGTCAAATTACTCGGAGTTTGCGGTGTCGAGGTCGGTACGGAAGGAGGGGGAGGAGTGGGCGACGCACCTCCCCCGGGCAAACCGATTGGTGCAGTTGACATTACAATATTGTCGTACTCGACATATCCGTCAAAATTTGGCTCGCCCGGATTCTTGTAGCCAGTAAAGAACACGTAGCTCATTGGCCCACAAGCACCGCCGCAGGTAGCCCGATTGGTGCGATACATCAGGTTGCCATCTAACCATGCCTCTAGGAGTCCTACCGACGAACTTGTGCTCAATTTAAAATGCACCTCTATTGTGTACCATCGGTTCTTTTGTAAGCTTGGGGCGTGTACGTTGTCCGCCGGTAGCCCAGGCGATAAAGGTAGGCAATACTCATCGTTAATCGGGAAGCCCTGGAACTGCGGAGCATACCCATAGCGAACCACTGGCACATCGTTGTAATTTTGCAGCACTCCGTTCGGATGGCAGTGATAATCTTCTATGATGTAGACACCGTTTTGAAAGTCGGCACTTGTGTTATCAAGGAATTGCTCGTTTTGAGTGAACATTTGTTTGATATCAAGGTCTGTCGGAAATTGAACGTTGCTCGAATAATAAAATTGATACCGGATATAATACTCCGTGTAATTTTTGCCCGCGCCCTGCCACGATAAAAAGCCGTCAATGGTATTGGCTCCTGGGGTTATGCCGAGGCGCATCACCTTATTGCCCGATGAAGTAACCGAGCCAGGTATCACTATCGTGGGATCGGTTCCCGCCGTGGCATCGACTGCAAAGCAATAATTCGACCGCGCCCATGCGGGATTTGGCCAGATGCCGTTGCAACTATTGTTGCCACCACGAGGAAGAGTCGCGCTGTCCTGAAAATCTTCGCAGAAAAACACGTTCGGGTCGTTATTACAGATAGACTCGGCATAGGGCATGACGCGAGCTCCCAATGACCCAGACATGGGGGCACCAGCTTCTATCGACGAAATGTTTGTGAACATGCTCAATGCGAAAAAAAATGATGAGCTAACGGTTATACAAGTCCATCTCCGGATAGAGCTTGAACAAGATGTCTTCATGCTGCGTCTCCTAATTTTCTGATTAATTCGGATACACTCTTTAGGCGATTTGTGCGCCAGCTATCCAACTGATTATGATCGGGTACAGTCAGCAACCCGCAAATATCCGACCGCTGATATCACCATTTTCCCACGACTGGTAAGTCTCCCGGCTGGCCGAACGGGCCGATGCAGGCATCAACGCCGCACGCATCTAGTTTGCCATTTCCGTTTAGATCCAGGTACCACATCGACGTGCTCGGACGGAAGACGCCGATCCTAACCTTTCCTGTGCCGTCCCAGTCGCCGACAATCGGAATGTCGCCTTTGGTTCCGAATTGGCCGAGGCATTTGTCTTTATTACATCCGTCCCATTTTTCGTTCCCGTTACGGTCGAGATACCAAGTGCCATCTTTTGAAGTAAAAAGTGCGATCTGTTCGATGCCTGTTCCGTTCCAGTCCCCTACCACGGGGATCTCACCGACGACACTGAATGTGTCGCATTGATCGATTGAACAGCCGTCAAACGTGCTGTTGTCGTTGTTGTCGAATCTCCAGTTTCCGCGCCTGACCCTATTCCTGCCGTTTATCTTAACGGTGGTTTCGGGAGTATACGTCCCGATAATGGTCCCGGTTGTGCCGCCCATCTCTCGGGTGACAGGGAAGTCCCCCGACTGACCGAAGGG
>Ga0065715_10088902_pt1 | contig 48360 bp, 61 predicted proteins | sample MisBulReplicate1_FD_59102 | JGI IMG/M metagenome (GOLD analysis project Ga0065715, IMG submission 59102) | Miscanthus rhizosphere microbial communities from Kellogg Biological Station, MSU, sample Bulk Soil Replicate 1 : eDNA_1 v2 (version 2) | ecosystem: Host-associated > Plants > Roots >...
GCCACAGCCACTGCCATGATGTGCTCAGTGCGATGCTGGTGCTCTGCACTGTCGTGCTACCTGATTTCATCTGCACCGCACCGTTGCGTGTGCCTGCGTCCGATTTCTGCACGAAGCCGCGCGTGGTCACCGCCACGACGGATGCGGGCGTCGCAGCAAGTGCGGCGATGCCATAGAGGTCGCTCTGCCCTGCGGTAGCGGAGAACACATAGTCCGTCGCGCCGTTCTGCTGCGGCTCGTCCACGGCTGAGAAGTTTGTGGCACCGGTGTTGCGGCTGAACTGCGCCTGCACATCGCTCGCGGGCATGCGTGTATACGCGCGGATGTCGCCCACGAACGGCACGCTGGCGGCGTCGCTGCGCCAGAGCAGGTCGTCTATAACCTGCTGGTTGGCACCGATACTGATTTGGGTCGGACCAGAGCTAAACTGAAGCTTGTTGGCGTAGGTATTGGCACCGGGGCGCGTGTTCAACGTCGCGCCGCTGTCGTAATCGTCGGACGCGTTGCCGTTCTTCCGCGCACGGAACCGACCCACAGTGTTTGAGATGATCACCTCGAACTCAAATGCCGCCCATGTGTTCTGCGCTGTCACCGCGCCGGTATAGGTGGCCAGAACTGCCCCAGCAGGAGTGCCAGAGGTCAATAAGACAGCGCCATCACTACGGAACACGATGCTGCACTGCGCCGTTGTGCCGTCGAGCAGTTGCAGGTTGCATCCCAGATTTGTGCCGGTGAGTGCGACATTCTGACGGAACGCCATCACGAGATGATGCACAGCGTCGTTTGCCCCGCTCGATTTTGTAAGGGCAATGATGCTGTTGTTGGCGCCTGTGCTCCACGCCTGACCACCGGCAAACCGCCCAGCAACAAGGGTGGAGTTCGTCGTTGTGCCACTGTCCCAGTAGCCCACCACCGCGTCAGCGATTGCGGCGTAGAGATCGAACCCGTCACCAAACGTGTATGCCATCGTGTCTACACTCGCGTGGTGAGGATGGTGATGCCACAATCACTCAGCGTCGCATCCTGACTGCTCGGTGCAACCAACTGCAACACGTCGCCAACACTCAGTGTACCACCTGCACCAGCCAACGTGACCGACGTGTTACTGACGTTCGTGATGGTGACTGTCCCCAACGCAGTCGTAACGCCTGCACTGATCTTGTTCACTGCAAACACAGCATCAGCAGTCGTCTTCGTTGCGTCGTACACCACGCTACCAGCCAAGCTAGCAGGCACAGTCACACCCTGTGGCAGTGGCACGTTGACTTGCATGGCAGCAGTTGGCTTACCAACGAACGGGAACGCAATCGGCACCTGTCGTGTCTCACTACCAGAACTCGCTACCCACTTGTCACCATCCCACGTATACCGTGCACCGTTCGGTCCATTGACGACCTGACCGATGGTTGGTGTGTTGGGGAAGTCGAATGCCATGGGTTACCTCAGAGGTCCGCCGAGTAGTCGATTGTTGCACCACTTCCGCTTGCCTGCACAGGGACGCAGGTCCACGGAGCGTTAGTGCTTCCGCTGGGCGCAGCAACGTGCATCCATGCAGTATCCGCGCTCGATCCTGTCGATATGCCGCTCGCAGCCATCCCAGCCACAAAGAAGCTCCCGACCGCAGACGTTGTGATGGTTGGCGCGGCACGCTTGGTCACCTTGAATGGCAGCATAACGAAATAAGCGGTCGGTGGATTGAAGTTTGTCTGCGTCGTGCCGACACCAATAGCTTCATTGGCAGCCAGTGCCCGACGTTCGAAGAACCGCTGGCAGTGTTGCAGATCATCGGCATACTCTATCTTCTCCAACGGCGAGGCAACGCTGCCGATCTCTAGCTGGACGCCCCAGAGACCAAGTGTGTAGCTCTGCACACCGATACCGCCAGCATCGGCATTGTTCGTTGCACCGGAACTCATCCAAAGTTGGACGGCAGTAAAACTGGTGTTCGGTGTCGTGCCAAACGTCTTGCCTGCAATACTCGGTATGTTCCAGGTCGTTGTGTAGCGCACCCATCCGGCTGCGAGCGTGACAGCCTGCGCAGTCAGCTTAACTATCGCGGACGGTGAACCGCCTGTGCCAAAGTTCTGGTAGAGATCAATGCCAAGCTTTGATGTGGCGGGGCCGGAAATCACTCGTGCCCAGAAAGTCAGGGTAACCGTCTTACCAGACAGTCTACGCACATCCTCGATGTGATGCTCGCCAGGGATTACATAGTCACCTGCACCAGACGTTCCTGCGCCAACGCAGGTGAAGATGTTGCTTACTGCTTCATCACTGATGCTGCTGCGATCATAGTCCCCTGCTGCCGTTTGACTGACCGAAACCGTCCCGCCACCAACAGCGCAGGTCCAACGGTCCAGCGTATAACCGCTCGTGGTAAACGGCCCACCACCACGCTGCGCGACGTTGAACAGACCATTGTGGACAAGATTGCGACCAACGTTAGCCTGCACCATCGACAACGGTGCATACGTGTCGAACGGCAACGGCGTGTTCGTGGCAGGCACCCACTGTGGACTACCAGTCGGGTCCTGGTAATTCACATACAGTTGCAGGTCTGCACTGCTGAACCACATACCACCACTGACAGGCACAGGTGGCGTATCAGACACAACCAGTGACGCACTACCAACCGTCACCCGGTTGTCCACGTACTGCTTGGTCGCAGCCTGTAACGGCAACGCAGGATCGAACGCAAGTGTCAGCACACCTGTCAGCGTGCCACCAGTCAGTGGCAAGTACGCGCCAACAACGATGTTGTCGTCCACGTACTTCTTCGTCACCGCCATCATGTCGCTGGTCGGTGGCCCATACAGCAACAGGTCACCTTCCATCGTACCACCACCGATTGGCAAGTACGTACCCGGTGAGATACCAGCGATGCTCGTGTCCACATACTGCTTAGTAGCAGCATGGAAGATGTCAATCGGGTCCTGTGCCAACGTCAGCATGCCAGCCATCGTGTCGCCTTCACGACTGACACGCTCACTGAATGCTTGGTTCAGCTTGTCTGCACGCAGTGGGTCTTCGCCACGATAGAACGTCGTCGTCGTCATGCCAGTGGGTCCGAGTCCAGCACGAAGTAAGTGAAGTCGCCCATTGATCCGTCCACGTTTGCACTCGGGAACCGTGGATCGAGCAACAACGGCTGTTGTGCCATTGCAGCAGTCAACCGACGCCTACGCGCAGTGGCAAGCATCTGGAACTTGTTCACCTGCGCAGGCACCGTTCCGTCATCCACGCAGTACGCCCACGCTGCATCGTACTGAAGCAGCAGGTTGTCCACATACACCGTCGTGTCATCTGACAGTGGCAGTGGCGTGCTCTGCCTCGCATGCACAGTCACAGACAGCGTGGTGGGCGGTATGACCTTGAATGGCCTGTGGGGCACTGTGTAGTCAGGCGTCACGAACAACCGACTGCTGCTACCAGTGCTGACAATCCCATCCGGGTTCATCGACTGTGGGAACTCGACAAGCTGTCGATTGCTACCAGCAGGGAACACCGCACGGATGTCCTCGTACTCGTCGATGTAGCTGATCGGTCCCTTTAGGTCAGCAGTCAGCAGACCAGTCGCACCATCGACACCAACGGTCTGCCACAGCATATACCGTGGCCACCACAACTCATCGACTTCTAGCTGGTACGCATCCTGCACGTACTGACGTATGCGCCCCGACGCGTAAATCTGCGTCGCCACACCGGGCACTTGTGATAACTCAGTGATGACTGCGTTTACGATGTCCCTGACAAGGGTGCCTGCCATACAGCCCTCCTGCTAGACAGGCGGCGCGCTTGGGACGACGCACCGCCTGCCAGTTCATCACTACGCACGTTGTAGGGACTACGCTGCGAAGTGACGAATGCCGTGCAGACCACCGTTGTTGGCCGTGTTCACATCGTTGGCGAAGCTGAACGCTGCACTGATGATGTTCGTGCCATTCAGTGCCGTGGTCGGCGTATACACACCACGTGGATCAGCAGTGCTTGCAGTCTGCGGATCAGTCAGTGCAGGAGCAATCAGTGTACCAGCAGCAGCCGCAACACCGTTCGCCACTTCCCACTCAGCCCTCAGTGCCTTGTATGGCAAACCAAGACTAGCACCAGTGCCGATGTTGATCGTGGTCGCTGCCGTTGTCGTGTTGATCACCAGTGTCTGGAACGCCTTGAACGCTTTCTTACCAGCCACAGGTGTTGCACCATTCAGTGTGAAGTCCTCATTGATCGGTTGACCGAGGTAGTCCCACCCCTTCACCGTCAACGTGGATGTCGCTGCACCACTGGCCACAACCGAGATCGTGCGTCCATACGTCTCGACAATCGGTGTAGCACCAGTCAGGTCCACACTCAGTGCAACTGCAATGCTCTGCGCATTCACAATCGCAGTGGCATTAGCCGCAGCAGGTGCACCGAAGCTCACACGCGTGACACCGTTCCAGTTCACATCCGAGCTATACATCATCGCTGGGACGTAATTGTTGATCCGACGCGGGAAGAACGTCGGGTTGGTCATTACATTGGGCATTACTCAATGTCTCCTTCTAGTGTGGCAAGCCCACCTGTGGCCCTCGGTCGGTTGTGTTGCTTACGCTCCACAATCTCCTTCGGTGACAGACTGTACGTCTCAGGCACAATCTCACCGCTGTTCATGTCCACCATGTGTGGCCTGCTCAACACACCAATCCTCTGCAACTGCTCAGTGTCATCCGCAGCCACAAACATGCTGTGCCCTTGTGGGAAGTAGATCATGTAGCCGTCAGTGAACTCTTCCTGCTTAGGCACCAACCTGCGTGCAATGATCTGCTTGTTCTTGAGCGGACCAACGTCACGCACTTCTTCCTCGATGTGCACCACAGTGCGGATGAACCGACCAGTCACCTTCTCGGCTTGGAACGCAGGCTTGAAGTCAATCGTGCCGCTCACGGTGTGTCACCATCAGCATCAATGCCATCGTCATGCTCAGACGTGTCAACACGTGTTGACTGGTTTCGCTCCTCATCCGTAGGCTGCACGTCAGTTTCTTCCTCCTCCTGCGTACGACCAACATTGGTCACACGCGGCTCAGTCGGTGCAGTCTGTGGATACACCTTCTCATCAGTGAGTGGCTCGGCACCCGGCTCGTTCGTCTTCTCTACTTGTTGGCGCTCTTCTTCCTCACGTCGGACACGCTCTTCCTCTTCACGACGTTGGCGGTCTTCTTCACTCTCGTTCGAGTAACTCATGACACCCTCATCAGCTTGTGCAGCGGGGATCTAAATTCTGTGGACGCCAGTACACCGGTGTGGTGACGGGCGTCGTCTGAATTGGCGGTGGCTTTGCAGGTGCGGCTGGCATCAGTTCGTCAACACTGCATGAGTTCTAAACGCACGCCACATGCACCACTGGCCCTGCCACACCACACGACTACCCACCGCATCGACGTTCCACGGGGCCACCAACTCCTTGACCTTCATGTTCACGCCACGCAGCATGTGCAGTCGCAGGAACTCATCATTGATGAAGTACGCATACGACACCGGGCAGTCTTCGTCATACATCAGTGGGATGTTGTTATGCAGGCAGCCCTCGAACCCCAAATCAAACATGCGCTTACCAGCACGTCCCTCACTCAGCGGCAACGTGAGCTTGTCACGCACAGCCTGCCGATACATGCGGTAGATGTTGCGTCCAACCAGGATCACTGTGGGCTTGTCACCCTTCAGTGTCAGGTCCATCAGCACATCATCGAACACCTCCTCGATGTTCGTGCTGTCCATACCACCAGCAAAGATGTATGCACTCGTGCGCCACTGCGGCTGCGTTGCACGGTTGATGCCACCAAGCGTGCCAGTCGTCGGGTTGGTCGGTATCACGCTACCAAGACCCAGTGGGTCCATACCACCACCAACCGCGTACAAGTACTGACTGAACTTGTCCTTGATGGACTCCTCAAGCACATTCATCTTCTCACGCATGAGCTTGAATATCTGCGCTGCGCCCTTGTTCTCATCCTGCTCCTGATCAGAGATGATCACTGATCCAGCAACTCGACTGTAACCGTATTCAACGGTGTCGAACTCATCCGTCTGGTTAACCGGCAGCGGCGTATAATAGCTGTAGCTGGTAACGTTCGGATTGCGTCCAACAGTGAGTGGATTGGTGATGTTGTATCCACCGTCTTCGTATTCCACTCGATCGTTAGCGAATACCCATGCCATGAGTGCATTGGATTTGATACTCGCCATAACCAACTTGCGTCGGCTCTTCGTCATTGTGCTGTGCAGTACGTCTGCTACAGCGGGGATAATTGTTCCAACAGGCATTGCCTACTCCTAGTTCAACTGGACACCATGATCTTGCATCGCCTGACGAATGATGTCGCCCCACGATGCGTTTTCACTCATCGGTGCGTTGTTGCCGACAGGTGCGGCACCATTACCCGATGCACTTCTGCGTCCTGGTATCTGACGCGGCTGTGGTTCCGGCTGCTGGGAGTTAGGCTGCTGTGGCTGACCCAACTGCTGTTTTAGCGGTCGGGACCAGTCAAGTCCGTTAGCATGTGCCCAACGTATCATCTTCGTATAGGCTGCATGCAAACTCAAGTCAGGCTGAGCCTGCAACATCTCGGTCAGCACGTCAAGGTTTGCGTTGCCTTCGGGGTTCTCAGCCAGGAAACCCTGTAACTCCCGTTCGGCCTGTTGACGCAACTGCACCTGCTGCTGATTACGCTGCTGCTCCTGTGTCAGCGGTTGCAGCTTGTTGTCGATCATGCGGCTGATCGCATTCAGGTCCATGCCAGGGTTGACACCCTCTTGCAGGAACGGGATGGGATAGCCTTTGCTCTTCACCTCTTCGACCAACATACCAAGTGTACGCACGGGATCACGCAGGAAGTCGCTCATCACCCGTATCGCAACCATGTGGTCCTCAGGACTGATGTTCAGCCGTGTGGCTTCCTGCATCACCTGATTGCCACTCTGCACTTGCCGCTGCACAGCACCTAACTGCTGCTTCAACTGGTTGTTCTCGCGTGCGTGCCGCTGACCTTCCTCAAACACACGCCGCTCGATACCACCCTTGGCAACCGTGCGTCCCGTTACCGGATCAACTAGATCACGGGTACTACCATCACCTGGGACTTCGACCAACCCGTCGTGCCGTCGCTGCACTTGTTGTGCAGATCGGTCATCTCCGCTGCCTGTGCCACCAGTTTGAGTAGGCGGCGCTGATGATCGTCCATCGCCACCACCTTCACTGCCCGACGCAGGCGTTGACGACGTGCCTTGTGTATCGCTGCCACCTTCAACTTGGCCATCATCGCCTCCATCCGCGAAGTCAGGGATGTTCTTCAGTATGCTGTCTTCAGTTGTGCCACTCATGCTGCTTGTTGCGGCTTACCACCGCCCCCCTGCGTTGCTGCCAACATCTGTTGGAAGATTTGTGCCGGTGGCACGCCCTGAGCTAGTGCCTGCCCAATCGCTTGCAACACAGGCGGTGGTAGCTGTTGCAGTGCTTGGACGACCATAGCGGCTACCTGCATGCCACCGGCACCTGACTGCGTTTGCTGCGCAGCCTCTGCACCACCGGGTTGTCCTTGCGGTGCATTACCAGTGCCGCCCATACCGGGTGCACCACCCTGACCAGCAACAAGCGTCTGTTGCACCTCAGCGGCGATTGCGTCCCAATCCTCCTTGCTGACAGTGAAGTCATCGAACGCTTTGCTCATCATACTGAGCGTGACCTTCAACGCAGCAGCCGGTGCAGCACGCACATACTGCGCCAACACCTGACCGATCTGTATCGCCTCCTGCTTCTTCTGCTGCGTGGTCAACTTCTGCGTACTGCCACCAACCACAGTGATGCTCATGGCAGCAAGATCACGCAGGTTGTCCAACGGTCGCCAGAACGGCGTCACATCCAAGCCCGTCAAGTCGTTGACCGTCTGCGCATCCATGAACCGCAAGCACAACTGCGCCAACTTCCAACCAACATCACCGAGTGCGTCCTCAATCGCGTCCAGACGCATGTCCATACGCATGTTGCCCATCGTGCTGTAGTAATCAATCGCACGGTTGGTCGTGTTCGTCTTGAACTCACCACCACGTTCCGCCTCGCTCGTAGCAGCGATGCGGTCGATGCTCATGTACAAGTCCTTCTTGTCGAACAACTGAGTGAACGCCATGCTCGGTGGCGGTATGCTGAAGATCGCATCCTCATGCTTCATGCCCTCAGGCAACGTAAGCGGTGTAGCGACAGCCTCCGGTCCCTTCAGTATCCGATCAGCATGCTCCTGCGTCATACCGGTGTTCGGGTTGTAGAAGATATTCCTGCGTGCCCACAACAACGCCCTGCGACGCTCATCATTGATCTCGTTGATCTGGTCCTGCTGGTCGAGGTAGTAACTCACCTCACCCTTGGCATACATTGCCACTGGGTTGTCATGGAACCACATGGGTGTCAGTGGGAAGAAGCCCTGCAACTGGTATGGATCGTCCCACACCCAGATCGGCCACTTCCAGTCATTGTCTGCGTACAGCTCCAACCGGCGCGTCACCTTGTCCCACACGTACCAGACCTTCGTGCGCTGCGCCTTCTCATACGTGTCCTTGTCATCGAAGCCATACGCGCTGTAGCTGGCATCAGTCTTGTCGAACAGCGTGAAGTCATCCTCACCGTTGTCACCAGACGTGCCACCATTCATGATGTGCGTCGGCTCGAAGATCGAACGGAACTCCTCCTTCTCCTCATCCTCAGTCGCAAACACTGCGTTGATGTACTGCGTAGGCAGAAAATCTTCGATCATGATCCAGTTGGCGTCCGTGAGGTAAGGATCAGAACTATCCCAATCAACCAATACCTTATTAGGCAAACGGACGCGCACAAACGGTCCGCTCGGTTGGAGAAACTCGACCTTCTCTTCCAACGCAACCAACTTCTGCTCAATCTCTCTGATCTCCTCAGCATCCTTCGCCTCTGCAAGCTCCTGCGACAGCGTGACCAGATCGTTCACTGCCTGCTCGCTGCTCTTGTCCTTCTTCGTGTAACCAACCTCGAACCACGCCCTGTTCATCAACAATGCAACCAACACGTTGCGCTTGGCCTTGGGCTTGATGTTCACACCGGGCGGGTGCTTCATACTGAACAGTGTATCAACCAGTCGCTGCACTGCTCTTGTGAGATCGTCACCCACTTGGTCAATCGGTGCCTCAGCACGAGGCTCCAAGCTAACCGATACGATCGGGTTCTTAGCGTACAGTTCGGGGACCTGAGCGTTAACATTGCTGAATATGACGTTCTCAGTGGACGACGCCATCTCGTTGAGGCGTCGTGCAACTCGACGGTTGCCAGCCACGTCTGGGTTCTGTTGTCCGTCACGGTGACTGGCCTGATCGTGGTTGTAATAGCGAGTTGCCTCGTCCCACGCATCGACCAAATCCTGCATCTGCTTCTTAGCCGTATCTCGTCTTGATCGCCATATTCCACCGCGCTTACTAGACACAGGAATGCGGCTGTCCGGCATAGCCTTGTAGACAGCGGCGGCCTCCGGTTGCTCCGGCAAACCCACACCGGCCTGTGCCAACGACTGCTCAAGCGGATCACCACTGTCCGCGAACTCAGGTACGGGATCATCAGGATACGTGCCGCTCATTGATCAGAACCTCCCACTGAACAGCAGCACCAACAGGATGATCACCACGATGACACCAATGCCACCGAACCCATACGGTCCATAGTGACCACTGTGGTATCCGTAGTAGCCACCACCGAAGCCAAACACCACAAGCAGGATGATAACCAGTAGCAGGATCAGGCTCATTTGTGCCTCGCCATCTTGCCTTGCCGTTGCATGCGTTCGATCTCATGCCACGCCAACCACGCAGGCGGTGCATTCGGCTTACCGACGTAGCGTGCCAACCGTGGCCGCTGACTCATCGCATACTTCCACATGTCCATCGCGTGGTCGTTGCGATCCACAGGCTTGTCAGTCGTGTCGTCACTGCCGTCACGCTTGAAGTAGTACTCAACGATCTCGTCCACGAACCACTGACACCGGTCACTGACATAGAAGTGCGGCGCATACCGCAGACCAGTGATCGGGTGCTCATGCTGCATCATCGGTGCGAGGTACTGCCAGTTCTTGGCAATGCCACTACTGATATCGTTGTTGCCCCGCTGCGTGCTGATGCCTTCTTCCTGAAACAGCGTGGCTACGGTCTCGCCCACCGAATGTCCACTACCTGTCTTGCGTCGGAATATGTCGGGGTCAGCGTAGATCGGTCGTAGCTCGTCACCCTCTCCGCAATGCTCAGCACGTATTGTATGTATACGCCGCGCCGCATCTGCGACGGTAAGCTCTGCAACACGGAACCCATCGAGCAGAAACACATTGGAGTCGTCGTCAACGTAAAAGAGTCCATAACAACTGTGCCTTGACAGTCCGTGGTCGTATCCTTCCACGAACACAGGCTGAAAGCCGGACAACCGCAGTTGCCGCAGGTGTGTCCGTGCATCTTCATGCGCCACGACATGGACCGCTTCATCGAATTGGGGATAAATAAGTCCAGACAACGCACCCCATCGTCCGTAGACGAACCGTTCCCGCATAGAGCCAGTGTAAGTTGCAAGCATTCCTCGGATGTAATCGACTCCAACGTTGTCAACATTCTCGTACGTGCTCCCCTCGAACAACTCGATCAGCGGCTTGGGCTTGCCGTCCACCAACACAGGCTTGCCCTCATCATCCACTTCACACAGCAGCTTCTCACTGATCACACCGCGCTGATGGAAGTCATGCAGTGGCTTGACGATCTCTCGGTAACACCAGTTGCGTGTCGGGTTGAGCGTCGCCATGAACCATCGTGGTCCAACACGCGGCATCTTCGGGTCATCACCGACATACTCAGTGTTGCCACGCAGTCGTCCCATCAGGTCCATGAAGTCCTTATGACTAAACTCGGGGTCCTCCAACTGATCAACCACGATCCAGTCGTACGTTGCAGACAACAGGTTGCTCTTGCTCTCCTCCGTCTCCTTGCCACGCTGTGCCACATACCGGAAGTTCACTGTGCTGCCGTTCTTCAGTACCAGCGTGTTCTCATCACGACTCGGCATGCGCTTGATCCACGGTGCAGGACACCACTGCAAGAACTCACGCCTGATCGTGTCATTCAACTTAGGATACGTGCTACGTGCAATCAGTCCATTGCAGCCAGGATAGTCCTTAGCCAACCGTAGAGCCTTGATACAAGCCGCCGCAGTCTTGCCGTTACCGAACCCACCACCGATGAACTGCACTTTTGCAACCGACTGATGAAATCGGTCATGCATGCCACCTTCGACGATCTTGTACCGCTTACTCATCAGTTGTCTTTGCCAAGCAGCATGGTCGATGCAGCCGTGGCAGTGACAGCAGTGGCACCGGGTGGGATGGCAACCACACTGTCAGTGCTGACAGGGATGACCAACACCACACCGTTGTCCCACGTATACGTCGTACCACCAGGCACACGTGCATGCGAGTACATCGTCCTGTTGCCGTGCACACCACTCACATCAACAGCAGCAGGCAACGCCACCTTCACACCCGCACCAAGCGTCAACGCCTGTCCAGCAACGAACGCCATCACACCTCTCCCATGTCAATGGTCGGCACCTCAGCCATGTCACGCTTTACAATCTCGATAACCAGACCACCATCCATTCGATGGCGATGCTCCACCACATCAGCAGCCCGATGACCACTGCGGTCCAGAATGTCACGAGCGGCAGCGATCCTATCGCCGCGCGTCCCCTCGTTGAGCGCAGCAACCATAACCTGCGCCGCATCATGCGCCTTGCGTTGTAACAGGTCTCGTACAACACCCGTCTCAGCATCGAGTACACTCCGCACAACGGCGTCGTGCATCTGTGTGAACGGGTCAGACACCTTGATGCGACCGATCTGGTCAACACTTAGGCCAGTAGCGATTGCAATCTCATCATCAGCCAACCCGAACAGCGTGTAACTCAGCACGACACCCACTGCATTCATCGTGCGTGGGACTTCGGGTAACTCACTCAGCTTCCTACGTGTCTGCGTGACGATCCGCTGTGCCTCTCGTTGCGTCGGCACTTCGATGAACTCATCCTCACGTCCATCACGCAACACACGTCCACCAGGATACACAAGTCTCCCATCCGCTAACCGAAGCGGCTCACCAGGTTCAGCCAACGACATGTCACGGTGCCCTCAACCGCATACGACCACTTCGTCCAGCACGAGAAGCACGCATATTCTCCATAGCTGCACGCTGCGAATCAGTTGGTGGTGTCAACTGACCACGCTGACCACGATTGAACGGCAGCGGCGCGTTCTCCACAGGTGTGCTCGGTCCAGGACGGTAGTTGCCAACTGCATCACTGGTGACACGCGGCATGTCGCCTGTGTAAGTCGGTTCAGCAGGCACAGCCTTCGACAGTGCACTCTCAAGCGGTGCTTGACGCGGTGGTTCCAACTGCGTGTAGTCAACAATGCCACCCTGCTCAGGTGGAACAAGCGGTGGTTGACCAGCACCGGGCGTAGCTGGAGGCGCATTGGCAGTCGGCGGCGGTGTGAACAGCCCAGCAGGGTTTTGCGTAGGCACACTTGCACCGGGCATGCCACTACCGCGCATACCAAACAACGCAGCAGGCAACAGACCACCAAGTCCGATAGCAGACGCAATCTCACCTACACTCGGTCCACCACTCACACTGACATCAGGCGTGCGTGGATCACCACTCGGTGGCGGCGCACTGGTTGTCGGCTGACCACCACCAGTCGGTGGCACAGGTGGCACAGGCAACTGTTGACCACCACCACCACTTGGAGCGCCAACACGTGTTGACTGAGTTGCAGGTGCGCTGTCCTCAGGCATTGCATTACGCAGACCAGGAATGGTGCCCGGCTCACGCGCGTTCTGCTCAATCGCACGACGGATGTTCTCTGCACTCGGTGGGATGCCCTGCGAGTTGAAGTAGCGCATGAGCAGCGTCATCGGTGAGTACTGTGCACTGCCTTCAATCGCACCATTGGTAACTACGTCATCAGTAGCCTGGACCGGCATTGGCTTGCCTCCGTGCAAGGATTGCGTGTGCGATACCAGCAGCCGCATTCACATGGTGTGCATCAGGTGGACCACCTCCACCACCCATCGGTGGCTGCATCGGTTGCGGTGGCGGACCTTGATCCTGCGGTGTCGGTGCAGGCCGTTGCGGTGCAGGTTGCTTAGGCTTACCACCACCTGCCTGAAACGGACGTGGCTTACCAGTGCCAGGAGCCTTCCTCGGCACAGCACTACCCTGCATCGAGGACTTGATCTCACTGTCAAACTTGCCTGCCATCAGTAAGTCACCTTCCCACCACCACCGTTACCACTGAGATCGGCAGGATACGTGGACGGATACACAACACGGTCCAACAGACCAAGTATTGCAGTGCGATCAGCGGCAGTCGTTACTCGGTTGACGAGGTTGATGGTTTCAATCGGCACCACACCACCGGGGGCACCCTGCACATGTTGTACCTGTGCCTTCGTTGCAGTAGCCGTCCCACCAGCAGCCGCACCAGTGAGTGCGCGCCACAACGCACGCAGCACTTTGGCACTACCACCAGCCTGTAACAGCTTGGCCATCGCATCATCGGACTGATTGATGCCGTTCTTGTACACATACCCAACAGTCGCAGGCTGATTGGCGTCACCACTGCCGAGCGTGTTCGAGTAACCAGTGAACGGGATTTGGGTCGAGCCGCTGAGGCTGTAATTGGCCATCGTGATCCTCCATCCTGACTAGGAGAGCATGCACGCTATACCCCACCACAGCAATCAGCAACCATAATCAGCAGACGTGGCGCATCTCCTGTTAGAAAACTGAACCGCCCCCCTATATGTATATATACGTAAGCAGTGCTACGATGCGTTGCGGGGTTGTTTTGTGTTGTGTCCAAGGTGCGCCACGCCCTCGCTGGCACACGTGAACACCCCCGTTTTGGATTTGGCATGGGGGAGTGGGGGGCGTATATACACACGCATGCATGTATACACACCACGTATGCACATACACATGCACATACACGCGTGTAGCCACACACTCGTATATACGTGCGTAGGTACACACACATGTATACACACACGTGAGTACACACAGCCGTATACACATGTGTATGCATATACAGCGTGTAGATACAGGCAACGAGGCGCGCGTGGATGTATGCACAAGCGCCAGGACACACGAGCGTATACACACACGCAACGACTGCGGTTGTAGTAAGCTAGTATATACACACTCGGGGTCGGTTCAATTTTCTAGTGTGAGATTGTGCACACCCGACCACGCTCATGTGCACTCGGTTGCATACGCCACAACCACACACTCATTACGCTGCTGTGTATCTACATGACATGCACACCGTGCCGCTGTGAGCGTGCTGTGGCATGGCATGCGCTGGCTGGTACCGTGGCATGGCACGCGCGACACCGTGCTGTAGCGTGCTGTGGCTGGCGTTGTGCGTGCGTTGTCAGTTAGCGTTAGTTAACTGCACTGCACATTGCGGTGCATGCCACTGCGTGTGACACGCCATGTGCGTTGGTATATCTAACCTGCCCCCGTTATGCGCACTGCGTTAGCTTGCCTTGCGTTGGCATGCGTCAACACGTGTTGACATGGTGCATGGTGGTTGAGCATGCGTTGGACATGGACACACCACGCGCATGTGACGCGTGGTAACTGCACAACGCGGCATGACCGTTGCGCATTTGACATAGCGCAGCGGTTGTGCCATACTATCTACAGTTGATCGATGACCGGTCAACGCGATGCCGCACAACGTGACGGCACAACAGGAGTAGACCACATGGCACGCACCATTACCCGTCGTAAGGCACTCATGGCGTCAACACGTGTTGACCAGCTTCCGAGTGCTCCGCCCCCGCCGATCGGTGATAACAGCGCAGGTTTCGTGCTGCCACCGCTTGAGGCGGTTGACGACAGCCTACGCGACACACTGCAAATCATCGCTGCCGGTGAGAGTGCGCTTGAACACGCACGCCAGCGTTTGGCGTTCTTCATCATCCAGCGCCAAGACGTGTTGATTGCGCGTGACGCCAACGTGACGCCACTCGCTGCGTTGTTCGATCGCAGTAACGCGACCTTGCGTGATCCGGCCATTGCCGAGGCACGCCGCATCTTTGCCGAGGAACTGTTGACCGAACTGTGCGGCCCGTTCATCCCGCACAAGGAACGCACCACGAATGAGGTGCGCGACGCCCAGGACTACCGTGACGTAGTGTCCACACGACTGAAGCGTGGCACTGACTTGGCCATCGCCATCTCATGGCGTGGCATGACGCAGGATGACTTCGATCACGACAAGGGCAAGTGGCGCGTGCCGCCCGTGTTCTTCTGCCCGCCCGAGCACACGCCAGCAATGGACTTGCTCATGTCGCCACCTGACGACAAGGGTGCACGCACGGTTCGCGAATACGTGTGGCTTGAGAACGACGCCGAGGATAAGGACAACCGGTACTTTATCAACATGCCGGGCGGCCAAGCGAAGCGGATTGCGTTGTCACTCGATCAGTTCATGTTTGCTGCCGAAACCGCACTGATTGCGGAGCGTGCGAAGGCAGCGGGTGAGCAAGCCAAGGCCACTGCACCGACCAAGGCCGAACAAGCCAAGGCCGATGCGGAAGCGAGGGCACGCGCTGACTTGGAAGCGAAAGCCAAGGCAGAACGCGAGGCAGCGACGCGTGCACCACGCACACCGAACCCGGCGGCCAAGGCTGGCGATGACGTGGCAGCGGCAACCGAGGAGATGGCAGTGTCAATGGCAACGGGTGACGTGCCCGAGGCTAACACTGACAACGGCAAGGCTACACGCGAGCACAACTTGGCAGCGCTTAACAAGGCGTTGACCATGATCGGGACCATGTTGGCAGTGGATGCGATGGCGAACCTCACACGCCAGGACTTCACACCGGCAGCGTGGAACGGCGCGCAGGACCTAAAGCTGATGATTGATCGGGCCGAACGCGCAGAAGCGGAAGCCGCGCGCAACGCCAACGGTGCCAAGCGACGCGCCGCCTGATCACCACCACCACACCCCCGCGTCAGTGATGGCGCGGGGGTTCTCTTATGGAGTGACACCATGTCCAAGTATGCCAAGCATTGGTATGGCAAAGCGCCAACGCGTTGCGACATTTGCGGCTCACACTCGACCGTCATCCCTGCGTTCTCTGACATCAAGACGCGTCATGGTCCCTGGGGCATCGTGTGCGATCCGTGTGTGCCAAGCGCCAGCATTGCACTCGCACCACACTACGGTGTCGGACTAGGCCAACGCTACGCGCGCCAGTCTGACGGCCGCTACGTGAAGACGCACGGATGACGCCTGACCTGTCACGCCTGAGTGCATGCGAACTGCGTGCACTCGGGCGTGCCTACCGCTTGATTGCAGTGCAACGCGCAGAAGCGATCCCTACCTTGCAAGGTCCTGCCAGACGCGCAGCATGGGTTGCCATGCTACACGCTACCGACATGGCCGCCGAGTGTGAAGCCGAGGCAAGCAAACGAGACGAATAAATACCAGCCCCGCATGGTTCGCCATGCGGGGCTTTTTCATGCCCACTCATGTATACACACGTGTGGGCATGAGCCTGGGCAAGGCTTCAGAGCAGCACAGTACCGCACACACGACTGCCCTGGCTGCCCGAACACACGTATACTCATAACCCCCAACCACCCAATTGTGCTGTAGAACCAACGGGTTACCACTTGACATAGCCAAGATTATGTGGTATAATCTTCTATCATCGCGGAGCGGAGAGGAGCGAAGAAAGTAAGTAAGAAAGGGAGTTCTGGTTATGGATAATAAACTATACAGAGAACGTCTGGACTTGCGTCTATCTGTTGAGGACAGGAAGCTCATTGAGCGTGCGGCAGAGGCCAAGGGTATAACCATGTCAGCCTTTGTTGTTATTGCTGCAAGGCAGTATGCTCAACACGTGTTGAGAGAGAACCCAACCAAGTAGAGTGCCTGTTTCGTTCCTACGTTCCGCTATGATCACGCGTATATACGTGAACCGTACCTCATGGTTCATGTGTCAACACGTGTTGTCTACAATCATACCCAATGGAGTGAGAACATGTCTACAACCATCAGTCCACAGACACACCGCCTCATGCGTGTGACTGAGATCGACAAGGAGCGGTGGGACACTGTACGTCCACATGCACTGAAGAAGGCCAGAGACAGCTTCATCTATCCGCTGTTCTGGGATGTAGAAGCAGACAAGGACATGCCGTTCTACCTAGTCGCGTTTCGACACAAGGGCAAGTACTACACAGGCACGTGGGACCACATGCCTGAGGAGTTCAACGGCATCGAGATCGTCGAGGGCATACAGCAGATTACACAAGTGTACTACGCCAAGCCACACGCAGAACCACAGGCTGCGTGATGATAAGCAACATCGTAACAGGCTTCTGTTGTCTGGTGGTCATGCTCATTGGCCTAGTCACTGCATCAGTGGCAGGCCAGTGGCTAGAGAAGCACTTCATCCAGTACGGTGAGCTAGACAGGTCGTCATGCTCATACCAGGGCTACAACCGCTGGTGTGATGAGTGAGCGACAACAGCGTATGATTGCGGCGTTCGCTGCGTACGAGCGCCAACTCCGTGACCGCGTAGGTGATGAGCATAGCCCACACAATGTGATCGGCACGCCCATCGGCACGCGGTTACAGAGGATCATACGACTACGCGACGGTTGGCGGTTGTGGACAGCAACCGCCAACTTCATTCATGGCACCTGCATCGAGCTACACAACGACGGCACCGTCACTCGGCTGACAACACGTGTTGACGAGGGTGACGAGGAGTTCGTGGTGCGTCCAGCCGATGACCAAGCAAGGAGACAATAAGTGGCACGTCGTGTAGAGCGGGCTGACACGTACATCATCGTGTATGGTGATCCCGTGGGTGGCTACGCGTTCATCGGTCCATTCGATACCAGAGAGAACGGCATGGTACATGCAGTGGACTACGGACTAGCAAACTGGACGGTCGCAGCACTCGACCAGCCAGAAGAGACAGAGGACTGCTAACCATGCCCAAGTACCACGCATTCGTGCCAATCGTTGTGTTGGCCACCATCGAGAACATCAACGCAGCCACACACCAGGAGGCGAAGGACATACTCATCAAGACACTGAAGGAGGACGGCCTACCAGACGACATCTTCGATGATCCGTCAGAGGCAGACGTGCAGTTCGGTCGCATCGTCATATGGGATGAGAACTGGACTGCACTGCTCCCTGATGGCGACAAGAACGCACGCACGGATGAGGAGGCGAGGATAGCCGACCTGTACAACAAGACCGTCGTCGAGTTGTCCAAGCGCATACTGATTGGTGACAACTCACTAGAGCAGACAGCACTTGCCATCCTACGTGATGCGAAGGAGAAGGGACTTAGAGAGTAGCTAACCAGTGGGGACTGTGTAATGCAGTCCCCACTTCTCTATAAGGAGCACACCCATGCAACGCGTTACCGCAGCCGAGCTACTCGGTAACCTCCTAGCCAACATGCTACCGCCCGACACCGAGTGGACACTCGTGGCACTGCGTCGCCTCGGTGACTACGCACCCATCGTGTTGTCTACAAGCTTCGACGTGCCACGCGTACTACGTGCATATGCCGACTACATCGAGTTACAGAACCCAGAGGTGCAGATGTTCACCGTGCGGCATGAGGAGACAGAGGATGGCTGATCCAGGTATTACACCACTTGCACTGCTCCATGCCCTACGCATGCGCCAGTCGCGTTGGGATGACCGCATCCTTGAGTTCAACGGCATGTCGGTGAGGGCCAAGCTCGAACTGCTGTACCGCATGTGCATAGAGTTGGGCGGTGACGTTGCCGAGTTACAGGAGCTAGCAGATGAGTAAGGGCACAGAGCAGCACAGTGTATTGGCGCGCACCATCCTTGTGCTGGTGTGCGTCATCACACTGGTTGGCATCGCTACGTTCGCCACACACCCACTTGCACACTTCAACTTCGGCACCGGACTGGTAGACAAATGAGTGATGGGCACCGCACTGCCATCACGTGGCTGATCATCATTGCAGCAGCCGCAGTGGTGTTCGACTCCGTGGCTGCACACTACTGGCCAGCCAAGCCGTGCGTACAAATCGGTGAGTTCACATGCGTTACACCATGAGGGGACACAATGAGTGAAGAGCGTGTGTATGCAGTAGACGACTACGCCTCGATAGCACGTGCCATGCGACGCATCGAAGCACAACGCGGTGGTGCATACTACTGTGATGTGTGCCAAGACGGAGGCTGGACACGCACACGACTTGGCGTATGGCGACAGTGCGGGTTGTGTGGTAACCCAAGCAACTACGCCGCACCACGAGACTTCTGATGTCCAACGACCCAGCCGACGTGTTCCAGTTCATCGACATGCGTGGCCATGATGAGTGCTGGTGTTGGCTGGGTCCGTGGGGTGGACGCCCTGGTCAGGAACGCAGACCATACTTCCAAGCAGCAGGCAGACGCACGATGGCGTATCGTTGGGTATACGAACTCGTGCATGGCATCACACTCGCACGCACACAAACACTGCTCCACTCATGTGACAACGGTGGACACCCAACAGGCTGTTGCAATCCCAACCACCTGCGCATAGGCACACATGCCGAGAACATGTCAGACATGGTGACACGCGAACGCCACGGACTGCCCAAGTTTGCAGTCGATGGCATTCGTAGGCTCCTGTCTGAAGGACGCACTCAGCAGGAGATTGCCTCTCTATATGGTGTGAGCCGAGAGGCCATCAGTGCTATAAGCACCGGACGATCCCACCGGGCAGGTCTGTCAACACGTGTTGACGGCTCCACGGATGGAGACGACACCGATGCTAGACAAGATCGCGGATGTTAGCAGTCGTGTACTGTCTCGACTGCCCGCTGCATTCATCATGCTCTGCCTCATGAACGTCGCTGCACTCGGTCTCGTGTTCTGGTTCATCCATGTCGAGACCGACTCCAAGCTTGCTCTCATTCGTGAAATGCTGCGTGCCTGCTACGCAACCATGAATGAGAAGCCATGACCACAACCACGAAAGGAGACAACCACGCCAGAGGTGCGTACTCATCAGTCAACTGTAGAGGGAAACCAATGAAGTCACTACTTGCAGCAACCGCCTTGGCACTCACACTCGGCAGTGCACAGGCAACCAACATCATCACGTTCTCACAGACCAGTGGTGCCAACACCGTGTTCGCCACGACCAACGCAGCAGACACGGCCACCACCATCACCATCGACGACGCGACCATCAGCATCGGGTCGTTCATCGCTGGTTCACCACCGGCCACGTCGTTCCTGTCACTCAATGCCACCTCGATAGACCCAGCCGTCACCTTCCTCGGTGCAGTGATCCAGCACTACAACGGCAACTTCTGCATCACCACAGCCATCAACTGTGGCGGCACCAATCTGTTGTCAGGCAACTTCACTGATGCAGCGTTCGGTGCACTGGGTGGACCTGGGTTGGTCGTGAACGTGAACAACCCACCCGACACGCTAACGCTCACGTCTGGTGTCGTGGCACCGACTGACTTGCAGCCACCAAGTAGCTTCAACCTTGGCTTCTCTAACCTGACGCCTGTGCTGCACATCATCGGCACGACCATTGCCGACTTCAACGCAGCATTCGCAGGCACAGTGTCTGCGTCTACGTCTCACATCAATGTGCCTGAGCCAGGATCAATGGCAATACTCGGCATTGGTGCAGCCACGATTGGCCTCATCCGCCGTCGTCGTCGTAGCGTCTAACCACAACATGGCCATGCATGGCAACGTGCATGGCCATACTTGTTTGGAGGGGACATGCCCACATCGTATCCATACGTCCTGTATGTAACGAGTGCAGCCGACCAACAGAAGTTCGTGCCTGAGGGCGAGACACCACCCATCCCACCTGATCCCATCCCAACCACTGAACCACGCTGCATCATCTCACTCGATGGCAGCCAATACGCATTCGTAGCACGGGACGGCACACCACTTGATCCGTACTACGACCCCGATGGTGTGTTCGTCATGGACAACATCCTGTGCACACACCCAAGCCTACCAGGCTTCCGTGCATTCTACCGATCAGACCGTGGCACTGCACGTGAGGAGTGGGTATTAGAGTATGGTGACCCGTGGATACCAGCACCAAGTGCCAACACCAGTCCATACGCAGCCGAGTTCAGACGCAAGGACGGCACCATCATCACAGTGCAGGCACCACGTGGCCAGTACTGGTACTCGCGTTGGCGTTGGCAGTCGGATGTGCGTCCTGTGCGTCGGACATACAGTCAACTGGCAGCGCAGGGACTCATCTGCAACTTCGACCCGAGTGGTCTTGCCACTGGCAACTTGCTGACAGTCAGCAACTACGAACCGATGGCGACATGCGGTATCCCGCCAGATCAAGGCCAGACTGGGGGATACCCAGGACTTGGGATACAGACAGGATGGCAGACCCAATACCTGAGGCGTGGTGCACCAGAGTCATCGTTCCGCAACCAAGGTGAGGCAGCAGGTAGCTTCCAATCGCACGTGCGCGACACACGCACGATGGCACCGATTGACATCGTTACCGACTACCCTGGTGCAACCATGTACAGCAGCAGTCAGGGCAATCCGTACTTCTCTAAAGGCAAGGTGGTCAACAAGACAGACCAAGGCCACATGCCATCCATCACCTACCTGCCATTCCTGCTCACTGGTGATCCGTACTACCTCGAAGGCTGCCAGTTCTGGGCCAACCACAACATGTTGACACAGCCCAGCAACTCACGCTTCATGTCAGCAGGCCGCTACCTCGCATGGCCACTGCGTGCCATCTATGAGTGCGTGCTCGCTACACCAACCACTGTGCCATCATGGCTGCTACCACGCAGCTACTGGGAACACTGGCTGGGTGTGGTGCGTGGCATCGTAGAGAACAGGATGCTGAACAACAGTGATCCGTACTACTACGTGTTCCACACCATCCCTGACACAGGCCAAGCCAGTGACAAGGACCCCAACAAGTCAGGTGACCACGTGTGGCAACAGAACATGTTGGACCTCGTGGCTGCGTGGGTAGCGACAACACGTGATGACTGGGTAGACCATGCTGAGTGGCTGATGCACAACTCAGTGGCACGTGCCAGTTCACTGAGTGGCTGGTGCAGGTCACGGCCCAGTCCCTACCACATCCGGCTACAGAACGCCTCAGTGCTACGCGAGGCAATGACTGTGGACAGCGCCGTCATCAAGCTACAGTACGCACAGTTCTTCGACACCGGACACGTGGTGACCATCGACGGTGAGCCGTTCACACTACAGTGCCAGACACCCGATGGCCTCGACTGGACGTTCGCACCACGCACTACACCCAAGGCACACGCAGTGAAGGCAGTGGTGTATGGCAACAAGTGCCTGTCATGGGCTGAGGCTGCCGAGTTGAACGTGTTCACCTACGACTGGGCAGACACAGGCGACAACGACCACATGTATGCAGGCACAACCGACCTCACCTATCACAGCTACCAGCGTGCAGCACTGGCACAAGCACTCCATGCTGGCCTCGACGTGCCCGAGTTACAGGCTGCATACACATGGTTGGACGAGGAGCTACGTAGGTTCGTGACTGAGAAGCACCTGCCAATCGGTGACAACTGGTGTGTCATGCCAGCACCGAGTGTGGTACGACGCAAGCGTCATCGGCGCAGTGACCAGACAGCAGTCACTGAGTTCGTGCAACAACTGATCGACGAAGTGAGAGGAGTAGATGAGTGATGCCCAGCGTATCCAGACAACAGCAGAAGCTCATGCATGGTATTGCGTCAGGCAACATCAAGCCAGGCAAGGGCAAGCCAGATAAAGCTACAGCGCAGGACTTTGTGCGTGCCGATCATGCGCGTGGCTCGACCACACTGCCGAAGAAGATCGCCCATGCTGTACTGAGGAGCAAGTGATGCCACTCGATAACGTCACACCCATCCGTCCACTACCTGACCGCTCACCGTTCGACCGCTACAACACACCCAACTCTCCAATTCTTTTCCCAGTCGGTGAACGACCAGTCGGGTGGCGCATGCGGACAGGTGAGTACCAGAACACACCGAACCACAAAGCCATCATCCGTCTCAGCCACACAGGTGACTCGGCAGTGCTGCTCAACGTGGTGGGCAGCACATACAAGGTGGTGCACAACCGTGAACTGCTTACCAACATGGAGGACACCATCACCTCACTGCTACCAGCCGACCAACTCGAAGGCGTGCAGGTGAAGGACAGGGCTGCCCACTACGGACGCGTGTGCTTCCGTGAATACGTGTTCCCAAACATCCGCTGTCGCATCGGTGGCAGTACTAGAAGTGCCATCGCCTTCCGCATGATTGTGCAGAACGGCTACGGTGGATCAGCACTGCGTATCCATGCTGGGGCCATCGAGTTCTACTGCACCAACGGCATGATCAGTGGTGAGTACTCGTCAGTCTACAGGCGACACACATCCGGTGTGACACTGCATGGCATACCGAACGTGGTGACGAAGGCGCTGCTGCAATTCAGTAACGACGCCGAGCGTTGGAAGGTGTGGGCACACAAGCCTGTCCAGCACGAGGCCGCAATGAACCTATTCAGGTCACTGGCAGTCAGTAACAAAGCCAAGGACAATCTCATGGACCAATACATGCGCGAACAAGATCACCGTGGCAACAGCCTGTGGTCAGTGTATAGTGCCCTCACCTACTACGCGTCCCATACGGACGGCGCGTTCGGCCTACGCAAGATGGTAGGAGAACAAGACAGTGAAGCCACTACCATGCTCACACGCGAACTCAACGTGGCCAAGTGGTTGCACACGCCCGAGTGGCGTGCGCTAGAGGATGCCTAGCAAGCACAAGCAACACTACACGTTTGCCATCAACTACCTGAAGCTCTTACCTGCCAACGCCGGTAAGCCAACTGCGTTCGCCATCAATGGGCCAGAGGTGTATGTCATCACCGACGCGAACAAGCACTACACGTTCCGTGGTGAGAAGCTAATCGAGCGTATACTCTGGCCTATTGAGGCTGAGCGTCATTTGACATAAGCACACACACGTGCTATACTTACACTACACTAGAGAAGGAGAGATGAGACGAGCAACAGCCGTCACCACTCAACACGTGTTGACCATGTTCGACAAGGAGACCTTACATGTTAACGGCTACCGATGCGAACCTACTACGCAGCAAGCTCGACAAGGCAGTCCTCAACATCGGCAGGACCAACGGCACCAAGCTGCCAGCCACTAAGTCAAACACCGAGGGTGTAGCACTTCAGTACTGGTTGTGGAGCCATGTGGCCAAGCAGGTAGAGGCACTGCGCAAATCTGCGTCGCGTGAGGCCATCAAGGTGGGCGTCATCTTCGATCACACCAAGGACCCACAAGACCCAGGCACAGAGAAACTCATCTACCGCAGTGACAGCGTGTTCGTCACACTCAAGGTTGCCAACCCGTCAACGCGTGTTGACAACGACACACTGATCCGAGAACTGCGCAAGGCTGGTGTCAAGCAGACAGTGCTGGACAACGCCATCATCGCAGCAACCAAGACCAACAACGCCCCGCACTACTTCTCAGCCAACCTCGTAGAGAAGGCCGAGTAGACTACAACCCGGTGTCGTGCCACAACACGACACCGGGTTGTCTACAGGGGAACGTGCATGCATGAGGTGATACACTTGCAAGTCAAACCCAAGATGGAGGCATTCAACCATGAAGGCCATCGCTACATCCTCAAGTTTGAACCCAACGCAACGCCAGACGAGCGTTGGAGTTGGGCGGTCGAATACACCGTCAAGTATCATTACTTTGGCGCAGCAGAAACCAGTGACTTAGCCGCGCGCCGTGCCAAGTCGCAAATCAACAAGCTCCTGAGACGGGAGACACTGAATGAGTGACGCTTCGAACCTCGAAGCAGTCCTTACGGCGTATGACACCCCCACACAACGTGCATCAATCGCCAACATGGCGGTTGCCGATCTAGAGGCGATGCTACACGACATACGTGAGCGTCGCCTTGTTGCTGTTAGGAAGCTAGAGGAACTGGCACAAGTCAAAGCAGACGAGGCCAGACTGGAACTGTTCATGAAGTATGAGCGTGCACTCATCACAGCACGCCGTGCAGTTGCCAAGGCTGACGAGGCCGAGACCAAGTTGGAAACTGCCATTCACAAGGTGCGTCTATTGGTGATGGCGATACACATGGAGGTGGGATAGCATGCCTGCGCCTGTACGTGCACGCGACTTGCGTGCCAACATCAAGGACTACGGCTTCGAACAAGGTGTGGTCGTAACCATCGAGTCGTTCCTTGACGAGTATGCTGAGACACGTCAGCATCTCCGTGACGTTGTTGACCTGCTGGATAGAGTGATCAACGAAGTGCAGAAGCTCACCACGGTTGGCGACGGCATGGCAAAAGCAATCAACCAGATGAGACGGGACGCACAGAATGAGGAGCCAAGGGAATGAGTACGAGGCATCCTTCCGCCTTGCCACACCAGCGGATGCACACTTAGACACCTACGACCACACCAAGCTCGCTGCACTCAACACGTGTCCTACGTGGGGTATCCTGCGCTACCAGATGCACAAGGTCATGCCCAGTCGTGGCAGATCACTCGCGTTGGAGTGTGGCAAGGCAATGCATGAGTGCTTCGCATTCATTCGCCTGTGCAACCTCATGGAGGACTTAGAGAAGCAGCACATGGCTGACCAGGGCACCGCTTTGTGGAACTACCACGGCATACGCCTGTTTGGCCAGGAGCGGTTCGAGCACATCTGTGCAAGCATTCAGGAGAGCAGCGACCTGATTGAGATGTGCAAGCGCGGTGCCATCGCAGTGCTAGACACCAGCGGCTTCTACGACGATCCACGTGACAAGCGGCGCACGCTGTCCAACATGGAGGAGTGCATCTTCGCATACATCAACCGGTGGCGTTGGGACCAACCGGTGTGGGTGCGTGACCCGAACGACCCACAGTCAGACGTGGGCATTGAGATCGCATTCGACTTGGTAATTGAGATCACCGGCCAACACATGTTGACGTGCAGACTGACCGGCAAGATCGACGGTATCCACTGGAACAGCCAAGGCAACCTCGTCATACACGACAACAAGACAGCATCGCGACTCAATGATGCGTGGGCCATGAGCCAAGTCATCAACCACCAATACACAGGATACTGCGTGGCTGCGTCGGTATTCACACAACATGTGGTAAACCACACCGAAGTAATTGGCCTTGCAGTCCCACTACCGAAGTCGTATGACTACGGTGGGTTCCTAAGAGAACTGTCAACAAGGGAGGTGCATCACTACGAACGCTGGCTATACTGGCTAGTCCACACGGTGCTCATGTACAACGCCTACACAGGCGATCCGTACGCAGCACCCAAGTACACCCACTCCTGCAACCGCTACTTCCGTCCGTGCGCATTCATACCATTCTGTGATGCGGACAACGAGGAGCAGCGCGTCATCGTGTCAGAGATGGAGGTGGACGAATGGTCACCGCTGCACAAGGAGGTCACGGAAGGCGTCGGCATCGAATAGTCACACAATGGAGGTTGGTAATGGACGAGATTGAGTGGAAGCAACTCTACAACGAGGCAGCAGACACAGTGACACGCATCACTGCACCTGAGACGAAGGAGGCACTGGCACTGATCCTGCACCTCGTACACGAAGTCAACGACAGGCTCACCGAATACCTGGACTCCCTAGACGATGAGTGACGGACCACCACGCCTCGGTGGAGTGCCAGTTCTCACACCAGATGCGACACACATGCGTCTCGCAATGCTACTGTGGGGAGACGCCGGGTGTGGCAAGACGACCCTCGCTGCAACCATGCCAGGACACAAGCTGTTCGTGCAGTTCGACCCAGACGGTGCACTGTCACTCGCTGGACGTGACGACGTGAGTGTGCTGGACCTGAGTGCAGAGAACCCAGTCACTGTCATGACGCAGTTCCGCACACCTGATCCATACGGCCTCGGTGACTACCTACGCAAGCATGCTGAGGTGGAGACGGTGGTGTGGGACAGCATGACCACACTCGCATACATGGCACTGCGTGAGGCAGTGACACGCAACCAACGCTCATCACTCGAACAACCAGGCATGCATGGCTACACGTGGCGCAACTCCATGATGTTGCGTATCGCCACAGCAGCCATGCAAGTGACCGGTGCCCTGGACCGCAACGTGTGCTTCACCACACACGAGAACGCACCAGACCGTGACGACGAGGGCCGTGTGCTGTCGATCACACTGGCACTGTCTGAGGGCACCGCTAACCAACTCGGGCTTCGGCTCAACGAGGTGTGGCACGTGCGTGACGATGGCAACAAGCGCATCATCGCTGTGCGTCCGTGCCGCATGCGTAAGCCGATGAAGACACGACTGTTCAACGCCACACAACCCGAGTTCGAGTGGCGCTACGATCCTAACACGAGGAAAGGAGACACAATCAGCGGATGGTTCACGACGTGGAAGGACGGGAAGGGCAACAAGTTACCACTGCCAAAATGACCGGTGGCCACACTGACCACCGGCAAGTTTGTCTGTCACATGCCACCCCAAGAACTTCCAATGGAGTCACGCCTGTATATAGGCAACAGCTTGGAGAGAGCAACCTCAATGTCTCACTCGACATCCATACTTGAGTTCTCACAGGACATCAGCGACGCACAACCACCACCGCCACTGCCAGTCGGTCCCTACCCAGCGGAGATTGTTGGTGTGCAGACGCGCGTATCAGCCACAACAGGCAACGAGTACGTGCAGGTGACGTTCCGTGTGAACTCAGACTCATACCCTGCCGACTTCACTGAGGGTGATCCCGACGGCACAGTGCTGATGTACAATCGTCTCACCACTGAAGACACGCCCACCATGCGTTACCGTTGGCGTAAGTTCCTTGAGAACGTCGGTGGTCCGCGTGGTCGCAAGCTGGACCTGGGTGCACTCGTGGGTCTGCGTGGCACCATCGACATTGCACATCAGGAGTATGAAGGCGAGCAGCGACCAACAATTGCACGCATTCTTGCGCCGTGATATGAATGAACGGTTGCATTCTGTGACTGCCCACTCTACAGTCAACACGTGTTGACTACCAACCAAGGGAGTATTCATGGCTCAACCAGCACTCAACCAAGCACCCGGCATGCCCGCACCTGACGCGTCAAGCAAGCCATCACGCGCACGCAGGCCACGCCGTCCGTCGCCGCCACGTCCTGCCTTCTTCATTGTGCAGGTCCTCGATGAGCAGGGACAGCCGATGGCATTCGACAAGAAGCGCATCAAGGTGGTGTCTGTCGAACGCAGTGCCGAGAAGGTGCTTGAGATCGTAGAGGGCGGTAACCAGCCGCACGTATTCTACCTGCGCGGCATTGTACCGGCAGGACGCGGCGGGTCATCGGTTGCGGCTACACAACCCCAGGCCGCGTAGAGCACTACGCACCCGTGTAGCGCAAGGGAGGCCGCACTCTAACAGGTGCGGCCTTTTCCTTATCCACTGACATCCTGCATTAGGAGAGCCACGGCATGGTAGACGTGATTGAGTGGGACGAAACCCAGACCAAGGCTATCGAAGCATGCTGTGACACGAGCAGACGTGTCGTAGCAGTGACAGGCAAGGCAGGTACAGGCAAGACACTGATGATGCGTGAGGTTGCACAGCGTCTACGTGACGCAGGCTACAGCGTGCAATCCAGTGCACCAACAGGCAAGGCAGCCAAGCGCATACGTGAGGCTACGCAGCTAGAGGCTGTCACCAACCACCGACTGCTTGGCTACGGCATGCCTGACGAGGTGGAGGTGGAGGACGAACTCACAGGCAACAAGAAGACAGTCCAGGTCAGCACCGGACCACGCTACAACCGCAGACGCCCACTGCACTACGACGTGCTGCTCACTGATGAGTACGCGATGGTGAACCAGGAGATACACGACAGCCTACTCGCTGCACTCAAGCCCGGCGCACGCATCTGCATGTTCGGTGACGCCAACCAGTTGAAGCCAATCGAGGAAGACCGTAGACTGGACCAGCTACCGAGTTCGTTCCAACGCATGCTAGAGAAGTTCGATGGAATTACACTCGACACGATCCACCGCCACGACGCTGGCTCGGGTATTGCGCGCAATGGTTCGCAGATACTGCTCGGCAGAATGCCACGTTCGACTGATGACTTCCACATGCGAACTACCGATCAGCCTGTCCGTGCAGTGCAGGAATTTGTCGAGTTGTCCCTTGCGCAAGGACACTCATACGCAGACGTTGATCATCAGATTATCACCTCCATGAACAAGTCATGGATCGGCACGCAACGCCTCAACCTCGTAGTGCAGGCCATGTTCTGGGACCGCACACGACCGTTCATCGAACTGCCACGCCACAGGTGGGTGCAGAAGGATGTCGGTCCCATCCGTGTGCAGGTTGGCAGCAAGGTAGTGTACACCGCCAACAGCTACGACCTCGATGGCACAGGTGAGGCATACGCATTCAACGGTGAACTCGGTGTCGTCCACAACATCAACTTCGAGGACGGCAGTGTAGAGATAGACTTTGGTGACCGAACGGTCGTGGTGCCACCACTGGTCATCATCGTACGTGAGAACGGCACCGTCGTGGAGCAAGACCCAAGGAGGAACATCGACCATGCCTACGTCCTGACAACACACAAGTGCCAAGGCTCAGAGTTCCAGCACGTGTGCTACGTAATGAACAAGTCCACTCTGTGGTCGCAGTCACGCCGCAACTTCTACACAGCCATCACACGTGCCAGACAGCAGTGCACGGTGTTCGCAGACATGCAGAGCATTGCCAAGTCAACCAAGTTCCCAGGCTAACCAATGGAGTGACACATGGCTTTCGTCAAGATCAGCAAGAGTGCAGTAGGACCACGCAACCTATCAGTGGCCGAGTTACGTATGGGTTCGCACCTCCATACCGGACAGGAGACAGGAATACCACGAGGCATCTACATCTCCATGACACCATCGCTGGTCAGACAGGTGGGTTGGGCTGTAGAGGAAGTAGCATCTCAACGAACGAACAAGACCGGAGAGACATACGTTCGTGCCATATGCAGGATCACCATCCATGAAGGTATAGGTGAGGATCGTGGCTTCCTCATGCTCGTGGAAGACGAGAATGGCTACAGCCTCGGCACAACACGAGGCGTGAACACCTCATACAATACCAACATCGCTGCACAAGCACTCAGTCACTACGTGCTGAACGAGGTGCCAGTCCCTCCTGCCCTGGTGCAGTTCACTGTGGATGAGAAAGAGAAGACTATCCTTGTAGAGTGTCCAGACTGGTTACGCTACAACCCTCTTAGTGTCCCCGCCAGTGACACCGCCGACACTGGCACCAACAAGGGGAAGGCGGTTGCGTCGCATGGACAAGAGGTAGTCGTTGACCTGCCGGGTCGCATACCAACCAACCGCAAGGAGCGGCGACAATCAGGTGCAGTCATAGCACGCGCCTTACACAGGTAACTCATGCCCACCTCACCACGTGTGGGGTGGGCATTCTCATTAGGGACACACACACACTCATGATGGACCCATACCAGAACATCGCACATGCCAACGCTGAACTGAAGGCAGCAGTGGAAGCAGCAGGCTTGGAGTTCAACTGCGGTGCAGGTGGCAGCGTCAACAGCACCATCGCTGTCGTAGCCGAGGCACCCGGTGAACGTGAAGTGCAGCAGCGCATGCCACTCATCGGCGGCTCAGGCAAGTACCTGTGGGACATGCTACGCAAGGACAAGCTCACACGCAACGACGTGTACATCACCAACGTCGTCAAGCGCAAGCTGGTGTCAGCGGCTGAGAGCTACGACGTGATGCCACAGCAGAAGAAGATTACACTCAGCAAGCAGGAGCTTGAGCACTGGCGTCACATCTTGCAGGAGGAACTGGAACGCCTACCGCATGTCGAGTACGTGGTAGCACTCGGCAACTACGCACTCGAAGCACTCACCTCCTACAGCGGCATCACACAGGTGCGTGGTTCGGTCATCCCCATCATGCTCGGTGACAGGCGCGTGCAAGTCCTGGCCACGTTCAACCCAGCACACGTCATGCGTGAGCCGCGCATGGAGATCGTGTTCCGCATGGACCTCAACAAGCTGCAACGCTTACTCAAGGGGACGTTCAGTGTTCCACCTATCCGTGCACACATCAATCCCACCTACACCGAGGCGGTCGATTTCATACGGTATGCACGCACGCTCACTACGCCGCTTGCCTATGACATTGAGACGATGGCTGGTGAGACAGCATGTGTTGGCTTTGCACCGACCAACGACACAGGCATCTGTATCAACTTTCGTTCACAAGGACAAAACCATTACACGCTGGACGAGGAACGCCATATCCGTCTCGAACTACAAGCACTTCTCTCGAACCCTGCGGTGCGGCTCGTTGCCCAAAATGGTCACTACGATGCAACGTGGCTCTGGTTCAAAGACCGCATACGTATTCACGCACATTGGTTCGACACGATGCTCGCACATCATTTCCTATACCCAGGACTGCCGCATGATCTGGGTTTCATCACTGCCCAGTACACGGACCATCCGTACTACAAGGACGACGGCAAGCTGTGGCGTGAGGAGGGAGACATCAACGCCTTCTGGGAGTACAACGTAAAGGACTGCTGCATCACACGCATGGCAATGGAGTGCATGCTCAATGAGTTGCAGCAGGCTGGCATGGATGAGCGGTTCTTCAACCACATCATGCGTCTGCAACCTGAACTGATCGAGATGTCGGTCAACGGAGTGTCAGTCGATGCAAGACTCAAGTCCTCGTTCGCCGATGAACTCGGACGAAGCCTGGAAGCTGCAAGAGAGCTATGCCAAGTCAAGGCTCGTGTGGCAACTGGCGTTGCTGATTACAACTTCAATCCAAGAAGCAACCAGCAACTCGCTAAGCTCCTCTTTGACGACCTACAGTTGGTCGGCAGAGGAAGAAGCACTGATAAGGAGAATCGTGATCGTATTAGACTCCATCCACGGACTAACCCAGCAGCTAGAGACCTTATCAACGCCGTTGATCGATACATACAAGAGGCCAAGTTTGTATCCACATACGTCAGCGCCGAACCCGACAGCGACGGACGGTGGCGATGCTCCTACAAGCAAACCGGCGTCGCCTCCGCTCCCGGACGCTTGAGTAGCTCACAGACGCATTGGGGAACTGGCCTCAACATGCAGAACATACCCGAGAACGCCAAGGGCATGTTCGTAGCACCCGAGGGCTGGGAGCTCAGCTACTTCGACATGTCACAGATCGAGGCTCGCATAGTTGCGATCCTGGCTAACATCCCTGTGTGGAAGCAGCAGTTTGAGAACGCACGCTTGCATCCTGGGACGTATGATGCGCATTGTGCACTAGCCAGTGACATGTTCAGGGTAGCCTATGAGCAAGTACCACGACGCGATAGGGACGAGGAAGGACGCCCGACCATCCGATACGTTGCCAAGCGGTGTCGTCACGGACTCAACTACCGCATGGGACCAGACAAGCTTGCCACAGTCACAGGCTTGTCACACGTGGAAGCCGAGCAAGCCTACCGTCTCTATCACATGGCGTCTCCACAGGTCACCATGTGGTGGGATGACTTGGTTGCACTCGTCCGCAGGGACCGTGCTATTACAACTGCCCTCGGACGACGATGGATGCTACTGGAACGCTGGGATGACGCAGCCCTAGACGCCATCGTTGCCTTCGAGCCGCAGTCGATCAACGGTGACTGGACCTCATCGGTCATCTATAAGTGTCACGACGACCCCGACTGGCCTCCCACTGCACGGATCGTCATCAACGTCCACGATGCACTGATTGCATTGAACCGACACGAGGATGGGCCTACTGTGCGGTCCATCATGAAGCACCATGCAGAGCAGCCCATCTGGATCAACTCGGTGAGCAACCGGCTCGCTGGGATCGACGCACCGGAGCCACTGATCGTGCCTGCTGAACTCGGTGTGTCACAGCCAGGACCAGACGGTGTGCATCGCTGGTCTACGATAGCCAAAGTATGACCCTACAGGAGCGGATAGACTTCTACGTGGATACAACAGGTTTCCCTCGCAGCCTATTCATCGGAGAGGACAACCGCATCGTTGGCACGTGGATCATGGGCAACGACTACCGTGTGAAGTCTGAATACTACGGAGGATACCCAGCAGGATACTTGCGGCGTATACGTGCACTGTTCCCAGACAAAAAGCGTGTGCTGCACCTGTTCAGTGGTAAGGTAGACTTAGACGCAATGCCTGGGGACACAGTGGACATCAACCCAGACATGAACCCAACATACGTGTGTGACGCAGAAGAACTTATCCTGATTCCACTACAGGACTACGACCTCGTGTTGGCTGATCCACCATACTCAGTCGAGGATGCAGACCGCTACGAGACAACTATGGTCAAACGCAACTTAGTCATGCATGCATTACAACGACTACAACCAGACACACATGTCGTGTGGTTGGATCAGGTGCTGCCGATGTATCGCAAAGACGCATTCACAATAGAAGCTGTGATAGGCATGGTTAAGTCAACCAATCACAGATTCCGTGTTGTGACAATCCTCAAGAGGGTATAACATGAAGCGCAGCATCAGGAAGCGTAGCACATGGCGTCGAAAGTTTAGGCGGTTGAACCGTCACATGGAACGGGCGTGGCGCCGTGGAGAAATCAGCTTCTCTACATTCGATTGGCATCTGCGAACCTTCTGTGGAGTATGACTGACTACTACAAGCTGGTGCCCCGTGAGTCATTCATGGGGCGCTACCTGCGCTTCATGTCCACACAGGAGACAGCACACGCCTTCGACTGGTGGTGTGGCATGTGGCTGATCAGCGTAGCATGCGGACGGCGTGTGGTAGTGGCACGACCACGCGCACCCGTGTACATGAACTTCTTCACCATCCTCGTTGGCGACAGTGGCATCGCACGCAAGTCAACCAGCGTCACCACAGCAGGCAGGATGGCACGTGAACTGCTCACCACCGACGACAGCATGGGCTACGTCGATGCCAAGATGACAGGAGAGAAGCTTGACGAACTCTTGCACACACGAACATCAGCCTACGGGGCTGGCCAGCTTTGCATTGCCATCTCCGAACTTGCTGTGTTCCTTGGCACAGAGCGTTACGTCGCTAACATGCCGACACTGCTCACTGACCTATACGATTGTCCTGCCTATCGCCACGGAGGAGGAACTATTGCGCGCGGCGAGTGCATACAACAAAACGTCTACGTCACCTTCCTGTCTGCTTCAACACCTATCTGGCTACTCAAGACTGTCAATCCCAATGTCGTAGAGGGTGGCTTCGCATCACGCTGCATGTTCATCATCTCCAACAAGCCCAAGGCCAAGATCGCATGGCCAGAGTCGTCAACACGTGTTGACATGGAATGGGCAGACATGCTCCAAGACCTGCAACACATCCGTGCACAGGCCGCATCACAGCCTGAGATCACCATGTCAGCAGACGCACTCACCACCTTCACTGACTGGTACAACGCACGCGAGCCGTCCTTTGACACGTTCAAGCAGGCGTTCGAGTCACGCGAGGACGCACATGTGTTACGTGTCGCAGCATGCCTGTGCATCAACGACCAGACTTGGCAGATCGGCACAACACACGTTACCGACGCGATCAACTTGGTGTCTGAGGTGAAAGGCGACAGCGTTAACATCTTCGAGAGCGCCGAGCAGAAGAGCAAGTATGCGACGGCCCTCGACAACATCCGGTCCTACCTGATTGCGGCTGGGAGTGACCCGGTGCCACGGCATCAACTGTTCCAACGTTGCCGCTACGTAATACCCAGTGACAGTTTCCTCACCCTACTCGACATCCTGCACGAGGTCGGTGCGATACAGAGATACACACTGAAGCATGATGGGGCTGGGCGGCCTACGGACTTCATTCGAGGGACGCGTCTGCTGCTGAGTGCGAACCTGGGGCAGACTGTGTTGGAGCGCATCTGAAACAGTATAAGAAACTCTTATGGATAGTTCCCTGTACAGACACTTGACGACGCTGTAGGGTGGTGGGTGGGATGCGATAAAAGATCATGGACCCATAGGGGCTATGATCGTCTTGGTGACAATGGGTGGGGAGCCGAGGCGAGACACACATTGGCACCACATAGTGGTTATGTACTTGTTGTACGTGGCTTTCATTGCGTGATCGGAGGGAACTGGTCCATCCCTCCATGCCAGTCTACCTTCTTGCCTACATCTACGTAGCGACCGAACTTCTGAGAGTACTCGGCGTTTAGATCATCTATAAAACCGCCAGCAGTACGCCACACGTCTGCATACTTACGCGTCTGCTCGTTCATCCACTTGCGCTTCTCATCAGGTGGCAGTCCCTGTGCATTCACCTGCGCCATCTGCTTCTTAATTGCATCAGCCTCAGCTAGCACCTTACTCTCAATGAATGAGTGCAACTGACCAGTGCGCTGATACAAGTCAGCCATCTGTGGATCAGTCGGCACCTTGTCCTCACCTGCACTCGGTGGCGTCGGCAACGCAAACGCACGCGATCCACCAGTCGTGCCCTCCATCGCCACATCACTCCTCATACCTGCTGTTAACTTCATCGCTGCCATACGCTGCTGGTTGTACTCCACAATCGGTGGTGCCATTGAGCTACGCACCTCGTTCTCCCACAACAGCGTGTTGCCTTGCGGGTTCAGGTCCTTGGCCTGCTGCAACCAGTCATGACCAGCCATGCCCATTGCACGCCAGAAGTCACCCGTCTGCTTCCAGTAACCACCCGTGTTGTTCACTATGTCCATCATGCCACCGACCATGCCGAAGATGTTGCCCAACACATCGGTGAACTTCTTGCCTTCCACACTGTCGAACGTGCCGTCACCGCCTGGATGGTTGGGCGTCGTCGGTGCACTGCCTGTACCACGCATGAACGTGTCACTACCGAACGTGCCGTTGCGTATGGCGTCCATCACACGCGCCACGTCCACATGCAATTCCTTGCCTGTCAACGCGAACGCCGCATTCAGCAGTGGCCAGTCCAAGCCAACACCACGCTGTATGCCATGCTCCATCGACTCCATTGTGCTCACTGCTAGGTGCTCACGCATGTAGTCATGGATGAAGTCGCCCCACGCAGCCATCGTATCAGGCATGTGCTTGATCGCAGCGAGGTTCATGGCATTAGCGATCAGGTTCAGTGCCAGTCCGTACGCCCAACTGTCCTCCTGTGCCAGTGGTATCTTGATGTGTGCCTCAGGTGCGTGGCCGTTCCTGAACAGGATCACGTCGGACACACGCTGTGTCGTACTCAGCACCTTGTCCATATAATCTATAGCATCCTGCCTACCCAACCCAGTGAGCAGCGACAGCAGTGCCAGCGATCCGACAGACGACGCATACGCCAACGACGCAGCCACAGGTGCATCTACCAGTGCACGCACACGCCGCGTAGTGCCCTGCATGGCAATGTTGGAGTACGGCACCGCACCAGTGAAGCCCTGCACGTAGCGGTTACCACCACCCACACCAGGGTCACCTGTGAGTGCACGTGTGTCGTACGCTAGCAACTCAGGCTGTCCTTTGTACTGACCACGGTCTCGGTTCAGCCGTGCGAAGTAGTCGTGGCTAGCCTCACTCATGTTGGAGTAGAACTGCTCAAGTGCACTGCGCAGCTTGACCACAGGTGGTCGTGCCCTGCCTGCCCATGTGTTGGCCATGAACAAGTCAGGCACCAACTCGTTGAACACCGACCGTATGGGTGTGCCCTTACCAGCCGAATACGCAGGCAGTGGCACACGGAACATGTTAGCCTGTCCACCCATGCCACTTGCACGCTTGAAGTGCATGAACGAGTCCATGTAGTAGCGTTCAAGCACACCCTGCATCTTGTTAGTCTGCACATCACCAACGGTTGCACGCATGAACCTGTTCACCAGGTTGGGGCTGTCCTTACGCAGCATCTGCCCGACCAAGCCTGCACCTGCCTCGATGCGTCCCTTACCATACGCATACACTGCGCCAGGGATATTGGTGGGATCGAACCATCGATACGATCCCTTGCCACCAGTCAGCTTCTGCATTGCCAAGTCACCGAGGCCAATGACACTGCCCTTCGGCTTGTTGACGTTCATCGACAACGCAGTCCACAACGCAGGACGGAATGGGAAGATGCGACCAGTGGCTATCGACGCAACACCTGTTGTGGTGTGTGCAAACATCCTGCTTATCGCAGCCAACCCACCCAGTGTGGCACGCTGACGTGTCGTGTTCTGTCCCGTGTACGTCTCATACAGCAGTGGGTCGTGCACATGGATGGCCTTGATGCCGTTGTCACGGATATACACGATAGGCTCACGTGACGTATGCACATCCTCAGGCAGGATGCCGTACTGCGGCTGGTTGGGCGTCATCTTGCGTGTCTGATAGCGAGGCACATCAGGTGACGACGCCATCAGTGACTCGACGTGGTTGTACAGGTCCTTGTTGAATTGGTTGACACGGAACTCACGGAACGCCTGCTCCACATGCTGTGCCTGTGAGTGGTATGGCGTGGTGAATGCCTTGTCGATGCCAGTGTATGGCTGCATCTGCCGTGCACGGAACGTCCCGAGTATGCGACCACGCGGGTCCACATCGAACACGACTTCGGGACGGCGCTTCAGCATGTCGTTCACCTCACCCTGTGTGAAGTGCCCATACTGCAAGCCCATCTGTGGTATCTCACGGTTGATCGTGTCGTACTTCTCAATCAACCGCATCAGTTGTGGATCACTAGTGGCACGCTGCTCAATCGTGGTCAGGTCTGCCATCGTCTTGTCTTTGAAGTCCAGTGGCAGCGGGTTGCCGTAGTCGATCTGGTTGTTGATGCGGTTGCGCTTCTCGTTACGTGCAATCAGTGCCTCACGTAGCGTGAACTCCTTATCATTGGGCAGCGCGGCAACCTCTCGGTAGAACGGCGCAGGTGCATGCGTCATCTGGAAGTTGATGTGGTCGTCGAAGCCTGTCTCCATGAACTCACGTGCCGTAGCCTGATGCATGGCATCGTTGCGCACTACACCGTAGCGCCTACTCAGTAGGTCCACACTGCTTGGTGTCTGTGCAGTGATGCTCATGAACTCACGTGCCTTAGCCGTGTGATCCAGGAGCGTGTCCTGCACTGCTGTCACCGCAGTGCGCAGTGGGTTAGCAGTGGGACGTGGCGGTTCAGGCAAGCCCTCATGCGGATCAACCGACAACGAGCGGCCTTGTGCAATCAACTCGTTGTTGAACTTCTGTGCACGTGCCACGAACTCAGGGTCCTGCAACCTGCGCAGTCGTGCAGCAGCCGTTGTCTCAGCACCCAGTCCGTGGAACACACGTGCTGCACCAAGTCCTCCAATGCCAAGCAGTCCGACAACCAGTGCATCCGTAGGTGTCATCGGATGGTAACCGCCGCCCTCTTGGAACGTCGGTGCAACCTGTGTGCCCAACACTTCATCGAGTGTCGGCACACCACCACTCGGTGTAGCAGGTGTGGTACCGAGTATCTGGTCGAGCGTCTGGACCTTGGATGTATCAACACGTGTTGAGGGTGTTTGCGTAGTGGAGCCTAGGATTTCGTCGAGTGTCTTGACTTGTGCAGGGGCTTGCGTTGGTGCAGGTGCAGCAGTGGTAGTAGGCGTAGCCGGTGTAGCGTTCAGAGCGCTCGCCTCCGGCGGCGCGGTCTGTGCAGTGTCCTCTGTAGCCAGTGCATCACGTGCCTGCTGCACAGTCAGGCCACTGTCCTTAATAAGCTGCTCTGCCTTGTGTGCTTCATACGCACCACCGGCTGTACCGAGTGCACCAGCAGTCAACACGTTCTGCGCTGCGTGCTCGGTGGTAGGCAGCAACCACTTAGCGACTGCACCAGCCGCACCGGGTAGGCTCGTCACGATCTTGCCGGGTGCAGCAGGTAGCATACTGCCTACGGTGTGCATGATGCTCGACCGGATCACGTCACTGGGACTGGTGATGTCTACCGGATCAGCACCAAGCTGCTTGTCTACCTCATCCTCAGTCTGTGCTACGTGCCGAGCAGCAGCCTGTGTCCACTGCCACGGTTCAGGTAGGCGCGTCTCCTTATACCCTGCGTTCTCCAATCCCTTGTTGACCAACGTGCGTATTGCATCGTAGCCAGTACCAGCCATACTGCTCAGGTTCTCAACCAGCCCAGTGAATGGCACGTAGTTGGCTATGTTGGGCAGATACGGCATGCCCTGTGTCAGTCGTGGATCAGGTCCAACGTTGGTGACGAATCCACTACCCAACCGCAGTGCATCATTGCGTAGGTCACGGCCTGTCTTCTGTGCGAGTGCTATCGCATCGTCAGGCGCCAGGAAGTTGTATGGGCTGTCACTCATGGCTTGAACGTGAGCAGCACTTCATTCTTGGCACCATGCAGGTTGACTGTGCCATCTGCGTTCTGTGACAACTTCGGCTTACCACCGTTTGCTTTAGCAGCCGCAGCCGCACTCGCCACAGCACCTGCATCAAGGTTCCCTACCTTACCGCTATTCAGCGCAGCCGCGAGCTTGTCCTGTACTGGTGCTGCACCACGTGTGCTGCTCTGCACTGGTGTGGCTGGTGCACTACTCGTACCACCAGACTTCGGCTGCAACGGCGTGACACCGGGTGTGGATGGTGGCTTGAGTGCAGGTGTCACACCAAATCGCTTCTGTAAGTCAGCCGCTATCTGGTCAGCAGTGTTGATCCCTGTCTTGCCACCGTAGGTTACGTTGGCCACACCAACGCCGGGGATGTCCTTCTGTATGCTGACCCCAGGCTGCTTCTCACCACCAGCACGTGCATTCGATCCAGCCTCGTGCAGTGCAGCTACACGCAACTGCAATGGTGTGCCCTGCTTCACAGGCAGGTTGGTCATCTGTCCGTAGCTACCAGCAGGTATGTCCAGGCCAGCATTCACTGCTTCCTGTGCACCACCAGCCACATCCTTGAATATCTTGGCGTTGGCACCACGATCAGCCATGTCCACGATGGTATCGACTGCATCCCCTTGAGCACCACCATACAAGTAGCGCAAAGCTGGCGATGTAGCCATGAGCCGTGCACCACCCGGCTTGTCAAGCAGACCAGCTACGTTCTTGGCTGCATTGTCAGCCATCTGCTCCTGCAACTGCTGCTGTGCAAACGCATGCTGCTGCGCCAACTCCTGTCCATACTGCATACCCTGGTTCTCACGCTGTATGCGTGCGTTGGCGAACATGGGGTACGCGAGGTCAGGTGTGTCCTTGGCAATAGCCTGTGCCAGTGCAAGCTCAACCGACGACGGATCAGTGGCCTGTGGGTTGTATGAGCCGAATGATGCAGCAGCCATGTCAACCTCACCCGAAGTACTTGTTGTAGAAGTCCAGTTGAGGATTGGTGAAGCTCGTCAGCCCACCACCTGTGGCACCTGAGTAGTCTGTCTTGGTCGTACCACTGCCGAACAGCGTCTCCAAGCCAGTCATGAACTTGCCCTTCGGATCAGTCAGGTTACCGATCGTACTGCCAAGCTCACCGATCTTGTTCAGTCCGAAGTTCGGGTTGGGCACGTTGCTGATCGCTGCGTTCGTGGCCGTCTGCTCACCACCAAGTGCACGGTTGACGTTCTCACCACCATACACAGGCGCAATCGCTGCCGTGCGTGACTGCTGTGCCTCCAACTGTGTCAGTATGTCACCACGGTTACTCGCTTGGAACGGCGCAGCCTGGAACTGCGGACTGGCCAGACCAGACGCAGTTGCAGCAGTGCTACCGAGTGTGCCAATCCGTGACCGGTTGATCTCGTCAGCCGCACCCATGCCCTTCAACCGCGCATCCACCAACGAGCTACGCAGATCATTCGCTGACTTACTGCCGATGGACGCAATCACTGGTGCAGCCGCAGTACCTGTGCGTGAGAACTGCCGCAGTGTGTCAGCCAGCACGTTGCGGTATGCATCAGAGTTGGCATTCGCTGCCTGCGTAGTCAGTGCACCAGTGATCTCGTTGGCATTCACTGGCTGGTAGATGTTGAAGTCCCTAATGGCCCTATCAGCTCCAGGCTCAGCAAGCGTTGCACGTTGTGACGCACGTGCATTGGCGAACCGCTGCTGTCCTGCATCAGTGGTGTTGCGTGCAATCGTGTTGAGCAGTGCACTCAGGTCAGCAGTCTGTGGCAGTTGACCTTCAGTGCTGATCCACGTGTTCGTCGCTGGGTCATACTGTAGTGACGAGCCGAAGCTGTCCTGGTAACCAGCCGTGGACCTGCGTGTCGCTAGTGCATTGAGTGCTTGCTGATACCGCGTGTTCTGTTCAGCATCCTGCAACTGCCGCATGGCGAGTGCGCTCTGCTGAGGCTGCCTGTTCTGTGCACCAGCAGCCGACGCGACTGCCGCACCACCTGCAAGCAGTGAGCCAATAGCGGCAATAGCTGAGATCGCCATGTCACAGTGCCTTCATGTAGACGGTTTCAGTCGCCGTGTAGCCCAGCTTCGGGAACAGCGGTGGCACGTCGTACACACTCCGCTGTGCATGCACGATGCGCTTCACACCACGTCGTCGCAACTCCACCTCACCTGACTTGATCAGTGCACGACCTACGCCCTTACCACGATGCATGGGCCGCACAGCCAGGATGTCGCAGTGACCGAACCGTGTCGTCTTGTGGTGCAAGTGCATGAACAGCATGTACTGCACGAACCCAAGCACCTGCCGCTGCTGTCGTGCTACCAGACACACAAACGCGTTGGCTGCCTCCAACCGCTGCAACGCCCACCAGTCCATCGCCAATGGAGGCACACCCTTGTGCGCATCAGTGGACTTCCAGTAGTCATACAGCACACTGTCCAGTTCACCGATCACATCGACCAGCGCCTCAGGCTGTATCTCTAGACCAGCCAACATCAGAACGCTCCGGTGTTACCCAAGCCCCTCGGTCGCTTAGCCAACTCATCAATGATCCCAGGTGCAGCACCAGCCTTTGGCACACCGCCACTTGCATCCAGTGGTGACGTGTTCACTGCACCCTGTACTGCACCGCCTGCATTCAGCAGGTCACTCAGGCTAGCGAACTGCGTAGAACCAACCGCGTTCCGCAGTGCACCACCGAAGTTGCCCACGTCAGACGCAATCATGCTCTGCGCACCACTCGTGTATGCGCCTGGATCGAACTGGCTGTTCAGGGTTGTAGCATTCGCTGCACCACGTGCCGAGTTAATATAGTCATTCAGCGACCCACGCTCCTCATTGAGGATGTTCTCACCAAGCGACTGCACCGTCGAGCGAGCACCTGTCTGCTTCTGGCCAAGCGTGTTCAGTGCTGCACTGTAGCCCGTGTCGTTCAGGATGCCACGCTTCTGTGCATTGGTAAGCTGTGCGTTCAGCGGATCGAATTGCTCACTCACGATCTGGTCGATGTATGGCGACGCGATGCTGCTCGGCAGGTTGGACTGTGCATACGTGGGCGTGAAGATGCTGTTGAGCCTGTTCAGTGCACTCGTGCGTGCACCACCTGTCAGGTCATTGATGATGGTGTTGCCGAGGTCAGGCGAGAACGCAGCACTCGGGTTGGGGTCCAAGTCCTGGATGCTACTCTGTATACCAGCCAACCGAGGCTTGATGTCCGACTCCATATACTGATTAGGATCAAGCCCAGCCAACTGGAACTGACGAATGGTGTTCTGCAATGCGGTGTTGTACGCATTCGTCCTGTTGGTCTGGAACTGCGACTCGTTGGTTGCAGCCTGCGTCTGCCTATCAGCAGCAGCCTGCTCACTCGCTGTCTTCTCACCAGCCTCACGCTGTGCAATGAACTCGTTCAACTGCTCCGAGCCTGACTTACCAGTACCGAAGAAGCCACCACCAGGTATCGGTGGACCAGGATCAGTGAACGTTCGTCCAGTCACCGGATCGACATACGAGCGTGGTTCCAACTGCTGTTGTCCACCACCGCCACCACCCTTGCCGCCACGTGGTATGGCTGCGAAGGAGCGATCTACCTGACCACCTTCATTGAACATCACACATCCCTCGCATGCTTGTAGATCACACCATACCGAGTGAACCCCATCCTACGATACAGTGCATCTACGCCAATGGTGTTGATCGACGCTATGTCTCCGCTCTGCACCAGCAACGCACCATGCAGGTAGCACCAGTCCACGAACGACATCATCAGTGCCGCAGCGATCTTGCCCCTACTCGGTGTGTGCTCTCTCACATACCAGCAGTCCTCGATACCCATCAGCTTCGGTGCAAAGAAGAACAAGTCGAGGTGCCCCGCCACGAACCCGACATACGCACCGCTGTCATCCACTGCCGTAGCCAGATAGTATCGCTCATTCGTCAACACGTGTTGAGTACTTCTCAGCGTGTAGTCCCAGTCGAACTCAGGTCCCGTCTGTCCAAACGTGCCGAGTGCGACAAGCTCCTTGCCGAGTGCAACCACATGGGCGATGTTGTTGGCGTCAACTCGTTCGAGATGGAACGGCATCGCTCATCGCCTGCTGGACGCACTGACCAACGATCTTCTCAATCAGTGGCGCAACCACCTCATACGGATGCTTACGCAGCACACCCAACACGACCTGCCACTCATGGTTCTGCATGATCACAGCAGTAGTCGCGTTGCCATCAATTGCATGTTCAGGCACGTGTTCCCTCCAACGCTTCAATGCGTGCAACCAATTCCTTCATGCCATTCACCAGTGCAGCCACAATCGGTGTAGTCGCTACTGCCAACGATGGTGGATCACTGTCCTCGCGTGCGGCTCCTGGCAACAACGCCATCGTCGTCTCAGTGACAGCCTCAGGCAACACATCAGCAAGCTGTTGTGCAGAGAAGCCCAACTCTACCTTCGCCTCAGGCATGCCAACACGTATGAACTTGATTGGCTTGATGGCACACACTGCGTCGAGGCCCTCGTTCGCAGGCTTCACATCACGCTTGGACCGCTCATCCGACAAGTCCTGATACGCACCATGTCCACCAACCCATGCACGTTCGTTGTAGCACTGACCTGCACCGTGTATGATCCACTCGTAGCCTGATGGCGTATTCCATATGAGTGTGCCATTGGATGAGTTCCACTCCCAGTACCAGCTTGGACTCATCTGCAACAGGCGACCGGCGCCTCCGTTGCCCATAACCATCTGGTTACCGCTTGCAAAGACATTCTGTGACGCTACCACGTTGACACCAGCAAACACACTACCGCCTGCGGTGATTGCTGCCAGTGCGGCCATGTTACCATCATTCGACAGTTCCATGTTGACTGTGCCACCCTCTACCCACCGCCAGTGACCATCGTTACCACGCTGCATGTAGTAGTTAGGTGCAATCTGGAACAACCCACCTGATGCGTACACACCCTGGCACGACATGTTGCCTGCGAAAACTCCGTTACCTCCCGTGTCCACCGTCATCCGTGGGCCACTTGGCGAACTGAGCGTGTAAATTCCGTTCGATCGGTTCCACACAAGTGCGTAGCCGTTCTCGAAGTTCAGGTACAGGTTGCTGCCGTCACCTGCGAGGTAGAAGTTGTTTGCAACGTTGCGTGCCAAGAAGATGTTAGCGTTGGCGTAGAGATTGCCTACTGCTGAAATGTCGCCACTAGAGTTGATGGTTGCAAGCGCCACGTTGTCACTGCCACGAACATACTGCAAATGGCCAGCGGCTCTGTTGTATTGCCACCGCCAGTTGCCACTATCGAACACGAGGTTCGTGTAGTTGGAGTCCGAGGTGAATGCAGCACCCGAGTTAACCAGCGTGTACCCAGGACTGCCTGCTGCATACATACCAGCGCCAGCACTCACGTTCCCATTCGACGTGATCGACCCAGTGAACGTGCCACCAGCAGTCGGCATGAACAAGTCAACGTACTGCTTCGGTGCAGCATCCAGTGCACCACTCGGGTTGCCTGCCAACGTGATCGCCCCCGTCATCGTGCCACCCGTGGTCGGCAGGTAGCCAACACCACCCACACGCGCATCCACATACTGGCGTGTTGCCGCAGCCAACACATTCACTGGGTCGCCAAACAACACCAACTCACCAGTCATGGTGCCACCAGTGATTGGCAGTGCACCGTTCACCACTGCCTCAGCAGCAGCAGCATCAGCCGCACTCTCAGCAGCCTCACCAGCAGACACCTGTGCTGCACCTGCACTGTCTGCCGCAGCCTGTGCATACTCCTGTGCAGTGGACACACTCTCTATCCAGTAGCCAGGATTGGCTAGCCTGTCCTCAGCAAACGTGGTCGGCACCGCAGCACTGGTATGTGCGATGTTGCACGTCCATATGCTGCCGTCTGCGAAGTCCACTGCTGACTGACCATTGGCATACGGTGTGGCGTTCTTCCACACACCAGTCAGGTTGGCGACACCGAAGAACTTGGCAACCGTCGCATCCAGTGTGTACCAGTTGTCGTTGACATCCTCATCCCACGGGTCCTGGTCGAACGCAGGCACATGCAGTCGCAGGTTGGTGGTGAACGAAACCATGCCTATCTCCTGATGCTGCCTGGGATGTAGCCCAGCGATATACTGACGAACCGCAGCGGGTTGCGTGTCGAGCCGCTGAACCGCAGCTTCAGTATCTTGAACTTCGCCACGAACGCATACAGCCGTTCATCCGACGACCGCCGTCCACCACCATACGGTCCATCACCATACGGCGTGTCACCATACCCACCTGCACTGCCACCTGTGAACTGCATGCTCAGCAGTGGACTGTCTACGCTGTGGTAGTTGTGGATGTTGTCCACGTACGCACGCACCGTGAACTTGGCTGTGCCTGTCGTGTCGAGTGCCAGATAGCGTATCTGCTTGATGTTCATGCGGTGCTTCATGTCCGCCCACGGCAACTCCCAGTCGAACGCGATGGGTTCGCCTTCACCATCCTCTACATCAGGATCACCCAACCTGTCAGCATGTGTTGACTGGTTGTCGAAGTCGTACGAGTACAGCCTGTCACCACGACTGAAGATGATGTTCTGCAAGCTCGTTCGACACGCCGACTGCCACTTCCAACCACGCAGTCGTGCCCACGCCTGCACCTTCAGTGTCGGTATGTTGGTGTAGCTGTAGCACACCGTCTCAGTGATCGTCACACCATCTTCTGCGAACACCGGCACGAACAGCATGTAGCGGAAGTTGCGGAGGTCGTAGATGGCGAACATATACCTCTGTATCTGCGCCTCACTCAACGGCTGTATGCTGGCAGTGGTCAGTGGATCAATCAGGTGACTGGCCCGCACCGGACGTAGCGTGTTGAACACGTTCACACGGTTGATGCTGTTGACACCGATGTTGTCGTTGAAGAACGTGTCATCGCCCACCGACACCAGTGACCTGTGACACAGACAACCGAACTCCTGAATGAAGCCGTCATCACTTGGCGTGTGCACACCAGGGTCACCTGTGTAGATGCCAAGGTTGAGCGGTATCACTCCGCGTTCGAACGTGACCAGCAGCTTGTCTCGATAAGCCACAAGGCCAGTGATAGTGCTACTGCCGAGTGACACGCGAGGACCGAGGTCAACGTTAACACCGTCATTCGGTGCTGCATCTCCAAAGAACGTGCCGCTAGTTCCACGAGCGGAGATGAAGATCGTGCTCGGGTCCGACGCCACTCCTGCAATGATGAGATATTGTCCAAACGTCACCACATACTTGCCAATGGGCGTGTTGATGTTCGAGCCAGACGCCTCATCGACAAGATACTGTGCCTCCATGTAGTTAGGATCAGTGGTCCTGCCCTTGACAATGATGGGCTTGTCCTTGCCGTTGACACCAATCAGGTCACTGCCGAAGATGGCAAACGACGCATAGTCAGTAGGGTTGGTCCACGGACGTGTGCCTGCTGGTGCAGCGATCAACGACATGTTCACACCGTTACCGGCACCGTCCACCTTGGTCCATGCACCACTCACTTGCACAGCGATGACGTAGCCATTGAAGTACGTGTGGTTGATGACATCCACCGACACGTCCCACAGGTCACTGCTGAACAGACGCGTGCCAGGACGCAATGCCAACGAGCCATCCGTCTGCCGCTCCATGTTGTCGAGGATACGTGCGAACTTCGGTGACATGTTGAGGTCAGTGTCAGACACGTTCAGGCCACCCTCGAATGACCTGACAGTCGTGGTCTGCAAGTTGCTCTGCGGCTGCTGACCGCGCGGGTTGAGGCCGTTCTGTGTGCGTTGCAGGTACATCTCTACACCAAGATCATTGCACGTGCCTGCGTCTGCACGACTGGGGGTGTGACGGTAGCAACCGGTGCCCACATCTCAAGCGCCAACTGCGTAGCGATCATCAGTGGGTTCACCGTTTGTGTGTTGCCCCACATCTCAACAGCAAGCTGCGTCGCCTGCATGTCAGGTGTGCCGCTGCCCCACTGCTCCAGCGCGGCTTGTGTCAGTACATCGTTGGTGACTACCGCTGTGCCTGTCGGGATATTGACGAAACCACTCGGCACCGTGCCGCTGTAACCGGTCGCACCGAAATTTGCGGTGATGGCTGCACCTGAACCACTACCGGCAAACGCATAGAGATCGTAACCCGGACCACAGAACCCACGCAGACTAAGCCCACCAACACCCGTTGCCGGATTGTTGCTGGCGTTACCGTTCCAGTTTCCGGCTGCTGTGCGTCTGAACCAGACCTGACTACTGTCTACATCAAGCGCGATGCAACACACATCGCCTGCGGTGAACGCACCCAGCAAGTTGCCCTGGCTGACGCCGTTCAGCGTCACAATACCGCCTTGCGACGCTACGACACCAAGCAGTGCGCTCGATGCCATTCCAGCGAATGTCGCCGTGCCGAGACACACGCCAGTAGCAGCGTTCGTCAGCGTGGTAAACGCACATTCCCAGTAGTATTTACCAGTTGTCAGCACACGATCCAGGCTACGCACGCCAGGGTTGGAACCCGTCATGGTCGCGACAAGATTGCCACCGCTCAGTGTGCAGTTAGCAAGATCGGAGGGGTTCCACGTTGTTGGCATCAGGCGGTCACCACCGGCCCGATGTTTACGTTGCTGACTGCAACCGGCGTCCATGTGCTGCCGGTCGCAGGGTCCGTCGCGTCAGTGCGCCACAGCCACTGCCATGATGTGCTCAGTGCGATGCTGGTGCTCTGCACTGTCGTGCTACCTGATTTCATCTGCACCGCACCGTTGCGTGTGCCTGCGTCCGATTTCTGCACGAAGCCGCGCGTGGTCA